>ENA-OQAS01000030-OQAS01000030.1-human-gut-metagenome-genome-assembly--contig:-NODE-30-length-69212-cov-7.339162_pt1 | contig 69212 bp, 83 predicted proteins | sample MGYA00242733_ERZ504523 | MGnify/ENA primary metagenome ERZ504523 (study PRJEB26092, sample SAMD00036239) | human gut metagenome | host: Homo sapiens | study: EMG produced TPA metagenomics assembly of...
TGCTCAGACGTACGTAGTGTACATCGATCGATGCTCAGACGTACGTAGCTGTACATCGATCGATGCTCAGACGTACGTAGCTGTACATCGATCGATGCTGTTTCTCTTTTTAAAGTCAAATGCAAGGTTTTCGTACTTGTCGTCTGTAAAGAGCTTTCCCTGTTCCTCAAGCTCTTTTACATCATCAATGCAGTCAGAGATTTCTTCTTTTGTAATCTCAGGATTGTCTGCATATTTTGAAAGCATTTCGTCGATTATCTGTTCTTTTGTTGCGTTTTTGTACATTGCAATAACATCATAAGCAAGGTCATCGACTGCGTGTACACTGCCGCTGTAAACATCAAGAACTATGTTGTATCCGTTAAGTTTATACTGATGAATCATAATATCTCCGTTAGACAAAAGGAAAGCCGTTAACCCTTTGGGAAAACGGCGATAATCCTTAATAATCAAATTAAAATAGAATTATTTCTCGCTCATGCACTTTTCGCACTGCTGGTTAGCAACGCCGCAAGATGTCTTACACGCTGACTGACATGAAGTCTGGCACTCGCCGCAACCGCCTGTCTTAACGCTCTTCTTGAGGTCACGAGTTTCGATAGTTTTAATTCTCTTCATAATAAATCAAACTCCTTGTTAGATTTTGTTAGTTTAATATTATCACACAGCCATTGATTTGTCAATCTTTTTTAACTACGCTTATGTTGTCAGTCATACCGCCTTTTGTTGACATAATCTCAACCTTGCAGGCTGAAAGATATTCAATGTAATTTATAAGTTCCTTGCTTATAATTTCACCGGGTACGATGAGGGGAATTCCGGGTGGATATGCCAGATATACTCGGCAGAAGTTCTGAATTCCGAATTTTGAAACGGAATAGTTTCTTTGTTGAATTTGTACAACTCGCAGGCGTTGAAATTTTTGCCTGTGTAGAGATTTTTTAACGGAACACGCTCGGTGTCGGCTCCTTTTGAAAGTTCGCTGTCAATTGAAATCAGAGCGTCTGAAAGCATATCAAAAGCTTTTTCAGTGTCACAAACAGATGTCATGGCAATTACATAGTCCGAATATGCCATTTCGGTTTCAATCTGACAATTATTTCGCAGTATTTCGGCAAGCTTTGTTCCCGAAATATTTGCGTTCGCTGTTGAAATTACAATTTTGCCGATATCATAATCAAAATCAGTATCGCTTTTATCATAAATTTTCAGATATTTTAGATTTTTAAGTTTTTCTCTGACCGTTTTAAGATTGCAACAATATTCCTTGAACTTATCTTTGCTGTTTTCGCAGAAATCAAGACATTTTTCGATTGAACTCATTAAAATATATGACGGACTGCTTGTTTCAAATACAGCCAAATTTTCGGCAAGAATTTCAGAAAGCTCGCTGTCATTTGTTATGAGCAATGCAGTTTGAGTTAATGACGGCAAAGTTTTGTGCAGACTCAATACTGCGGCGTCTGCACCGCAGTTAAGTGCTTCATCGGGAAAACTGTCCGAAAACGGAAAATGCGCTCCGTGAGCTTCGTCAACAAGTAATTTTGCTCCGTGTTTGTGACAGATTTCGGAAATTGACTTTATATCCGAAACAACTCCTTCATATGTAGGCGAGGTTATGATTACAAGTCTGATTTCATCATTGTGTTTTGTAAGTTTATCTTCTATATCGCAAGGTGAAACCGATGTAAGAATATTGTATCTGCTGTCTGTATCGGGAAAAATGTAATCGACATTGAGATTAAACAGTTCTGCTGAATTATATACAGATTTGTGGCAGTTACGAGCCATTAAGATCTTGTCGCCTTGATTTGTCATTGAGCGAATTGCTGAAAGTATTCCGCCTGTTGAACCGTTAATCAGAATGAAAGCATTTTTTGCATTGTAAAGCTTTGCAGCCTTTTTCTGAATTTCATCAATAACTCCGTTTGGTGAATGGAGATTGTCAAAATCATGAATTTCGGTTATGTCGATATTATACGGTATTATACCCTCTTCTGTAATGTCCGTTCTTTTGTGTCCGGGCATATGAAAAGGATATATGCCGCTTTTTGAATAATTTTTAAGCTTGTCGTACAGCATATATCCTCCGATATTTTAAATATTTAGTTTGTACCGAACTCAGCGAGTTCAAGTCCCTTGTTGTGTTCAAGCGCCCAGTTTATGCTCCAGTAGCTTGTAAAGAGCAAAAGATGATTGCCTTTAAGGTCCTGAATTTTCTTAGTATCGGACGCAAGGTCGAGAGTTTTCGGATCAAGGTCATCGTTTACAATCCAACGGATAAATTCATATGGGAGTGTTTCCATAATGATATCACAGTTGTACTCGTTTTGAAGTCTGTATTTAAGAACATCAAACTGAAGTACGCCTACAACACCAACGATAACTTCCTCCATACCTGCGTCAAGTTCCTGGAAAATCTGAATTGCACCTTCCTGTGCAATCTGACTTGTACCCTTGATGAACTGTTTGCGCTTCATTGTGTCTTTCTGACGGACAAGTGCAAAGTGTTCGGGAGCAAATGTAGGAATTCCCCTGAACTGTACCTTGTGTCCCGGTGAACAGATTGTGTCACCGATTGAGAAAATGCCCGGATCAAACACACCGATGATGTCGCCCGCATATGCCTCGTCAACAATTTCTCTTTCCTGAGCCATAATCTGCTGTGGCTGTGAAAGACGCATTTTTTTGTTGCCCTGAACATGGAACACTTCCATATTCTTTTCAAACTTGCCGCTGCAGATGCGCATAAATGCAACTCTGTCACGGTGAGCCTTATTCATGTTTGCCTGAATTTTGAAAACAAATGCAGAGAAAAAGTCTGACATAGGCTCAACCTTTTCATCAACTGTTTCTCTTGGCAGAGGTGGAGTTGTGAGCTGTAAGAACTGTTCAAGGAATGGTTCAACACCAAAGTTTGTAAGAGCTGAACCGAAGAATACAGGAGTAAGCTGACCGTTGCGGACTGCTTCAAGGTCAAATTCATCGCCTGCACCGTCAAGAAGTTCTATTTCATCAAACAAATCCTGCTTATGATAGTAGCCTATTGTATCTTCAAGGGCAGGATCGTCAAGCGTAAGTTCTTTCTTTTCAACTTCTTTCTGACCGTTATTAGCGGTGAAAGCAAGGATTTTCTTAGAATTTCTGTCATACACACCCTTGAATTCCTTACCTGAACCGATTGGCCAGTTTACGGGATAGGTGTGAATTCCGAGAACATTTTCAATGTCTTCAAGAAGGTCAAAAGAATTTTTGGCATCTCTGTCCATCTTGTTGATGAATGTAATGATAGGAATATTACGCATTACACAGACCTTGAAAAGTTTGATAGTCTGTTTCTCAACACCCTTTGAACCGTCAATTACCATTACGGCAGAGTCTGCGCCATAAGTGTACGGTAGGTATCTTCCGAGAAATCCTCATGTCCCGGTGTGTCAAGAATATTTATGCAATAACCGTTATATTTAAACTGCAAAACCGATGATGTAACAGAAATACCACGCTGTTTTTCAATTTCCATCCAGTCGGACACAGCATGCTTTGCGGTTCTTTTGCCTTTTACCGAACCTGCAAGGTTAATTGCTCCGCCGTAGAGCAAGAGCTTTTCCGTAAGTGTTGTTTTACCCGCATCAGGATGCGAAATAATCGCAAAGGTTCTGCGCTTGCTGATTTCTTCTTTAAATGAACTCATATCTTTCTTCCCTTCGGAGGTTAAGTATATCCACAATTTTATATTGTACTATTTTTGGATGGTATATGTCAATAAAGGATGAAGAAAATGTGAGAAAAATAATTACTACAAAAACTTGACAAATTTGTAAATATATTGTAATATATTGATACAGAAGGACTTAATGTGATTTTTCCTATTTTTTCATATACCTTCCAAATCGAGGCAGAAACTTGTGTTTCTGCCTCAAAATCATTTATGAGGTTTTTTATGAGTAATTCTATCGGTCTTTACATTCACATACCGTTTTGTAAGCACAAATGTCCGTATTGCGATTTTTTCAGCGGTAATGCAGATGAAAACGCTTTCGATAATTATGTGATTGAATTAAAAGATAAAATAAAATACTGTCTGAAAAAGCCAAAAGAGATGTTGCGACCGTATATTTCGGCGGCGGTACGCCGAGTGTTTTGGGTGCAGACAGACTTTGTGATATTCTTGATTTTATCAAGTTTAATTTTAATATTCAAAATAATGCCGAGATTACGGTTGAAGTCAATCCCGACTCCGCCAAAACTATTGATTTTGAAAAAATGTATGCCTGCGGATTTAATCGCATTTCAATGGGTATGCAGACTGCTGTTGAAGATGAATTAAGGCTGCTTGGGAGAATTCACAGCATAGATGACGCAAAGACTTCTGTTGAAAGGGCTAAAAGTGCGGGATTTAATAATATTTCACTTGATTTGATGATGGGAATTCCTAATCAGACAATTGAAAGCCTTGAAAAATCAATCAGTTTCTGTGCCGATTGTGAAGTTACTCATATTTCATCATACATTTTGAAAATTGAGGAGAATACTCCGTTTTATAAGGTGCAAAATAAACTTAAGCTTGCTGATGATGATATGCAGGCTGAAATGTATCTGAAAGCTGTTGAAATGCTTGATTCTCTCGGATACAAGCAATATGAAATTTCTAATTTTGCAAAACAGGGTTATGAAAGCCGACATAATACCAATTACTGGAGATGCGGTGAATATATCGGCATAGGTCCGTCTGCACACTCATTTTTTGAGGGCAAAAGGTTCTTTTATTCGAGAAGCATGGACGATTTTAATAACAATAAGCTGTCTTTTGAAGGTACGGGCGGAGATGAGGAGGAATTTATTATGCTCTCGCTCAGGCTGAAAAGCGGTCTTAATTATTCTGAATTTGAGGAAAAATTCGGATACACTCTCCCCTCTTACATTATCAAAAAAGCTAAAGAGTATGAAAAATACGGCTATACAAATGTTACAGACAAGTCGATCAGCTTTACACCGAAAGGTTTTCTTGTTTCAAATTCAATAATCAGTGAACTGATATAAAAAAACGCTCCGAGAATAAATTCGGAGCGTTAATTTTATGTTATGAATTTGTATGTCAGATTAATACCATGAAGGGTATGAACCGCCGCCGATGAGCGATGTAAGAACACTTGTTGCAAATGTACTTGTGTTAAATGACCACATAGTAAGTTTTGCGCCGATGAAGAATACAATCATAAATGCAACGGCAACGATGAGTGTGAGAATTAAAGTGAATAATGCAGAGTTCTTTGCTTCTGGAACATTAGCTTTTACCTGATTTACAAGTGAAATAACAAGGTAAAGCATAACAATTACGAAGAAGAACAGGAACATATATACGCTGATTAATGCGCAAAGACCTGCCAAAATCCAACCGATTGATGCCGGAATAGATTCAATTGAAAATGTGATGAATGAATCAATAAATGCTTTGGCTGTGTTTTCTTCGGTTTTGTATTTCTTTACATATGCAAAGAGAATAACAGAATAGAAGCCACCGATAAGGACAGCAGTAACAAGACTTACAAGAAGTGTTTTCGGAAAATCAAGTGCGCTCATAGAAAGCATAAGAAACATATTGCCAAGAATGAGTGCAATAAAGAAAATTGCCGAGAAAAGAGCGCCGAGAATGATGTCTTTTTCAGCCTTTGCTGTTTTGATAACAGTTTTGGAATCCTTAAAGAATGAAGTGAACACAACAGGAATGTTCTTTAAAGCCTTAACAAAAGCATTTTCCCCAATGGTGCTGTGTTATTTACGGCATAAGGCGACTGCTGTGTCTGAGGGTTTTGCGGCTGTGCATACTGTTGCTGAACAGGGTTCTGATACTGTGGCTGTTGTGGTTGAACAGGCTGCTGATACTCTGAGGCTGTGCCTGTGCATTTGCCTGCTGAGCCAGTGCTTGAGCGGCTCTTGACTTTTCGCAGTTGCAAACAGCATTGTCTTCAAGCTGTGCTCCGCAATATTTACAGAATTTCATGGTGATTCCTCCAAGATAAAATAATATGTAACAGGTCTTATAGCTACCTGTTGTTTGTTTATTGAGAAGTGATAATATCAACGCTCACATTGTATCACAAATTACAGCAATAATTCAATATTTCTTACAATTTTTTTAATTTTTTACACTACAGAAAATTATATGTTAAAATAATGAAATGATGTACACATAGCAAATAATGACAATAAAACAGCGCAAAAACTAATGTTTAAAGTTTTTGCCGCTGTGGTTTAGTAATAATACCTTATAAATTTTATATTGTAGTAATCACAGGTTGTGATGTCGTTGGTGTCAATCTCATTTATAAGAATATAATCCTGAGCAACACCTAAAAGATAGCCTGTTTTCTGAACAATTGTGTTTGCTCCCATGAGAAAATCAACGGTGATTCGTCTTCCGATTTGTGTTCGCATAAAGCCGTTGTGATATCTCAGACTTTCGGCTGTTACAGGAAACGGATATTGATAATCACTCATCGACATTCCGATATTCTGCCTTATCGGCGTTGCAACGGTGGCACCGGAGCTCGCGTTGTAGCAGGGGTTGCAGGCAAAACAGGTATAGATGTATCTATTTTTTTTAAGTCCTTAATGAACGGTATATTTTGAAGACTTCCGCTGTATTTATTTATATTTTCAGGTTGTTCTTCTGATGTACTTCCGCCCTCTTCATATGCTATTTCTGCCTGTTCAAGCGAGGGATTGTCATTTGATTTTTGAACTTTTTCTGTCATATTGGGGTGTGCAACAGACGGTGCGCCCTGATTGTGTCGCATAATTTCGTCAATCGCAGGAATATAACATCCGGTATCCGCTGTGTTTGACGGACAAGAATTATTGAGGCAGGCTTTGTTTTTGTCAAGTCCGTAATGATGTTCGGGATTAATCTGATTTGCCGTAGGAGTTGTATTAACTGCCATATTTGAAGAATTATCCATTAAGCTATGCTCCTTTATGTTTTGGAATAAGCCTCGGTAGGCGAATAAAAGCAATGATCCCCTACCCTGTTGTAAATTACTCCGTTGTTTGACGGAAAAAATGTTGGGCAGGTATCTGAAAATGGATTAAAATAGAAAATTGAATTTCCGACAGATGAATCAGTATTGCCCGCCAATGCCCAATCGGCAATGTTATAGTGAATTTCGTCAGGGCGTATATTGTAAACATTCTGAGGATTATATTGTCCTCCGACAGTTGTTTTAAGACAGGTAAATTGATTTGGTTGTTCCATTATGGCACGGAAATCTCCGCCCTTGCTGACTCTTGCAAATTCCCCGTTTGGAACACGGGTTCGGTTTACAATTACCGACGCAACGGCACGCATTCCGTTTTCACCTTCCCCACCTGCCTCACATTTTAAAAGCCTTGCAAGCAATTCTCTTGTACTCAATGCCACCTTTTTTCACCAACCGTTATTTTATTCAATGATATTTTATGCATAATTAACTTGTTGTTACAAAGAAAAAGCTTGCGATAAATGTGTTATTCACGCAGACAGAAAATTCTGTTTTATTGAAGCAACTCAGACGGTGTTCTATAATCTTTTGAGATGCCAACTACAACATTTATTCAGATTAGCTGTTGTTGTCTACCGCTTTACTTGCTTTTGCAGGGCTATTTTGCCAATCCAAAAACTATCTGATAAATTGTTTGCTTTGCGTGATTTTGTTAATCTTTTTGTTGACATTATTGTCAATACTGCGTATAATGGTGCCAGAACTCAAGTTATTAAGCGTCCTAGGTAATTGGTACCCTGACCGCTTAAATATACTTTGAGTTCTTTTTGGGACTGCAATCATAACAGGATTTTTAGATTATACTTATCAATAAATACAGGGCATGAAAATAATTAGCCACTTGTAAATATCATATACTTGAATTTTTCGGATTATCCCCGGCTATTGATATTGAGCAAAAAAACACCGTAATTCTAACAGAACTACGGTGCTTTTTGTTTGGCGGAGACGGAGGGATTCGAACCCTCGTCCCTCAAGGGGCATCATGATTTCGAGTCATGTCCGTTATGACCACTTCGATACGTCTCCGAATATTGGTGATTTACCTTGTTTATTGTACTTGTTTTTTGTGTGATTGTCAAGCAAAATTACGCAAATTTGTAAATTTTAAATTTAATCTGTAAAAGCATAAATAAGTGTCTGCGATTATTATATGAATACCTATGCTTGATTTTGCGGATATTTTTTTTGAAAATCATGTACGAAAAGATTATTGAAACAACCATACTCAAATTATCAATCGGCACAACTGCACCTGCGGGATTGTCTTGCAAGACTTTGTAACAGCAGAGTCACGAACAGACTGTTGTAGCAAAAGAAAGGCAGATTAGGCGAATTTATTTTTGGCATTTATTTACTGCAGACGGTTTTCCTTTTGCAAAAATAAGCAACCTAGCAATTATAAGCAACGCTTATGCGGATTGATGTTCCGAAATTTGATTAAGTTTCTTCTATGCTTTTAGGGTGTATTTTCCGTTTTTGATTATAACAAAATCCTTTGCCATAAGTTTGTGAAGAAGTTGCTTCGATTTTTTATGACTTATTCCGAGAAGTTCGGAAATTTCTTTTGAAGTTACCGTGATGTTGTCAGTAATGTATGAAATTACGGCATCCTGCCTGTCTGTTTCAATATCGGGACGATTTTGTAAAATTTGAGTTTTAGTTGATTTGCTTTCAGGAACAAACGAAAGCTTTAGGGTGATGCTTTCGGGGTTGAAACTTTCTTCAATGACCGGAAGAACCAGTCCGTGACTTTTCCAAACGGAGAAAATATTAGAAATACCGAATCCGTCGTTACTGCCGATTCCTATCAAATTAAACATACGCATAATTGCCGTGTTTCTGGGGTCGGATATACCGCCCGCTCTTGCAGCGTCGAGTTCAACTCTAAATCCGCCTGGATTGGATATTGTAATGCTTTCATCATCTTTCATAATAACAACACCGTTTGAACCATAATAGTCGGCATTTATAAGGCAGTTTGCAAGAGCTTCCTGTAAGGCAGTTGTAATCGGTGTAATGTCTGATTTTATGTTTGCTGTCAGTTTTATATCGTATGAAATTTTTTCAAAGACCTTTATAAAGAAATCATAAAGGTTTTCACAGTCAGAATTTAAATTTGATGAAATAATTGTGTGTTTATCATCTTGTGTTGTTTCCTTATATTCAAGACAATAGTACGGGTATTCTTTTTTGATGAATTCTGACTTGCCGAACATAAGAAGTCCTGCGGCTGTAGGGTGAAACAAAAGGTCTTCCCCTACTCCGATTGCTCCTATTGCCTGCAAGAAATCTTTATCCGACAAATTTTGAAGCCGATTGTTTGGCTTAACATTTGACATTTTTATTCGGTAGCTATGGAGTGAATCGGTATTAAATACGGAAGCAGTCATGCATTCGATGATATTCATATCCTGTGTTTTAATCTCGGAATCACGCACCATAGCGTTAATTTGGTCGAGTGTACAACGGTAGTCACCCTCGCCGTTTCTTCTGTATGAATTATGAATACTGCCGTCAAGATACACGGGACGGTCAAATCTTTTGGCTTTTGGCACTGTAATAACGATAATATGCTTTTCTTCAATTTTTTGCACATAAACATCATCATATGAAAGAATGTTTGTGCTTACTTTTTGAATATCGTTTGCTATCTCCCAAAATTCCTCAATAAGTTCATCCGGATCGAGAAGATTTACGGGGTGAAGTGATTTGTCCCTGTATTCTTCTACACCTAAAAGTATAATTCCTCCGAGTGTATTTGCAAAGGATGAATATGTTTCCCACAAGCTTTTAGGTAATCCGCCTGTTGCCTTTTTGGCCTCTATTCGATTGTTTTCTCTGTATTTTTCAATGTTGTTGAGGTCAATCACATTCATCTCCCTATTACTGTTGCGGTTATTCTTTTTATATCAACGGTTTTCTCTGCTAATAAAAGCACCGCAGAAAAAATCTACGGTGCAATTTAAAGATTCGGTTAAAAAATCAGTTTTCTCTTCCGAGAAGGTAGTCAACAGACACTTCAAGAATATCGGCAAGTGCAACAAGCTCAACATCTGTCACGAAACGAATCTGACCTTCAAGCTTTGAAAGTCCTGATGCGTTCATATCGACGCCGTTAACCTGTAATTGGGCAAGAAGCTCCTTTTGCTTCATACCCTTCTGCTTTCTTACAGCCTCAACTCTGCTTCCTACGAGGTTTCTGTCTCCAAGTTCCTGTTTTCTTAATCTCATTTTACTCTCTCCCAAATCGTTTTAATTCTTTTTTAAAATTCTTTAAAAACATTGTGATGTTATTATAATACTAAAAAGGAAAAAAACAAGGGGTTTTTGTAAATAAATTTAAAAAATTGAAATTTTCGGAAATTTGGTTACAAATTGAAATATAATAGTTACAATGTACCTAATGAGCGGTAATACTGTAAGGATAGTTATGCAAAATTAACAACACTTAATTCTCAATAAGAACGAATAATTTGCGTAAAGCTTTGGCTCTGAATACAATTTCGCAAATTAGTTCCTTGACAGAAATAACAGTTACAAAATATTACAAATGAGAAATCTAAATTTCAAAAAGAAAAACGCCCTTAATAAAAAGAGCGTTTTAATCTTATTTTTAATTTATTTATGCTTTAAAAGTACCGTTTTCAATGTCTGTAATCATTGACACACGGTTTTCGTGTCTGCCGCCTTCATAAGGTGTGTTAAGAAAGATATCAGCAAATTTAACAGCATCTTCTTCGCTTGTAACTCTGCCGCCCATACAAAGAATATTTGCGTTATTGTGTCTGCGAGTCATTTCAGCACAAAATTCGTTTGAAACAACTGCGGCTCTGATTCCCTTTACCTTGTTTGCGGCAATTGAGATGCCGATGCCTGTACCGCAACAGAGAATGCCTGTTGAGCACTCACCCGAGGTGATTGCAGTTGCTACCTTGTAGGCGTAAACCGGATAATCAACGCTTTCTTCGCTGAAAGTACCGTACTCTTTGTATTCAAGTCCTTTTTCATCCAGATATTTTTTGATTGCGCAGATAAGGTTATATCCGCCGTGGTCGCATCCGAGTGCTATCATTTTGTTCTACCTCCAAGTTTTTTATTAAGCTCACGCTGTGCCTGAGGCAAGCGGAGATATACCGGCATAAGCTTTTGTGCTGAAACGGTTTGTCCGTTATTAATCATTTCAAAAGCAACAAGTGCAGTTGAAGACGCTCTCTGATATTTAAGATTTACGGGAGCAGACTCTGCATTTTTAATTTCATTACCGATGTATTTACAGGTAATATCGGTACCGTCACCTGCTATGATGATTCTTCCGTCAACAGACAGCAGTTCGTTTTTTAAGTCATCAAGCGATAATGCTCTGTCATCGCAAAGTCGGGTAACAACTCCGTTTTTAATTTCAAACAGTGCATTGTATACCTGTGAACAGCGTGCGTCCATTACGGCACATACAATACAGTCGGTTGAAAGGAAATTATAAGCCATACTCTCAAGTGTTGAAACCGAAACACACGGTATATTATTTGCAAAAGCAAGACCTTTTACTGCCGCAACACCGATTCTTACTCCCGTGAATGAACCCGGACCTGCGTTACTGCAATTGCGTCAATATCGGATATTTCCGTTTTTGTATTGTTCAAAAGCTGTTCAACCATAGGGATGAGCGTCTGGCTGTGGGTAAGACTTGTGTTTATGAAAGTTTCACCGATCAGCTTGCCCTCTTCTGAAAGTGCAACAGATGCGGCTGTTGCAGATGTGTCAACAGACAGAATTTTCAAATTTCAACACCTTCAATTTCAAAGATTCTTTCGTCATCGCTCTCCCCTTTTTCAATCGTTATTCTGATTGCATTTTCGGGAAGTGCGCCTTCTATATTTTCACTCCACTCAATTACGAGAATGCCGTTGTCAATGTAGTCAAAAAATCCAGTTGAGTACAAATCATCCCATGAATTAACTCTGTACATATCAAAATGATAGATATTGTACTTTCCACTGTATTCGTTTACAAGGGCGAAAGTAGGGCTTGACACACCGTCATCAACACCGAGGGCTCTTGCCAGTCCTCTTGTAAAGGCGGTTTTGCCCATACCGAGTCCGCCGAAAAGGGCTATTACCTCTGTGCCGTGGAGCTTTTTTGCAATTTTTTCGCCGATTTGCTCGGTTTCATCGGCGCTGTGAGAAATCAATTTAACCATATCAGAAAAGTCCGCTGATTTTGCCGTTTTCATCAATATTAATTTTTTCTGCGGCAGGAACTTTCGGGAGTCCCGGCATTGTCATAATATTGCCTGTATAAATTACTGCAAAACCTGCACCGTTTGAAATTGTTACATCTCTTACTGTGATTTCAAAATCCTTTGGAGCACCGAGCTTTGTAGGATCATCTGAAAGCGAATACTGTGTTTTTGCCACACATATGGGAAGTTTGTCTCCGCCGAGTGCCGCAACTTCCTTGATTGCTTTTTCTGCGGCTGTTGTGTAGTTTACCTTTGACGCACCGTAGATTTCCTTTGCAATCTTTTCAACTTTTTCCTTGAGTGTGAGGTCGAGTGAATAGAGCGGTTTAAATGCAGACGCTTTTCACAAGCCTCCACTACCTTATTTGCAAGTTCTACGCCGCCTTCTCCGCCTTTTCCGAATACATTTGAAAGGGCAAAGTCTGCACCCTTTGAAATACAATATTCTTCAATGTATTTGAGTTCTTCATCTGTATCTGTACCGAACTGATTAATCGCTACAACTACAGGAACATTGTACTTTCTCATATTGTCAATGTGAACACCGAGGTTTACAATGCCTTTTTTGAGAGCCTCAATGTTTTCATTTGAAACCTCTGACTTTGGAACGCCGCCGTTGTATTTTAATGCACGGCATGTTGCCACGATTACAATTGCCGACGGAGCAATGCCGGCATATCTGCACTTGATGTCAAGAAACTTCTCTGCACCGAGATCCGAGCCGAAACCTGCCTCTGTAATACAGTAATCAGCAAGCTTTAATGCAAGCTTTGTTGCTCTTATGCTGTTACAGCCGTGAGCGATATTTGCAAAAGGTCCGCCGTGCATAATTGCAGGAGTACCCTCAAGCGTCTGAACAAGGTTAGGTTTGATTGCATCCTTGAGAAGTGCAGTCATTGCTCCCTCTGCTTTCAAATCTTTGGCATAAACGGGTTCACCGCTGTATGTGTATGCAACAAGAATGTTGCCGAGCCTTTCTTTGAGGTCAGAGATATCATTTGCAAGACAGAGAATTGCCATAACTTCCGATGCAACTGTAATGATGAAGTGATCTTCCCTCGGAACACCGTTTACCTTACCGCCAAGACCGATTGTGATATTTCTTAATGCACGGTCATTCATATCAAGACAACGCTTGAAGAGAATTCTTCTCGGATCAATGCCGAGTGTGTTGCCCTGCTGAATATGGTTGTCAAGCATCGCGCAACAAAGGTTGTTGGCTGCTGTAATTGCGTGCATATCACCTGTGAAATGAAGGTTGATGTCCTCCATCGGAAGAACCTGTGCATAACCGCCGCCTGCGGCACCGCCTTTAATTCCGAATACAGGACCAAGCGACGGTTCACGGAGTGCAATGATTGCCTTTTTACCGATTTTAGCCATTGCCTGACCAAGACCTGCAGAAGTGGTGGTTTTGCCCTCGCCTGCCGGTGTTGGGTTGATTGCTGTTACGAGGATGAGCTTTCCGTCAGGATTGTCCTTTACACGGTCTGCAAGTTCGTCAGAAAGTTTTGCTTTGTACTTTCCGTAAAACTCAAGCTCATCAGCAGAAATCCCAAGCTGATTTGCAATTTCTGCAATAGGCTTTAATTCTGCACTCTGAGCAATTTCGATATCAGATAACATAATATACCTCCGAATCAAATTCATGTTTTTATTATTATAACAAAATGCGAAACTTGTATTATTCTGTATTGAAATTATACTTGATATTGAGAGCGTAATTTAATATAATTATAGGGTAAAATTAATTTCAAAGGTTGTTTTGGGTGAAAAAAGTTATTACAAATATTTATGAATATTTCAGACAGTGTGACGCAGTGTTGTGGCTGTTGACCTTGACCGCTGTTGCGTACAGTTTTCTTTTGATTGCGAGTATGCAACGGTCTGGCGAATACAGTTATCTAAGAACTCAGATTATCGCCGTGTCTGTCGGTCTTGCGGCATCGGTGTTTATATCAATTGCCGATTACAGATTTCTTATACGAAAGTGGTACATTGCCACAATAGTGGGAATTGTTTTTGCCGGACTTGTGTTTGTGTTCGGAGTTCAGGTTAGCGGAACAGATGATACGGCATGGATTAATCTTCCGGGTGGATTTTCAATTCAGCGTCTGAGTTTATAAAAATCTGTTTTATCATAACTTTTTCAAAGCATTTGTCGTGGCTGAGAGAAAAGAAAATGATTGAAAAGTTTTCGGGAGTACTTTTCCTTGCACTTCATGCAATGATACCAATGGCAATTATTCATATTCAGGGTGATGACGGTACAGTTCTTATATTTGCGCTTATGTTTTTGGTTATGACATTTGCGGCAGGTGTTCAACTGAGATATTTTGTCATTTTCGGAGGATTGCTTGTGTGTGCAATTCCGATTATATGGAATGTGTTTATGAATGAAGAACATCGCAACAGGGTTCTTGCTTTGTTTGACCTTGACGGGAATGCACTTACAAATTACGGTTGGCAACAGTATCAGGGTAAGGTTTCAATTGCAAGCGGTGAAGCTTTCGGAAGCGGACTTTTTAACGGACAGCGTGTTGAACATTCAATCGTCCCCGAACAGGAAAACGATTTTATCTTTACCGTTGCAGGAGAGGAACTCGGATTTGTCGGATGCATGGCGCTTTTGCTGATTTTGTTTTTTATTATATTAAAAGTGATTTTGAATGCAAAAATTCAAGTGAATTTGAAGGCAAGTATATCTGCTACGGTGTGTTTTCAATGATAGCATCGCAAACAATTGTAAATATAGGAATGGTGCTTGGATTTCTTCCCGTAGTCGGAATAACCCTTCCCCTGTTCAGTTCGGGAGGTACTTCGGCTTTGAGTACGCTCATTAGTCTTGGTCTTGTACAGAGTGTGAGATATCACAATACTGACGATATGAACAAAGCTTTTGTAAGGCGAGGAAGTTCAAATCGAATCAGAATGTAATTTAATACAAATAAACTAAACCGCAGACATCAAAATGCCTGCGGTTTTTATGGGTTATTTTTCGCTGATTGTGATATTTGCCTTGTAGCTTCCGCTTACCCAACAGGTGTCAGTACCGCTGAGTTTGAAAGTAACAGGCATCTGAACCGAGCCTACTGTTCCGCTCTGATCTGAGGTGTCAATTACGCCTTCAATATCTGAGCTTTTAAGGCTTTTAAGTTCCTTTTCACTGCCGATAACGGTAACATTCATACTTGTTTGTGTTACATCGGCTTTGTATTTTGAAGAAAGACCGCTTACTTTGAATGAATCTACGGTAAAGGTTTTCTTGGACAGACCGCTGAGGTCAAGTACAAGCTTTGCTGAGGTTGAGTTACTGATATTTTTGCAGTCACTCGGGATGTTTATTCCCTGCGTATCGTACTCATAACGCTTGTTTGAAAGTGTTGCAAAATCGATTGACTCAAGTTTTACGCTGTCAGTCTTGTCAAGCACTTCTTTTGGACCTGCAAGCAGAATCTTTGAAGGCTCAACCGTAAGCATATCATCGTTTAAATCAAGACCTTTGGGTTTGTTAATAAACTCAGGAATTACATTCACCGTCTTTTCGGGAAGAACGGAAATTGTAGCCTCAACATCCGTAAACTCCATTGTAAGAAGCTCGGTGGAGACTTTATTTCCTGCTTTATCATAAAGCACAATATTTGCGGTCGTTGTGGTCGGCGCATTTAGTGTACTGTCAAGTTCTGCCGATGCCGAAACCTTTGCAATTTTGGCAATCTCTGTTTGAGGTCCTGAGATTGTGATATTCTTTGATGCAAGAGAAGTTGACGCATAGTACCCGTCGGCAACCTTGTAAACAACATTTTCCTGAATCGGAAACTTGTTTCACGCTGATAATCAACAATTACATTGACATTTGACGGCGTAACGGTTGAGATAATCTGAAAGTTGGCACTCGGGTTGGCTTTTACGGCTGAAAGCGAAAGCTGATAAGTTCCTGCCGAGTCAATTCCGTTTGTAGCACCCGTGACAGTAATATCCTTTGTTCCGATAGAACCGAGAACGGCTCTGCTGCCTGTTACGGTTACCGTGGCAGTCTGCTCCGCATCACGGAATACCTGCAACCCGTTGTTATCAAGCTGGTCAGGCAATTCAATCTGAATGGGAATATTGCTTATTGTTACGGTTGTATCATTTGTTGTACCCATACTCATATAAACCCATGTTATTGTTGAGATTACAAGGGCGAGTATAATCAGAAATTTGTTATTCTGAAACAGTTTGTTGAGAGAGAGTTTTTTCTTTTTCATTTTTCAGCCTTCTCTCTTTTTGAACTTTTCGGGTTCTTCTGAAAAAACTTTTTCGGCGGTTCATCATCGTCATAGCCACGATCATAGATGAGAAACTGTTCAAGCTTTTTGATTAGTTCTTCTCTTGTAAACTCACGGAGCAAAATACCGTTTACCGCAAGAGAAATCACACCTGTTTCTTCACTTACTATAAGGACAACAGCGTCGCTTTGTTCACTGATACCGAGTCCTGCTCTGTGTCGTGTACCGAGATTGATATCTACATTACGATTTGATGTGAGCGGTAAAATACATCCTGCTGCAAAAAGTTTTCCGTCACGGATAATGCTTGCACCGTCATGCAATGGTGCTTTGTTAAAAAATATATTGCCGAACAGAGCTACGGATGTTTCGGCATCAATAATTGTGCCTGTAGCGGCTATATCGGAAAGCATGGTTTCTCGTTCAAACACAAGCAAAGCACCTGTTTTTGAACGAGAGAAAAGAACTGCTGTGTCAGCCGCATCTACGATTGACTTTTCTACAGCCTTTTTCCATTCATCACCTTTGTGGTGCTTAGTAAATATTTTTATATATTTTTTATAGGTGTTGTTGCGTCCCATCTGTTCAAGAGCCTTTCTGATTTCCGGCTGAAAGATGATAGCAATAACAACAACTGCTGCCTCGAAAAATGTTCGCAACAGGGATGAAAGCATAACAAGACCAAACAGAGACGAAAGAAAATACACTATCAGGAGCATAATTACACCTTTGAGAAGCTGAACTGCTCTTGTTTCCTGAATAAGCTTGAACAGTCCGAAAATCAACAGTGCAATTGCAAGAATATCGACAATATCTCTTAGCTGTATAGTCTTGATAATGGAAAGAATGCTGTTAAATATTTCCAATCTGCTTTCCCCTTCCTTTATTTTTAAATTCCTTGTTATTATTCTAACATACTTTTGTTATTAATTGCAACCTTTTTAAATTGTTTTTTTCTGTTTGTTGTTCTTAGAAATACGACTTACGGCATTTGCAAAATATACAACATCATTTTTTGTTGTAAATGCCGATACAACAGCTCTTACGGTTCCTGTATCCTGAGTGCCGAAGCTTTTGTGTGCAAGGGGCGCACAATGGAGTCCTGCTCTTACGGCAATGTTGTAGCTGTCATTAAGAATTTTTGCAACCGTTTCACTTTCGGTATTTTTGATATTAAAGGAAATTACAGGAACGCTGTGATTTTTCTCAGGCATTTTGGTGTATAATATTACATTTTCCGCTTTTTCAAGCCTTTTGTATAGCATTTGTGCAAGACTTAACTCGGAATTATATATTCTGTCTGTTTTTTTGTTCAGGACAAACTTTATTCCTGCATTAAGCCCTGCTATTCCCGGAAGATTCGGCGTTCCGCTTTCGTACTTATCGGGGAGAATTTCAGGCTGATTGAGGTTTGCGGAATCACTTCCAGTTCCTCCCTGAATAAGACTGTCCGGAGTTGTTTCGCTGTTTATAATAAGCAAGCCTGTTCCCATCGGTCCATAGAGTCCTTTGTGACCTGCGGTGCAGAGAAAATCAATGCAACTGTCAGAAAGGTTGATATCTGCTGTTCCTGCACTTTGTGCGGCATCAACACAAAAAAGGATGCCGTTTAATCTGCAAAGAGCGCCTATTCTTTCTATCGGAAGTTTGATGCCGAATACATTTGAAGCATGGGTACAGATTACAAGTTTTGTGTTAGATTTGAATTGTTTCCTGAAATTCTCGATTGTTTGCTCATCATCATAAGGGACACATTCGGCAACAGAGTATTCAATCTTATTTTTCTTGAGTGTTTCAAGCGGTCTGACGACAGCATTATGCTCAAGTGATGAAATTACGGCATGGTCACCCTGTTTTAATATGCCTTTAATAACTGTGTTCAAAGCCGTTGTGCAGTTAAGCGTGAATATTATATTTTCGGGATTTTCCGAGCCAAAAAGTTTTGCGGCATTATCTCGGCAAGAATACATTATTTCAGATGATTTCACCGACATTTTGTGACCGCTTCTTCCCGGATTTGCTCCGTAGTCGGACATAGCTTCGTTAATCGCTTTTCTTACGGATAAGGGTTTCGGAAAGGTGGTTGCACCGTTGTCAAAATATATCATAAGGTATCAACAGCGGCTGTTCCTTTGACAGCAATACCGTTACTCCTGATAATTTCCAATGCCCTTTCAAAATTTCCCGGGACATAAAGGCTGTATCCGCATGATTTTCGATTGAGGTGTATAGGAGTTCTTACAAGCCCTGATTTAATATTGTTTTTTAAAAGTAGGTTACGGCTCTTCATGCAAGCGTTACCGAGCCGAATATTATTAAATTATTTTCCATAACTTCCACCCTTTGTTAAATCTTTGTGACATCTCAAAACAATATATCACACTACATATTATGAAAGTAGGCAAAGTTTGGACATAAAAGAAAGCACGGCTTTTATGCCGTGCTTAAAGGTGTTATTTTTCAGTTCATTTTTTCAGAAAGAAGGTTGCCCATGTTGTACATACCTGCTTTCTGATCTTTAAGAAATACTGCCGCATTAACAGCACCGACAGCGAAAACTTCTTTTGACTGAGCCTGATGAGAGATTGTTACAACCTCATCGTGACCTGCAAAGATAACTTCGTGTTCGCCTACAATTGTGCCGCCTCTTACAGAATGAATACCGATTTCGTTCTTTGAACGCTTTCTGCGGTAGCTGTGTCTGTCATAGACATACTGCGGATCTTCGTCAAGCTGTTCCGAAATTCCGTCTGCAATCATAAGAGCTGTTCCGCTCGGAGCATCAAGCTTGAGATTATGATGCTTTTCAACGATTTCAATATCGAACTGGTTTCCGAGAATTTTTGCAGCCTCTTTTGAAAGCTCAATAAGAAGATTGATGCCGAGTGACATATTACCTGAATAGAAAACAGGAATTGTCTTTGCCGCATCTTTGATTTTTGCAATCTGATCTTTAGAAAAGCCTGTTGTGCAGATAACACAAGGTACTTTGTTATCAACTGCATACGAAAGCATACCGTCAAGAGCTGCAGGATTTGAAAAATCAATGATTACATCAGGTGTTTCGGTTGCCTCGTCAAAAGTCTTGAAAACATCAAAATCATAATTACTTTCACCGAATGCGTCAACACCGAACAAAACATTGCAATCCTCACGGCTCTGAACAGCCTGTGCCACAAAGCAGCCCATTTTACCGTTACAACCGACTATTGCTGTATTTACCATTTTTATTCCCCTTTAAACTTCTTGAATTTTAAACGAATCGAAGGTTGATTATTTAACCTTCTTGCTTAAAAGGTCATACTTCTCCATGCAATCCTTGAGGTCATGGTAACCCTGAACGCTCATGGGTACGAGCGGAAGTCTGCACTCGCCTGCCTCATAGCCGAAAAGGTTCATGGCAGTCTTTACGGGGATCGGGTTAACATCGCTGAAGAGTATATGCATAAGCTCAAGATAGTGGAAGTTAAGCTTCTGTGCCTCTGCAAAGTCATTGTCAAGACAAAGCTGACAGATGTCATGCATTTCTTTTGGGCAGATGTTTGCGAATACAGAGATAACACCGAGAGCGCCGAGTGACATGAAAGGAACAGTCTGGTCATCGTTACCTGAGTAGATGTCAAGATTATCACCGCAAAGTGAACGGATGAGAGCAACCTGAGAGATGTCGCCGCTTGCCTCTTTTGCGGCAACGATGTTAGGATGCTTGCAAAGCTCCTGATAAGTTTTTGGCTTGATGTTACAGCCGGTTCTTGAAGGAACATTGTAAAGAATAATCGGAATATCAACCGAATCTGCAACAACGTTGAAGTGTCTTACAAGACCCTGCTGAGATGTTTTATTGTAGTAAGGAGTTACGCAGAGAAGTGCGTCAACGCCTGTGCTTGCGGCAGATTTTGAGAGCATAACGGCCGTTGAAGTATCGTTACTGCCTGTACCTGCAATAACAGGAATTCTGCCGTTTGTCTTTTCTGCAACGAAAGAAATTGTTTCACAATGCTCTTTTTCCGAAAGAGTTGCAGCCTCACCTGTTGTACCGCATACAATAATTGCATCGGTACCGTTTTGAACATGAAATTCTACGAGATCGCCGAGAACATCGTAGTTTACGCTTCCGTCAGACTTCATAGGAGTGATAAGTGCAACACCTGAGCCTGTAAAAATGTGGTTAGACATAATTTACCTCCGTAAGTAATCAGTCCATGTAGCCCTCAGCACAAAGGAGCTCTGCAAGAAGAACTGCACCGCCTGCTGCGCCTCTTAATGTGTTGTGTGACATACAAACGAACTTATAATCATATTGAGTATCAGGTCTTAATCTGCCAACCGATACTGCCATACCGTTTTCAAGATTTCTTTCAGATTTAATCTGCGGACGGTCAGGTTCTGTGAAGTAGTGAAGAAAATGCTTTGGCGCACTCGGAAGATCAAGCTCCTGTGCTCTGCCGCTGTAGTTTGACCAAATGTCAATAATTTCTTCGACAGTAGGTTTCTTTACACCGTCCTTAAATGACATAAATACAGCTGCTGTGTGACCGTCTGATACGGGAACACGGATGCACTGTGATGTGATTGAAATATCATCGGTTTTAACAATCTTGTCGCCTTCAATCTTACCCCAGATTTTAAGCGGCTCCTGCTCTGACTTCTCTTCCTCACCGCCGATGTAAGGAATAACATTATCTACCATTTCAGGCCATGTCTTAAATGTTTTGCCTGCGCCTGAAATTGCCTGATATGTGCAGGCAAGAACCTTGTCAACGCCGAGTGCCTTTAAAGGATGAATTGCAGGAACATAGCTCTGAAGTGAGCAATTGGACTTAACTGCAACAAAGCCTCTTTTTGTGCCGAGACGCTTTCTCTGAGCGTCAATAATCTTAATGTGATCGGCGTTAATTTCAGGAATAACCATAGGAACATCATCTGTAAAACGATGAGCGCTGTTGTTTGATACGATAGGACATTCAGCCTTTGCATATCTGTCTTCGAGATCACGGATTTCATCCTTCTTCATATTAACTGCGCAGAAACAGAAATCAACCTGTGATGCAACCTCTTCAACATTTTCAGCGTCAACGATAACCATATCCTTGTACTTCTCAGGAAGAGGAGCAGTCATATGCCATCTGCCTTCAACTGTTTCACCGTATGTTTTGCCTGCACTTCTCTTACTTGCGGCAAGAACAGTAACCTCAAACCACGGGTGATTCTCAAGAAGAAGTGTAAAACGCTGACCTACCATACCGGTAGCGCCGATAATACCGACTTTATACTTTTTCATAATAATTCCTCCGAATTAAACAAATTTTAAAAAAGCGGTTGCCTTATTCAAACAAATATTATATTATATGAAGAGATGTCTGAAAACACGACTGTTTGTCGATTATGCAAACTGCTCATAATAAGATAATATATCATTTTAAAAGGGTAATGTCAATTATTTTGAGAATTTTACAGGACAAATACTTGTGTTTTACAAAGATTTTTGACAGAACAGCTTTTAAAAAGCAATTTTAGTTCTTGAAAGGAAATAAAATGAAGACTAGTGATTTTTATTACGATTTGCCTAAAGAGCTTATCGCACAGACTCCGCTTGAACCGAGGGACAGTTCAAGATTGCTTGTGCTTGACAGAGAAAAACAAACTCTGGAGCATAAACATTTTTATGACATTATTGATTATCTTAACGAGGGTGACCTTCTTGTTGCCAACGATTCAAGAGTTTTGCCTGCAAGAATTTACGGTATCAAAGACGAAACAGGTGCAAAAGTTGAATTTCTGCTTTTGAAGCAGGTTGCTAACAACCGTTGGGAAACACTTTGCAAGCCGGGTAAAAAAGCAAAAGTCGGCACAAAATTTTCATTCGGCAACGGCATTTTGCGTGCAACTGTTGTTGAAGTTAAGGATGACGGCAATAGAATAGTTGATTTTGATTGCGAAGAGAATTTCTTTACCGCTCTTGACAAAATCGGTCAAATGCCTCTTCCCCCTTATATTACTGCCGAGCTTAAAGACAAGGAACGCTATCAGACGGTTTACAGCCATGAACTCGGTTCTGCGGCAGCTCCGACGGCAGGGCTTCACTTTACAACCGAGCTTATGGACAGAATCAAGGCTAAAGGTGTAAAGATTGCGTATGTTACACTTCATGTGGGACTCGGTACATTCAGACCGGTTAAGGTTGACGATGTTACAAAGCATAAAATGCACAGCGAACATTATGAAGTCCCCGAAGAAACCGCAAAGCTCATAAATGAAACTAAGAAAAACGGCGGACGGGTTATTGCAGTCGGCACAACATCCTGCAGAACGCTTGAAAGTGTTGCGGCAATGTACGGAGAAATCAAGCCCTGTGAGGGATTTACGGATATTTTTATTTATCCAGGATTTGAATTTAAGGTGCTGGACGGACTTATTACTAACTTTCATCTTCCCGAAAGTACACTCATTATGCTTGTATCCGCTTTTGCGGGATATGATTTTATTATGAATGCATACAAAGAAGCTGTAAAGGAAAAGTACAGATTCTTCTCTTTCGGCGACGCTATGTTCATATCATAGGAGGATTTTACGGATTTATGTTTAAGGTAATTAAAAAGGAAGGCAGCGCAAGACGGGGCGAATTCGTTACGGTTCACGGTACGGTTCAGACTCCTGCCTTTATGAATGTTGCAACATGCGGTGCAATCAAGGGTGCTGTTTCTGCGCTTGATTTAAAGAATATAAAATGTCAGGTTCAGCTTTGCAACACCTATCATCTGCATCTTCGTCCGGGTGATGAAAAGGTTAAGCAAATGGGCGGACTTCACAAATTTACAAGGTGGGACGGTCCTATCCTTACCGACAGCGGCGGATTTCAGGTGTTCTCTCTTGCAAAGTTGAGAAATATTAAAGAAGAAGGCGTTTACTTCAATTCTCACATTGACGGCCGCAAAATTTTTATGGGACCTGAGGAGAGTATGAGAATCCAGTCAAATCTTGCATCTACAATTGCGATGGCATTTGACGAATGCGTTGAAAACCCTTCTCCATATGAATATACAAAAAACAGCGTTGAAAGAACCACAAGATGGCTTAAAAGATGCGTTACAGAGATGAAAAGGCTCAACAGTCTTGATGATACCATAAATAAAAACCAGATGCTGTTCGGCATAAATCAGGGCGGTATCTATGACGATTTGCGCATCAATCATATGAAAGAAATTGCAGAGCTTAATCTTGACGGCTATGCAATCGGAGGTCTTGCCGTGGGTGAGCCTGCAGAAACGATGTACCATATCATTGAAGAGGTTGAGCCGTTTGCTCCGAAAGATAAAATCAGATATCTTATGGGAGTCGGAACTCCCGTGAATATTCTTGAAAGTGTTGCAAGAGGCGTTGATCTTTTTGACTGTGTTATGCCGAGCAGAAACGCAAGACACGGTCAGCTCTTCACTTGGGACGGAGTGCGTAACATCAATAATGCAAAATATGAAACAGATGAATCTCCGATTGACGAGCATTGTGACTGCCCTGTTTGCCGAAACTTTTCAAGGGCATACATAAGACATCTTCTCAAGAGCGGTGAGATGCTCGGAATGCGACTTGCTGTTTTGCACAACCTCTATTTTTACAATAATCTTATGGAAGTTATCAGAACTCAGCTTGATAACGGCACATATATGGAATTTTACGAGAAATATCGCAACATTTTAGGCGTGCGTATCTAATATTTTTTCAAAACAGAAAAAAATACTTGCAAGATGTGATTAAAACTGATATAATCAATACATTGTATGAAAGGAATGACGAAAATGACAAACTTTTTACCTGTAGTTGCAGAAGCAAGTGCAAGCGGCGGAAATCAGTCAAGTATGATTTTTATGATTCTCTTCTATGTTGCTATTTTTGCAGCTCTCTATTTCTTCCTCATCAGACCTAACTCAAAGAAGAAAAAAGAAGAAGCTCAGCTTCGTAACTCTCTTGAGATCGGTGATGAAATTACAACAATCGGCGGAATTATGGGCAGAGTAGTTGCCATTAAGGACGACGAGGACGCTATCATCATTGAAACAGGCTCCGACAGAGTTAAGATGAAGTTTAAAAAGTGGTGTATTTCTACTGTTGACACAGTTAAGGAACAGCCACAGCAGGCAGGTCAGCCTGAAAAGAAAGGCTTCTTCGGTTTTGGCAAGAAGAAAGATTCTGACGAAACTAAAGCTACAAAAGAATAACTTTTTGAATGAATGTTCTTTCCCCCGAATATATTTGTAACAGAATATATTCGGGGGTTGTTTTATGTCTGATAAAAAACTACTTGCAAAGGCTGTTTTGTTTTCATCAGTATGCGGAATACTCATACTGGTAATTTTGATGTGTTTGCTTGCAGCCGTGATGATGTCATCGGGAGTAATTTCAGCAGATATACTTGATTACTGCACGGTCGGCATAGTCGGTGTTGCAACGCTGATGTCGGGAATAATATCATCAAGAATTACAGGAAGTGCAGGTCTTGCGGTGGGTTCGCTGACAGGATTTTTTATTTTTCTTGTCATAACCTCTATTGCATTGATTTTTAACGGTGAACCTATAACGGTACTAACCCTGCTAAAACTGATGTCATCTGTTCTGGGAGGAGGTATAGGCGGAATTATCGGAGTAAACAAAAAGGAAAAAATAAAAATCAGATAAGATCGAGTAAGATATTTTACTGAAATTATGTTTTCGGCAGTTCGTTTAGGCGGACTGCTGTTTTTATGTCGGATTTAATTACAAATTAGAATTATTTTTTAAAAAATTGAAATATCTATGGTAAAACAGCTCGTAATATGGTACAATAATCCGGAGAATGAGATAGTGAGGGTTAATGACCTTGATTTAGATATAATATGAAAAATAAGGAAATATTTAAGGAGTGTTAGTATGGCAAAAACGATTAAATTGCCGGCAGATTTAAGGGATTGGAAGGTTACTTCATTTGTTGGAGAAGACAACGGCTGTGAAGTTTACAAGGTATCAAGGAAGATTGATAAAAATACTGCTCAGAATGCGATTCTCAGACACGCATTTGTCGGCAAAAGCAATTATACCGATGAACATGCCGAGTATTTTACCGAAGAGGCTGATTTTATTGAATCGGTTAAGGAGCTTGACGGTATTTCAAACTATCTGGATGTTTATGTTCAGGATAATCAGAACAAAAAAACCTGTGATTTGTACATATTTACAGAAGAACTCACAAGTCTTGAAGAGCTTATGAAAACCAAAACTTTCGCTGAGGATGAAGTTGTTGATTTTGGTATTCAGATGAGTGAAATGCTTGAAACTTTGGAAGCAAAGAATATTTTTCACGGTAATATTTCGCCAAAGAATATTTTTGTAACCGCTGACGGAAGGTATAAAATCGGCGGATTTACAGATTTTGAAGGCAAGATTACGGATACCTCATTTGTTGCGCCTGAGGTTTACAAGCAGGAAAATGTTGACTATACAACCGACATTTATTCTGTCGGAATAATTATGTATGCAATGTGCAACGGCGGTAAAATTCCGTTTGAAAGTGATTCATGCGACAGAAAGAATGCCTGTGAAGAAAGATTCTCGGGCAAGGCTGTTACCGCACCGTCTGAGGGTGATGAAAAACTCAAGAGTGTTATTGTAATTGCATGTCAGCCGAATAATACAAACCGCTGGAAGAATGCAAGCAACATAAAAAATGCTCTCACATCTATCAAGGCCGAAATAGGTACATCCTCCCCTGTTCCGAATCCCGATGTTGTTGTTCCGGAAAATACAGATTTTGACGGAATGTATTTGAAGAATATGATTATGATGAATTTGAGGATACAGAGCCGACTGAACCGCAGGATAATTTTGACGATAAGGATGAGGTTCAGACAGTTGAGGACGCTGTTCTTGATAATGAATTTAAAGGCGGCGAACAGCTTGGCATTGCCGAAGTTTTAGCCGGTGAGGAATCCTTGCCTGTTGACGGTAATGCTCCTGTAGATTCAGATGAAGTCAGTGAGTCTGATGCTGATGAAAACGGCGGATTTGAGGTTGTTGATGTTACAGACGCAGTTGATGAGCCTGAAAATTCCGAGGTTAAAACTGACGAAGTATCAGAAGAAAAACAGCCTGAATTTGAAGATATCAGTTCCGTATCAAGTGAAGATGACAAGAATGAACAAACTGTTACAGATAAAAAAGCTGAAGAATTTGAAGATGTTTCAAGCAACAGCGAAGTAGCTCCGGAAGTTCTTCCTCCTGTTACAAGCGTTGAAGTGTTTGACGATTACTCCGGTGCAGATCATAAAAATGTTCTTACAAGCAATGAATCAAGCAAGGACTACGGTGATTTCTTTGAGGACGAGCCGTCTGTTAAGCGTACTGACAATAAAGCTGACGATACTAAAAAAATTGAAGAAAAAAACGACTTTGACGATAACAGCTTTGAAGATAATGACAATGAATTCGGATATGCAGATGAAGAAGATAATAAAGAAAATGTAAAGAAAAAGAAGAATAAATTTATCATTATTCTTTGTGCCGTTGTAATTGCCGCCGCACTCGGATTTATCGGTTTCTGCGTTTATAACGGCTTGTCAAATTCATCTACTGACAATAAAGCTACTACAGCCGAAACTGCAACATCTGCCGAAGTAACCACACAAGCGCCGAGTACGGCGATGCCTACTACAGTTCCTGCTACAACAGAACAGGTTACAACATCTTCTTCATATAACAATGTTGTTCCTGTTGTCGGTTACGGTTACAGTTACGGTAAAAAGCTTCTTGAACAGGCAGGATTTACCGTTGAAATTTCTGACTATGAATACAGCTATGATTATCCGGAAGGATATATTATCTCCCAGACTCCGGAAGGTGACACAAGCGCAAGTACGGGTACCGTTGTTAAACTTGTTATCTCAAGCGGACAGATTCAGAGAGAAACAGAAGCTCCTGCAACACAGGCTCAGCAGTCATCAAATAGTCAGAGCAGCGCTTCGGGCAATTCAAATTCACAGTCATCAAGCAATACAAACACTAATAATAACGGCGGATTTATCTTCCCTAACAGCGATTCTTCATATCTCAGCAACGCACAGGTAAGCGCTTTGAGTGATAACGACTTACAGCTTGCAATTAATGAGATTTATGCAAGACGAGGCAGAATTTTTAAGGACGCAAGCCTTAATGCATACTTTAACTCACAGTCATGGTATGAGGGCAAATATACAGCCGAAGAATTTGAGAAGAATGTTAAATTTAATACTTACGAACAGAAGAATCTTCAGCTTTTGATTAACGAAAGAAGATCAAGAAAGTGATTTTTAAACAAGAAAGATAATGCAGAGGAGTTATTATGAAAGATAAAATATTAAACGCACTAAAAAGCAAGACCTTCTTTGCTTTGGCAATTAATATTGTTATTATGGCTTTGATTATAGTTGTTACTGCATTTTCCTATGACAGTGCTGACGATTTTTACAATTCTTTATATATCTGTCAGTATCATAACTATTACAATAATGATATTAACTACATTTTTGCGACAATTACCGGTTCATTGCAGTACATTCTTTTGAATTTCAACTGTTTTGTACTTTTTCAAATTCTTCTCTCCTGTGCCGCTTTTTCTTCTGTTACATTTGTTTTTGCCGATAAATTCGGAAAGCACAAGGCTTTCATATTCACTCTTGTGCTGAATATTTTGTTTTCATTTGACCATTATTCAAACATTTTAAGCAGTAAAACCGCCGCTTTGCTGCTTACGGCAGGGTTTCTGATGGCACTTAATGCAATCAGGAATAAAAGGTACTCTCTCCCGTTTTGGATTGGTGTACTTGAAGTTATATTCGGAACATTTTTATGTTTCAAATATTTCTTTGTGGGACTTGCATTTTTCATTGCATTCTTCATCGGTGATATGATTGCAAAAAGAAAGTACAAGTTGCCGTTCAGAAAATTCTTCTGGTATTTCAGACCTTTTGTGCTTGTATTTGTCTTTATTGTTCTTGTCGGTTGCGGTCTTGAATATTATTCATATTCGGTCAATAATGCAAATGCAGAACTTCGGGGCTGTACAGATACAGCGTCCTTGCCGATAAGACTGATGATAATGCTTTTCCAAACTATTCCGATTACTGTGAGGAGCTTAATTCGGTCGGAATAAATTCGGCAAATGAGTATGAACTTTTTGTTGACGGATATTATGATGAAAACAACGGACTGAATACTGCTGCCCTTGAAAAGGTTGCAGATATCCAAAAACGGGAAAATCCGTATAATTTCTTTGATAATGCTGGTGCATTGTTTTCAGATGCATGGGGACATATTATAAATTTTGATTCATATCTTATTGCTTTTGCGGTAATACTTGCCGTTATGGTTGTTTTTGTTACCGTTCAGAAAAAAAAGATTTGCCTTCTTCCCTGCTTTGTATTTTGCGGTGGGATTTGCGGCTTGTATGTATGTTCGTTATGCAATGGATTCTTCGGCATACACAATGTACGGAATTTTGCTGATGATTCTTTCGTTTACAATGTATTCGTTTGATTTCGGTCATCTCAGAAAAGACGAATACAGCAATATTACAGATAAAAGCAGAAAAACTGTTCTTATTTCGGTTATTGTACTTGTGATATTAGGTGTGGCAAGCTGTGTATCATATTTCTTCCATATCACTCCTGTTTCATATGACAAAAAGCCGAGTGATCTTTATACTGAGGTTGACAGACATCCCGAAAATTATTATGTTCTCGATCCTGTAACAGCTAAAGAATACATTTCATATACCGATAACTATATTCATCCGCTGTGGGGATTTTCTTCCGATTTTCTCCATAATGTTGACGGCTTCGGCTATCTTCATCGGACAAATCAGCTTGTGAACCGCAACCTCTCAACAAATATTTATGAGGCGGTCGTTGACGGAAGAAATGTATATGTTATCGATAAGAACATTACTTTTATCAAGGAAAATTATCTTAACCAATATTACGGCAAAAAGGATTCCGTCATTGTTTACAAGGATGAAAAGGAATTCAACGGATTTACAATTTACAGCGTAAACAGAGTTAAATAACATTAAAAAAGTATATCACGATTTTTTTGGAGACGGTGAAGTCGTTTTTCTCAGGCATTTCGTTCATTCCTTTTCTGTCATTTTCCGGGCAAACTAAAACAAAAAGCAGAGCTTTTGGGCTCTGCTTAGTTTCTTGAAAATATACTTTTGCTATGGGAGTGATTCAGATTAGATTGCTCGGAATAAAACAATTATCCTTGTCAATCGGTATTGGCTCCTCACACATACATATGATGCCGCCGTTTCCGCGGCTCAAAGAAGCCTTGTCAATTACGCTGTACTTTTTGACCTCACGACGATCAGGAGAAGCACTCTTTTTTATTTCCAACGGATGAATGACATTGTTTTCCTCGATGAAAACATCAATCTCTTTTGCGTTAGAATCACGAAAATAGGTAATATTTACTTTAGATTTAGCGTAAGCGTAGTTTTTCACAAGCTCCATTACCACATAATTTTCGTAGTAATGACCGCTTGCAGCACCGTTACGGAGAGTGTCTGCCGTCAGCCACATCGAAAGGTAAGAACAAAGACCGGTGTCACAGAAATACAGTTTCGGTGTTTTGCTGAGCCGTTTCAGTTCATTGTTTGAATATGGGGCAAGCAGATAAACAATGTGAAGTCCCACAAGTACTTTCAGCCATTCCTTTGCGGTACTTGATGCAATGTCAGCGGATTAATAATTTACCTGCTCTGAAACAAGAGCAGCACAGCCGACCAGAAACTTACGAAAACGAACTGTGTCGGTGATACCGCCGTGTTAGCTTAGTAATGTTTTTTTGAAAGGTGATAAAATTATGAGTACCAATAAGATTACTTGTTCATTTACCATTGACCGTGATATTTACAACGCTTATAAAAGTATTGTTGTAAAAGGTGGTGAAAATGTAAAGGGCAACCTTATCCGTTATATGCTCAATGTCATTAACTATGAAACTCCAAATGCAGATACAATTTCTGCAATAAAAGAAGTTGAAGAACTGAAAAAAATCCAAACAAAAAAACCTATGCTTCATTTAGAGAGCTTTTAGAGGATATTACCAATGAGTAAATTAAGAATTGTGCCATCACAGAAATTCAACAGAGATGTTAAGCTGGAAATTAAGCGTGGATACAATATTCAATTGCTTGATGGATGTTGTTGAATGATAGCTGAACAACAACTACTGCCACCGGTATATAAAGATTACAAACTAATTGGAAATTATTCCGGCTGTAGGGAGTGTCACATTACCCCTGACTGGCTCTGAATTTATGAAATTAGTAATGAAGAACTTATTTTGTATCTGACAAGAACCGGAACACACAGCGATTTATTTTAAACTTCTAAAGTCATTTTTGCCTTAATAGAATATACTAACAAATAAAAGAAAGAACCTTCCCTAATGATAAATTCATCAGAGAAGGTTCTTGTTATTTCTTCACCATAACTACAGCCTGTTTGCCGAGTTCGTTATATCTTGTATTTACAAGGCTTTTTGAGTAACGGGGTCGAGCATTCGTCCACGGATCGTTGAAATAGTAATAATCTTTGTCATAGCCCGTGAGCAACAAACAATGTTCGCCGGCAGTCCAAGTGTAGTAACTGCCGAGTTTATATTTTGCGTTTTCATCGGTGTAGTTTACTCTCCAAGTGGTTGTCTTAAATGACGGTGACATATTAATTGTTGCCCACACCATAATCGGCTGACCTTGTGCAACATACTTACCCGAAAGATATTCAAGACTTTTCCCGCTGGTTTCTACAACCTTGTATGATTTGTCGGAAAGGTATTTATTCATACATTTTACCATAATCGGTGCATACGCTCCGTAGCTGTTGGAACTATATGGTGTTCCAACAAAGGCACAATTCGGATCAGGTCCTGTGTATGAACCGTTTGAATAACCGAAAGGTTTTTTTACCAAATACTTATCTGCAAATGTCGTTTCAGAAATTTTATATCCGTAGAAATTCAACAGCATTGTTGCACTACATGTTTCACAGCCTGTCGGGAGCTTACTTTGACCGATTAACGGAACATTTGAAATCTTCTTGCTCTGTGGCATTATGTATACATTGCAAATGGCTTTTTTTCCGTTATTCAAAGTGCAAGTTACAGTTGCTTTTCCTGTCGCTACTCCTTTGACGATACCTCCGCCTCTTGTTACAACAGCTATTTTTGAATTGCTTGATGAATAAAGTCTGTAATATGCCGCTGTACCTTTTGGAACACTGCTGTTAATGTCAAAACTCTGACCTATGTACAGTACAATTTCACTTGCGTTAAGTTTAAGAGATGTTGCAAGCGGCTTGACCGTTACATTACAGGTTGCTTGTGTACCGTTTGGCATTTTGCATCTCACAGTTGTGGTTCCTGCCTTTTTTGCGGTCATCAAACCTCCGGCTTTTTGAACAAAAGCAATATTCGGATCATCTGAATAATAAGAACGATAATAAGCTGCTGTTCCGCTCGGCACATAGCTTGAAAAATCATACTGTTCACCGATTCCAAGTGTAATACTTGTCTTATCAAGCTTTATGCTATTGGCAAGTTTTTTGACGGTAACCTTGCATTGGGTTTTAAGTCCGTTATATGTATTTGCGGTAATTGTAGCAGTACCTGTACCGACGGCAGTTATTTTTCCGTTATTGTCAACAGTTGCAACCTTACGGTCACTTGTTGTAAAAGCAACTTGCGAAATATCTCCATTTTCGATAGTAGTAATAAGAGTATATGACTCCCCTACCCCAAGTGTTATTGTATTCTTATTGAATTTCACACTTTTAGGCGGAACAGTTGGTTTTGGCTCTGTAGTAGGCTGTTCAGTAATCTGCTCAGTAATCTGCTCAGTATACTCTTTTGTTGAAGGTTCAGTAACTTCTTCCGTAGTTGTTTCAGTCGATTCTGTCGATGGTTCATCAACAATTGTTGTTTCCTCAACACATTCTGTAGTAGCTTCAGTATATGCTGTAGTTTCAGAATATTCAGTTGTTACTTCAGCACAAGCAGATGAGAAATTCGATATCGTTGTTTCTGTGGATGCTTCAGTTCCGTAAACCGAAGTAGTTTCTGTCAAAGATGACGGTTCTGATGTATCGAATTGAGATCCAACAATAATTTTCTGAATATTAGTGGCATCAATAACGGTCAACACATTGTCGCCATTAGTATCGTAAAGAAATTTCTCATCATCAGTTAAGTCAATCATACCTACAACATACTTTTGGACCTTGGTTGCATCCATAACTGTAAATTCGTAATTACCACGTTAACGATAGTCGCTGCATATGGTATTATACATATCGCAGATAACAGCGTTATGATTAATAATATTGATATTGGTTGTATTATTTTTTTCATGTTTTTTGCTCCCTTATCTGTGCCTGTTGTAATAGTCTTTGTCTGACCGTTTACAAATGTCTTTTCTACCGTATTACCGTCTGAATCGGTAACAATGTAATGAGTAAGACTGCCGTTTGATGATGTGCGATATTCACTTTCAAGCGAACCGTCAAATGTGTAGTAGTAATATGAGGTTTCACCGCTTGAATAGGTAGCTCAAATGAGCCTACTTACCCACATTCGTTTTAAATTTTTTCAAATATAGTTAGAATTATTAATCAATCTAAAATTTATGCCTATTTTTTTTAACTCATTAAATGCACTAAAATTGGTCTCATTGACTAACACCATTTTTTCATGTGAAATACAGCGAAACCACGGTATGCAATTTTTATAAAAAGCCAAATCTTCAGGATAATCATAAGCATTCCAAGAAGAAAAATCTATAGGTTTCATCAATAAAGCCGTTGTTATTTTATTAATTCTGAAACAATGGATTTGTTGTCCTGCAGTATATCTGGGTGTTTTTATTTTACCTAATGGAATTTCATGATTTCTAAAACCATCCAAGAAATTAAAATATTCATTAGAATGATCCTTTTTATGGATCTGTCTCACAGTAAAAAAACTAAAATTCTCACTATAGCAAGTGGCAACTTTTAAGGTTTTATCTGACGAAGTACTGCCTTTTGTTGCAACTGACGATGTTGAATCCAATGAATCGGAATTTCCTGAACAACCTGCAAATAATGTTGCTGCCATTGCAAGTGCGAGGAACGCACATAGATTTTTGTCCGGGCATCGTCAATAAAAGTTTGTAAGTTTTAAAGAAGATTGAACTTTTTATTGTTCAATCCTCTTTTCTTGTTTATTACAGACTGCATATCTTCGGGAATCTCGGAAGTAACCGTAATGTATTCATTTTTTATCGGGTGATAAATTCAAGTCTTGCACAATGAAGTGCCTGCCTTGAAATTTTATCAAGCTTTCCGCCGTACAAGTCATCTCCCATAAGCGGATGCCCTAAATAAGCCATATGGCAGCGAATCTGATGTGTTCTGCCGGTTTCAAGCCACAATTCAAGCAATGTAAAATCTTTTGTAGCAACAAGCGGTTTGTAGTGCGTAACTGCTTTCATTCCGTCATCACGGACAATTCGCACCATTTTGGAATCATCACGCAAATCCATTGGCTTATCAACTACACCTTCAATATTTATTTCACCCTCGCATAAAGCGTAATAGACTTTATGCGTTTTATTTTTTACGGCATTGGCTGTAAAACGGTTTTTGGCTATGAGAACAAGCCCTGAGGTATCCTTGTCCAGTCGATTAATTGCTCGAAATACAAATGGCTTGCCGTTTTGACTGCAATAGTACGAAACAATATTTGCAAGCGTATCGCTTTGGTGCTGCTTTACAGGATGAACAGGCATGGAATGCGGTTTGTTTACCACAAGAAAATGTTCATCCTCATATCTTATATCAAGTGTCCCCTTTGTCGGTTCAATTTCACATTTTTCATCGGGAATTGCAATTGAAACGGTTTTTCCGCTTTGCACACAGTCAATTGTTCTTAAAATTTTCCCGTCCATCAAAATACCGTCTTTTTCTCTTTTCAGTCGTGTTATTATTCTTGCAGAAAGACCGCATTTATCACGCAGAAATCTTTGAGCAAGCATATTGTCACATTCGTCAGGTACGGAAAAATACAGTCTGTCAGACATAAATCATCCTCCAAACAAAAAACAGAATTATCAGCTGAATAATAAATATTATCGGTATGCCGAGCATAAATTTAATGTGTCTTGTTTTGTGTCTGATTAATTGCATTGTAATGTACATTGCAACACTTCCTCCGAGTGCAGAAAGAATCAGCAATGTGCTTTCTCTTACTCTCCATTTGCGGTGAATTGCAAAGTATTTGTCACAGACTGTTACAACAATTGATATCAGGCTGATGATGCAAATGTATATGATGAAAATTTCCATGAGAACTCCAAAGGATGATTTGATTGAAAAACAAAAAGATTGTTCCGATTATTGTATCTGTAATAGCTATGTTAAGCGTTATCTGCATAAGCTCATTTACAAGAGAAAAACCGCCGAAAAAGCAGAATGATATCAACAACATTGCAGCCTTATCATCAAAGGCAACCGCCGACACACTCGAAAGTGATGAAGAAATGCGTGGCGTGTGGGTATCGTATATGGAGCTTTCTATGGAAAATGAAAGCTCAAAAACACAAAAAGCGTTTGAAGATAAATTTACCAAAATAGCACAAAAATGCCGTGAAAGCGGTTTCAACACGCTTATTGTACAGGTACGCCCCTTTTGTGACGCGTTATATAAGTCAAGTTATTTTCCATGGTCACATATTCTCACGGGTACGCAGGGTGAAAATCCTCAATATGACGCACTGCAAATTATGTGTGATATATGCAAAGAAAACAATTTGAAAATTCATGCGTGGATTAATCCATACAGAGTCAGTTCAAATGAAACTCCGAAAAAACTTTCAGACAACAATCCTTACATAAAGAATTCCGAAATAGGCATAAAAACCGATAACGGAATTTTTCTTGATCCGTCAAATGAAACTGCACAACAGCTGATTAGTGACGGTGTAAAGGAAATTGCGGAAAATTATGATGTTGACGGGATACAATTTGACGACTACTTCTACCCTACTGAGGATGAAAGCTTTGATAAAAAGCAGTATGAGGCTTATATTGAAAAATACGGTAAAGAAAACTCTATGAGTCTTGATAATTGGCGAATGCAAAATGTAAATACGCTGATTTGTAAGGTTTACAGAACAATAAAAAGTGTGGATTCGTCAGTTGAGTTCGGCATATCACCGCAAGGCAATATAGCAACAATGAAGGATTGTATGCCGATGTAAAATCGTGGTGTACCTGTAAAGGCTTTGCAGATTACATCTGTCCGCAAATTTACTTTAGCCTTGAAAACCCAGCTCTGACTTTTGAAGACTGCCTTAACAGCTGGACATCTCTTGATTTTGACGAAAATGTAAAACTGTATGTAGGTCTTGGCGGTTATAAGGCAGGTAACGGCGAATATGACGAAGAAACATGGCTTTTAAGTGACAGTATTCTTGCCGATGAATACGATATTTTGCGTAACAACAAATCTGTCAGGGGCTTTATGCTTTACAGCTATAATAGCCTTGAGGATGATACTGCAAAAAAAGAGATTAATAATCTGATTAACGCTTTAAACTAATTCAGCATCGCAGTAGTCATCAAATGATTTTGTGATTTTCACATCAATAATTTTACCGCAGAGACTTGTATCTTTGGAATTAATATGAACAGGCGTGTAGTTCTTTGTGTAACCCTCAAGATAACCGTGACGAAGTCTTTCAACGAGAACAGATTCATAAAGGCCAACCTGATCTTTAAGAAATTCCCTTCTGGTTTCATCGCAGACCTGCTCCATAATTTTGGCTCTCTGCTCTTTGATTTGGGGATCAATTTGATTTGGTGCTTTATCGGCAACAGTACCTTTACGGCGTGAATACGGGAAGATATGCACCTTTGCAAAGCCGATTGACTTTACAAATTTAAGAGATGCTTTGAAATCTTCCTCTGTTTCACCGGCAAATCCAACCATTACATCGGTTGTCATAGAACTGTTTTCAAAAGCGTTTCTGAGATTTGTAACAATTTCAGAGTATTCTGAACAATTGTAGTGACGGTTCATTGCTTTGAGTGTGTTATCGCAACCGCTCTGCAGTGAAAGATGAAACTGCGGACAGAACTTTGGTTGTGCGGCAAGACGGGCAATCATTTCTTTATCCATCCTTTCCGGTTCGATTGACCCGAGTCTTACACGGTCGATTCCGTCAACGGAACAAGCACATTCTACAGCATCAGCAAGATCAAAATCTTCGTCAAGACCGTAGGCGGAAAGGTTAATACCAACGAGAACAACCTCACGGTAACCGTTTGCGGCAACCTGAATAAGCTCTGCCTTTAAATCTTCAAGAGATTTTGAACGCACTCTGCCCCTTGCATACGGAATAATGCAGTAAGAACAGAATCTGTTGCAACCGTCCTCAATTTTAATGAAAGCTCTTGTATGCTCTCCGAGTGACGAAACAGAAAGATTTTCGTATTTTTCGCCTTTTCCGATATGCTCTGTTATATGAACAAATTTCTGTTTTTCTTCGAGGAACTTGTAAATTGAAGGAACGAGTTCGGCTCTCTTTGCGTTGCCGAGTACGATATCGCAATTTGAAAAGTTCTCGCTTTCTTCGGGGAAAGCCTGTGGCATACAACCGGTGAGAATAACAATTCCGTCAGGATTTTCACGGCGGACACGGTTGAGAATCTTGCGGTTTTTTGCGTCACTTACGGATGTTACCGTACAGCTGTTAACGATTGTTATGTCTGCCCTGTCCCTGTCATCCGAGAGAAGGAATCCGTTCTTCAGCATATCTTCACGCATTGCCTGTGATTCATACTGATTAACCTTGCAGCCGAGTGTAATTATATTAAAATTCATTCACTAACCATCCTTTTTTGGGTAAATAGTTGAAATTGCAAAAATTCATTAATTCGTTGTTGATTTAGACAAAAATTAATGATAAAATATAGACCAGATGAACAATGGAGGTGAGATCTTGTTTTCTGTACCGATTTCCGTTAAAAATAAAAAGAAATGATTGATATGTTTGAAACTCTTGCTCACTTTCCGGATACAGTAATGATGCTAAGAAACGGCGATAATACTGTTGATGCTCATTCGTTGATGGGATTTTTTGCAATTGACGAAAAAAATTCCGATTGAACTTCTTCTTGAATCAAAACCTGATGATAATCTCAAACAGGCGATTTCTAAATTTGCTTTTGTTAATGCATAAAAATAATATATACATACTGTTAAGCCTATGACCAAAGTCATAGGGCCTTTTTTGTTTGTGCTTCTAGTTATGAATTTTTGTCAACAACATGGAACTTTTTAAGGTTTCCTGTCTTTTCGCTTCTCTTGTCAAGTTCGGCAAGAACATCTTCAAGCGGAATGCCGAGCTTTACCATCATTACAGTAAGATGATAGATAAGGTCTGCAATTTCATAAACAGTTTCGCTGTTATCATCATTTTTTGCCGCAATGATTGTTTCACTGCACTCCTCGCCTACTTTTTTAAGAATCTTGTCAATTCCTTTATCAAGAAGGTAGCAAGTGTATGAACCCTCTTTTGGATTATCTCGTCTGTTTTCTACTGTAGCATAAAGTGCTTCAAGAACTTCTCTGTCGTTCATATTAAAATTCTCCTCATTTTAATTTTTTAAAAAAGCAGGAATGATTTCCCGTGTGGCAGGCTGCACCTGTCTGTTCAACTGTGATGAGCAATGTATCGTCATCGCAGTCGGCATATATATCAATTACCTTTTGTAAATGACCTGATGTTGCACCCTTGTTCCAAAGCTCCTGACGGCTTCTTGACCAGAACCATGTGTAACCGGTTTCAAAAGTTTTTTGCATACTTTCACGGTTCATATATGCAAGCATAAGTACCTCACCTGTTGACTTTTCCTGAATAATTGCGGGAATAAGTTCGGATTTTACAAAATATTTATCAAGATCCATAATTACCTCAGATTTTATTTGTTACTTCAATCGCCTGTTTCAAATCGAGCGAACCTGTGTAGATAGCCTTACCGCAGATTGCACCGTAGACATCGAGTTCTGCAAGATTTACGATATCCTTGAGAACTGCAACACCACCGCTTGCGATAATATTACAGCTGACTTCGTGAGCAAGGTCATTAAGCTGTTTAAGGTTAGGACCTGCAAGAGTACCGTCCTGATCAATGTCTGTGAACACAATAGTTTTTACTCCGACATCTTCCATACGCTTTGCAAGCTCAATGTAGTTGATTTCCGAATTGTCAATCCAACCTTCTGCACGAACCATGCCGTCCTTTGCATCAATGCCAACTACAATTCTCTCACCGTAGTCTTTTACGGCATCAATAACAAGCTGCTGATTTTTAACTGCGGCTGAACCGAGAATAACACGGTTTATTCCTCTTGAAAGATAATATTCAACCGCTTTCATATCACGGATTCCTCCGCCGACCTCAACAGAAAGTCCCGAGGCTTTTGCAACATCCGCAATAAGATCGGCATTAACAAGCTTTGCGTCTTTTGCACCGTCAAGGTCAACCATATGCATCCACTCTGCACCTGCGTCAGCAAAGCCCTGAGCGGCAATATACGGGGACTCTGCTACCTTTTGAACGGTTGCATAATCGCCCTTGAAAAGACGGACACAATTGCCGTCTTTTATGTCAATAGCGGGTAAAATAATCATTATAACACTCCTTTAGTGGAAAGAAGTACATTTGAAGAATTTTGCTTTACTGCAAGACGGAGTGCGTGTGCGCAAGCCTTGTACAAAGCCTCTGTGATATGGTGAGAGTTGTCACCGTAAACAGATTTGAGGTGAAGTGTAATTTGTGCGTTAAATGCAAATGCACGCATAATTCTACTGTCATTGAACAGTCGTAGCCGCCGCATCTTTCCTGCGGGAAATCAGCGTCGAATACAAGATAAGGTCTGCCGCTGATGTCAACCGATGCAAACGCAAGCGCTTCATCCATAGGAACATAAAAACTGCCAAATCTCTCAATTGACTCTTTAGTTGAAAGAGCCTCTGCAAATGCTTTGCCGAGAACTATACCTGTGTCTTCAACGGTGTGGTGTTCGTCAACATAGAGATCGCCTTTTACCGAAACCTCAAGCCCGAATCTGCCGTGAGTGGCAAACGAATTGAGCATATGGTCAAAAAAGCCTATGCCTGTATCAATTTAATATCGCCGCCGTCAAGATTAAGTTTTAGCTTTATGTCGGTTTCCTTTGTTTTACGCTCAACATATGCACTGCGCATATAATCACCTCGATAAATAAGTTTTAATGCAACTTATCAGTCTTCGTTTTCTTCTTCTGTGCCAACGGAAATTCTGATGTAATCACCCATAAAACGGATTACAATTGAATTGTCCTTTAGATAGTTCCACAAGTCTTTGCCGAATGATGTTTTAACAAAAACAAAGTTTGCACAACTGTTGTAAACCTTAAAATCATCGGAAAGAGCGGACAACTCCAATAAGTCATTATACAGCTTTTCTCTGTTTCTGACAATTGTTTTTTGTCTGTTTTTGAGATAATCTTTATTTTTATATATTATACTGCCGACAACCTGAGAAAATGTGTTCACATTGTACGGAGATTTTACCGCTTTTACAGCTCTTGAAATTGTTTCATTTGCAACGGCAAAACCGAGTCTGAGTGCCGCTGAGCCTACTGCCTTTGATGCGGTTCTGAAAATAATAAGATTTGAATACTTTTCAACCTCATTTATAAGACTCTGATCCCAGAAATCCATATATGCTTCGTCAAGAATTACAAGTGCATTTACGCTTGTAACAAGCCTGCGTGCATCTTCGGCGGTCATACCCTGCCCTGTCGGATTGCATGGGTTTGAAAAAAGTAAAAGTTTGATATTGTCACGATTTACCTTTTCAATAAGTGCATCCGTATCAATTGAAAGATCATCGGATTTGATAAATGTGTCACATTCAACCTCACAGATTGATGAATAGAATTTGTACATTGAAAAATCGGGAGCAACGCAAAGCATCCTGTCCCCTTTTTCCATAAATGCGGCTTCAATCAAAAAGATAAGTTCATCTGAGCCGTTACCTGCGGTTACATATTTTGGATTGATTCCGTAATAATCCGCAAAAGCCGTAACAACCTTTTCAGCAAGCGGATCGGGATAGCGGTTGAAATCAATTGTATCAATTGCATTTTTGATTTCTTCTTTGATGAAATCAGGATAATTTTCGGGACATTCGTTTGCATCAAGTCGAATTTTATATGTACCGCTGATTGGTTCATACGGTTCAAGTTCACGGATTTTTTTGTTTAATTCATAAGACATTGCATAACTTCCATTCTTATTTCATATCAAAACGCACTTTAATTGAATTTGCGTGTGCTGTAAGTCCTTCTGTTTCTGCAAAGCGAACTACATCTTCGGCATCTTTTCTCAAAGCGTCTTCCGTATAGTAAATAAAACTTGATTTCTTTACAAAGCTGTCTACCGAAAGAGGTGAGAAAAATCTTGCCGTGCCGCTTGTCGGAAGAACATGGTTAGGACCTGCAAAATAGTCGCCCAGAGGCTCGGGACTGTAGTTGCCGAGAAATACAGAGCCGGCATTATCAAGCTTGCCGACATACTCCATTGGGTTTTCACAACAAACCTCAAGATGTTCGGGAGCAAGCTCGTTAGCAAATTCAATCGCCTGTGACATATCACTGCACACAATAACTGCACCGAAATTGTCAACCGATGAACGGATAATATCTTTTCTTGAAAGAGCGGTCATCTGCTTTTCAAGCTCTGTTTCAGTTTCTTTTGCGAGCTCTTCACAGTCGGTAAGCAATTGCAGACGCAAGCCTGTCATGCTCTGCCTGACTCATAAGGTCTGCGGCAAGGAATTTTGGATTTGCAGACTTATCGGCAATGATGAGTATTTCACTCGGACCGGCAATCATATCAATGTCAACTGTTCCGTAAAGAAGTTTTTTTGCTGTTGCAACAAAGATGTTGCCGGGACCTACGATTTTGTCAACCTTTGGTACGGATTCTGTACCGTATGCAAGTGCGGCTACTGCCTGTGCACCGCCCATAAGGAAGATTCTGTCAACACCTGCTACCTTTGCGGCGGCGATGATATTCGGATTTGGTGTGCCGTCCTTCTGCGGAGGTGTACACATAATAATCTCCTCAACACCTGCAATTTTAGCGGGAACAGCGTTCATAAGAACTGATGAGGGATATGCTGCAGTGCCGCCCGGAACATAAATACCTACTCTTTTAAGACCTCTGATTCTCTGACCCATCATTACGCCGTTATTCTTTGTTGTGAGCCAGCTTTGCTGAACCTGTCTTTTATGGAAGTCTGCAATATTTGCGGCTGCCTTTTTAATTGTTTCGAGATAATCCTTATCGCATTTTTCAATAAGGCTGTCGATTTCATCGGATGTGATTTCTACCTTTTCAGGTGCTTTTCCGTCAAATTTAACGGTATATTCCTTTACGGCTTTATCACCGTTTTCCGCTACATTTTCGATGATTTCCGAAACAATCGGAACTACATTTTTATCAGAATTCTGCGCTCTCTTTTTGAGCAAATCAATAAATTCATATTCGTTTTTTCCGTCTGCTATAACAGTTGTAATCATTTTGTGACAGCCTCCAGTTTCTTCTGCAATTCTTCAATTTCAGCCTTGCGCAGTTTAAGACTTGCTGTATTGGCAATAAGTCTTGCTGAAATATCACATACCCATTCAATTACTTCAAGTCCGTTAGCCTTGAGCGTTGAACCTGTTTCTACTATATCTACAATACCGTCTGCAAGACCTACAAGAGGAGCGAGTTCAACCGAGCCCTCAATCTTAATGATTCTTACATCCATATTTTTATCGTCAAAAAATGCCCTGGTTACATTGGGATACTTTGACGCAATTGTCTTTGTTTTGTAACCGCCGTAAAAATCGGAGTCCTTTTTTGTAGCAAGAGCAAAACGCATTTGCCGAATCCTAAGTCGAGAAGTTCATAAAAAGATGAACCGTTTTCAAGAATTGTATCCTTGCCAACGACACCAAGGTCACACACACCGTGCTCAACATATGTAATTACATCTGCGGCTTTCGCAAGCACGACTTCAAAATCATTATTGCCGATCGAAGAATAAGCCTTCTTCCCTTGTTTTTTACTTCATCACAATTATATCCGATTTTTTCAAGAAGTTCAATTGTGGTCTTTTCAAGTCTGCCCTTTGTCAGAGCAATTCTTAATGGTTTCATATTTAATCCTTTCCGACAGCTTGATTATATACTTTCAACTTTTGCAATTCCTCTTGATTTTGCAAACTGTTCTGTTTCTTCAAGAGTTTCAAGTACACTGAACTGTGCATTTATTCCCTTTTCGTTAAGCTCGTCAACATATCTGAGAGCCTTCATTTCATGTCCGTTTTCTGCAAAAACGAGAACATCGGGATTATCTGAATAATTTACATCATCATCGGAAAGATGTTTCATTGTAATTGCGTCTGTATCAATCGCAAAGCCTGCCGCACCCATAGGAGCATCAAATTCGCTGAGAAGATCGTCATATCTTCCTCCCGAAATAACAGCGTCACCGATTCCGTTAATATACCCTGAAAATACAATTCCCGTATAGTAATCATTTCTCTGAACAAGTCCGAGGTCGATGATAAGCTTGTTGCCGAGCTCAAGCACGGAAAGTTCTTTATAGATTGTGTGGAGATAATCAAGAGCGTTTTCGGCACCTGTGCCTTTGCAGATATCATATGCCTCACCAAACACTTCTTCACCGCCGAAAAGTGACGGGAGCGAACGGATTGCGGAAACAGTCTTGCAAGGCTTGAGTTTGTCAAGAAGATTGTTAAGCGCCGAGTAGTTTTTACTTTCGATTGATACTCTGATTTTTTCTTTGTAATCGTTATCAATATCGAGTTCTTTTGACAGAGCATTGAATACTTCGGCGTGTCCGAGTTCAATTCTGAAATCATCGGCAACGGCTGAAATGCTTTTTATTGCCGAGGTGAGAATTTCAAGGTCGGCTCTCTTTCCTTTTGCCCCGAGAAGTTCAACACCCATCTGAAGAAATTCGTTTCTTCTTCCAGCAAGTGACGGATTGTTGCGATATACTGCCTGCTTGTAGTAAAGTCGAACAGGAAGTGTATTGTTTTTAAGTCTTGTAGAAACCATTCTTGCAATCGGCAGAGTGGAGTCAGGACGGGCAACAAGAAGTCTGCCTTTGTTATCGGTTGTTTTGAACATTGATTCCTGCGAGATTCCGCTTGACGGAATTGAGAACACATCATAGAATTCAAGAGCAGGAGTTATTACCCGTTTAAATCCGCCTTTGACAAATACCTTTTCAATGCTTGTGCAGATATAATCCATAGCGGAACATTCGGCGAACAGAAAGTCCTTTGTTCCCTCGGGAGTCATTTTTAAATTCTTTTTCATAATTACCTCTCAACGCTTTAGTGTGTTAATACGGTAATATATTAACACACTAAACTTGATTTGTCAACACTATTCAGATGAAACGAAAATTTTACGATTATTCATTTGTATTATTTGAGGATTCGTCTTCATCATTTGTTTTGTTACGGTTGATGAATTTCATAAATTTTTCTCTTTGCTGCATTTCTTTTTCTTCACGAAGTTTTTTCTGCTCTGCGGCAATTTTGGTATAGTTAAGCACCTCAAATCAAGAGCCTCCTGAGCAATTCTTCCCTTTGAGTCAATTTTGTTTTTAACTCTCTTGCCGACAAGAGCATAGATTACGGCATAGATTGGAGTTCCGAGAATAAGACCGAGTACACCGAACATTCCTCCGCCGACAATTACGCTGAACAGTACCCAGAAGCTTGAAAGACCGACCTGACTGCCGATAATCTTCGGCTTGAAAAGATTGCCGTCAAGCTGCTGAATTATAACTATAATGATTATGAAAATAATCATGTAAATAGGATCAATAAGCAAGAGGATAAAAGCACTCGGAATTGCACCGATGAACGGTCCAAAGAACGGAATAATATTCGTTACACCGATAAGAACCGCAATAAGCGGTGCGTACGGTAATTGACAAATTGACATTGTAATGAATGTGAGAACACCGAGAAAAGCCGCATCAATGATATCGCCAACGAGAAAACGACCGCATTTTGTATCTGTAATATCGACAATTTCATAAATCTTAGGAAGATACTTTATCGGAATAAAAGCAACAGCAAGCTTTTTTATCTGACGGCAAAGTGTTTCCTTTGCGGCAAGGAAGTAAACTGAAATAACGATTCCGAGCAGGAAGTTATACACACCGTTACACGTAGACATAATTGCGCTAAATACGGCATTTGTAGAGTTGCCGAGAAAACTGGTGATATTGCCTGCCGAAATAAAGTTTGTAATATACTTGAAGAAGTTGTTTATTACTTCACTTGCGTCAATTTCCATACTGAATGTATGGTTAATCCAATGCACTACTGTTTTTGTCATGTCAGAAAGTACGCCTGCATACTGCGGCAGGCTGTTAATAAGACTGAACAGGCTGGCTGCAATCTGCGGAACTACAATTGAGATTATAACAACAAAAATTGCTACTACAATTGCATAGGTTATAATAAGTGCAAGGGGTTTTCTGAAGTTAGCAAGGAATTTTCGCTTTCGCCCCATTCTGCCGAAAACTTTGGAGTAGAAAAATTTGTACGGATAGTTAAGGATGTAAGCAAAAAGGAATCCGATTGCAAACGGAGTGATTATGCCTGTTATCCAACCGATTGCGACCACACAACATTCATATTATCTTTTACAAGTAAAAGAAATACTGTAAATGAAATGCAAATCAGCAAAGTTTTTAGCGAAAGCAGTTTTTTCATTTAGACAACTCCTTAAAATAATGACATCTGTGAGCTTTCAGGCAAATCCTTGAGAACTCCGACATCTTTCAGTGTTTCAATAACAGCCTTAGTAACCTTTGTTTTTATCTGCATATCTTCAATTGAAAGATATTCTGTGTGCTTACCCGTTTCTGCGAGTGAATCTGCGGCGGCGCCGCCTACACCGGGTAAGGATGAAAACGGAAGTCTGATTTTTCCGTCCTCTACCTTGAACATTTTAGCCTCGGATTTGTAGATGTCCACAGGAAGAAATTCAATTTTTCTTGCCATCATTTCGTTGACAATCTGCAAGGTCTGGAACTCTGCTTCATCCTTTGCTGTGGCTTCGTGAACACTCTGTTTTTGTTTTATGTTGTTCATCTTGTCACGGACAGCCTGATGTCCCTGCATGGCAATTGCACCGTCAAGATTTTCACTTCGTACGGTAAAGTATGCCGCATAATATTCAACGGGCTTGTGAACCTTGTACCAACCGAGTCTGAGCGTTGCAATCATATAGGCTGCGGCATGGGCTTTCGGGAACATATACTTAATTTTCATACATGAATCAATATACCATTCGGGAACATTGTGTTCACGCATAGCTTGAAGTGTTCTTCCGTAAGAAGTTTTGTTGCGTTACCTTTACGGACAATCTCCATTATTTTGAATGCCATGCCCGGTTCAAGACCTTTGTGCATAAGATAAGTCATAATCGAGTCACGAGTACCGATTACTTCCGAAATTGTACAGGTTCCGTTATGAATAAGTTCCTGAGCGTTTCCGAGCCATACATCGGTACCGTGCGAAAGACCTGCAATCTGCAAAAGGTCGGTAAATGTCTTTGGCTGTGCCTCAATGAGCATTCCTCTTACGAAAGCCGTACCGCATTCAGGAAGGCTGAATGTACCGGTTTTTGAGTCGATATCTTCCTCAGTAACTCCGAGTGCTTTCGGAGAAGTAAACAGCGACATAACCTCGGGATCGCTCATTGAAACCTTCATTACGGGGATACCTGTGTAGAGTTCAAGATAATGATAGATTGTCGGAACATCGTGTCCGAGCTCATCAAGTTTTGTGATTGTATCATGAATTGAATGGAAGTCGAAGTGGGTTGTAATGTTATCTGAGTTCACATCATTTGCAGGATGCTGAACAGGGCAGAAATCGTAAACATCGTTTGTTCTCGGCACAACAACCATACCGCCCGGGTGCTGACCTGTGGTTCTCTTAACACCCGTACAACCGATTGCAAGACGCTTTTCCTCAGCCTTGTGCATTACAAGACCTCGCTCCTGTGCAAACTTCTTAACGAAGCCGAGTGCTGTTTTTTCGGCTACTGTAGAAATTGTTCCCGCTTTGAACACATTATTCTTACCGAAGAGCTCTTCCGTGTAACGGTGAGATTTTGATTGATACTCACCGCTGAAGTTAAGGTCGATATCAGGCACTTTGTCGCCTTTAAAGCCAAGAAATGTTTCAAACGGAATTTCGTGACCGTCCTGGTCCATAAGAGTACCGCATTCGGGACAGTTTTTTGGAGGCATATCAAAGCCTGAGCCGTAACTGCCGTCTGTGATGAACTCGCTGTGTTTGCAGTTTGGACATACATAGTGCGGACAAAGCGGATTAACCTCCGAAATACCGGACATAGTAGCTACGAAAGAAGAACCTACCGATCCTCGTGAACCGACAAGATATCCGTGTGCCTCACTGTCTGCAACAAGCTTTTGCGCAGTCATATAAAGTACCGAGAATCCGTAGGTTGTGATTGAATTAAGTTCCTTGTCAAGTCTTGCCTTTACGATTTCAGGCAATGGATCACCGTATTTCTCTTTTGCTCTTTTCCATGTAATATCAATAAGCTGTTCCTGTGCACCCTCAATGTTAGGCGGGAATGTACCCTTTGGAATAGGTCTGATATATTCGCACATATCGGCGATTTTATTGGGATTTTCTACTACATACTCATAGGCTTTATCCTTGCCGAGCCACTCAAATTCCTTTAGCATTTCAGCAGTTGTTCTGAAATAAAGCGGAGCTTGCTGTTCGGCATCTTTAAAGCCCTGACCTGCCATAAGAATTTTTCTGAATTCGGAATCTGTCGGATCCATAAAGTGGACATCGCAGGTTGCGCATACAGGCTTGCCGAGTTCTTTTGCAAGCTTAATTATTGTACGGTCAATTTCATGAAGTTCGTCAACAGAATTAAATCTGCCGTCACGAATCATAAAGCTGTTATTGCTAGCAGGCTGAATTTCAAGATAATCATAGAATGACGCGATCTGTTTGAGTTCGCCCCACGGCTTGCCCTCGAGAATTGCCATGTAAAGCTGACCTGCACAACAAGCTGAGCCGATTATGAGTCCCTCTCTGTACTTCACAAGCTCGCTTTTCGGAATTCTCGGCTTTTTATAGAAATAATTAAGATGACTGTAAGAAATAAGTCTGTAAAGATTTTTAAGACCTGTTTTATTCTTTACAAGAATAATCTGATGATAGGTCGGAAGCTTTTTAAAATCTCCGCCTGCTATCTTTGTATTAATGTCGTTTGTTTTTGTTATACCGTAATCATCTGTAAGTCGCTGACAAAGATTTATAAAAATTCTCGCAAGCATTTCGGCATCATCGGTTGCTCTGTGGTGATTGAAGTCGCCGAGCCTTAAAAATTTTGCAACCGTATCAAGCTTGCAGTTCTTGATATCTGTAAGAATCGCTCTTGAAATTGCAACCGTGTCGATTGAAGTATAGTTATATTCCCTGCCCATATCTTCACAGGCTTTTGCAATGAAGGATGTGTCAAAGGGGGCATTATGAGCAACAAGCACATTGTCACCGGCAAATTCAAGAAATGCACCAACCGCCTCGCTCTGTGACGGAGCGTCCTTTACCATATCATCGGTAATGCCTGTAAGCTGAGTGATTTTCTGCGGAATCGGCATTTCGGGATTTGCAAAGGTTGAAAAAGTATCGGTGATGACACCGTTTTCAACCTTGACTGCGCCGATTTCGGTAATCTTGTCACGGGCAGCTGAAAGACCTGTTGTTTCTATATCAAAGCAGATGAATGTGCCGTCAAAACCTGTGTCGGCATCACCTTTTACAGACTCTACAAGATCATCCATAAAGTATGCCTCAACACCGTAGATGATTTTAATTTTCTCTTCGTCTTTGTTGATTTTATCTGCGGCTTTCATTGCGTCGGGAAAAGCCTGTGCAACACCGTGGTCAGTAATTGCAACGGCTTTGTGTCCCCACTGATAAGCACGGTTAACAAGGTCACCTGCCGATGTTACGGCATCCATCTGCGACATATTTGTATGCATATGGAGTTCAACACGCTTTTTCTCGGCATTATCAACTACTTTTACTTTTTGAGCCGTACCGATTGAACGGGCATTTACAACAAGTTCGCCTGCATATTTATCGTACTCAACATCACCCTGAACAACGATTGTATCGCCTTTTTTAATATTATCAATTACGGCTGATTCCTTGATTGAATTGAATACTTTAGCTGTTGTTGAACCGGTATAATCGGTTATGTCGATAGTGAAAATATTTTTGTCACCACTTTTAGTGACTTTCTTTTCAATATCAAACACATCGCCCCACACCACAATTCTTCCCGAATCACCTGAAATTGAAGAAATGGGAATCATTTTTCCCCTGATTGAACGACCGTATAACGGACGGATTGAGGACTGGATAATCTGCGGTGTTGCAAACTTGCCCTCACGAACTTCAATTTCCACAGTAGTGTTTTCAGCGTGTTTTTCTTCTCTCTTTCTGCTGTTTCAACCTCTTCCTGATAGAATTCAGCGGCTTTCTGAAGATTTTCTCGGTTGATTTTCTCCTGAGCATCCTGAATAGCGGCTTTGTATTCTTCACTGTTTTCTTCAACCTCAAAGGTTCCGGTATAATTAACGGAAATGTAAAGATTGAATCTTCCGAAACGAGTTTTATAAGTGCTTTGTCAAAGCCTTTACTGTCAAGGAGAGTTTTTCCGCCGTTAAGAAGATTTATCGTAAGCGTATTGTTTTCAAACCTAACCTCAGCATTGTTGAGAGTTCCGTTAATACTCGGAATATCTCGCCTTACGGCTGCGTATAGCTGAGGAAAATAATCAGCGGAAAACAACTCTGTCGGGAAATGCGGTTTGATCACAGTATGATACGCAAGTGTCTTGGTAAGCAGCTTTTCCGTGTCAAAAAGCGTATTACGCTCAACGAGCCCGTTGAAATTTACTGCTAAAGTAATCAAACGGGCTTGTTTGTTAATATTAAGTTGTGTCAGTTCTCCCTGTGAAATCTGTTGCGGCAGTTTAATGCCAAATTGGGAGTCAAAGACTTCTCCTAATGTTTTCATATATGTCCTTCTGTCATATTACAGCAAATGTATTTTGACTGCTGAGAGAGTTATAATTTTTCTACTTCTTCCAAAAGTGCGTCAACGAGTTTATCTTCCGGAACTTTGCGAAGAATTTCGCCTTTTTTGAATACAAGCCCGCAACCGTCACCGCCTGCGATGCCGATATCAGCTTCTCTTGCCTCTCCGGGACCGTTTACAACGCAACCCATTACCGCTACTTTGATATTCTTTTTACAGTTTCTGAGTTTATCTTCAACCTCGTTTGCAATCTTCACAAGGTCAATCCTTGTTCTTCCGCAAGTCGGACACGAAACAAATTGAACTCCGTCTTTCTCAATATCAAGAGCCTTGAGAATATCATGAGCGGCATAAACTTCCTTTACAGGATCGGCTGTGAGTGAAACTCTGATTGTATCGCCGATACCATGGAGGAGTAATGCACCGATTCCGGCAGAAGATTTGATAATACCCATTCTTTCCGTTCCCGCCTCTGTAACACCGAGGTGAAGCGGATAGTCACATCTTTCTGCGGCAAGCTCATAGGCTTTAATCATAGTAGAAACGGTTGAACTTTTCATTGAAAGAACAATATCGTTGAAATCAAACTTTTCAAGAAGTGATGCATGGTACAAGGCGCTGTCGCAAAGTGCCTCGGGTGTGGGATGACCGTATTTTGCAAGAATTTCCTTTTCAAGCGAACCTGAGTTAACACCGATTCTAATCGGAATGCCACGCTGTCGGCAAGCGTCAGCCACTGCCTTTACCCTATCGTCTGATCCGATATTACCCGGATTGATACGAATTTTGTCGATGCCTGCCGCACACGCCTCAAGCGCAAGCTTATAGTCAAAATGGATATCGGCTACAATCGGGACGCTTACAGCCTCTTTGAGGGCAGGAATAAGCTTTACTGCATCTTTATTAGGAATAGCGGCACGAATAATTTCGCAACCGGCCTCTTCAAGCTCTTTTGCCTGTCTTACAGAACCCTCAATATCGGTTGAGGGAATGTTGAGCATTGACTGAACGCTTACTTTAGCACCGCCGCCAATTTTTACATTGCCGGCAGTTACCTGAATTTTACTTCCCATAAAATTTCCTCCGTTTGTCTACATTCCAGGAAATGTTCCCGTTACAAGCTGGAACACATCTTTCACCGAAATAATAAGCATAAATGCAAGCAACAGAACAAGACCGACTGTATTTACAATCTGTTCTGCCTTTCTCGGAATCGGCTTTTTGAATATCCATTCAATCAGCAAAAATAAGAATCTTCCGCCGTCAAGCGCCGGGAACGGCAGCATATTTACAATTCCGAGGTTTACCGTAATGAGTATCATTACGAAAAGAATGTTATTGACTGCATCTCCGAAGCCTGTTTGAAGTCCCATTGATGCAACCTGAGTGACAGCTGTAGCAATACCAACAGGACCTGACATATCGTTGAATGTAAATCTGCCCTGAACAAGCCACACAAGAGATGTCCACACGGTTTTTGCCATTGAACAGGTCTGTGTGAATGTTTCACCGAGGACAGTACCGACATTTTTCTCAATCGGTTCAACGGCAAAGTCAAATGCTACAGTAGGTTTGTTTTCCTTTTCCGCATCTTCATCAGCGTAATAGGTGAAAAACTGTACATTTTCAAGTGTTATTTCTTTGCCGTCACGAACAACTTTTACATCACCCATGAATCTCGGTCTTGATGTAGTTGTGTCTATTTCGGGTGTTTTATACTTTGACATATCATATGATTTGTCAAGTGCATAAATTGACTTGCAAGTTTCATCAAGAAGTTTTTTAGCCTCGTCTTTGCTTGCAGCCTTATTTATTTTTGAACAACCCTCAGAAAGAACATTGTAGTATTTTTGAAGTTCATCCTTTGAAAGAGACTCGTCTTTTGCATACTTATTATATACACCGCAAGCGGCAGATGTTGCTCTTTCTTTGTATACCTCAAGTGTATTGCCTTCTACTGTGTCATATGGAAGAGTTGAGATTGCAAACTGCAAATCTCGTGAATTCCAAATTGAATAACCGTTCACTTCAACAATCTTATCCCCTGTTTGTAAACCTGTGTTTGCAGTAAATGCATTGGGTTGAAACTGAGATATTGTAGTTGAACTGTAGCTGTCAGCCTGAACGGTAAAGGCAAACATCATAACAAAACCGAGAAGAATATTCATAACCGCACCTGCGATTATGATAATCATTCTCTTCCAACTTTGCGTTATTAAAAGCACCTTTTTCTTCACTGTCTTCATCCTCTCCTTCCATGCACAGTAACCGCCTATAGGAAAAAGACGAAGCGAGTACCTTGTTTCGCCTTTAACAAAACTGATTATTTTCGGTCCCATTCCGAGTGCAAATTCATTTACCTTTACACCCGAAAGCTTTGCGGTAATAAAATGACCGAATTCGTGAGAAAAAATTATAAGCTCAAAAAGTAATATTCCTATTACAATGAGAGCCGCAACTGTTAAAATTTGCATTAAAATAAATCAACTCCAAAATATTCATTGCCGTCGCAAAGACAGCAGTGGAAAATATTACCGCAAATTATAGCTTAGAGAGTACATACTCTCTTGCAAGTTTATCTGCCTTTAACACATCATCAATGCATAAAGGCTCAAAATTGTCTATGTTATCAATTGCACCCATAACAAGGTCACCGATTTCAAGAAAAGTGATTTTACCTTCTCTGAAAAGTCGGTTAGCCTCCTCATTAGCACCGTTGGCAATTGCTGTTGCAACGCCTCCGAGTGAAAGAGCTTTTTTACAGGCTCTCAGACATTTGAAAGTATCATAGTCAGGTTCAAAGAAAGTCATTTTGCCGATTTGAGCAAGACTTAATTCGCCAACAGGTGACTCATATCTTTTAGGATATGTAATTGCGTACTGTATCGGAATCCTCATATCGGGGAGTCCAAGCTGTGCAATTACGGAATTATCTACATATTCTATGAGAGAATGTATGATACTTCTCGATGAACAACAACATCAATGTTTTCGGGCTGAACATCAAAAAGCCATCTCGCCTCAATGATTTCAAGACCTTTGTTCATCATTGTAGCAGAGTCGATGGTTATTTTTGCACCCATACTCCAATTTGGATGATTGAGAGCCTCATTAACTGTTACATTCTTTAAGTCTTCGACTGTTTTGCCAAAGAACGGGCCGCCGGATGCTGTAAGAATGAGCTTTTTAAGCATTTTCTTTTCAGGCATTCCCTGCAGGCATTGGAAGATAGCGGAATGTTCACTGTCAACGGGAAGAAGCTTTACACCGTTCTTCTTTACCGCATCACATACAAGCTTACCGCCTGTTACAAGCGTTTCCTTGTTTGCAAAAGCAATATCTTTTTTAGCGTTCGCCGCTGCAAGTGTAGGCTTTAAGCCTACCATTCCGACAACCGAATTTACAACAAGGTCGGCATTCTCAAGCGTTGCCGCCTCAATAAGTCCGTCCATACCGCTTAAAACACGGGTGTTTGTATCTTTTATATTATCTTTGAATTCTTTGGCTTTTTCTTCGTTAAAAACCACTGCAAGTTCAGGTTTGTATTTTCTTACCTGTTCTTCAAGCAGCTTTATATTTGTTGACGCCGTGAGTGCGGAAACTTTTAAATTAAGTTTATCTGCAACATCAAGCGTCTGAGTTCCGATTGAACCCGTCGATCCGAGAATTGAAAGTGAATTTACCATTTTAGTTTACCCCACTGTTATGAAAGGTATGAATTGATTGATTGCCACAAGAACAGGGGCAGTAAATATTATGCTGTCAAACCTGTCAAGCATTCCGCCGTGACCGGGAAAAATTGAACCGTAGTCCTTGATTCCGTAATTTCTTTTGATAAGTGAAAAGCTCAAATCACCGAGAATTGAAACAGGAGCGTCAATTACACCGAGAAGAATCAATGCCCAGAAATTAATGTTAGCATCAGGCATAACACAAAAATGAAATATAAGACCTATAATTACTGCTGTGAGGTCACAGAAAAGTATTCCGCCGATTGCGCCTCAACAGTCTTTTTAGGGCTGATTTTCGGGCAAAGTTTGTGCTTGCCGAACGATGCTCCGATAAAAAAGCCGCCTGCGTCTGCCATCCACGGTAATGCGAAAATACATATATAGCAGAAAGTAATTGATACAGATGATGCACAAGCAATCGGTACGGCACTCATTCCAAAAGAAATTAAAAAAGTTCCGAACACTGAATATGCAACATCGGCATAGTTTGTCTTTTCGTGTTTAAAAATCATTACGGCAAAGACTGTCAATATAAAAGCAAAAATCAAAACATACAGATACTTTGTCGTAACTAAAACCGAAAGCAGAAAAGTAAACAGCATACAAGGTATTGAAAGGTGAAATTTATAAAGCATCTTTCTTGCATGAAGATACTCGCCTATCATAAATGCCGAGAATGCTCCTATGATTATGCCTACAAACGGGAGCCAAAGTTCCGAAACAAACAGAACAATCAGCAGTATTGGTATTCCTATTACGGCTGTCAGCAGCCGTGGCTTGAGGGATTTCATTTTATATCAACTCTCATCAGACTCCACCGTATCTTCTGTTTCTGGAGGAGTATATTTTTAACGCTTCGTCAAGGTCCGATTTCTGAAAATCAGGCCAAAGCTTGTTCATTATAACAAATTCCGTGTAGGCTGATTGCCACAAAAGGAAATTTGAAATTCTGTATTCACCGCTCGGTCTGATAATAAGGTCGGGATCGGGCTGACCTGCGGTATAAAGATAATTTGAAAAAAGATTTTCTGTTATGTCATCGGAAGAAATTTTTCCGTTTTTGACATCTTCGGAAATGTTTCTGACGGCTCTGACAATTTCGTCACGACTGCCGTAATTCATAGCTATATTGAGAACCATACCGTCACGGTCTTTTGAACTCTCCTCGTTTTCAATCATAAGCTCACGAAGTTCGTCGTTAAAGCCCGACTTATCACCGATGAATTTTACCACAATACTGTCATCCTTAAAATCTTCAAGTGCTTCATTAAGATATGATTTAAAGAGCGACATTAGTGCATCAACTTCCTCCTGCGGTCTTTTCCAGTTTTCGGTTGAAAAAGCATATACGGTAAGGTACTTTATTCCGATATCGGAACAGTATCTTGTTATTGTTCTGAAAGTTTTCGCACCCTGACGGTGACCTGCTTTTCTCGGAAGTCCTCTTTTCTTTGCCCAACGGCCGTTGCCGTCCATAATAATTCCGATATGTGAAGGCAGATTGAGGTCTGTAACCTCAATCTGCTCATCTTTTTCTTTGAGAAAAAAGCCATATTACATCTCCAAAATTTCTTTCTGCTTTACTGCAGAAACGCTCTCAACTTCTTTGACATACTTATCTGTAAGATCCTGAGCTTTCTTTTCGCCCTGCTTGAGATCGTCCTCTGTAAGCTCGCCGTCCTTCTTCATAGCTTTAAGCTTGTCGATAAGTTCACGACGGACATTACGAATCTGAATCTTTGTTTCCTCAGCAATCTTCTGAACATCTTTTACGATTTCTTTTCTTCTGTCCTCTGTGAGAGGCGGGAAAATAAGACGAATAATCTTACCGTCATTCTGTGGGTTGATGCCGATATCGGAAGTCTGGATAGCCTTTTCAATCTGTCTTAATACAGACGCATCCCATGGCTGAATTGTAAGAGTTCTTGCCTCTGTAACAGATACTGCGGCAAGCTGGTTTACGGGTGTGGGTGCGCCGTAATAGTCAACTTTTACCTTATCAAGAACTGCGGGATTTGCTCTGCCTGCTCTGATTTCTGAAAATTCCGTGCGCATATGCTCAAGTCGTCTGTCCATACTTTCGCCGGCTTTTTTTAACTGTGTCTGCATATTTATGCCTCCTGTGTAATAATTATTGTTAAAAAGTCAGTAAAAAATTCAAATTAATTGTTGGCTGTTACGATTGTACCGATGTTTTCACCGCATACAGCTTTGTAGATATTTTCGGGATCTTCAATACTGAATACAAGAATCGGAAGATTATTGTCCTTGCAAAGCGATGCCGCTGTGCTGTCCATAACAGCGAGATCCTTGTTAAGAACATCATGAAAAGAAATTGTATCGTACTTCTTTGCGTTCGGGTTTTTCTTGGGATCGCTGTCATATACACCGTCAACCATAGTAGCCTTCATTACGATATCTGCCTCAATTTCTGCCGCACGAAGAGCCGCTGCTGTGTCTGTGCTGAAGAACGGGTTGCCTGTTCCGCAACCGAATACTACTACTCTGCCCTTCTGAAGGTGAAGAACTGCTTTGTTTCTGATGTACGGTTCTGCAATCTGATGCATAGCGATAGCTGTCTGAACACGAACATTAACTCCAAGCTGTTCGAGTGCATCACAAACACCGAGTGCATTGATTGTTGTTGCAAGCATACCCATATGATCGGCTCTTGTTCTGTCCATTTCACCTGAGCTTCTGCCACGCCAGAAGTTACCGCCGCCTACTACGATGCCGACTTCTACGCCTGCGTCAACACATTCTTTAATAGGCTTGCAGATTTGAGAACAGTTTCAAAATCAATTCCGTGTTTCATTTCGCCTGCAAGTGATTCGCCTGAAAGTTTTAATAATACTCTTTTATATTTTGGTTTCATACATAACACCCCATGGTAATTTATAATTACTAATATAATACAATATCTTGTAGGGTTTGTAAAGGTTTAGTGGCAGTTTTTTGAATAAATAACCGAAAGCTGAATGGTTATGTCATATGAAATGCTAAAAAATTATTAAAAATGACCGTAAATGCACTGTATGTGCTAACTCTTCACTGTAAATCCGTTGACAACAAATCTTGCCATACGATACAATTATATATATGAAAAACAACACCTTTTATTAAGAAAAACAGGTCAAAAAAATAACGCTGAACCTAAAATAAGTTCAGCGTTTGTGGCGGAGAGAAGGGGATTCGAACCCCTGATACGGTGTTCACCGTATACATGATTTCCAATCATGCTCCTTCGGCCAGCTCGGACATCTCTCCAAACGACCTGTTTATTATATCAAATGAAATCAGAAAAATCAAGTGAGATTTTGAAATATTTTAATTTTATGTGGCGAACTATGAAAAAACTATTTTCTATTATTTTAATTTTGGTAGCTTTATTGCAAATATCTTTAATAAGTACATTTGCAACTGCAAGCGTAAGTTTTGAAATGCAGAATGCAGATATGAAGCCGAACAGACTGTTCAGCGTTGCACTTTCCGCTAATTCCGGCAATCGACTTTCTGCCGCAACATTTGAATTTACATATGACCCCGATTATATCGAATTTAGAAAGGTTAAAGCAGTGAATAACGGCTCAAAAATTCAGGTCAACAAGAAAAGCGGCAAGATTAAAGTTGTTTTTCTTAATTCTGAAGGACAAAATATTTCGGGCGGAAGCGATGTCTTAACGCTTGATTTCAAAACAATAAAAGAAGGTACTGCGTATATTGACTACACGGTGAATCAATGTGTTGATTCCGATGTGAACTTTATGGAAGTTGGAAGTTGCACTGCATCGTGTATCAGAATATATAAAAATGCATCCGGAACGGTTAGCGGCGGAAGTTCCTCGTCAAGCAATAAAAACAGCACGCAAGCTACAGGAAAGGGCGGTAAAAGTAAACACCCGACCGAGCTACAACTGTTAATGCCTCAGATGACGAATATATTGATTACAATCCCATTAAAGATAGGCAAATAAAATTTTTCCTTGCCGGCATTGGCATAACTGCGGGATGCTTAGCTATATTAGCTGTTGCATATGCAATCGGTAAAAAAACAGCTCAGAAGAAAGCTGAAAAAGAGAAAAATCACAACGACAATACTCTTGAAAACAAGACTTCCGATGATTGATTCGGGAGTCTTTTACTTTGCCTTTCTTCCCTGCGTGATATTACGCTTTGCAAATTCACGGTTGATCGAGTTTAAAACACGCTTTTTATCAGCACTCCACATGGGTGCAACGAGCAGTTTTTTATCCCCATCACCTGTTAAACGGTGAATTACAACATTTTCAGGCAACACTTCAACGCAATCGCAAAGAATATCAATATAATCTTCCATTGAAAGCACATCAAATTTTCCGCTTTCATAGTCATCACACAAGTCTGTGTTTTTTAAAACATGCAACAACTGCAGTTTAATTCCGTCGGTTTTACTGCCTGCATATTTTACAGATTCAAGCATCATTTTTTTAGATTCGTTCGGAAGTCCCAAAATAATGTGTGTAATTACATTGATTCCGATTTTATGAAGATTTTCTGTAGCTGAGTCATAAACGGATAGCGGATACATTCTTCTTATATAATCTGCCGATTTTTCATGAATTGTCTGCAATCCGAGTTCTACCCAGACAGGTTTTATCTTATTTAGTTTTTCAAGAAGACCTAACACATTATTTCCCAGGCAATCAGGACGGGTTGCGATTGAAAGGGCAACAATGTCGGGTTCTGAAATTGCATCTGTAAATATTTTTTCAAGATATTCAACAGGCGCATAGGTATTTGTGAACGGCTGAAAGTATGCAATAAACTTTTTACAGTCGGATTTCTTTTTTATTCGCAGTTTAGCCTGATCGATTTGTCCGTGAACAGGAAGAAGTGCATCGGAGGCAAATTCTCCGGAGCCTCCCCTGCTGCAAAAAATACAGCCCCTTGTTCCAAGGGTTCCGTCACGATTCGGACAGGTCATATTACCGTTCAGCGAAATTTTGTACACCTTTTCACCGAATGTATTTTTGAGATACTTATTAAGGGAGTAGTAATTCATAATAAAACACCTGATAAATTAAAAAGGTCGGCAGAAAAGCCGACCTTTGTGTCTTTCGACATATTAGAGAGGAAATCTATGAAAAGTTCTTGTAAGCATTATCTATGTGAAGTTAAAGTGTTTTTTTGTTTATCTTTAACTTACAAGCATATAATAACTGTCTTATGTGACAGAAAATTGAACGCTTGTGTAAAGTAATGTGAAAGTTTAAAAAGATTATGAGAACTTTTTGATATATTCAAGAAACTTTGCATAGAGCTTATCCTCAAGCTCTTCAAGAGTATCATCTATACCGCCGTTAAAAAACATTTTATTGTGCTTTGAAAGTGAAAGGTATGCACCAATCATACTCTTTCTGACTTCATCCTGCAAATCCTCTCCGAGTTCATTGCCGCAGGAAAGTCCGAGAAAGATATTGCCGTCAACAAGCTGTGACGCAACAGCTGCATTTTTCAATTCAAAAGAATTGAATTTGCCAAGTCCGGTTGCAAACTCACGGAGCGAGAACTCCTCTTCACCTTTCTTATATTCTTTTTGTTTTTCTGAAATTTCATTTTCACAGACTTCAAGCGAAAAGTTTCCACCGGTAATATATTCGTGCATATAATCCGGATTTGTAGCAAGGACATTGTAAAGTCGCATTGAGTTCACGGCTGTTTCAAGACAGGAAAATGATGCAAACTGCATATTGCTGTCATTCAGCTTGATGAAACTGTACATATTCTGAAAAACAGACTTGTTGACTACAAGCAAAACAAGTCTTTCGCTCTCACGCACATCTGACAAAAGAGGACTCGTTAGATACGACATGGTAAATTTATACGACTTATTTACATAGTCACTCAATAAATCCAAAAATCCGTTTAAAAAATCATTTTCTCGTATTGTAAATTCAAACATATATTCACCTATCTAAACAATTCCATATCTGCGTTGTAGAGGTCATTTCTTGTGATGTCGATATCACAGGAAACCAAAAAACGGTTTTCAAAAGCCGATACAAGCAGATTCGGATTCACATTATCGGAGCTGCCCGCCGACAAAACAACATCAAGTTCTGCAAAGTCGAATTTTTCGGTTACTGCAAAGCTCTTTATCCCCTGTTTTATGTCAACGGTTTTTATGCCTTTTTTAGATTTCTTTTCAACTTCAATACTTCGCTTGTCAGCAGTTCTTTGAGTTGTTCGCATACTGTACGGGAGTTTTCACCGTCACAGGAAATCTTGATTGTAAATGATGCAAAAGCAATCTTTCCGGCTTTCATAACAGGTTCCGTTACATCAAACACACGAAGTCCTCTGGGCAGACAACCGTTAAGCCTTGAGATGATTTCTTCAAACGGAAAGCTTTCATCCTCAAGCTTGACATCCATACATTCGTTTACACCTCTGAAACCAAGCGAAAGCGGCAACGGAAATGTTGCAAACGGATGCGGGTTAAATCCTTCTGTATGCCAGATAGGGATTTTGCTCTTGTGCAATGCACGGAGCATACATCGATTGAGATCAAGGTGCGAAATATAGCGACATTCAAAATCTTTTTTAAACCATATTCTTACGCTTTTCAAAACACACACCCTTTCCGTATTTAGCCGCACCGCAGTTATTGCATTTCAGTCTGCAATGCGGTGTTGTTGTATCTGCGTACGCTTTTTTACATTCTCTGATAAGGAAATCCTTAGTTACACCGTAGTCAATATGATCCCACGGAAGAATTTCGTCAAAACTTCTGCGTCTGTTTGCATAAAATGACGGATCAACACCGCATTCATCAAAGAGTTCAAGCCACTTTTCAAGGCTGAAACAATCATTCCAACCGTCAAAATGAAAGCCTCTTTCACATGCAAGCTCCATTACCTTACAAAGTTTTCTGTCACCCCTTGCAAATACTGCTTCAAGGTAGCTTGTATCGGCATCGTGATAGTTAAACTGAATTTTTCTTGTTGTAATACTGTCCTTGATGTGCTGTTGCTTTTCATGAAGAACAGGGATTGTATCCTGCGGTTCCCATTGAAACGGGGTGAATGGTTTTGGTACAAAAGAGGATGCAGACACGGTTACACGCACCGACTTGCCCTTTGGCTTGTCGGGACATTTGTAATATGCATCAACTACAGACTGACCAAGGCCGGCAATTGCGGCGACATCGTCCATTGTTTCGGTAGGCAGACCAATCATAAAATAGAGTTTTACCGTAGTCCAACCGCCTGCAAATGCAGTTGTGCAAGTCTGCAAAAGTTCATCTTCACGAACATTTTTATTGATAACATCACGCATACGCTGACTGCCTGCCTCTGGAGCAAAAGTAAGTCCGCTCTTGCGTACGGTTTTAATCTTATTCATAATGTCATCTGTAAAGCCGTCAACACGCAGTGACGGAAGTGAAATGCTGACTTTTTCGTCTTTGCTCCACTCATTCAGCTTATCAAGCAACGGTACAATCTGACTGTAGTCACTTGAACTGAGTGAAGATAGCGAAACTTCATCGTAACCCGTGTTATCACATAATGCTCTGCATTGTTTATTTATAGTTTCGGGAGATTTTTCACGGACGGGACGGTAAATCATACCCGCCTGACAGAAACGACAGCCTCTTATACAGCCACGGAAAATTTCCTGAACCGCTCTGTCATGAACTATCTCAACGAGCGGAACTACAAAATTATCAGGATAGAATGACTTGTCCATATCAAGCATAATACGCTTGTGGATTTTAGCGGGAGCATCTCCTTTTGGAGTGAATGACTTGATTGTACCGTCCTCGTTATATGTTACATCATAGAGTGCCGGAACATATACACCCTCAATTTTAGATGAGAGTTCAAGAAACTCCTGTTTTGATTTACCCTCGGCTCTGCACTTTCTGAAAAGTTCAATAACCTCAAGGTCAACCTCTTCACCTCACCGATGAAGAAAATATCGACAAAATCTGCAATCGGCTCGGGGTTGCAGGCACACGGTCCGCCTGCAACTACTATGTTTTTAAGTTCTTTTCTGTCACAGCTTTTAATCGGCACGCCCGAAAGCCTGAGCATATTGAGCATATTTGTAAAGCTGAGTTCATACTGGAGAGTAAAGCCGATAAAGTCAAAATCGGACACGGGATCTCCGCTTTCAAGCGCATAAAGCGGAATATTGTGTTTTATCATCTCTTCTTCCATATCAACCATGGGGCAAAAACTCTTTCGCACCAAATGTATGGCACAGCGTTCATAAGACTGTAAAGAATTTTCATTCCGAGATGGGACATACCTACTTCATAGGTATCGGGAAAGCAGAAGGCAAATCTGCAATCTACTTCTTTTTATCCTTGATTACTTCGTTTGAGTTCACCGCCGACATATCTTCCCGGCTTTTGAACTTTCAGAAGTAATTTTTCAACTTCTTGCTGACCATAGAAATCCTCCGTCAGTAGTACCTGTTGTTTTTACATAAAAGTGACGCAATGAGATACACACACACAAACAACAGCGAAAAATTATATTTTGAATTTAGCAAAACCATAAAGCCGAGTACCGTCAGCGGAAAAAGAATTATAACAGCAGTTATATTTATGATTCTTTCGGCTGATTTTTCCGAGAATTTTCTGCACAGAATAACATACATAAGCTGTCCGCCGTCAAGCGACATAACCGGCAGCATATTAAAAAGTCCCGTGCAAAGGTTCGCCATGGCAATCGGCAATAAAAATTCACTATTACATAAGTATAACAGATAAAACAGAATAAAACAAATGAAATTGACTAAAGGGCCGAAAAAAATTATAAAAATGTTCTGACGGGTTGTGTTTAACTGCTTGAAGATTGGTAATCTTGATTTCAAACAGCGAAATTTTGATTTTATCAGGCGGAGATTTGCAAATGAGCATTGCAAAAAGATGACCGCACTCATGAATAATCACAGCCATAACGCAACATAGAAATCCTAAAAATATATTCAGTATCACACATATTGCTCCAAGACAAACGAGTGAATACGAAACCGTAAAATCAATGTTCAGCAGACGAAACTTCATCGCTTGTTGCAGTAAACAGGTTTGATAAATCTATTTTATTATCGCCCGTATCAAAAACAACGGATTTTTCAAGGTTTGAATAGTACCATTCCCGTGTTGCGGCATAGACCTCACCGCCGAATAAATTAAGCAAAAAAGCCGCAAGAGCTACAAGAATACAACACACAAGTTGAATTGTTATCACAAGCTGTTTCGGAGAATTTTTCTTTTCATCACTATTTTCAGCCGATAAAGAGTTCACATCCTCCTCATCTGAATCAAGCTCCTCCGATACCTTAGGGTATTCCGAATATGAAACAGATTTCCAGTCATCGTCATATGTAATGGTATTTCTGTTATCATTATTTTCTGTCAAAAAAATCACCTCAATGCAATATATGCAATGAGGTGAACAAATTTAACTGCGTCATTCAATCTTTTGGTCAAGTCTTTTAAAATCGCCTTTTGTAAGGTTGACAAAAAATGCAATTGCAAGCATTAACGAGAAAAATTCCGCAATCGGGAAAGCATACCATACGGCTGTATAATCAAACACCATAGAAAGCACCCACGCAATCGGGAGAATGAGTACAAGCTGACGACAGAATGACATAATAAGACTGCGCAGTCCCTTTCCGACTGCCTGAAAAAGTGTTGTAAAGATAATGCCGGCAGCGGCAGGAATAAAGCAAAGGCTGATGATTCTGAATGCAGGGACACCGATATCCATAATATCCTGTGTGCCGCCAAACATAGCAATAAGCTGTTCGGGGATTGTCCACATAAGAATTGTGCCGACCGCCATAATAATTACGCCAATGATGATGCCGCGCTTTAAAGCGGAATACATTCTCTTTTTCTTTCTTGCACCGTAGTTATAACCGATAATCGGCATTACGCTGATTGAGTCCGAAACAAGGCATAAATACAAAGCTCTGTAATTTATAATATATACCGAGAACAGTAACGGCAGCCTCCGAAACAGCAAGAATTGCATTGAGTCCGATAATCATAACTGAACCTATTGACTGCATAATTACAGACGGAAAGCCTACAACATAGATAGATTTTAATGTAGAACAGTTCAATTTGAAATGTTTGAACGAAAACTTTAAACTTCGTTATTCTTAAAGAAAAAGAATACAAAGGCAGAAAACCATACCGCAGAATTGACCGAATACAGTAGCAATTGCCGCACCGAGAACGCCCATTTCAGGGAAAATTCCTATACCGAAAATCAGGAGCGGGTCAAAAATAATATTTACAATTGCACCGAAAAGCTGGGATAACATCGGGAATATCATATTGCCTGTTGCCTGAAGCGTTTTTTCAACCATAATCTGTACAATTGAAAAGAACGAGAAGCAAAGTACAACCGTCAGATACTGGATTCCGTAGTTAGAATAGCCTCATTCTGCGTGTACATTGCCATAAACGGGCGAACCGCAAAAAGTCCGAGCAATAAAAATATTACATAATTAAAAATACAGGTTACAAGACCGTGAGTTGCTCCGTCGTTTGCCTGAACAAAATTTTTCTCACCTAATTTTCTTGAAACAAACGAGTTTACACCGACTGCCGTACCGACTGCAAACGCAATCAAAAGCATTTGCAGAGGATACGCAAGCGAAGTTGCGGTCAGTCCGTCTGCGTCATAGTTGCCGATAAAAATACTGTCAACAACATTATACATTGCCTGAATTGTCATTGAAAAAATTGCAGGCAGACTCATTGTCAGAATGAGCCTTGTCATTGGCATAGTTCCCATTTTATTTTCATGGGGCTTTACTGAATTTTCCATATTTCCCATACTGATTCCCTTCTTATTCGTATACATATAGTTAGTTGATCTTTCGTATCTTCCTGTAAATCCAAAATGCAACAAGCATTACAGCCGTACCGAGCAACACACCGAAAAAGTCAATCCACATATCGCTCACCTGTCCCGATCTTCCCTCAACCCCAAGTTGGATTGTTTCATCGACAAAACAGGTAAACAGTCCGATAGAAACGGTGTATGGTATGAATTTTATCGGCTTGATTCGGTCAAATGAATAGGCACATGAACAGAGCAATGCTCCCAGAACGGTATATTCCGTAAAATGAGCAAGCTTTCTGATTATGTGGTCCGAAAGATTCGGCTCAATTCCGAATAATTTTAAAATTACTGTGACAAAATCAAGGACGCTTTCACTCTCTTGTGCCGACTCAACTGACGGCATTGAAGAATGAATAAACGCAAATGCAATCACTGACGCGGTCAAAACAAACATAATTATTCTGAATCGCATTGAACAGGAATTCGTTTTCATCCAATCACTCCACATTATATTTTACAGATTATTCAGTCAATGTCAACTTTTGAATAATTATTTATCATAATGTATAAATAAATCAAATTTTAAGGCTTTATTATGGAAGATTTTATCTTGCTCAAATATTGAAAAAAACTTTTAAATCTGTTATACTTATCAGGTATTGGCAAAATATAATTTCTAAGGAGCAAATATGTGGTATTTAATAGTATTTTTTATTTCAATGGTTCCGATAGTAGAAATCAGAGGTGCTGTGCCTGTTGCGGTTGCAAATGACTTAAATCTTTTTTGGACATATGTAATCTGCATTTTAGGCAATATGCTCCCTGTTCCGATTATCTACTCTTTGCAAGAAAGGTTCTTGTTTGGGGTTCTGATAAGAAGTTTATCGGCAGATTCTTTTCTTTCTGTCTTGAAAAAGGCGAAAAAGGCGGCAGAAAGCTTGAGGCAAAAGCAGGCAACGGTATGTTTGTTGCACTTATGCTTTTCGTAGGCATCCCTCTTCCCGGCACAGGCGCATGGACAGGAACACTTGCGGCAAGTATTCTTGACCTCGGATTTAAGAAAAGCGTTATAGCCGTTATGTGCGGTGTTGTTATCGCAGGTATTATAATGGGTATCGGTTCGGTACTTGTTGCAAACGGAATCAACTTTATTTTTGCTCCGTAAATAATTTTGGGCAGCACATCGCTGCCCTTATTTTTTGGTGAATTTATAAAATGGAAAAGAAAAATATATATGATGCAATTATAATTGGCGGCGGTGCATCGGGACTTATGTGTGCAATCACAGCAAAGAAACATGACCGTTCAAAAAAATTGCAATAATCGAAAAAAATGACAGATTAGGCAAAAAGCTGATGTCAACAGGCAACGGCAGATGTAATCTGACAAATCACTGTATATCTCCCGATAAATATGTCGGTTCTTTCAAAAAGCAGAGTAAAAAAATTTTTGAAAGATTCAGCGGTGATGAGATGGCGAATATTTTTAAAAACTTAGGTCTTTTAAGTTTTTACGATAACGAGGGCAGATATTACCCGATAAGCAAACACGCCGCATCTGTGCTGGATGTTCTGCGCTTACAGGTTGAAACGCTCGGAATAGATGTTTTCACAAAACAGAATGTCAATTCTATAAAAAAAAGTTTCAAACGGTTTTAAAATTTCGTCTGATGACAGCGAAAAAAAAGTACGATTTCATATGTAACAAGCTTGTGATTGCAAACGGTTCAAAAGCCGCACCTAAGCTTGGTGGAAACGCAAGTGCAATTGATTATCTTAAAAATTTCGGTCATAAGGTTGTTTCGTTCTCCCCTGCTTTATGCCCTGTTAAGGTTAAAAGCGATGTTCTGAAAACATTAAAAGGTCTGAGAGTTACGGGCAAGGCACAGTTATACGGTGAACACGGTCGATTAATCAAGGAAGAAACAGGCGAAATTCAATTTACCGAGAATTCGCTGTCGGGAATTTGCGTGTTCAATCTTTCATTGTTTGCTAAACCGAACGACAAAATAGTGCTTGATTTATTGCCCGATTATTCGGAAAATGAGCTGATTAAAATAATCAGACAACATATATCATTGTTTTCTGATTTGCCATGCGAACAGCTTTTGACAGGGATTTTTCAGAAGAGAATCGGACAGGCAATTCTGAAAATCAGCCGAGTTGATTTGTCAAAGATTTGTTTCAATCTTTCAAAGGACGAAGTATCAGGAATTTGCAAAACGATAAAATCGATGTCATTTACAGTAAGCGGAAAAGAAGATTTCTCACACGCACAATGTGCTTTGGGCGGTGTTTTAGGCAAAGAAATTGACGAAAACACTATGATGAGTAAAATTGTGAAAAATCTTTTTATATGCGGTGAGGCGATTGACCTTTGCGGTGAATGCGGAGGGTTTAATCTTCATTTTGCATTTGCCGGAGGAATTATTGCAGGAGAAAATTTATGATCAGAGTGAACAATATACATTTAAGACTTGACTACGATGATAAATCGGTTCGCAAGGCAGTTGCCCAACAGCTGAGGATTGAAGAAAAATCCATAAAAAGCTGTAAGATTTTTCGCAGATCGGTTGATGCAAGAAAAAAGGACAGTATCTACTTTCTTACAACCGTTGACGCTGAACTTAATATCAACGAGGATAAAGTCTGCAAAAAATGCGGTAACGCTCAAATTGCGAGAAGTATGAATATAATCAAATGAAATTTGGCAATTCACCCTCCCCTGTTATTGTCGGAGCAGGTCCGGCAGGATTGTTTGCGGCACTTATTCTGGCAAGGAGCGGTGCAAATCCAATTCTTATTGAAAGAGGTCGTGATGTTGACAGGCGAACTGCCGATGTGAACAGCTTCTGGACAAGCGGTCAGCTTGACACAACTTCAAATGTTCAGTTTGGTGAAGGCGGTGCGGGAACATTTTCTGACGGCAAACTGAATTCAGGTACAAAAGATATAAGGCAACGCAAGGTGCTTGAAGAATTTGTGAGCCACGGCGCACCTGATGAAATTCTCTATAACGCAAAGCCGCATATCGGAACGGATATGCTAAAAGGAACAATAAAAAATATCCGCAACGAGATTATTGAACTCGGCGGAAGGGTTATGTTTGAAACGAAGCTTGTTTCAATGGGTTTTAGTGATAACAAGCTGAAAGCTATAACTGTTGAAACCAAAAACGGCAATGAAATTATAGAAACAGACAATGTTATTCTTGCAATTGGTCACAGTGCAAGGGATACTTTTGAAATGCTTTATGATTTAAAGTTACCGATTGAGGCAAAGCCTTTCTCGGTAGGAGCAAGAATCGAACATCTTCGTGAAAAAGTTGACAAGGCACAATATGGCAGGTTTGCGGGCAATAAAAACTCGGCTCGGCAAATTATAAGCTGAGTACACACCTTGATAACGGACGGGGTGTGTATACATTTTGTATGTGTCCGGGAGGCAAGGTTGTCAATGCGTCAAGCGAAGAAAACAGACTTTGCACCAATGGTATGAGTGAATTTGCACGAAATGCCGAAAATTCAAATTCAGCGTTGCTTGTAGGAATAAACCCGGATGATTATGAATCCGACCATCCGCTTGCCGGAATGTATTTGCAGAGAAAGCTTGAATCAAAAGCATTCGTTGCCGGCGGTGAAAATTATAATGCACCCATACAAAGAGTTGACGATTTTCTTAATAACAGAAAATCCACACATCTCGGTGATGTAAAGCCAAGTATCGGTCCGAATTATGAATTTTCAAATCTGAACGAGATTTTGCCTGAATATGTCTGCACTTCTATGGCTCAGGGCATTGTGAAAATGGGCAGAATGTTACACGGATTTGATGACGGTGACGCTGTTTTGACGGGCGTTGAGAGCAGAAGCTCTTCCCCTGTCAGAATAATGAGAAAAACAGATACACTTGAAAGTGTACTTATTGAAGGACTGTATCCGTGCGGTGAAGGTGCAGGCTATGCAGGCGGAATTATCTCCGCCGCAGTTGATGGCATTAAATGTGCCGAAAAAATTATAGAAAAATCGAATAAAAATTGAATAGATAATTAATGCTGTTTATCACCATACGGTGACGCAAATATTATTCAAGGAGTTTTTGGTATGAAAATTCTAATCACAGGCGGAACAACATTTGTAAGCAGATATGCAGCCGAGCATTTTGTGAGTAAAGGCGAGGAAGTTTTTGTTCTAAACAGAAACAGCAGACCTCAATCACAAGGTGTGCATCTGATTAATTGCGACAGATTGAATCTTGGCAACAAATTTGCTGACGAACACTTTGATTTAATTCTTGATATCACAGCGTACACTGATGAGCATATAAAGGCTCTTTTAAAGTCAGGTGTTTCGTTTGATGATTACATTTTCATCAGTCAAGTGCGGTTTATCCCGAAACTAATCCCCAGCCGTTTGCCGAAAATCAAACTTGCGGTAAAAATTCTGTCTGGGGCGATTACGGAATTAACAAACTCAATGCAGAAAAATACTTACTTGATACTGTCCAAAATGCGTATATTCTTCGTCCGCCGTATTTTTACGGTATGTATGAAAATTTGTACAGAGAAGCATTTCCCTTTGATTGTGCTATTCTAGACAGAAAATTTTACATTCCTGAAAACGGAGATATGAAATTGCAATTTTCAATGTGTCAGACCTTTGTAAATTTATTGAGATAATAATAGAAAAGCACCCAAGTAATCATATTTTTAATGTTGGAAACAAAGAAACCGTTACAATAAAAGAATGGGTTGAGCTTTGCTACCAAGCGGCAGGCAAAGAAGTTG
>ENA-OQAS01000031-OQAS01000031.1-human-gut-metagenome-genome-assembly--contig:-NODE-31-length-67358-cov-9.342773_pt1 | contig 67358 bp, 76 predicted proteins | sample MGYA00242733_ERZ504523 | MGnify/ENA primary metagenome ERZ504523 (study PRJEB26092, sample SAMD00036239) | human gut metagenome | host: Homo sapiens | study: EMG produced TPA metagenomics assembly of...
GGCAGAAATATAATGCTCTTACGGAATTAAAACAAGACTGTCCGCTGTATCACCACAACAGAGAATTTTTGAATATGAAAAATCTCTTGAAACTTTGCAAAACGAAAATACAGCATTTTGTTCAGGAAACAATAAATAAAAAGACTGCCGACATCACAAAGACAGCCGCAAAACTTGAAGGACTCAACCCCGTTAAAATTCTTTCAAGAGGTTATTCGATTGTCGAAAAAGACGGTAAGGCGGTAAATTCCGCAAAAATGCTGAACAACGGAGATGAATTTACACTCCGTTTTTCAGACGGTGAAATAAAGGCAAAAGCAACAGGTGAGTAAAATGGCATTTACACATTTACATCTTCATACAGAATACAGTCTGCTTGACGGTGCCTGCCGTCTGAGCAGACTTGCAAAAGCCGCAAAAGAAAAAGGAATGACTGCACTCGCAATCACCGACCACGGTGTAATGTACGGTGCAGTCGATTTTTATAAGGAATGCAAAAAACAGGGTATAAAGCCGATAATCGGCTGTGAAGTGTATGTTGCACCGCAAAGCCGTTTTGACAAGACCTCATCCTACGGAAAATACTATCATATGGTTCTGCTCTGCAAAAATCATACAGGCTATCAGAATCTTATTAAGCTTGTGTCAAAGGGTTTTACGGAGGGATTCTATACAAAGCCGAGAATTGATGATGAACTCCTTGCCGAGTATCATGAGGGCTTAGTCTGCCTCTCTGCCTGTCTGGCGGGTGAAATTCCTCAAAAGCTTCTTGACGGTGATTATGCCGGTGCAAAGTCAAAGGCAGAATTTTACGTGATATATTCGGGAGTGAGAACTTTTTATAGAGCTTCAAGACCACGGAATTGAGGAACAGAAAAGGATAATTCCAAGCCTTATAAAGCTTGCCCGTGAAATCGGTGTTGACATTGTTGCAACAAACGATTGTCACTATATTGAAAAACAGGACAGCACGGTTCACAATATTCTTCTCTGTATTCAGACCAACCGAACAGTCAATGACAGCGACAGAATGGAGTTCAAAACTTCGGAATTTTATCTTAAAACAGAAGATGAAATGCGTGAGGTATTTGCAAGTTACCCCGAAGCAATTGACAATACACAGAAAATTGCCGATATGTGCAATGTGGATTTTGAATTCGGTGTACGCAAGCTTCCGAGATTTGATGTTCCTAATAACGAAGATCATCTGCATTATTTCAGAAGAAAATGCTATGAGGGGCTTTATAAACACTATGGCGAGAATCCCGACAAAGCTCTGATTGACCGACTTGAATATGAAATCAACACGGTGTCGCAAATGGGTTTTGTAGATTACTACCTCATTGTAAATGACTTTGTAAGCTACGCAAATCATGCCAAATTCCTGTCGGACCCGGCAGAGGCTCGGGTGCAGGCTCACTTTGTGCCTACTGCATAGGCATAACCGCAATCGACCCGATAAAGTACAATCTTCTTTTTGAAAGATTTCTCAATCCCGAAAGAGTCAGTATGCCCGATTTTGATGTCGATTTTTGTAAGGAACGCAGGGGAGAGGTTATCGACTATGTTGTGCGTAAATACGGCGAAGATCATGTTGCACAGATAATTTCGTTCGGTACAATGGCGGCAAGAGGTGCAATCCGAGATGTCGGAAGGGTGCTTGAAATTCCGTATGCGACAGTAGATTCTGTTGCAAAGCTTGTTCCTATGGAACATGATATGACAATCGAGGAAGCGCTGAAACTGAGTCCCGATCTGAGAAGTCGCTGCAATAACGATCCGCAGATAAAAAAACTGCTTGATGTTGCAATGAGCATTGAGGGAATGCCCCGCCACGCAACAATGCACGCCGCAGGTGTTGTAATCACCGATAAGCCCGTCAGTGACTATGTTCCGCTGTCAAAAAATGACGATAATGTTGTAACACAGTTCACCATGACGGCACTTGAAGAACTCGGCCTTTTAAAAATGGACTTCCTCGGTCTCAGAAACTTAACTGTAATCAATGATGCAGAAAAGCAGATAAAACATAAAAATCCCGATTATAATCCCGATATGGTCGATGAAAACGATAAAAAAGTTTTTGAAATGTTTTCAAAAGGATATACGGAGGGTGTGTTTCAGTTTGAAAGCCAAGGAATGAAAAATGTTCTCACTCAGCTAAAACCGGAGCGAATTGAGGACCTTATAGCCGTTACGGCACTCTATCGTCCCGGACCTATGGACAGCATTCCCGTTTATATTGACTGTCGTCACAATCCGTCGCATATTCGTTACAAACATCCGCTTTTAAAGGAAATTCTCGGAGTTACAAGCGGTTGCATAATTTATCAGGAACAGGTTATGCAGATTTTCAGGACGCTTGCAGGCTACAGTCTCGGCAGAGCGGACATAGTGCGCCGTGCAATGAGCAAGAAAAAACTTGCCGTAATGGAGTCGGAGCGTGAAATATTCATTCACGGTCTTACTGATGATGACGGAAATATCATAGTTGAAGGATGCATTCGCCGTGGGGTTGATGAAAAAACGGCAATTTCCGTTTACGATGAAATGGAAAGCTTTGCACACTACGCATTTAACAAATCCCATGCGGCGGCATATGCCAACATTTCCTACAAAACTGCATGGCTCAAATGCCACTATCCCCGTGAATATATGGCGGCTCTGCTTTCAAGTGTTCTTGATAATCAAAATAAACTTGCGTCATATATCACTGAGTGCAAACGGCTCGGAATCCGTGTGTTGCCGCCTAATGTCAACGAAAGCAATCTTCATTTTACAGTCAGCGGAAACGATATCCGTTACGGACTTCTTGCCGTTAAAAATCTCGGCAGAAATTTTATAGATGAAATCATCTTGGAGCGCATAAACAATCCTTATGAAGATTTCTTCGATTTCTGCAAAAGGCTCTACGGCAGAAATATGAACAGCAGAGCAATTGAAAGTCTGATAAAATGCGGTGCATTTGACGGACTCGGAGCAAATCGCAGACAATTGCTCGCAATCAGTAAAACCGTTCTTGATGATGTTGAGTATGAAAGCAGAAGAAATGCGGGCGGTCAGATGTCGTTTTTTGATGACGCAGAAGTTGATGCTCAATCATCAAAGCCCAAAATTCCCGATTTGCCCGAATTTCCCGTTTCTGAACTTTTGCATATGGAAAACGAAATTGCGGGAATGTATCTCAGCGGTCATCCGCTCGATGAATACACAACTTTTTCAAAAGCAATCCATGCCGACAAAACAGGCGATATAATCAATAATGACAGCGGTATGTATTTTGACGGAAAAAAAGTCAGCCTTGTCTGCATAGTTGCAAAGCTGAAAACCCAGCTTACAAAAAATAACAGGATTATGGCTTTTGTCAATGCCGAGGACAGATACGGAATGCTTGAAATCGTGATTTTCCCGAATGTATATGAAAAATATTCCGCCCTTCTCGGTGCAGGCGGTGCGTTGCTGTTCCGTGGAACTGTCAATTTAAAAGAAAACGAAGAGCCGAAAATCATCTGCGATTCCATAGCGTCTGCCCGTACAAACGAGGATTGCAAAAATAACCCTGTTGCAATAAAAAACACAGAACATTTTTCGCAAAATTATCAGATGCAAGCCGTGAAAAATGATACACAAAAGCCTTCTGCACTGTATTTGCGTATTGATGACCTCAATACCGACAAATACAACCGTGCAAAGCGTGTGCTTGACATTTTTGACGGCAGAACGCCTGTTATTTTCTATCTTACCGACACTAAAAGAAAGGTGAAAGCCCCCTCGTCAATGTGGGTTGATATCAATCCTGTAATGATAAAAGAACTCAAATATCAGCTTGGTGACGAAAATGTGGTGGCAAAATAACCAAAAACAAACTTTTATTTCAGCTATTTGTAATAAAAATTAGTGAAAGCTATTGAAAATTTCGTTTTTTGTATTATAATTTATGTTGTTAAAACACTTTATTGCATAAAAGTGCAGAAGTATATGATGCTTTACAGCGTGAAAGTGCTGAAAGCTTAGGAGGAAATTAAAATGAAAAAAGCTAAAAAAATTGTCGCAGTTGCTCTTGCGGCGGCTTCTATGTCACTCGCATTTGCAGGATGCGGCGGTTCTGCAGAAAGCTCAAAGGCAGATAATTCAGGCACGGACGGTAAGGTTTACAATATCGGTATCTGTCAGCTTGTTCAGCATGAGCTCTTGACGCCGCAACAAAAGGCTTTAAAGATTATCTTACAGAGAAACTCGGTGCAGACAATGTAAAGTTTGACGAGCAGAACGCTCAGGGCGATTCCGCAACCTGCGCTACAATCTGTAACCAGTTTGTTTCTTCAAACTATGACCTTATTCTCGGCAACGGTACTGCCGCACTTCAGGCAGCATACACAGCAACACCGAATATTCCGATTCTCGGTACTTCAATCACAGACTACGGCACAGCACTCGACAAGTCTGATTGGAACGGCGTTTCGGGTATGAATGTTTCGGGTACAACAGACCTTGCTCCGCTTGACCAGCAGGCAGCAATGCTCAAGGAGCTTTTCCCCGATGCAAAGAATGTCGGAATTCTCTACTGCTCGGCTGAGGCTAACTCAAAGTATCAGAGCGATACAATCACTCCTTATTTCAAGGATGCAGGCTATACTGTAAAATCATATTCATTTGCAGATTCAAACGATGTTGCCGCAGTTGCAAAGACTGCCTGTGATGAGAGCGATGTTCTTTACATCCCAACAGATAACACAGCGGCATCTAACACAGGTATCATCGACAATGTTGCCACAGCCGCAAAAACTCCTATTGTTGCCGGCGAAGAAGGCATCTGCAAGGCTGCGGTGTTGCAACACTTTCAATCAGCTATGAAGAACTCGGCAGAAAAACAGGCGAAATGGCTTACAACATTCTTGTAAATGGCGAGGACATCACAAAGATGAAGGTTGAGGCTGCTCCGAATGTAACAAAAGAATATATCAAAGATCGTTGTGACACATACGGAATCAAAGTTCCCGACGGTTACACAGAAATCAAAGCAGAATAATTCATATTCAGAAAAATAATATTGGCAGGGGTGCCGTGCAAGCGACACCCCGATATTTTATGTATAGGTGGTTTTTATGGATTTTTTAGCAAACTACTTCGGTTCTCTTAATCCAATGAGCTTTTTATCCGCACTTCCTGGTAATATTGCTCAGGGTATAATCTGGGGACTTATGGGACTCGGTGTGTTTCTCACCTTTAAGCTTTTGAACTTTGCTGACCTCAGCGTTGACGGTTCATTTGCAACAGGCGGTGCAGTAACCGCAGTTATGCTCATCAACGGCTGTCCCGTTTGGGCAACAATCATCGTAGCAATCCTTGCAGGTCTTGCGGCAGGTCTTGTAACGGGACTTCTTCACACGCTTCTCGGAATCCCCGACATTCTCGCAGGTATCCTCACACAGATTGCTCTTTATTCAATTAACCTGAATATTATGGGAAAATCAAACCTCCCAATCAGCTACAGAAACTATACGCTTGTTGTTTCTGCAAGTAATATAAATATGGCAATTCTCGTAGGTCTTGGAATTTGTGCGTTGTAATTGCCGCAATGTATTGGTATTTCGGCACGGAACAGGTTCAACAATCCGTTCAACAGGTTCAAACCCTGCAATGAGCAAGGCACAGGGCATTAACATCAATTTTACAAAGGTAATTGCTCTTGCACTTTCAAACGGACTCGTTGCACTTTCGGGTTCACTTTTTGCTCAGTATCAGGGCTTTGCTGATATCAACATGGGCAGAGGCGCAATCGTAATCGGTCTTGCCGCTGTAATCATCGGTGAAGTTCTCGGTGAGGCAATTTTCCGCAAGCACATGAATTTCATCATCAAAATGGTATTTGTAATTGTCGGCGGTATTCTTTATTATATCGCAATGGGCATCGTACTTTGGCTCAAGATGCGACAGACGATACAAAGCTCTTCACGGCAATTATCGTTGCAATCTTCCTTGCAGTTCCGTATCTCCAGAAAAAGAGAAAGACTTCATTCAAGAAAGTTGCAAAAATGAATGCTAAAAACGCACAGAAGGAGGGTTAAGAATGCTTGAAATCAAGAATGTATGGAAAACCTTTAATAAAGGCACAGTAAATGAAAAGCAGGCGCTCTGCGGAGTTAATCTCACCCTCAATGACGGCGATTTTTGTACGGTAATCGGCGGTAACGGTGCAGGCAAGTCAACAACACTCAACGCAATTGCAGGCGTGTGGCCTGTTGACTGCGGTCAGATTCTAATTGACGGCAAGGATATCTCCGCATTGCCCGAGCATAAAAGAGCGCCGTACCTCGGCAGAGTATTTCAGGACCCGATGACAGGCACGGTAGCCGATATGGAAATTATAGAAAACCTCGCAATTGCCGCAAGACGAGGCAAAAAAAGAGGACTTTCGTGGGGCGTAAAGGCTGACGAAAGATTCCGTTACCGTCAGATGCTTGCAGAGTTCGATCTCGGACTTGAGGACAGAATGTCATCAAAAGTAGGACTTCTCTCTGGCGGTCAGCGTCAGGCAATAACACTCCTTATGGCAACAATCAAAAAGCCAAAGCTTCTCCTGCTTGACGAGCATACAGCCGCCCTTGACCCGAAAACAGCCGCAAAGGTGCTTGAGCTTTCCGACAAAATCATTGCCGAAAACAACCTTACGGCACTTATGGTAACTCATAATATGCATGACGCAATTACTCACGGCAACCGTCTTATTATGATGAGTGACGGCAAAATTATCCTCGATATCTCAGGCGAAGAAAAGAAAAATCTTACGGTTGAACACCTCCTCGAGATGTTTGAAAAAGCAAGCGGTTCAAAGCTTGAAAACGACCGTATGCTTTTAAGTAAGGATAAATAATCAAAATCATATAATCTCAAACAAAATGCCCGACACCGCAGTCGGGCATTTTTATTTGTATATTAAACTATGCACGGTTATCCGTAGCGGTGTCCGTTGGACTGCCGTCACGCAAAGGCGGAAAATTTTCCTTCAAACTGATTTTATAATGTTACTGTACAACATTCAAATATTGAACTTTCAGCAAAATAACATTATCAAATTTGTAACACACGGCATAACAATTTCTTAATCGGAATAATTAAAAACACCGATATATAGACGAATTCTACAAAAAACGCACCATAACTTGTGCATAACATAAAAATATCTTGTCAAAACGGCAAAACTGAATGTAAAAACAAACACAATAAAATTATTGCAACCTAATTAAAAAAATCAATCTAAAATGGTATAATCTACTATAAAGAATATGGGTTAGTGTTCACATTTTGACTGAAACAGGTTAAGGATACAATTTTCGGCTGAATTCTCGTTGCTTTTTTGTAAATTAACTTCAAAATCCCGTGGCTTTGCCGATTATGTTTCACCGTTGGTCAGGCGGTAAAGGTCAAAACTGAACCTAACCAAAACCAAAATATTCGGTTATGGAGGTAATATTTATGAAAACAAAAATTTCTCGTTTTGGCAGAAGCTCTGTTTCCGTCATCCTTGTGGTAATGATGCTTCTGTCAACAATGCTTATTGGCACTGTTTCAACAGTTAATGCTGCTACAACACCTCTTGAAGGAGGCACTGTTTCAACAGTCAATGCTGCTACAACACCTCTTAAAGGAGGCACTGTTGTTTATGTCCAAGTAAAGGGCGGCAGTGCTGACTGGTATGTTGATGATACCAATGCGTTTAGTGCGTGGGTTTGGAATGGAACTGAAACTGGTAAATGGGTTAAACTTAATAGTGTCCCAGGTACCGATAATAAGTATTTCTATTTTGTAGTACCCGAGGTGGTATCACATCTTGCATCTTACACAGAAAGAGCAATACGATGGAAGATGGTTGGGATAAAGATAAAAATTATTTGAATACTACTAGAGATATAAAATTAAGTAATGTTTATAATCTTATTACAATTACAGATTTGAGTGGCAATTATTCTAACAATACTTCCTATCAATTGATTCTACCGCTAAACTTGATGCTGACAATACCAGCGTTGCAGGTGGCACAGCAGTAACTTTTACTCCTTCGTTGACTTCTAATACAGAATTTAACGATATTAAGTCTACAAGCTATTCAGTGAAAAATGGTTCAAATGATGTTTCAGTTCTGACTATTCAATTGATGGTAATAAAATTACTTTCTATACAAAAGGCTCTTATACTGTAACAGCTACTATTACATATAATGCTAAGGGCTTTAGTGGTATTACTAAGACAACAACAGCAGCTACTGATATTACTGTTGAATCTACTTCACAGAAATATTCTATAACAGCAGGCCCATTTGATGGTGGTACAGTAACAGTTGACCCTCCGACTGCTTATGAAGGTCAGAAAGTTACAGTTACACCAACAGCTACTACTGATGGCTATACACTTGGCACCATCACAGCTAAATACGGTACAGATAATAAAGATGTTGCTCTCACAAGAAACAGTAACGGTACATACACATTCTTAATGCCTGCAGGTGATGTTACCATTGATGCAACCTTTAGAGCAAAGGAATATCGCACAGTAAAGGTTTCTTCTAAAAACCCGGAACTCGGTACGGTTACACTCAATGGTAAAGCCACTCTTGAAACAACAGTTAAAGAGGGCGAGACAGTAACCATTAATGCTGTCCCAACCGATTCTAATATCTTCAAGTCATGGTCTATTAACGGTACTTACGATATCAAAGACTCAAAGACAACTTCTAATGCTGAAATTACACTCGTTGTAAACAGCAACATCACAGCAACAGCATCATTCACACAGGCTGCACCTTATCAAGTAGCTTATGGTGAAATACGATATCAATGTACGCCACTGATAGGCAGGGTATATATGTTTCAGCTAAAAAGATAGATGTAGGTACTACCTTTACAATATTTGATTCATCCACTAACCAATATGCTTTTTCTGAAGGTAAGGCCGACTATTGGATAAATAGTGCTCATCCGACTCCTTCAATAGTTAAATGGGTAGCACTTATGGTGATGCTCGAAAAGCTTTAAATAAGTATGATACAGCAAAGTATGTAATATTTGATTCTGCTAATCAGTTTATTACACTGTCTGACACACCTGAATACAATCCAAAGTTGACATTGTATGTAAAACCGGGTACTCTTTCTTACGATGAAAGCACAGGCAAAGATAATAGCAAATATGCTTTATCTTCTGTTGCAAAGGGTCTTGCTACTACAACTACTACACCGTGCAATACTTATACTGTAAGTGATGGCGACAACATTACTATTACTACAAAGATGAGCGAGACATATAAAACCTCGGTTATTATGTTGCTGCTTACTGTGTAAACGGTGTCAATTATAACGCTTCTCTATCTGCTGAAGCAGACACATATCAGGCTAACATTACTGTTTCAACTGATATGGCATTCAAGAATGGCATTGAAGTAACACCAATCTACTACAACAAAACAATTGAGGCAAACGGTGACTACATCACATTCTATGTTAATGCCGATGAAGCTCTCAAATCATGGGGTAATACGCTTTCTGTTGACCCATACTGCTATTTAACTGGTGGTGAGATAGTTCACTTCTTTGAGAAATATCCCGGTCAGCCTCTTGTTAAGGACGGTCAGTATTATGTAACAAAGATTTCAAAGTACTATTATAAAAACAACAACGGTACTCTTGAAAAAACTAATGATACTGTTTCAGGTATTACACTTAATAACTATTATAATGACTCTGTTCATGTAAATCTTTCTCCTTCGGGAAGAAATATGCAGACTTATGACTTCAGCGATTTTGTAAAGCTTGCTGAAATGGAAAATGTAAAGACTATTATGTTCCAGAATAAGTTCTACAATGCTGATAGTTCTGTCGCTGTCGCTGTAAAGAACATTGGTTATGCTTGTAAGGCTGATGGCACAGCTGTTACAAAATTAGAAAATATTGCAGATGCAGATATAAACAAAAAAGTAAATAAATGGCAGAAATTCACTGATTATTACGGTAGAGATACCGATGTTCTTGGCAACATTCTTTCTGATTCAGATAAGGATCAGCCTTGTATCTATGTGATTTCAACCGGTAGCCATGACACCACATCACAGAGTTATGCTACTAAGGGTGAGTGGGCAACTAAGTGGTGTGTATATGATAACGATGGTAATCTCATTACTTGCGGTACTCCTGCCGACTTTTTAGATACAAATTCAGAACAGTACAAAGCTCTTAATATAACGGATTATCTTAATAAGCCTGTAAAGATCAGCTATGAAAAGGGTTCAAAGTACGATAGCGGTTACTCTCGTTCTGACGGTCGTTGGTACTATTCAGTCTCGGTCAGTAATTTACTTCTGATGTAGCAATCGAGTATAAGGGCGATGACGGCACATACACAGCTGATACAAATACAAATACAGCTAACACAGGTTTCATCGGTGAAAAATCAGGTGCTATTGCAACAATTAACAATGTTACAACAGCGTCATTCTCATCAGTTACAGATACTGCTCACCTTAACATTAAGGTTGCCAACGGCTGGCGTTTTGACGGTTGGTACATCAATGGCAATAAGATTGGTGATAACTATACTGATATTTCAACTGACATTCTTATGTCAAACAGCTATAACATTGTCGCTCGTGTAAGTAAGATTCCTACAGGTACACTTGAACTTAATCATACGGCATATACGGGTACAGATCCTACTGCACATACAGGTACAGGTTTCTACTACATCTCGGCTGTTCTTTATGATCAGACCGGTGCAGTAAAACATTCTTATGCTGAAACTCAGGGCAAGATTCTATTGATGATTTTGCTGCTACTGACTCACTTGAAATTACACTCAGAGCAGTTGCTCACGGTGATAACACAATCTATGCCGTTTATAAGGTATAGACGCCGGTTATTTTGAAATTGGTGAGAAAGATTACGAAGGAGACCCAAGTTTCTCATATACTTTCAAAGTATCCGCAGACTCACTCTTCAAAGGAGACGAACTTGTTGTTAACGCTCTTAACTACTACACCGACATCGTAAAGGTTGGCGGTACTTGTGATATCACATACAAGTACAAGGATCGTTTCGGTGTTGAAGGTGCAGGCAAAATGGTTTCTTATGTTGTAAGAAATGTTGAACTTTCTACTGAGGAAATTCGGGATAACTATAAACCTTCTGATAGTACTATCACTAAGTATGCTCCACGAATCGACACAATGTATGTTGACACAAAGTGGAATCTTGATGTTGCAGGAATGGTCGAAAAAGGCAAATCACAGGCAACTGTAATTGCAACTCAGACTAAAAAGATGTGTAAAGTTTATCATCCTACATTAGAAGATGGTTACTACACAGATATTGCCGATCCCGAATATTACACAGTTGATTACAACTCACTTCTTATGGATAAGGAAGGTAACTTCCTCCTCTCAGCTCCTAAATTTAATGCAGGTAAGACTAAGAAATTCTCATACTGGGAAGTTTACAAAGTTAATGCAAATGGCGAACATACTGAGCTTGTAACAAAGTGCTATGAGCGTAATTTTGGTCTTAGAATTATGGCTGATTATTACATCGCTCCTGTTTATGGTGAAGATATTCCTTCGCTTACTGCTAACATCAACGCTCCTGTTCTTAACCGTGAAATTTACGGTGATTCAATATCTGCAACCGATAATCTTTACGCTGACCTTCTCACAGCATTTACATCAACTGCTATTCCTACATTTAAGGAGAACACAACTAACCTTTCAGTTGAATGTGGTGTGTTTGTAGTAAGAAATAACACTTCAACTCTTTCTGTTGATGACAGAAAGACTCTTGTTGATGCAGCAATTTCAAATTCAACAGATACAACATCTGACATTCTTACAAATTATAAGATGACATCACAAGTTGAAACAAGTGTTAAGAATCAGCTTGTAAATCTTGCTGTGGATTCATCTGTCAAGAATAACACTAATAATACTTATAGTATTGGTTCAGATGACTACAGAGTAACAAAGTTTGTATTTGATAACAACAGCCTTACAAACAAGAACAGAATCGATAAGGTTCTCAGATACACAAATAACACAGCTAACCAGAACTATATCTTTACTGCGTACGCATTTGTAGTAATCAAGGATTCTCACGGTACAGTTAAAGAAATGAAGATTTCAGATCCCCAGTATTTCAATTTGTGCTATGTTGGTAATAAGGCATTATAATTCGTGTTTTATGTAAATCAAGAGATTGGAGGTTATTTGATGAAAAAATCGTATCTTGAGCCTGAAATTGAAATTGTAAAATTTTCATTTTCTGATTCTGTTTTGAAAATCATCCCGAGTGATAACTCGGATCCAACCGAGGATAATGTGGGTGAAGACGTCAATGATAACGACTAATTAACGATTATGTCGGCAGGTGTTCTTCATCTGCCGACTTTTCTGAGTAAGACTTTTGCTTGTTAGGAGTAAATTATGAAAAAAATAGTAAAAAAATCCTGTACATTTCTCTTTGTCTTTGCAATGCTCTTGTCAATGTTTTGCGTTTCATTTTCAGCTGAAACCTACTATTATGACAAGAATTTCGAGTTTTACAAAAACGATTATTCAGGACTGACAATTACAGATTATCTTGGAACAGAAGAAAATTTACAGATACCGTCACAGCTCATTGATATAACGGTCAATGTAATTGCTCCTTCGACATTTTCTGATAAAACCGGATTGGTAACTGTTTCAATGCCTGATACAATCCAAACAATTGGTGCATTTGCTTTTTCTAACTGTACTAATATTACTGATGTTAAGCTCTCCAAAAATCTTTCTCTATGTGTTTTAGGTGCTTTTCAGGGTTGTACTTCGCTTGAAACCGTTGATATGTCTATGACTAAGGTTACAGGACTTCCGAATCAGATGTTTTATAAATGTTCTTCCCTGAATGTGACACTTCCTGAAACCTGCACATCAGTTGGCAGTTACGCTTTTGCAAATTGTCCTAAGCTTGAAAGTGTTTACATTCCTACATCTGTTACTGAAATTTCTGATAAAGCTTTTAAAAATTCTTCAGCTGTTACAATTAAAGGCAGCTACGGTTCTTATGCCGAGGAATATGCAAAGGCTAACAATATTCCGTTTGAGGGCATTTCTGCTTATGATGTCGGTGATGTTAATATGGATGGCAGGATTGATATTTTAGATGCAACTCTTATTCAGAAGTATGTTGCCGGTATTGTTGAACTTTCGGCAGAACAAAAGCATCTTGCCGATTATAACAACGATGGTGACATCACGGTAGTTGACGCAACGGAAATTCAGAAGTTTATCGTTCATTTAAACTAACCAATAAAAACAGGCTCACTTTTTGTGAGTCTGTTTTATTTCGGAGGACGCTTTGCCAAAATACTTAATAGCTGATTTTATCGTTGAAATTGAACCAAAATTTGATTACTTAAAAAAATTGTCCGAATCGTTTTTGTATGAAGGGAGAGAAGTGCAGATTTTTCTGCAATACCGTCAGCCTCATACTTAAATTCCCTGTTGAGCCGTATGGTTGAAGGTTCAACCATTGATGAAGCCGAAGAATTTGCAACGGCGTCAATTTTTAACCGCAAAATAATTCACCGTGGCGCTATGCTTGTGCATTCCTCAGCACTCGTTTTTGACGGAAAAGCGTATTTGTTTTCCGCCGATTCAGGTGTCGGCAAATCCACTCATACAAAGATGTGGCTGAAAAGATTCGGCTCAAAAGCTCATATTCTCAATGACGATAAGCCTGTTGTGAAAATTAAAAACGAAGTCCCGCTATGCTGCGGAACTCCGTTTGACGGCGGAAGCGGAATTGCTAATAACGAAACCGTTCCCATAGGCGCTATAATATTTATAGAACGCTCAGACGATAATTTTGTTACAATTCCCGACACAAATGAGATTGTACAAAGGCTCTACAAATCAACTGTCAAATTTGTGAATAAGTCAGACGGAATGTCTTTGCTCTCAAATCTCGATAATCTTATTCGGCATACAAAATTTTATGTACTGCATTGCAATACAGATGATTCTGCCGTGGATGTTGCCTACAACAATATAATTAAAAACTGCAAATAAAAGACGGTCTGTTCTCGCAGACCGTCTTGTTATATGTATAAAATTGATTACTTGATTTCCTTAATCCAGCCTTCGGGAGCTTCGATTCTGCCCATCTGAATACCTGTAAGTGTATCGTAAAGCTTCTTTGTAATCGGACCCATTTCATCCATACCGCTCGGGAAACAAATTTCCTTGCCGTGGTCGTTAATTTTGCCGACAGGTGAGATTACGGCAGCTGTACCGCAAAGACCGCATTCTGCAAAGTCCTTAACTTCATCAAAGTAAACTTCTCTTTCTTCAACCTCAAGACCAAGATAATGCTCAGCAACATACATAAGTGAGCGGCGGGTAATTGAGGGGAGAATGCTGTTAGACTTTGGAGTAACAACCTTGTTGTCCTTTGTTACAAAAATAAAGTTAGCACCGCCTGTTTCTTCAACCTTAGTTCTTGTAGCGGCGTCAAGATACATATTTTCGTCAAAACCTTCTGCATGAGCAGTAACAATAGCGTGAAGGCTCATTGCATAGTTAAGTCCTGCCTTGATGTGACCTGTGCCGTGAGGAGCAGCTCTGTCAAAGTCTGAAACCTTAATTGTAATAGGCTTTGCACCGCCCTTGAAGTAAGGACCTACAGGAGTGGTAAATACTCTGAACTGATATTCTGCCGACGGCTTAACACCGATTACAGGACCGCTGCCGAACATATACGGACGAATATAAAGTGTTGCGCCTGTGCCGTACGGAGGAACATAATCTGCATTTGCCTTAACAACATTGCAAACAGCCTCAACAAACTTTTCTTTTGGAAATACAGGCATCTCAAGACGCTTACAGCTGTCCTCCATTCTCTGTCCGTTAAGATCAGGTCTGAACACAACAATTCTGCCGTCACAGGTAGTGTACGCTTTCATACCCTCAAAGCAAGTCTGAGCATACTGCAAAACGCCTGCACATTCGCTGATAGTAATTGTGGTGTCGGCTGTCATACTGCCGTTGTCCCACTTACCGTCTTTATAATTAGCTACAAATCTTTCACCGATGGGCATATAACCGAAGCCAATGTTTGCCCAGTCAATATTCTGCTTTTCCATCATAAATACTTCCTTTCAATATAAGAAAAAACCTCATTGGTTATACACATATTTTAGCACTTTAATACGCAACTTGTCAATGTTATAACAGCATATTTCACCGTTTTTATGATAATTTATACGCTTTTTAATGTATAATATGAATTTTACTGCATAAGAAACTTTCATTTTGCCGATATTATCTTTTAAAGGGCAAAAACAAACAACAATGTTCTTCTACAGAATAAAAAAATTGCTGTTGAGATATATACTTAATTCAATAAGTTACATGGGTGATTTTATGGCTGAAGTTGTAAAAATAGTATTGACGGGAGGACCTTGCGGCGGCAAGACTTCCGCATTAAAATATATCAGCGAAGAGCTTAAAAAGCTTAATATTCCTACAATTACAATCGGTGAGGTTGCAAGCAGATTGTTTAGTGAGGGCAAAACCCCCGAAAATGTAGGTTCCTATGAATTTCACAGAGAACTGTTTGAAATTCAGCTTGCTGAGGAGAATGAAAAAACGCAAATTGCCAAAAATATGGATTGTGAAAAGGCGGTTTTGCTTTTTGACAGAGGGTTGCTTGACAGCAGGGCATATGTTACGGAAGATGAGTTTGCAAAGTATGCAGGTATTCACAATTTGAATGAAGATGTAATACGAAATTCTTATGACGCAGTATTTCATCTTGTGACTTCCGCAGACGGTGCAGAAGAGTATTACGGAAAAGAAACCAATATTTTTCGCAGAGAAGAAAGTCTTGAAAAAGCAAGAGAAGTTGACACAGATGTTATGGCTGTGTGGACAGGCACACCGCATTTGAGAATTATTGATAATTCGACCGACTTTGATACTAAGCTGAAAAGACTTCTCAAGGAGGTTGTCGCATTTCTCGGAATTCCGAAACCACTTGAAATTGAAAGAAAATTTTTGATTGAATATCCTGATATTGAATTTTTGAACAGCATAAAAACCTGTCGCAGAATTCCTATTACACAGGCATACCTCACTACTCCCGAGGAAGGATATTTCAGAATCCGCAAAAGGGGAGAGGGTGACAAGGCTGTATATATCAAAACTGTAAAAATCAAAATATCGGATATTAAGCGGATCGAAATTGAAAATTATATTTCAAAAGAACAATACGACTCGTACCTTGCTCAAAGGCAGTATGTTACAGGCATCATCAGTAAAGACAGATATTGCATTGTCGATAACAACACATACTACGAACTTGATGTTTATCCGTTCTGGAATGACAGGGCAACAATAGAAATTGAATTGCTTAGTGAAGATCAGCGGTATCAACTTCCTAAGTTTGTAAAGCTTATAAGAGAGGTTTCGTCTGAACCCGATTACAGGAATCTTGCACTTGCTCAGAAATACGGAAAGCCGTAATTTGACGGATTTTGTCCGAAAAAACTTTTTAAAAATTAAATATGAAAAAAATTCAAAAAAGTGTTGACAAATATGCCGTATATGGGTATAATATAAAGGCTGACTGAGGTCAGCAACTGATGCGCCAATAGCTCAGCTGGATAGAGCAACTGCCTTCTAGCAGTAGTCAGGGGTTCGAGTCCCTTTTGGCGCGCCACTTATGGTGGGATTAGCGTAGTTGGTTAACGCGCAGTTTGTGGCACTGGAGACCGCCGGTTCGAATCCGGCATTCCACCCCATTTGACTCATTAGCTCAGTTGGCAGAGCACTTGACTTTTAATCAAGGTGTCCGGAGTTCGATCTCCGATGGGTCACCAACAGCCGCTGAAGAAATTCTTTGGCGGCTTGTTTTTTAATAATCAATAAGAATAGAATATATACTGAGCCGTCGCCAAGCGGTAAGGCAACGGACTTTGACTCCGTCACCCGTGGGTTCGAATCCCGCCGGCTCAGCCATGAAACAGGCACTTGCAATTATTATGTAAGTGCCTGTTTCAATTATAGTTACCTGTCGAGGGTTATGCTATTGCGTTGTAACGATATACATAAAAAAGAATGCAAAAGATAAATTTTTTAAAAATACTCTTGACCTAAAGTTAGCTTGAGGTTATATAATATAGCTAAAGAGAGATATCTCTGATTTATATTTAAAATTTATATGATAAGGAGCTCTGATTACGATGTATATTGAAAAAATAAACGGACCGCAGGATGTTAAGAAACTCAGTATTGATGAACTTAACGCTCTTGCATCGGAGATGCGTGACGCTTTACTTCACCGTGCAAGTGTTCACGGCGGTCACTTCGGCCCGAATTTCGGTATTGTAGAGGCAACAATTGCCCTTCATTATGTATTTGATTCACCACAGGACAAGTTTGTGTTTGATGTTTCACACCAGTCATATCCTCATAAAATCCTCACAGGCAGAAAAGAGGCATATATTGCACAGGAGCATTACGATGATGTAACAGGCTATACAAGCCCCATAGAGAGCGAACACGATATATTTACTGTCGGTCATACATCAACCTCTGTCAGCCTTGCCTGCGGACTTGCAAGGGGCAGAGATGTAACAAACGGCAAGGGCAATGTTATTGCACTCATCGGTGACGGCTCAATCAGCGGCGGTGAGGCTCTTGAAGGTTTTAATGTTGCCGGTGAAATGGATTCAAACCTGATTATTATAGCAAATGATAACCAAATGTCTATTGCAGAAAATCACGGCGGACTTTATAAAAATCTCAAACTTCTTCGTGATACAGACGGCAAGGCTGAATGTAATCTTTTCAAGTCAATGGGGCTTGATTATGTATATGTCAAGGACGGCAACAATATTGAAGAGCTTATCAAAGCTTTTAAGTCTGTAAAAGACATTGATCATCCTGTTGTTGTTCATATTAACACTCTTAAAGGTAAAGGTTATAAGCCTGCTGAAACCGACAAAGAAAGCTGGCATTGGTGTATGCCGTTTGATATTGAAACAGGCAAAACTACTGTTAATTTCCCTGATGAGGAGGACTACAGCTCAATTACAACAGATTATCTTAGAAATAAGATGAAGTCTGACAAGTCAGTTGTGGCGATTACAGCCGGCACTCCCGCACTTTACGGCTTTACTCCTGATGAGAGAAAAGCATTCGGCAGACAGTTCCTTGATGTAGGTATCGCAGAACAGACAGCTGTTGCAATGGCATCTGCTATCGCAAAGAACGGTGGCAAGCCGTATTCAATGTTTACAGCTCATTCATTCAGAGAACCTACGATCAGCTTTCACAGGACTTGTGCATTGACTCAAACCCTGCAACAATCCTTGTTCAGACTGCGTCGGTAAACGGTATGACAGATGTTACACACCTCGGAATTTTTGATATTCCCATGATTTCAAACATTCCTAACCTTGTTTATATCGCTCCGACAACTAAGGAAGATTACCTTGCAGTCCTCGACTGGAGTATTGAGCAGACAGATTACCCTGTTGCAATTCGTGTTCCTGTTGCAGAACTTGTTTCAACAGGCAAGCCTTGCACAAAGAATTTTGCAGAACTTAATAAATATGAAGTTGCTCAGCAGGGCGGTAAGATTGCCGTAATCGCACTCGGATCATTCTATGGAATGGGCGAACAGGCTGCAAAGCTTATTGAAGAAAAAACAGGCACAGCGCCTACTCTTATCAATCCTTACTACATTTCAGGCGTTGACACAGAACTTCTTGAAAGACTCAAGAAAGACCATGATGTCGTTGTGACACTTGAAGACGGAGTGCTTGACGGTGGCTTTGGTGAGAAGATTGCCCGTTTCTACGGTCCGTCAGATGTTAAGGTTATCAATTCGGTCTTAAAAAGGAATTCCTTGACAGATATAATCCTGCCGACGTCCTCAAAGAAAACCGCCTCACACCCGAACAGATTGCAGAAGATGCAGTCGCTTTGATTTAAATAATTTAAAAATAACTATTATAAACGAATTTTAGGAGTTAATATCAATGGTAAAACAGACAGCAGGAAGAGATAAACTCGGTGAGTTTGCACCGAAATTTGCAGAAATTAATGACGATGTGCTTTTCGGTGAAGTGTGGAGTAGGGAAGACAAACTTTCACTTCGTGACCGTTCACTTGTTACAGTTGTTGCACTTATGTCACAGGGACTTGTAGATTCTTCTTTTAAGTATCATCTTATGTCAGCCAAAAACAACGGCATTACAAAGGAAGAAATTGCAGAAATCATCACTCATTCCGCATTCTATGCAGGATGGCCAAAAGCTTGGGCAGCTTTCAATATGGCAAAAGAGGTTTGGACAGAAGAATAAAGAGCAGTTGCATATATATTTCTCTTGTGATACAATTAACTGTAGTTATTTTAAATCTTAATTTTCACAAAGGGAAATATTATGAGAAAGACTAAATTTATAATCACATTGTTAATGGCTGTTCTGATGACTTTTTCATCAGCCTTTTGCGTAAGTGTATCTGCGGCGTCTTCGCCCGATGAGGCGGTGATTTCGGGCAATTATGACGGCATTGAGCTATTCCCACAGAAAAGCCAGAGGACAAGCCCGTAAAGCACGGCAAGGGCTTTTCAAGCGGAGATTACGCCTTGTTCTATACTCAGACAACATTCCTTGCACTTCTTGCAGGATACCTAATTATCTTCAAAGTAAAGGGTACAAAGACAAAAGAGAAAATGCACGGAAGAAAACTTGACCGAAAGTGAAGTGGAATATGAAAATAAGTGAAATATTTTTAACTGTTCTTTTTATTTTTTTGGCACTTTCGTCTTTACTGACCCAAATACCTGTTATAAGAAATTCGATTGTATTTTTTATTCTCTTGTTAGCACAGCTTTTGTTTGTATTTATATTTCATCACAACATAAAGAAAATGAAAATATACGGTACTGTTATTACTGCGCTTGCTGTATCCAACATTATCAACGGTATTATCGCATGGTGTTGGGCGTATCAATCAATCAACAGCATAAGCGTACCAATAAAACAGGGAACGGACATACTTGGAATTGTTATGGCAAAGGCATCATTTGGTATGTTTGCCTACCTTATTTCAGGGATTGCAATAGTTGTTTTTGCAGAATGTATTGTTTCGGTATTTATAAAATACCGAACAAAAAAGAAACAACAGCTTATTCACAACATCTAAAACAAAACGGATTGGCTCAATAAAAATGCCAATCGTTTTATTATGTTGACACATTAAAACAGCCCGACCAATTACGGTCGGCTGATAATTTATGCGCTTTCAGCACTTAATTCTTTAGCTTTTTTCAAAGCAGCATCTTTTTGCTTTTTCTTCTTGATTACCTTGAGTCGGCTGAATTCCTCACGATCCTTTTCGTCAAGTGCGTCAGAAATGAACTTAACTGTTTCCTCAAAACGGGGAATCATAATGTTCTTGAGAGCGTTTGCTCTCTTCTGAGTCTTCTTGATTGAATCGGCAAGGCGGTAAACGCTGTTCTCAATCTCGGCAAGCTCAACTGTAAGATTTTTAACTTCGGTAAATTTCGTATAAACCTTATCAATTGCCGAATTTGTTGTGCGCAGACCGTAGTGTAGGTAGTTATGGTCCTCTCGTTTCTCAATAGTGAGAATCGGAATTTCAACACCCATAACACTTCTTGAATCAAGCTTCAAGCCGTTCTCATAGGGAATAGCGTTAGAAATATCTTCACAAAAGCCGTTGGTAACATTTGCCGTTTGAAGTGCTGTGTAAGCCTCTGCATAAGCGTCATCAATTTTCTGCTGGATTGCGTTTGCATGGTCGATAAGCGTCATCATTTCCCTGATGAGAATGTTACGCTTTCTGTCCAACAGTTCATAGCCGTTTTTGGCGAGTGCAAGGGATTTCTTAGTATTCATAAGATTACCCTTGGTAGGTACTGTCTGTACTGCCATAAATGCTCACACTCCTTTCTTCAAACGATTATTTGTCACCCTTATAGTACTGATCAAGTAAAGCATCGTCAACACGGTCAAGTTCTGCTCTCGGCAATGTTGAAAGCAATTCCCAACCAAGGTCAAGACTCTGTTCAATACTTCTGTTTTCATTAAAGCCCTGATTAACGAACTTTGATTCAAACAATCTGCCAAACTCAATGTACTTCTTATCAGTAGGAGAAAGCTCCTCTTCACCGATAACAGATGCAAGCGATCTTGCGTCAATTACCTTTGCATAAGAAGCAAAAAGCTGGTTTGCAAGAGGCTGGTGATCGGCTCTTGTATAACCCTCACCGATACCGTCCTTCATAAGACGGGAAAGGGAAGGAAGAACATTAACAGGCGGATACAGTCCCTGTCCCTGAAGTGAACGGTCTAGAACAATCTGTCCCTCTGTAATGTAACCTGTAAGGTCGGGGATAGGATGAGTAATATCGTCGTTAGGCATTGTCAAAATCGGAATCTGTGTAACAGAACCGTTGTGACCTTTAATCATACCTGCACGCTCATAAAGTGATGCAAGGTCAGAATAAAGATAGCCGGGGTAACCCTTTCTGCCCGGAATTTCACCTTTTGATGACGAGAACTCACGAAGAGCCTCGGCATAAGATGTCATATCGGTCATAATAACGAGAATGTGCATATCAAGCTCAAATGCAAGATATTCAGCAATTGTAAGAGCACATCTCGGTGTAAGAGTTCTTTCAATGATAGGATCATTTGAAAGGTTCAAAAGCATTACAACTCTTGAAAGTACGCCGCTTTCTTCAAAGCTCTTCTTAAAGTATTCTGCAACATCTTTTTGAACACCCATTGCGGCAAATACAACACCGAAGTTAGAGCTGTTTGCACCGCTGATTTTAGCCTGTCTTACAATCTGAACGGCAAGGTCATTATGTTTCATACCTGAGCCGGAGAAGATAGGCAGCTTTTGACCTCTGATAAGAGTCATAAGCGTATCAATGGTTGAAATACCTGTGTTGATGTAGTTTTTAGGATAAACACGGGAAACAGGGTTGATAGGAGTACCGTTGATATTAGCCTTTTTAACAGGGAAAATATCTCCGAGTCCGTCAATAGGTTTGCCCGCACCGTCAAGTACACGGCCGATAATTTCAGGGGAAAGAGGCATCTCCATAGGATGACCTGTAAGTCTTGTTCTTGTGTTTTTAAGGCTGATTCTTCTTGTACCCTCAAAAACCTGAACAACTATTCTTTCGCCCTCAATCTGAACGACACGACCCTGACGCATCGTACCGTTATCAAGACGAATGTCAACAATTTCCTCGTTGGAAACGCCCTTAACACCGTCCATAACTATAAGAGAGCCGTTAATTTCTTTAACGCCTACATAATCTATAATCATTATTGCGTTCCCTCCTTATTAAGAAATTGCAGCAAGCTTTTCGTCAATTTCCTTAATGTAATCGTCAAACATTTCAGGCTTGCTGTTAGGAATATCATACTTCATCTTTGTAAGCTTATCAAACAGACCAAGGTTAAGAATCTTGGAAAGCGGAATATTCTGAGCAACTATATCCTTAGCTTTGGCATGAAGATGAAGTATGGTTTTCATCATAAGCTTTTGCTTTTCAAGCGGAACATAAGTATCATCGGCATGGAAAGCGTTCTGTTGTAAGAAACCGACACGAATTACTCTTGCTGTTTCAATTACAAGCTTCTGGTCATCGGGGAGTACATCCGAACCGATAAGCTTTACGATTTCCATAAGTGAACTTTCTTCCTGTAAAAGTGCGCTTATTCTGTTTCTGTATTCAATAAAATCCTCACCGAGATTTTCCCTGAACCACGGATCAAGGTCGTTAAAATACTCGCTGTAGCTGTCCATCCAGTTAATTGCGGGATAATGTCTTGAATAAGCAAGAGCCTTATCAAGAGCCCAGAAACATCTTGTAAAACGCTTTGTGTTCTGTGTTACAGGCTCAGAGAAGTCTGAACCCTGCGGAGAAACCGCACCGATAAGCGTTACAGAACCTTCGCCGCCGCTGAGAACCTCGGCACGACCGCCACGCTCATAGAACTCGGCAAGTCTTGAAGGAAGGTACGCAGGGAAACCTTCTTCGGCAGGCATTTCTTCAAGTCGGCCTGAAATCTCACGGAGAGCCTCAGCCAACGGGATGTTGAGTCAGCCATCATGCAACATGGTAACCCATATCTCTGTAATATTCGCCAAGAGTAATACCTGTGTAAATTGAAGCCTCACGAGCCGCAACAGGCATATTTGATGTGTTGGCGATAAGTACGGTTCTGTCGGTCATAGGACGCTGTGACTTTGGGTCAATAAGCTCTGAGAATTCCTCAAGAACCTGGCTCATCTCGTTACCACGCTCACCGCAACCGACATAGATGATGATATCGGCGTCGCACCATTTTGCAAGCTGGTGCTGAGTCATTGTTTTACCTGTACCGAAACCGCCCGGAATAGCTGCTGTACCGCCCTTTGCGATAGGGAAGAGAGTATCAATAACTCTCTGACCCGTGATAAGCGGAACAGATGATGTAAGTCTTTCCTTAACAGGACGGGAAGTTCTGATTGGCCACTGCTGACAAAGGGTAAGGTTGTGCTCAACGCCTTCGTCATCCTTGATTACAACAACTGTATCAAAGAGCTTGTAGTCGCCGTTAGGATTAACCTTTACTACTTCACCCGAAAGCTCAGGCGGAACCATAAGTCTGTGTTCAATGATAGGAGTTTCGGGGAGAGTAGCGTAAATTTGACCGCCCTCAAGCTTGTCACCGACTTTAACCTTCATTGTAACATTCCACAGCTTCTTGTCATCAAGAGCAGAAACTGAAGAACCACGGTTAATAAACGCACCTGCTTCTTCTTCAATAGCCTTCAGCGGTCTTTCGATACCGTCAAAGATGTTATCAATAATACCGGGGCCGAGAAGAACATTCATAGGAGCACCGGTACTCAACGGGATCGCCCGGTTTAAGTCCTGTTGTTTCCTCATAAACCTGAATAGTTGTGATGTCGTCTGTAATACCGATGATTTCACCGACAAGCTTTTGCTTGCCTACATGAACCATTTCCATCATCTCAAAGCTGTCGGTATTTTTTACGGTAACAACAGGTCCGTTTATTCCATATATAACATTGTTGTTTTCCATATTATTACCATCTCTTTCAAAAGAAATTAACAGTCAGCAAGATTAAAGCACACTCAGTCCGGAATTTTCAATAAACCATTCTTTTTGTGCATAGAGCTTGCTGTCAAGAGTTTCATCGGCAACAATATTCATTGCCTTGCAAAAGCCTTTGATTCCGCCGATTTTAATTGACTTGTCGGCAACAACCTCGGTGCTTCCTGCAAAAACTGCCTTGATTTTGTCTGAGTTCTTCATATCTCTTTCGTTGACATAAACAACACAGTCGTTGTCTGCAAAAAGCTTAGCAACTTCCTTTGCACTTTTTACAAGGCTGTTTGAGTAATCTGATGTTTTTGTGTATTCAACAAGCTTTTCTTCAGCCTTTTTAAATACGCTTTCAGTCATTTCAGCTCTCTCGAGAAACAGTTTTTTCTGACCTTCCTGAATTTTCTTTGCAAGAATACCCGTCTGTCTGTTTCTTGATTCTTCAAGTTTGTCCTTGATATATTTTTCGCTGTCATGTCTGCCTTTTTCGGTTGCCTCTTTCAGCTTTTCTTCTTTAAGCTGAGCAACCTCTGTCTGCATGGCACTTCTTTGTTCATCAGCATATTTTTTAATGGCTTTCAGAAAGTTATCTGTTTTGTTTTTGGAGTTTTCCATTAAAAATAACCTCCCTGAATAAATTCAGATATGTGATAATTACAGCTTTACGCCGATTGCGTCCTGAACATATTTTGTAATACTGTCCTTGGTTCTTCCGTTACCGTGACGGTCGGGAATTTCAACAATAAGCGGCTGTTTGCGGTTAAGCTTGAGGTCATAAATAAGGTCGGGACAGAGCGAAACAAGTGTTTCCGTAATAAGAATAACTGCAATATCATCCTGTTCACAGCCTTTTCAAGCTCACTGCGTACCTCATCCTCCTGATGAACAACTACGCCTTCAATACCTGCAAATCTCATACCCATTTTGGTATCGACATTATCACTTATAAGAAAAAATTTCATAATAATCAATCCTTAACGAAACTTAAATCGCTTAAATTATCTTGCAAAGATAAGAAGAATTGAAACGAGCATACCGTAAATAGCGATACCTTCACCAAGTACAACGAAGATGATTGCTTTACCGAATGCCTTAGGATCTTCACTTGTAGCACCGATAGCGGCAGGAGCAGCGTTACCAACGGCAATACCGCCGCCGATACATGAAAGACCTGTTGCAAGAGCGGCACCGATATATGCAAGACCGTCAGCCATACCAGATGTAGCTGCAGCGGCGTCACCTGTAGCAGCACTTGCTACGATAGGACATACCATGCAGAATGCAAATACAGCAGCGAATGAGCAAATCTGAGTAAGAACTGTTTTCTTTCTGTTCTTGCCGTGTTCAAAAGCCTTTACTGCAAGAATTGCAGATGCACAAAGGAATACAACCGGAACAGCTAACATAATTAAATTGAATAACATAATAATACCTCCAAAAAATTATCAATCAATATTTAATTTAACAGGTTCGTAAGGTCTGCCTTCACCGGAATAGAAACGGCTGAACATCTCGTAATATTCAAGTCTTAACACCTGAATTGCAACAAGAAGCGCCTCAAGAACCATTACAAAAACATTACCTAAAACAACTACGGGCCAGTATGCTACTGCGGGAGCTGTTTGGGCAAGTACGAAAACAACCGTCATCATACCTGCGTGTACAAGAACGAATGCACCGACTCTTAAAAAGCTTACCGTGTTTGTAACATACTCAAGCAAAAATTCGATTGACTCGATAGCATGCTCAAGAATATATCCGCCCCAGCTTTCGGGCTGCCAGTCTTTTTCACCGGCGATAAGAAGTCCGAGAGGCTCACCGAAGAAGATGAGCAGATAGGGGAGAACGATAAGGCAAAGAATGTATGCAAGGGAAAATACCTGCAGACCCAATACGAGCTGTCCTGCAACACCGAAAATAATTGAACAGTAGAATACAAGACCTGCGCAACCGCTTGATCCGAACAAGGCTCTTCCCACATCTCCCTGCTTGAAGGAACTGTAAATATTAAGTCCCATAGCAACCACAACAAGCGAAATACCTATTGCAACAGCCGCAAGAAGAATCATTACAATTGAGCCTGATGACATTACTTCAATCGGTTTTTCATCAAGTCCGAAGAGTGCCTTGTAAAGAGGATCGAGCACATGCTCAAATCCGAACACACTTCCGAACACACAGCCGAATATCGCAGAAGAAATTCCGCACGGCACAAGAATCTTACCGATTTTCATTTTCCTGAGTTTCCACATAAGCGCACCGACAATTGATACACAAATGCCCTGACCGAGGTCAGCAAACATTATGCCGAATATAATGACATAAGTGATAGCGATAAAGAGTGACGGATCAATTTCGTTATATTTCGGAACACCGTACATCTCCGTGTAAAATTCAAACGGTTTTGCAAGGAAACAGTTTTTGAGTTTGACAGGCGGCGATTTTGCAATCTCCGTCTTGCCGTCTGAAAAATCTACATTGACGCTGGCAATTTTTTGAGTCTGCGTCTGAGAGGCTTAGCATCCTCTGTAGGAACCCAACCTACAATGATAAAGCTTTTGCTGTATTGCAATGCTTTTGTGCGGATTTTGGCATAAAGATTAAGCTCTTCAAGCTTAGAAAGATATTTACAGATTCTAACCTCATACTTGTCAACATAATCATCAACTCGCTTCTGAGCTTCTTTAAGCTTTTCCTCAAGGTGGGGGATAAGACTCTCAAGTTTTTTCAGATGAATTCTCGGTGTGTCATTAACTCCGAGAACATCGCATTTTTCAAAATATAATCCCGAAAAGATTCTGTCAATTTCCTCGGTTTTGTCAATCGGAGCAAAATAAACGCCCCAATAATGTGATTTATCCTCGGAACAGACAATAAAATCCACATAAGGATTATCTTTATAGGCTGAAAGCTTTTCAAAGCTTTCCTTAGGCAATCTGCCAAAGCGTGAACTGATATACTTTAAGGTTAAAACCTTTTCAATTTCAACCCCAAGCCCGACAAAGTGTGTTGTTTCAACAAGATTTTCCTTTGCCTGCATCAACTGCTCTTCAACAAACAGCCTGTCATCTGCAAGAACTTCAATGTCGCTGTTTATCTGATTTGTAAACAGCTCAATTTCTTTAAAGGTCGGATTAAAGTCACTTACATCAACAAGATTAAACTTGCGTTTTGTAAGGCTTAATGTTGCTTTAAGAGTGTTAAGAGGTTCAGCATAGATGTTTTTTGATTGCAGATGTGTAAAATCCTTTGTGTTGCTGTAGAAAGATGAAACATCATCGGGATGGAACACACCTGATTCACCAAGTACCGATATTACATTATCAATATCCCTTGTAAGTCCGATAATGCTTACGGCCTGCATGGTTGAAACAGCCAAATTATAATCACCTCTTCTTGACAGTCAAATAATCATTTAATGAGCAATGACTGTGTAATTTTATTGTCAAGTTCATATCTTGTGCCCTCAATCAGAGTGACAATATTCATCAGCTCTGTTTCGGCAACAAAAATATATGAAATCATTACAACCGAAGGGTTGTTGGAAAAGTGCATATTTTTCCTTGCAAGCCTGTATTTTACTCTCGGTGAAATATCGCTTGCATAAACATATCCGATTTTATCAATCAATCTTCCGTTATGCGTATTCTGCATAATTGAGAATATCTCGCCCGAAGATTCCGCCTTACACATCATGTCAACGGTCTTTTCGCTGAGATTTGTGTAATCAAGCAAGAGGTTTGCTTTGATATCATCGGGAGAAAGCTTATAATACTTTTTCAATCTCAGAATTCTCGAGAAAATATTATAATCGTTAATCGTAAAGAAAAAATTGATAAGCTCGTGCTTTTCCTGTCCTTTTGTTGTAGCTTTAATCAGTTTTGTCAGTTTCCGAACACCAAGTTATACAGCTTGTTCTCAATGTCCGATATTGGAAGTCGATTTTTCTCATCAGGAGAAAATTGCTTGAGAATATCGTAGAATTGGGAGGACTGTGTGGCGTTCAGAAACTCTTCATAATTTTTTGCGTTGGCAAGCTTGTTAACATCTATTTCCGTATGCTTTGAAATATACCCCGGGAATTGATAGATGAACTTGTCAGTCGAGTTTGAACTGAGCAGGATAAGGAATCTTATAATCTGCTCAACCTCTAATGTCGAGATAATGTACGATGACAAACCCGAGCTTACGCTCGAATCGTATCTGCACAAAGAGTCAAATTCATAGAAAAGGTTTTGCCTCAAAAGAGCCTCAAGCCGTCCTCTGTGAATTTCACGCTCACTGACATCCGTCAGAGCCTTGGAGTAATGCGTATTATTTTTAAGATACGACATAATCTCTCCGACGCTCTGGCATGCAAGCAAACTCTGGTAATCCTTTTCGGTAAGTCTGTTGCCGAACTTTGACCTTGCTTTTGTCAGAACTGCAAACGAAGTTTTTGACATTATCCGCATACACCTCCTTGTAAACAGTAAATGGAATGTTACTGTGCAACCGTTCTTTTGACGATTTCGTCAACCCACTTGTCACAGTTGAGTTTAAAATCAGAGTCAAGCTTGATATGCACTGAATTGTGCTTGCCCTGAATTTCCTCCCATTGCTGTTCGGCTTTCTTTGTTTCCTGAATGTCGTTGCGTTTCACAACCTCTTCAGCTTTTGCCATGAAGTCGTCATAAATCTTCTTCGTTTCGGCTTCAATAGTTTTGGAAAGCTCCTCTTTTTCTTCAAGAGTATCCTTTTCCATGGCTTTGGCTTCGTTGTCGGCATCAACGATTTTTTTAATCATATTCTCCATAAAACCACCCCCGTGAAAAATTAGTTTTTAAGCGCCTGAAGCGGAGCCGGAATTCTTCCGCCACGCTTAATAAATGCCTCCGGTGAACCTTTCCTTACAGGCATAACGGGACCTCTGCCGAGCAGTCCGCCGAAATTAAGTTCTTCGCCTGCACTTTTTCCGATAGCCGGAATAAGTCTTACCGCAGTTGTTTTGGTATTTACCATACCAATTGCAGCCTCATCTGCAATGATTGCAGAGATAACCTCGGGAGTTATGTCACCCGGTACTACAATCATGTCAAGACCAACCGAACATACAGCTGTCATTGATTCAAGCTTTGTAATATCAAGGTAACCTTCAGTAGCGGCATGAATCATACCTGCATCCTCGGAAACGGGGATAAAAGCACCGCTCAGACCGCCGACATGGGAAGAAGCCATAACGCCGCCCTTTTTAACAGCGTCATTAAGAAGTGCAAGTGCAGCGGTTGTACCGTGGCATCCGCACACTTCAAGTCCCATCTCCTCAAGAATATATGCAACACTGTCACCGACAGCAGGTGTCGGGGCAAGTGAAAGGTCAACAATACCAAAGGGAACACAAAGTCGCTTGCTTGCTTCTCTTGCAACAAGCTGTCCCATACGGGTGATTTTGAATGCAGTTTTCTTAACCATATCTGCAATTTCCGTGATGTCTTTTCCTGCACCGTCTTTTGCAAGAGCGGCTCTTACAACGCCGGGACCCGATACACCGACATTGATAACAGTATCGGCTTCACCGACACCGTGGAAAGCACCCGCCATAAACGGGTTGTCTTCGGGAGCGTTACAGAATACAACGAGCTTTGCGGCACCGATGCAGTTTCTGTCGGCTGTAACTTCTGCAGCCTGCTTAACGACCTTACCCATCATCTTAACAGCATCCATATTGATTCCGGCTTTTGTAGAACCGATATTTACGGATGAACAAACGAAATCGGTTTCGCTCAAGGCCTGTGGAATACTCTCAATAAGAGCGTAGTCACCGCTTGCAAAACCCTTCTGAACAAGAGCGGAATAACCGCCGATGAAGTTTACGCCGAGTTCCTTTGCGGCTTTGTCAAGAGTATGGGCAAACTTGACAACATTTTTGCTCTGGCACGGAGCGGCTACCATACCGATAGGGGTAACTGAAATTCTTTTATGTATAATCGGAATACCAAATTCCTTCTGGATGTCTTCACCTGTTTTAACAAGGTCTTTTGCATTTCGACAGATTTTGTCATAAACCTTTGTGCAAGCCTTATCAATGTCCTCGTCAATGCAGTCAAGCAATGAAATACCCATTGTAATTGTTCTTACATCAAGGTTTTCATTGTCTATCATATTTATGGTTTCAAGTATATCTCTTGTTTCTAACATATTATGTATATCCTTTCAATTCGGTAGCACTGATCAAATTCTGTGCATGCTGTTAAAGATGTCCTCGTGCATAACATGAACCTTTGTATTTGTTGATTCTCCGACTGCTTTGAGGTTTGTACGGAGCTGCTCAAATCCGATGTTGGATTTGTCAATTTCAACAAGCATAATCATAGCAAACATATCCTGAAGAACACTCTGTGTTACTTCCACGATATTAACATCAGCCTTTGAACAGGCCTCTGAAACTTTTGCAAGGATTCCAACGCTGTCTTTACCGATTACTGTGATAACTGCCTTCATTTTTTACCTCCTGTTTATGCAGATTTTCGTTGGGATTCTGCATAAAACTGCTTTTCTTTATTTGTGCATATTATATAACTAATTTTTAATAAAGTAAAGTGCAATATTGAAAAAATTTTTTTCATATGTTATCATCTTTTTTGTGAGGTGTTTTACTAATGAAAATATGTGATATTCATACCCATTCAAGCAACTCTTTTGATGCTGAAAATACAGTTGAAGAAATGTGCAACAGTGCCTGTAATAAGGGACTTTTTGCACTTGCAATCACCGACCACTGCGAAGCTCCCGAGATTTTGCTCGGCTCTGAAAGTGAGTACGGAGATTTCAGCAAATTAATTCCAAAATCGAATTATGAAACTTCGATTATGAAAGATAGATACAAGGGTAAAATCAAAATACTGAGAGGCATTGAACTCGGTGAGCCGATGCACAATGACGAATGTACAAAAAAAGCACTTTGTTTTGGAGATTTTGACATAATAATCGCATCCGTGCATAACCTGAGAAACAGACCGGATTTTTATTATATGGATTTCAAAAAAGAAGATGCGCATATAATTCTCGATATGTACTTTGATGAACTTCTCGAAACCGCCTCTTTTGACAGCTTTTGCACTCTTGCACACCTTACATATCCGTTGAGATATATTAAGCGTGACACGGGCGTTATTCCGAGTCTTTCACCGTACAGAGATAAGATTGACCTTATCTACGAAAAACTTATTAAAAAGGATAAGGCTCTTGAAATTAATGTTTCGGGACTGTTCAAGGGACTCGGTGAAACTCTCCCTGCATTTGATGAAATTAAACGCTATCACGACCTTGGAGGCAAGTACATAACCCTCGGAAGTGACGCACACAATATAAATGATGTCGGCAGAGATATTGAAAAGGGAATAGAGTTTGCTTTTAAAGCCGGATTCAAATCATACTATATATATGAAAACTGTTGCCCTTATGAAATAACAATTGAATAACAAAGAATTAAAATAGTTCTTAAAAGCAAAAAGAGGATTTCGCACTGATATGATGTGAAATCCTCCTTGTTTTTTTGAATCCAATATTTAACTGTAGCACAGTATACTGCACTTTTCTGAAAATTGCAATACCTTTTTACAAAGTTTTTGCAAGATTTTTTATGTAATCCTTCAATAAATCTTTTGTTTCAGGGTGTTCAAGCCCAATTTCTATCTGAGCCTGCAAGATTCCGAATTTATTGCCCATATCGTATCTCTTGCCCTCAAACTCAACGGCTGTCATTCCTTTTGTTATTGCAATCTCTCTCATTGCGTCTGTAAGCTGAATTTCTCCGCCGATTCCGGCTTTGTATTTTCGAGAATTTCGAAAATTTCAGCCGGGAGCACGCATCTGTCAAGAATCGAATAAAGCGAAAGAACTTCTTCGGGAGTCTGCGGCTTTTCCTTCATGTCCGTACAGGCAAAAATATTGTCGTGCATATGTTCAACTTTGAGTGAACCGTACTTGTGAATGTCTTTGGCGTCAACCTTTTTAACGCCTACAACTCCTTCACCGTATTCACCGTAATGATCGATGAGCTGTTTGATTGCAGGAACCTTGCCTGTAATAACGCCGTCACCGTACATAACGGCAAAAGGTTCATTGCCTACAAAAGATTTTGCTTTGAGAACGGCATGTCCAAGGCCTTTCATTTCTTTCTGTCTGATAAAAGAAATGTTTGCAAGGTTTGAAATATTTCTGACTGTTTCAAGAAATTCTGTTTTGCCGCTCTTTTCAAGCAGACTTTCAAGTTCGGGAGAAGCGTCAAAATGATCCTCCATAAGTCCTTTGCCACGGTTTGTGATGATGAGAATATCTGTAATTCCTGCCGCAACAGCCTCCTCAACTATGAACTGAATAGTTGGCTTGTCAACGATAGGATACATTTCTTTCGGCATATTTTTTGTTGCAGGAAGAACTCTTGTACCGAGTCCCGCCGCCGGGATAACCGCCTTTGTTATACGCATAATATTCCTTCTTTCTCATTAAACTTTTTACTTATTATGTTTCTATACATTTATTATGGTGTTTCTGTCGTTTACATTAAGAACATCGGCAGATAATTGACAACAAGGAAAGCAAAAGCTACAGAAACAGCAATCGGGAGATTTACTCCGCCTTTTGTTTCGAGTGCCTCATTCAAAAGCTCTTTATTTGTTGTACTTTTTATCTTTTTAATTTTCTTAACAGAGTGATTGTAGTAACATTTATTTGCAATTAAACCGCTGATAACCATTACTATAAGTGAAACCGCATTTGCAAGCAGAGGAGAGAGAAACAGTAAAAACTCAGTCGGTGAAAGTCCGAAAGAATTACTAAGCGAAAGCACCTGTCCGGATTGCTGAGCCTGTACTATGCCCGTGTAGATAGATTTCCAAGCGGGAAGCGATGAAATATAAGCAGAACCTACCATTGAACCGAGTACGAGAGCTGAGAACAATACGCCTAAGCCGTACATTTTTCGGTACAGAAAATATATTCCCGATAAAATAAATGCGGAAAAATTGAATCTGCTCTTTTTAAACTTATTGATAAAGCTGAAAATCCTCAGATAATAAGGGGTGTTCTTACCAATGAATTTTGCGGCTTCACCTGCAGTGATATCGTCAACAAGCGGTTCGTCGCTCTTCATTCCTGCCATAGGATCAAAAGCGGCAGCCATTTGCGGATTTGCCTGACCAAAAGGAACACCGAACGGCGGTATACCCTGATTCTGATTGAAATTCGGGTTTGGCTGACCGTTATTCTGATTCTGCTGAAAGTTCGGATTGCTTTTGTCATCACCGTAAAGCGGTGCGCCGCAGCTGCAGCAATAGAACATTTCTTTCGGATTTTCCGCTCCGCAACGCTTGCATAGAACTACACCGTCTTTAGCGTCCTGCTCTGCCTGTTGTTCGGCCTCTTCCAGCTGTTCCTTTTCAAAAGAAAAATCAGCACCGTGTTTGTCTGCAAAATGACAATGACCTTCTTTTTCATAACATTCTCTGTGATGCGGTGCGCCGCATTCAGGGCAGACTACAATATCGTCACCCTTTTTGAACTGTTTGTCACATACCGGACATTTGTATTCTGTAAATTCCATTATAAACCTCCAAAGAATACACGATACAGTGTACCTTTACACTTTAATTATAACAAATAGTATTGACAAATGCAACTTGTTTTTGTGTATAAGTTTACTTATGAATAAAATAGCTGTTTTTCTTTACTTTTGTGGATGTTTTTGATATAATATTAAATTGTGAAAGGATAAACTATATTCAGAAAGGTACATGTTTATGGTACAGTTTGAGGAATTACTTTTAAAGCTTCAGGCTCTCAAGCCTGAAATAGACGATTTGTCCGATGCACTCGGTATGAAGGGCATGCTCTCGGAGATTCAACAGCTTGAACTCAAGGCAACCGAGCCGGGATTTTGGGACGATGTGGAAAAATCACAAAAGGTTTTACAGCGTACGGGCTCTTTAAAGGGCAAGGTTGAGGCTTACGAAGGTCTTGTTGCCAAATACGAGGATACTCACGCTTTGATTGAACTTGCAAATGAGGAAGAGGACGAATCTCTTCTTGAAGAGGCAGAAAGTGAAGTTGAGGCTGTCAAGGAAAATCTTGAAAAACAGCGTTTGCAGACTTTGCTCACAGGCGAATATGATAAAAATAACGCAATTCTTACATTTCACGCAGGTTCGGGTGGAACAGAGGCTCAGGACTGGGCTGAAATGCTTTACAGAATGTACACCCGTTGGGCAGAGGCTCACGGCTTTAAGGTTAAAGAAGTTGACTACCTTGACGGCGATGAGGCAGGACTTAAAAGTGCCGTGCTTCTTGTTGAAGGTGAAAATGCTTACGGCTACTTAAAGAGCGAGGCAGGCGTTCACCGTCTTGTTCGTGTATCTCCGTTTGACTCGGCAGGCAGAAGACACACAAGCTTCTCATCTCTTGAGGTTATGCCGGAAATTGCAAAAGATACAGAGGTTCACATTCCGCCCGAAGATATCAAAATGGATGTTTACCGTGCCAGCGGTGCAGGCGGTCAGAAGGTCAACAAGACTTCATCTGCTGTTCGTCTTACTCATATTCCTACTGGTATCGTTGTTGCCAGTCAGGTTGAGCGCAGTCAGTATCAGAACCGTGATGTTGCCATGAATATGCTTATTTCAAAGCTCGTTGAAATCAAAGAGCGTGAGCATCTTGAAAAGATTGAGGACATCAAGGGTGTTCAAAAGGAAATTACCTGGGGTTCACAGATCCGAAGCTATGTATTTATGCCGTATACGATGGTAAAAGACCACAGAACAGGCTTTGAAACAGGTAACATTCAGGCTGTTATGGACGGCGATCTTGACGGCTTTATCAACGCATATTTAAAGTGTGCAAGTCTTGGCACACTTCAGAAATAAATTTCATATTATACGGAAAGGCTATGAATTAGTATGAAGTATTTAGTAATGCTCTGTGACGGTATGGCTGATGAGCCAAACGCACAGCTTGATAATTCAACTCCTATGGCAAAGGCTGTTAAGCCTTGCATGGATTACCTTGCCTCAAAGGGCGAGGTCGGAATGGTTAAAACTGTTGCCGAAGAACTCAAACCCGGCAGCGATGTTGCAAACCTTTCAGTTCTCGGCTATGAACCGGCTGTTTACTACAGCGGTCGCTCTCCGCTTGAGGCGGCAAGTATCGGTATTGACCTTAAAGACACCGATGTAACATTAAGATGTAACCTTGTAACTCTGTCCGATGAAGAAAACTACGAGGACAAGTCTATGGTTGACTATTGTGCAGGCGACATTTCAACAGAAGAGGCAAGAGAGCTTATCAACTATGTTGAGGAAAAGCTTGGCAACGATATTTTTAAGTTCTATTCGGGTGTTGCATACCGCCATTGCCTTGTATGGAAAAACGGCAATCCGCATCCGGGTGAACTCACACCTCCTCACGATATCTCAGGTCGTGTAATTAAAGAATACATTCCAAAGGGTGACGATACTGCCGCTCTCTATGATTTGATGAAGAAAAGCTATGATTTGCTCAAAGATCATCCTGTAAACAAGGCGAGAGTTGAAAAAGGACTTCGTCCCGCCAACTCAATTTGGCTTTGGGGTGAGGGTACAAAACCCGCTCTTGACAGCTTCTTCGGCAAGTTCGGCAAAAAGGGCAGTATGATTTCTGCTGTTGACCTTCTCAAAGGTATCGCAATTTGTGCCGGCATGAAAAGCGTTGATGTTGAAGGTGCAACAGGCTATATTGACACAAACTTTGACGGAAAGTGCAAAGCCGCCATTGATGAATTCAAAAACGGTGCGGATTTTGTATATATCCATGTTGAAGCTCCCGATGAATGCGGTCACAGAGGAGAGATTGAGAACAAAGTTAAGGCTATTGAACTCATTGATGAGCATATTCTCAAGCCTGTAACCGATTTTCTCAGAACTTTTGATGATTTTGCCGTTCTCGTATGTCCCGATCATCCCACACCTCTTTCTATCCGCACACACACTTCAAATCCTGTTCCTTATCTTATCTACGACAGCAAAAACGAAGTTGACAGCGGCGTAAGCAAATTCTGTGAAGAAGAGGCTAAAAAGACAGGCAACTATATTGAAAAAGGTTTCACAATGATGGATTACTTCCTTTCAAAATAATTTTTGCTCTGTACTACATAATAAACCAAAAAATAACATCCTTGCAGATATAATGAAATTAAAAATCTGTAAGGATGTTTTTATGTTGTGTTTGTTCATTATCATAACAATAATGAGTGTGATTACCTTGTTTGTAATTGCATTTTCTTATGTAGTAAAATTCCTCATCGGAATAATAATTAAACTTATACGCAAAAACGATTTAGATAAGTTTTAATGCTTCAACAAGAGCCTTTGAAAGCTGATCGGGGCAGGATGTGCCTCTGCCACGCAGTCAATGCCTTTTAATCTGTCAACAGCGTCTTTTGCGTCCATACCTTTAACAAGCATACAAATGCCCTGAGTGTTGCCTGAACAGCCGCCCACAAACTCACAGCTTGTGATTTTACCGTTGCCATCAAGTTCAAGATTAATCTGTCTGGAGCAAACTCCCGTAGGAAAATATGAATATTTCATTGTAATACCTCTTTTCATAATTTGAAATCATATTATCACAGAAACAGAAAAAAATCCAGATAATTTTATTTTTTTGTTTTTAAAATTGAAAATCTATGTTATAATTTAAATACAGATTGCACTTTGTTACAAACTTTGCTCCCTGTTATGAAAGCAGAGCGTTGTTCTGATTAAAATCCAAGTGCAGATGTTCCACAGCTCTGATAGAATGGAACTATTATAAATATTGTAACAGACATTTACAAAAAGCAAATCACAGAAAGTAGGATATAATGTCAATTAATATAGATTTGGGAGCATGGAACTCAATTTTTGCAGTTCCCTCCAAAGTAGTCGATGAAGGATTAAAATTTTCTGACGGCGTAAAGCTTAAAGTCCTTTTATTTGTCCTTCGTAATGCCGGTCGTTCCGTTGACGACACAGAAATTTCAAAGGCAACAGGTGTCAATGTAACCGATATTCCCGAGGCGCTTGACTATTGGGTAAGTATGGGTGTGTTTAATCGAATTGAAAATACCTTTACTCCCGTAAAAAATAACGAGGAATTTGTTTTTGCACCGCAGACTTCTGTTCAAACGGAACAGACACCGCAACCTGTTCAGACTGTTCAAGCGGTTCAAGAGCCTGTAAAACAGGAAACAGAACAGTCGCCAAAGGAAAACGCAGAAGAACCGCAAAAACATTTTACGGCTACAAGACCGCAAAAGCCTGATTTTGTATTTACGGCACAAAGGCTTGCGGTTGATGAAGAATTAAAAATGCTTGTTGAAGAAACGCAGACAACACTCGGAAAGGTTCTTTCAAATTCCGATATTGCAACTCTGCTTATGCTCAAGGACACCTGCGGACTTCCGCTTGATGTTATCTTTATGCTTATACATTATTGTGCAAGCATTGATAAGGGCAATATCAGAACGATTGAAAATATCGGTATTCAATGGGCAAATGACGGTGTTTATTCGCTTGAGGCGGCTGATAACAAGATTAAGCAGATTCAAAAAACAACGGCAAACTTTTCAATTGTTTCAAAAGCATTCGGACTTAAAAATGTCGGTTCTCCTACAAAGAAACAGCTTGAATACGGTGACAAGTGGGTAAGCGAGTGGAAGTTTTCGCCCGAAATGCTCAGAGAGGCGTATGAAAGATGCGTTGATACAAAGGGAACAATGAATCTTCGCTACATTGACGGAATCTTAAAGCGTTGGAATGCAAGCAATCTGCACACGCTTGACGAACTTCATAAGTATGAAAAATCAGCGTCAAAGCCGTCGCAGAAACAGTCGTCATCTTATGATATTAATGAACTCGACAAATTTAATTCACTTGATAATTTTTAATTAAGAGGTTGGTATGGGATACAGCAATAGTGTTTATAAGGCTGCTTCGGACACATTACATGAACGCAGACTTAACGCCGAAAAGGCAGTGGAAAGAAGAAAAGAAGAGGTTTATAAAAAATTCCCACGTGTGAAAGAACTTGAAAAACAGATTTCCGTGGCGGAATCAAAACAGCCCGAGCAGTTCTTGCGGGCGGAGATGTGAAGAATGCCGTTTCAAAGCTTCGTGATCAGAATCTTGCAATGCAGGCAGAGGTCAGAAAAATCCTTACAGATAACGGTTATCCCGAAAATTATTTTGAACCCGATTATTTTTGTAAGAAATGTAATGACAAGGGCTATTTTGACATAAACGGCAAAACTGTCAGATGTTCATGCATGAAGTCTGCACTCATAGCCTGTGCATGTGCCGAGCTTAACAGAAACGCTCCGCTGTCACTTTCTACATTTGTGAGCTTTAATCTTGAATATTATGACAAGACTGTTGATCCAAAGCTTAAGGTATCTCCTTACGACCATATGAGCAGAGTTTTAAGATATTGTCAGAATTATGCAGATAACTTTAACTCGCATTCGGAAAGTATACTTATGAAAGGCGCAACCGGACTCGGCAAAACTCATTTGTCGCTTGCAATTGCAAACGAGGCAATAAAGAGGGGTTACGGTGTGATTTATGCGTCTGCTCCGCAACTTGTTTCAAAGCTTGAAAAAATATATTTTTCAAACAAGGAAGATGATTCAACATTCGATATGCTTGTTGAATGCGACCTTCTTATTATAGATGACCTCGGAACGGAATTTCATTCTCAGTTTTCCGTATCACAGCTTTACAACATTTTTAACTCAAGGATGTTGTCAAACAAGCCCGTAATTATAAATACAAATCTGACGATAAGAGATTTGCAGGAGAATTATACTGACAGATTTGTTTCAAGAATCTGCGGAAATGCCCGTCAGCTTGATTTTTTGGGCAGAGATATAAGGATCAGACGAAAATAATTTTAAAATATTTTCGTCAAAAATCCTGTTGCTGTCGGCTGTTTTGAAGGTCTGAAAACTTTTTGAAAAATTTAAAAAAGTGTTGACAAATCGTCCTTTTTGCCCTATAATAAATCTTGCTGATTTCGGTTAGAAATCCTCATGTACTACATGGCGGAATAGCTCAGCTGGCTAGAGCATTCGGTTCATACCCGAAGTGTCGTAGGTTCAAGTCCTATTTCCGCTACCATATTTGGCCCGGTGGTCAAGCGGTTAAGACACCGCCCTTTCACGGCGGTAACACGAGTTCGATTCTCGTCCGGGTCACCAAATATATTTGCCGGTGTGGTGGAATAGGCAGACACAAGGGACTTAAAATCCCTCGGTCATTGCGACCGTACCGGTTCAAGTCCGGTCACCGGCACCAAAAACAGCCACAAGGGCTGTTTTTTTCGTTTCGGTGATTTTTTAATTGTATAGTTGTTGCTGTTCAAGGGGCTGTGAAGAAATGAAGTTTAAGATTTCATTCTTCGCAGTCCCTTTTATAATTTGGTTGGGAACATAAACTTATGTTGAAACAGTTTTTATTCTCGACTATAATCGACGGAACAGCGAGATAGCTTGCGTAGCAACATAGTTCGCCGATGGCAGATGTATATGAAAATGACCTACTGAAAAACAGCAGGTCATTTTCGGAGAGAGTATATTTTAAGAAGAAAGATTTATACGATTCTTCGGTGTTAATAAAATTGTATTTATGTATGTTTGGTGGAGAGAAAGGAAATTTGTATCAAAAAAATTTATGAATAGGATCTGCACAAATCCATGCTGTAAACCATATTGTCCTTTGAAACCATGGTTATGGGGGTTGTGGGGGAAAGCTCGTTAAACTTTACAAGAAAGCTGTTGTCTTTTCCGTCGTGCATACCCGTTACAATGCGTTCAACATTGTTGTCACCTACAAATTCGGCAGTAACCTTTGGTGCGTCATCCGAAAACATCACGGTCATATCTGCACCCGATTCCTTTGCAATAAGGTAAAGATACTCGATTTCATCACTTACTGACGAATAGTCTGACATCGGTTTTAAAACGCTCATAACTCTGAGTTCGCAATCAGAGCTGTCGGCAATTTCTTTGGCAATTCGGATAATTCTGTCACAGTTGTACTGACTTGTGACGCAGGCAAGAACTGCCGACTTCGTGTTTTTCAATTTTTTCACCTCCTTTTTTATTGTGACTATATCATAACAGCCGTTTTTGACGGAAAAATATTCATATTGTGAACTTATTGTGAATTTTTGCTTTTTTAATAAATGCACGCAAAATTTAAAAAATTCAGTATTTATCGGCATTTTCAGAAAATTATTTTTAAAATAGTATGTGAGTATACGAGAGTATATGAGAATAAACAAGCGTATTTAAGAGATTGTTCAAAGCTAAATTAAATTTTTTCAAAAAAGTGTTGACAATGGGCATAAATTGTAATATAATCAATCTCACAGTGAAAAAATACAGGAGGATATTGTTATGTCAACTTTTTTAGCTAAACCAAACGAAGTTGAGCGCAACTGGTATGTAATTGATGCAGCCGGCAAGTCACTCGGTCGTGTAGCAGCTCAGGCAGCTACTCTCCTCAGAGGTAAGAACAAGGCTACTTTTACTCCCAATGTTGACTGTGGTGATCATGTAATCATCATCAACTGCAAGGACGCTGTTCTTACAGGTAACAAGCTCACACAGAAGAAGTGGCAGCGCCACACAGGCTATATCGGCCATCTTAAGGAAACTCGTTACGATACACTTATGGCAACAAAGCTACAAAGGCTATGGAGCTTGCCGTTAAGGGTATGCTTCCTAAAAATACACTCGGCAGAGCAGCTCTTTTAAGATTAAGACTCTTTGAGGGTGCAGAACACAATCATCAGGCTCAGAAGCCTGCAATGATTGAAGTCTAATTGAAGGAGGCAAAAGATAATGTACGATAAGACACCTTATTTTTACGGTACAGGCAGAAGAAAAAGTTCTGTTGCTCGTGTAAGACTTTATCAGGGCACAGGCAAAATCACAATCAACGATCGTGACATTGACGATTACTTTGGTCTTGAAACACTCAAGCTCATCGTAAGACAGCCTCTCGCTCTTACAGAAACAGACGAGAAGTTCGACATCGTTTGCAGAGTATCAGGCGGCGGCGTAACAGGCCAGGCCGGTGCTATCCGTCACGGTATTTCAAGAGCTCTTCTTCAGTATGACACAGAGAATCTCCGTGGCAAACTCAAGAAGGCAGGCTTCTTAACTCGTGATCCGAGAATGAAAGAGCGTAAGAAATACGGTCTTAAAGCAGCTCGTAGAGCTCCTCAGTTCTCAAAAAGATAATTGTATATTTGCTATTATCAACCCCAAAGTCGCTTATGGCTTTGGGGATTTTTCACCTTCGGGTCCTCGGAGCAAAGCTCCTGCGGCACAGCTAAAAACAGTCCACGGGGTATTAGAGATAAAGAAGGTCTTATGTAAAACAGTCGGAATGATTGATTTTGTAGGATATAATCAAGATTAACGGAGGTTTTACAAAATGAAAAACATTATTTCAGAATTGTTCTATGGGAATATTGATCCACAAACTCGCAGTTACCAAAAAGGCAGTTATATTCAAAATATATGACTATTCTTGCTAACGCAGAGGAAGTCTTAACGAAAAACCTGTCAGGAGATGATAAGAAAACTTTTTTGTCATATGCAAATGCTTCAAATATCGTTTTAGGGGAATCGGAATTAGATAGTTTTATTGTTGGCTTTCGTTTGGGGACTCAGTTTACTTACGATACCTTTGTTAGCAACACAGCTCCCTTTACTGATTTCTTGAAGGAGGAAGCAGAATGAATACAAAGTATCACGTCTATCTAAATTATGAAGAAAGGCGATTAGTGATTAAAAGCCTAAATGATTTGAGGAATAGACTAATATCCGAAGGTAAATACACCGACCTCATTGATGAAGTTTTGGTTAAGGTGGCTAACGCTAAAATCAAGAAAATGAAGGTTGTCAGCAAAAGCTCGTAAACGGTATATTTGCGGATTTTGAGGTTGGTAATGATGATAACTTAACCCATTAAGTTCAACACTCTAAGAATCGCATAAATACTGGCAATTTACATCGAACTTTGTACACACTTTTTCGACTACTATGGAGGAATTAATTATGGCAAATAAGATTACATATACACAGCAAGGTGATTACCTTTTACCCGACCTGACATTACCCGAACAGCCAAAGATTAAAATTGGCATTTGGGGCAAGCGGCATTTGAAGTATATCAAACATCACCGCTCAATCCTGTATACAAATCTGCTGACAAGTTGCAAACTCACAGCCTACCTTGCCGATATCGACAAGCAGGCAGAAGATATGTTCTTTCGCTTGGTAAAACAACTCGCCAAAAAGGAAGGTGTAACTGAACAGCTCAAAGCCGACAATCAAATGCTGTGGGTTAGACATATGAATAATATACGAAATCAAGCGGCAGAGATAGTAAACAATGAAATAATTTTCATTTAGGTATAATAAAACCAGTAATAAGGGCACATTGTCATATAGATGACAATGTGCCGTTAGTTTGATTTAAAAAGGAGTTTCTTCACTTGAAACATCAAATTCATTTTCTGTTGTGTCTTTGGGCCAGTTTTGGTATTTGCAGATATCTGTAAGGTTATTGTTTTTTATGTATTTCTTGCGGTATTGAAAAATTGCTTCGATTGTTCCAAACAAATACTGGTCATAATTATCGATATCCTTTTCAGGGCAATCAATTTCAAGTTTATTAATATCCAAAAATTCTAATGGTTCCTGTTCGTCGTAAAAAAAGTTTTCATTATAAGCATCAACTAATTCGCAGAAGTATTCAATCTTTTTTGATGTGCGATTTATGTATTGGATTATTGATTGCTTATAATCTTGACGGTTTTCGCTTTGTATAAAACAAACATAAGAAATCTCTCCTTTAATATGAGCAGCATTTTCATAATTTCCAGTCATAATACATCTAAATATCTCAGCTCTAATTTTCCGTTTGAATTCTTTCGAAACTTTTAATTCAGATGTGTCATTAGAGTGAGATATAACAACGCCCGTGATTAGATGTTTATTTTTGGGCGTATGATAGTGGAGTTTATCTTGATTGATAATAAAACCTTCACTTTTTATTATCTTTTCTATGATAGGAAACATTTTTAGGAGAAGACCTTTGTTATCACAAGAAAAATACATATCATCAGCATATCTTGTGTAAAGAACTCCTCTCTTCGCACACAGACCAAACAACCTCCTGTCTAATCTCATACATATTAAATTAGACAGTGCCGGCGAACAAACTGCACCTTGTGGTAACTTGTTTTCTAATGTGCATAAATTTGTAAGGATTGCCGAAGCTGTATTATTATAACCTATCCCCTTAAATATTCTATACACTTTTGCTGCATTAATGCTTGGAAAGAAATCGCTCAAATCAATTGATAGACCATATAATGAATCCGAATGATAATAGGCATTCTTTTTTATATCAAACTTATTATTGTTTGAGCTTTTTCTAAACGCCATTGCATAATCACTTGGGCGAATTTTATTAAGAATATTTTTCAAAATCCATCGCTGAGTTATTTTTAATGTGTAAGAAGGAATTGCTATTATTCTTTTTGTACCATCCTTTTTTGGTATCTTTTTAAAGGAATAATAGCTTTCTGTTTTATTTGTTAAGAGATAGATTAGTTTGGTACTTAGTCCAATTATTCTTGAAAACTCTTCTAAGCATTCAAAATATGGAATACCTAAAGAATTAATGAGAAGTAAATTATTTTTTTGCATAAAAAATTACCTCTTTTACCATAAGTCTTTCGTGAGATAAAAATTTTATTGAAACAAGTGCTTTAATAAAATGTTTTATATCACGAATTGTGAGTAAGCGTTTAACCAAGGACTGGCGAATCACCGTCCAAAACAATAAAATATGTAGACTTACATAAAGAATTGTAAAAACTAAAAGAGGTAATTTTTAATTATTTAACTGTTCTTTTAGTATATCACATCTTATTCTGTCATGCAACTCATTTTTGTATGGAATATTACTTTTTCTAAAAAAACTATCTGTTGAAATATACCCTTTTTCTGATAAAGATAAAATTTGATCTGTTATATTTCGGTCTATGTTAATATTCCCATTTACATATATAATACCAAGTTTATGCAAATACCTTAAAGAAGCATTGAATAGTTCATTATAATCTTTCGGAATGTCATATTTATTTCTAATTAATTCTTTTAAATTCTTATATAACCGTTTGCGATTATACTCTTTATAGAAATATAAGATTAAGGGAATAAAAGAAATATATTCAGGTAGCATTGTGAAGTCGGGGCAAGTGTATTTAAAAAAGAATTTTTTGCGTTTACTGTTTAATCCTCTATATTGAGTAATAACACTATTCTTAAATTGCGATAGATTTGTTTTATCAAAGATTAGTATTCTATCTTTATCTATAGTTTGAAGCTTTTTGACGGGGCCATCCATAATAAAGCTATGTTGACGGCGATACTTTTTTTCTATGCCAATTATTAGTTTATTTCGTATTTGTTCGCTTTGTACAAAAGCGCCAAGTTCTGCTGCTGAACCCATACTCTCACAAATAAGTAAAATCGAATTTGCACTTTCAGCTAAAATGTTCTCATAATCAAGCAGATTGGACTTTCTGTCTTTATTCATCATTTCCATAAACAAATCTTCAGGGTATAGTACTTGTATACCATTTGATTCTAAATGCACTCGTATATTATCTCTGATACAATCATCGGTAGCTCCTCCACAAAGAAATACATAAAGTGTATCTTTATAGGATTTTGCAAATATTTCATCGTGTATTTTTTTGAAGCGTTCAGATTCTGTCATATATTACCTCGGTTGTTATAATACTATCCAACTGTTCCCGAATCTCATCAAATCCGCAATTCAAATCAAGCGTTTTCACACTGATTTGGTTTCCGCTCATTTGATAGGTATTGTCGGGGACAATTTGCTCGTCTGTTTTGGCGTAGAGCAACATTCCCGAAACTGTAACTTGCCTGTCTTTCAGCTCTTCCTGCTTGTTTTTAACATAGGTAAAAATCTGATACAGGTTTGCCGAGTGGACAGTTGCCTTATTAAATCGCTGCTGTGTGGTATGGGCGTAATATTTTGCGTCGATAATCAGAATGTTATCGTCTTTTTCGAGCACAATATCTGACTGCATAACCGGAAGCATATCGCAGAAATCGTCGTCGAGCTGCCACGGGATTTGCGGTGCGCCGACGGTCAGTTCCGGATGTTCCTTGCGGAAATATTCCAGAATAAACTTCTCATACAAGCGGTGCATACGCTGTTCATCGAGGAAATCCATCAGCTTGGTTGTGCCGTCCGACTGTGTTTGCAGCAAGCCCTTCAAAACCAAATAGCAAACCGAAACCAGCATACGGTACGTCTGATTATTGCGGTCATAGCGCAGATTCCAGTTGATACTGTAAATCGGCAGCGGCTCAACATTGCCCAAGAACACCAACAGCTTTTTCATTTCCTTTTTGCGGCTCTTGTCAACGTCCGCCACCATCAGGCGCAGAATTGTCGTCTTGATGATACGATTCATATAGGCGTTTTCGGAAAACTCGTCGTAGGAGCACACAACCTGCCGCTTGATAATGGAATTTGTTTTCAGCGTTTCCGAAATTTCCATTTTACCACGCAGCACCGTCAGCGGTTCACGCTTCGGGATATAATCCTTCATCAGACCACGCTTGAGCTGCTTTGACAAGCCTTTAATCAGTATTGCGGCGCATAAATCCGCCACATTCTCAAAATGCTCTGTCGCCACACTTTTATATCCTTGCTCGTTCAGCACTTGAAATGCGTAGGAGAGCATATAGTAGATATTTTGAATCGGAATCACTTGACAGCACTCCTCAAACGGTCAGTCCATTCTTTTACTTTTGAAGGCTCGTCAAACCAATACTCTTTGAGCAAGGGGATAATTTCAAACTCCACAATATCGGTCAGCGTGTTCTCCTTAATCTCCTCAATATCGCAGAAATAGCTGTGACCGATACAGAAGCCCTCACCGAGAGATTCGTCGTCGGCAATCTTCTGATTCAGGCTGATAACGCAGTCAATTAGTTTGTTGAATTTATCATTTTCTAATCCGTACTGATATTCTCTAAAGCCCTCGGATTCAAACGCAGGCTTCATTTCATAGAACGCAAAACGCCTGCGGAGCGCATAGTCAATCATCGCCAAGCTTCTGTCAGCTGTGTTCATCATACCGATAATGTAGACGTTTTTCGGAACGGAAAACTTGTCCGAAGAGTAGAGCAACTGAATATCATTACCTCGCTTATCGCTTCAATCAGCATAAACAGCTCGCCGAAAATCTTACTGAGATTGCCACGATTGATTTCATCAATGATAAAGAAATACTCGTTTTCTTTATCATCGGACGCTTTCTTGCAGAAGTTGTAAAATGCGCCCTTCTTAATTTCAAAATTCATTCTTGTGCTTGACGGACGGAAGCCCTCGACAAAATCCTCATAGGAATAACTTTGATGGAATTGAACAAGCTGCACACGTTCGGGATCCTTAACGCCCATCATTGAATAGGCAAGACGCTTTGCGGCGTAGGTTTTACCGACACCCGGAGCACCCTGCAAAATGACGTTCAATTTCTTACGGAGCAGTCCTTCTAACGTGTCATATTGTTTTTCACTGATATATACGTCTGCAAGAAAGTTCTCTTTGGTATAGGTGTTCAGCGGTTCTTCCTCGACGTCAATATCATCGTCATCATCTTCTGTATCAAACATTGCATTGAGCTTTTCAACGTATTCTGTATATTGGGTAATATCGGTCAGCGTTTTCATAACTGCCTTACCGGGATGTTCCCATTCACCGATGTCTGTCCACTTTACTTTACGGGTGTTATTATACTCATCTTTGCTACTGTCATCATATATATAACCGGACTCAACAACGCCACGACCGATTATTTTATACATACCTTGCTTAGCAAAAACAATATCGCCCGGTTTCATCTCATTGGCAAACTGCCAAGTAGCAAGAGTTGCATTGCGATAAGTCTTATTGTCGCCGTAGGTGTCCTGCATAGCAGATTTCATTTCCGATTTTGAGGTGAAGCGTGTCAAATCACCGATTTCACCCCAACCGATGAGCATAATTCCTTTCTCGGTACATTCACTCCACTTTGAAGCATTATTGCCAGGCGAGTAAATCCAATAGCGCTTTGTGTTTACATCTTCGTCAGCAAGAGCTGAGCCTTTATCTTCTTTATCTTGCTGGTTTTCTTTAACAATCGTCTTGAAAATCTCTGACGCTAATTCGTCTGTCATATCAACAGTCCAGCCATTTTCGGTGAGTTTCCAAACACCACGAGTGCTGTTGTCCAAATAACCGCCTCTGACAAGGTACTGCCTTGCCCAAGCAACGTCATTGTTGAATTCAGGCGTTTGCGTCTTACCGACAACTGCGCTTGTTTCTTCCTCGGTCAGCTTTTCGTTTTCTATAATTTTATTTCGTGCTTCTTTCGGAGTAGCCGAACCGCCTAAATCTTTGAGCGCCTGCAAAAGAGGCTTGAACCAACGCAGGAACTTTGCGCCGGAATTAGCATCGCTTTTCTCGGAAAGTTTCTCATATTCATCATCTTGCTTAGATACACTCCACGCACTGCAAGAAAAATCTGCCAATGATTTATAGGAACATTTGTCAGATTGAATATAAGCAATGCAATCATCACAAAGTTTTAAGTATATCTCTGCTTTCGGTGTATCACGCAGATTTTTTACTGTGGCTGTAATTGACTCAGGTAAGCTGTCATTATTCTTTATAAACCACCTATTGCGTGAATCTAAATTTATAAATCTGTTGGGACGAATCCAGTATAAGCCCATTGACAAATTCCATTTTACGCCTTTTTGTTTCCTAACTGTATTAAAAGCAGAAATAAACTCTTGTCTGTTTTCTTCTGTATCGTTTTTTGACAGAGTAAGCGCTAATTCAAAAATTGACCAGAGGTTTTGTATATCTGATTCTCCTCTGTTATCTACAAAATAGAAAAAAGTAGATTTTAGTGGACTTAACACAGGAATTCCGTCAAAAGACATAGGAACATCAGCTTTTATGTCAAACAATTCCTTGAATTCAGTAATAAGTTTTATTCTGTTCTTTTCAGTTAGTTGTTTATTAAATAATCCAAAAACTGTAAAAGGATCAATATCAACAAGGATATTATTTCCGCCTTTATCTCTATCAATAGTCGGCAGTTTTATCCCTGTAACCTCATAAACCTGCTTTATTTTTTCAATCAGCTCCTGCCGATTGTCCTTATATGCAAGTAGCTTATCTGCAAACTCCTCATAAAATGATATCCAATCAAATTGATTCTTAGCGCTCATACTATCGCCCCTTGATGATTGATAATTTTATCATATCATATAATAAAACAAATTAACAGACATAAAAACGAAAAAGATAATTTTTTATAGGTCTTATGTGTCCCTAACAAACGTGTTTTTCTCGGTAGGAGTAAAAACGCACTGCTTGTTTAGACGTGACATCTTAAATACACTAACATTTGTCGAACGAATTTTCTAAATTTGCTTGACAACCAAACGAATGTTCGTTATAATAATTACTGTACACAAAACTGTTCGCAGATTGTGTGCGACAACTGAATAGTGATGAACTTATGAGTGTAAAGAGCTGGCGAGCGCAGGAGCATCACCTGCGGGCAGCGCAAAGCCAAAGATGCGCTATAGGGTACCGGTACGCTGACAGAAGTGCCGGCTCCGTTCTGTTTTTAGTCATTTGAGTTTAGCTTATTTTAGTGAACGGCAGTACAAATAAGCGCTTTAATTTTTCAAAAGTTTAATCAAAAAATTTAAAGTCAAGTTACATGAGGCTTCTCAACCAAGGGGGTAGTTTACCCTTTTGAAGTTGAGAGAAGTGCCTTGCGTGACTTGGCTTTTTGTCGTGTCAAAATACAACTGAATGACCGTCCGAATGGGATATGATATTGCGATGACCGTAAGCGAGCGATACGACGCTCCGGTGAAAATCCGGCGCAGGAACGACATTCGGGTAAAGCGGCAAACTTACAACAAAACAGTCACTTTTTACAGTGACAGAAAGGAGAAACAATGACTAAAGGTGAACAAATTGTTGCGCTGGCAATGGAGAAAGTCAGTCGTGAAGGCTATCCGAAGCTGACCGAAGATCATCCTTTTTTCGGAAGGTTAAGAGCGTTTATGGTTGACAAGCATTACTGGATGGGCACAGCTACAGATTTACTTACCGAAATGAACGACACCGTTACGCCGACTAATACGGTAACAAAACTGCTCAACAAATATTGGTATCGGTTGAGAAAACGTGACGGTATCGGCATCAATTTTCGGCGTACTAACCGAAGAAGAATCATCGAAATCTATAATCACAGACAACCATAGTGACAGTTTAGGGTGACAGATATGTTGACAGTTTTTCAGAACACTGCATAACAATGTTGAATCTAAGCAAGCATACTGTTTGTAACCACAAACAGTGCTTGCTGAAACTACCGTGTATTATCTCAGCAAGCAGACCGTTCGTATCCACAAACGGTTGTTGCTGAGAAATCGCCTCGGAATTTCAGCACTTGTTAGGGACACCCTAAGACCTGTTTTCGAAAATCTTAACTACGAAAGGAAGGTGACAGATTATGTACTATGTTGATGACAAAGGCAAAGTCCTTGATATTCAAACGCCGCTTACCGAAGCACTCAACGCAGTCATTGAGGATTACTTCGATATGCTCAGTAAGATGACAGCGGAGCAACGGCTAAACTATTTTAAGTATGAACAGTTCGTTGAACCGTTACGATACACACAGGACATTGACAACACAACCTATGTTGTGCGAACGCACTTCAATCAGAACGCTGACAAAACAATCTTGAAGAAGATTGAAAAGATAGTAGAGAAAGATTCAATTTAACACTTTAAAGTATTGAATTTAGCAGTCGGATATGTTATAATAAAACTATCCTACAAATACATATCCGACTGTGGAAAGGAGCAAAATGAGTAAACAGTCAGATAAAGACAAAATCACAGCTCTGTACTGCCGACTATCCCGTGATGACGAGAACGAAGGCGTATCGGGCTCAATCAAAAATCAAACAGAAATTTTACAACAATACGCTGCCGAAAACAGTTTCAAAAATACTCGCCTTTTCATAGACGACGGTTTCTCCGGTACAACCTTTAACCGTCCTGCCTTCAACGAAATTATGAAGCTCGGCGAGGAAGAAAAAATCGCAACACTGATTGTCAAAGACCATTCCCGTCTCGGACGTAACCGATTGGTAGTCGGTTCCTTGTTGGAAGAAGAATTTGACCGAATGGGCATTCGCTATATTGCCATTATGGACAATATCGACACCAAAAACGGAATCAGCGATCTTGTACCTATGCAGGACTGGTTTAACGAGTGGCACGCAAAGAATACCAGTGACAAGGTGCGCAAGGTATTCAAGAGCAAAGGCGAATCGGGCAAGCCATTGACAAGCAATCCGCCTTTTGGATATATGAAAAGTCCTGATGACAAGTATCAATGGATAATCGACGAGCTGCGGCTGAAATAGTCAAGCGTATATTTAAGATGTGCGTATCCGGAATGGGACCGTCACAAATTGCCAACAAGCTAAGCGCAGAGAAAGTTCCAACGCCAACGGAATACTGGATTAGCGTAGGCAGAAAGTGCGGTAAGTCGCCGTCCGTTCTGTTTCACTGGTGTCCGGCTATGATAGCGAACATATTGAAGCGACAAGAGTATTGCGGTGATACCGTCAACTTTCGCAGCACAACCAAATCCTTTAAGAACAAGAAGCGTGTTGACCGTCCTGAAAGCGAATGGATAATCTTCGAGAACACCCATCCCGCCATTGTTGACCGTGACACATTCAAACTTGTTCAGAAAATCCGAGAAGGCAGGCACCGTCAAACACGGACGGGCAAAGTCAGTATCTTTTCGGGATTGGTGTTCTGTGAGGATTGCGGACAGAAGATGTACTACCAATCAGGCAAGAAGGACCGGCGAGATCCACCGCACTTTATGTGTTCAAGCTATTCCAAGAATCCCGACACCTGTACCTCACACTATATCGGCGAGAGAACGCTGACAAACCTTGTTCTTGAAAGTATGCGGCGAGTGTTTCTGAACATTCAGGCTTTTGAAAAGGAATTTGTCCGCAAACAGGTTGAGAGCTACGACTCTGACAAAAAGAAAGAGCTGACAGCAAAACGCCGAGAGCTTGAAAAGGCAAAGAAACGTATCGCTGAAATTGATAAGCTGATACAGCGAATCTATGAGGACAACGTTATCGGTAAACTGAGCGACGAGCGATTTGCAACCTTGAGCAACACATACGAAACCGAGCAGAAGGAACTAAAAGAAAAGCTCCCCGAAATGGAGAGCTATCTTGAAGCCGAAACAGATAAGACGGTTAATCTGCAAAAATTTGTTCAAAAAGTAAAGGCAATCACCGAGCCAACCGAGTTGACAGGTAAGCTTGTTCACGAATTCATCGACAAGATTGTTGTATCAGCCGCCCGCTATCTTGACGGCAAGCGGTATCAGATTATCGACATTTATTACAACGGTGTTGGTATCATCAAACCGCTTAACCCCGAAGATATGGAAGCAGGCTTCCAACGCCATATGGCAGAAATGCAACAGAAACAGAAGAAAACAGCATAAAACCTGAAATATCAAAGTCCGGTAGGATACCTTCTTTATGTAGTGTGTCCCACAGGACTGTTTTCTTAACGCTGCTACAGTTCTCAAAAAGATAATCAAATTTACATTGCTTATCAGCTCCGAAGTATCTACTTCGGAGCTTATTTTTGCGACAAATTTCGTAGGGAGGATATTATTCGCCCGCCACAATCAAATTCTTTGTTTATACATATTTAATTTGGTGTAATTAAACTTGTGTATTTATTTTGCATAGATGATTAACATTCTATCTTCACGAATGGGGAACGGCGGTTTATCGTATATATAAAAAGGACTGAAAGATAACCGCTTTCAGTCCTTTTGGTGTTTATTAAATGTTGAAAACTTTTAATGGGTTGGATTACTTATTGTTTTCTTCCTTTTTTTCTTTGAAAGCGAAGAAACGCTGTCCGATGTAGTTGAATGCAACAAATAGGCATGCGCCTACTATCATTGAGAAGTTGCCTGCAAACTTTTCAACACTCCAGCCGAACATTGTCCAGCTGTTTGCCGTACAGAGCATATTGATGAGCGAATTGCAATTCCGTAAGCAAGTCCGTAGCATATTGCAATATTGAGTGCAAATTTAACGATTGGTTTCCAGCCCTTGTCCTTGTTTTTGAATGTGAAGTATTTGTTGAGAAAATAGCTTAAAATACTGCCGAGGATGTAGCCGATAAGCGATGAAACCCATTCATTCCAACCACAGAGGTTAAAGAACAGAAATTGAAGTCCCATACCCACAACCGTGTTTAAAATTCCGACAAGTATAAACTTCCAAAATTTAATGTCAAAAAACTGCTTTATAAAATTACCCATTAACCGTTAGTCTCCTTATCATCTTTTTCTTCGTTATCTTCATCTTCAAAATTGGAGAATTTTGTAATGTAAATAGGTCTGTCCTTGGCTTCCATATAAATTTTTCCTATGTATTCGCCAAGAATACCGATTGACATTTCGGTGATTCCGCCCATAAAGAGGATTGCGCACAGCGTGGTGACATAACCGGGTGTGGTAATTCCGAGAAAAAGCGTTTGAATCAGCGTTATTATAATGTATATGAGCGAAATTACGAAGATGATAAATCCCATAACAGCCGTGAATCTGAGCGGTGCAACCGAAAAGCTTGTGATTCCCTCAATTGCATATTTGAACAGACTTGAGAATTTCCATGTTGTCTGACCGAGCTGACGGTCAACTGTTTTGTAGGCAATCCATTTTGTGTTGAAGCCAACCCATGAGAAATGCCCTTTGAAAATCTTTGAACTTCGCTGAGCTCAAGGATTGAGTCAACCATCTGACGGCTCATCATACGGAAGTCCATTGCGCCGTAGGGCATTTTTACATCTGTAAGCCTATTTGAAAGCTTGAAGAATAGTTTTGAAAAAATTCCTCTGAACTTGCTTTCGCCCTCACGGTCGGCACGCTTTGTCGCACAGCAGTCGTAACCCTCATGTTCAACAGCCTGAATCATCTGAGGAAACAACTGCGGAGGATGCTGAAGGTCGGCGTCCATAACAACAACATAGTCGGCTGTTGTGTGCTTGAGTCCGGCATACATTGCCGCCTCTTTGCCAAAATTCGTGAGAACGAAATATACTTGATATTGTTAAAAGTTTTCGCAAGCTTTTTCATGATAAGGTAGGTCCTGTCCTTACTGCCGTCATTTACAAGTATGTATCTGAAAGAATACTCGGGCAGAGAGTTGATAACCTTGTTGGTTTCAAGCACAAAATGCTCAAGTCCAGCTTCTTCATTATAGCAGGGAACAACTAAGTCTATGGTTTTCATTTTTTACATCACCTTTATAAAGTTAAACTCACCGCATAGGGGTGAGAACAGTAGCACTTGTTTTTTATCTGAATGATAATCTGCTTTGTCTGTAAATAGTTGTATTTAGATTTAAATCGGAGCAAGCGATGCTTTGCTCGCAAGGAGCAGAGCTTGCGACAGATTGCAATCAGTGCGAAAGAGCGAAAGCTCCGTGGAATTTAGAGGGAGTGAAACTCACACTAAATTCAAAGATATTTTCAAAACCTCAAAAGAGGCAGATACATCCGCACTTAGATTTAAATCGGAGCAAGCGATGCTTTGCTTGCAAGGAGCAGAGCTTGCGACAGATTGCAATCAGTGCGAAGGAGCGAAAGCTCCGTGGAATTTAGAGGGAGTGAAACTCACACTAAATTCCAAAGATAATCTCCGACCTCAAAGAGGTGGAGATTATCCGCACTTAGATTATAACAAAGCTAACGCAAAAAGTCTATTTTTTTTAAGATTTTTATGTTTTTTTATTTACATCACACACGAAAAGCGTTAAAATAGAATGGATTACTTGTACCCGATTGCATTTTTGTGCATATCGGAAAACAATTACAAAATATTTCGGAGGTCAAATTATGCCCGCTGTAAAGAAAAGGAAGAAGACTGAGCCTGTTACGCTGAATAACAAGAGCAACGGCAAAGGCTTTTTCTCAAAAAACATGTTTATCGTTTTGGCTTTTGTCATACCGTTTGTGCTTATGACAGCCGCTTTCGGAGTTATGAAGGTTTCGCCGTTCGGTGACAATCAGATTCTCGTAACCGACCTGTGGCATCAGTATTATCCGTTCCTTGCGGATATGCAGGAAAAACTTAAACACGGCGAATCGCTGTTCTGGTCATGGACACAGGGCGGAGGTGTAAACTACTTTGCACTTATGTCATACTACCTTATGAGCCCGCTGAATTTTCTTACGGTATTTTTGCCGAGTGAATGGCTGAGAGAATTTTTGATGTTCTCTGTTGTAATCAAGGTTGCATGTGCAAGTATGTTTATGGCAATCTTCTTACGCAGTCTTTTTAAGAAGAATGATTTTTCTCTTGTGATTTTCGGATGCAGTTTCGGCTTTTGTGCATTCTTTATGGGCTACTATTGGAACACAATCTGGCTTGACACGGTTTGCATCACACCGCTTGTTGCTCTTGGCACAGTAAAGCTCTTCACGGAGGGCAAGTTCAGACTTTACATAGTTTCGCTTGCACTTTCACTTTTGACTAACTATTATATAGGTTTGTTCGCCTGCATTTTTGTACTGTTGTCATTTATTGCATACAACATTGTAAAATGGGACGGCATCAAAAAGTTTGCAACAAATCTTCTTCGCACAGGCATCTACTCATTGATTGCAATCGGACTTACTGCGTTTTTCCTGTTGCCGGCATTCTTCGGTCTGCAAAACACAAACGCATCGGGGGCAACTTTCCCGACAACCTTTGCAATCAATATAGGTTCGACAAATGACCTTATGGGTGTGCTTGAGGCAATCAGAAAGATTCTTTCCAATTTCATAACATTTGCCGCTCCTGCAATTAAAGAGGCTGACGCATTGCCTAACATTGCCTGCGGTACACTTTCTCTTGTACTCGGAATTCTTTTCTTCACAAGCAAGAAAATTTCGCTCAAAGAGAAAATCGTTGACGGCTGCCTTATCGGTTTTATGATTATCAGCTGTATCATCAGACAGCTTGACTACATCTGGCACGGTTTCCACTTTACAAATATGATTCCGTACCGTTTCAGCTATCTTATCAGCTTTGTACTTGTTGTTATGGCATTCAGAGCTTTTATGCTCCTTGAATCAAGCTCTTGCTGGGATGTTATTCTTGCCGCACTTTTTGTTGCACTTGTTATTATCTTCGGTATTGGCACACAGGAGACTTATGCGCTTGTCGGCACGGCAGTTATTGCGGCTGTAATCTGCGTTCTGCTTTTCCTCTATACAAAGAGAATTGTTCCGAAACAGGTTCTTTTGATTGTATTCGGCGTAATCATAATAGGCGAGAGTGCCGCCGCAGGTTATATCGGTGTTAAGACAACAACTGTAACGGGTACTTACGATTATCCGAGAGGCGAGGAGAATACTGCACAGGTAATTGACTATATGGACAGCCTTGAAAGCAACACAACCGAAATGTGGAGAGCGGAGATGACATCAACTCAGACGCTTAACGATGCGGCTCTCAACCACTACAACGGACTTTCGATGTTCAACTCAATGGCTAATGTTGATATGACCGTGCTGTTTGAAAACTTTGGCATGATGGGTTGGAAGAGCGGTAACCGCTACACCTATGCCGAGGGTTCACCGGTTACAAACCTCTTTATGAATCTTAAATATCTTATTGCCCGTGACAATATCTATATGAACACCTATGACCTTACAGAGGTTTACGGTGTCGGTAATGTAAAGCTTTTGCAGAACAATCACTATCTGCCGATGGGCTTTATGACAAACTCCGCACTTGCAAGCTGGCAGGTTGATGAAAACGAAGATCAGTTCAATCCGTTTGACAAACAGAATGAATTTTTCAAACTTGCAACAGGCATTAAGGATGATGTTTACACTCCGCTTGATGTTGTTTCACAGGGACACACAGACTACAACCAGTTCCCCGTAAATAAGACAGGTTACGGACGATATTCATTCAGCTGTACCGATACAACAGTTACCCCGCATGTAAAGTGGAATTACGAAGCACCTAAGGACGGCTTGTATCTTATGTATGCGGATATTTCGGGCGGTGACGATGTTACCGTTATGATTAACGATGTTGCCCAGAGCAAGACCTACGGTATGGGCAGAAGCTACATTGCCTGCATCGGTCAATGCAAAAAGGGCGACAAGATTTCCGTTTATTCAAATCTCCAGCAGGGACAGTCGGGTTCTGCAATGGTATTTGTTGATGTTCTGAATCAGGATGTTTTTGAAGAAGGTTACAATAAGCTTTCAAAGAGCGTAATGACAACAACAAAGCTTACAGGCAGTTCTATGGAGGGAACAATCAATGCACAGGAAAACGGATTGTTCTACACCTCTGTTCCGTATGAAGAAGGCTGGAAGGCATATGTTGACGGCAAGGAAGTAACAATTACTCCTGTCGGCAACGCACTCGTTGCATTCAATCTTGCCAAGGGCGAGCATATAATCAAGCTTGAGTATTATCCAAAGGGATTTGCAATAGGCTTGACCGTGACAATCATATGTGCCGCAACCTTTGCGTTCCTCTGCGTATGGACATATATCATCAAAAAACGCAGAAAAAAGAAAGGCGATATTTCTGAAAATCCCGAGGAAGTTCAGATTAACGCTGAATAATAGAATTAAATATTACCGCCGTACAGATTTTTTTTGCTGTACGGCGGTGTTTAATTTGACAAAATGCACAAAAAATCATCGGGAAATTCTATAACATAAATAATAAAAAAACTATCAATACTTATTTAATTATGCTATAATAATGTTAGTTATAAAGTTCTATTTTAAATTGCAATAATTGCAATAAAAATAAAATTAATTAAATTAACGATATGTTCTAATTAACTTAACTAAGTTTAGGATCGTCATTTTGGGTGATGTTGATAGAAATGGTGATATTGACATAATTGATGCAACATTGATTCAGAAAATGGCATTAAATATAACAAGGGGGACTAACTAATGAAAAAATATTAGCAATATTACTTGTAGGAGTTATGTCTGTTACAGCATTTGGCTTTAATGCATCTGCTGTTGAAAAAACAGACGCTGAAATTCAGCAGGAAAAGTTAGGTTACATATTGAATTTGAATAAAGATATTTGGTTGGATTGTGCAGTGATATATGATGGAGTTTGGCCGTCAATAATGGACAACGCAAGAGAAGTGTATGATACTGACGGTTTATCGGCAGATGAATATACTGTTGCACTAAAACAGGTTTATGATATGTATTATGATGCACCGCTTGTAAATATTGAGTATGCAGAGGCTACATATAAAAATGCTTTGAAAGAAGAAAATTATAATAATTGGTATTCAGAAAATGAATGGAATGATTTTCAGGAAAAGTTAAAAAATCTTGGTGACGCATTTGATTATTATTATGCACATAAGAATGAATTTCCGTGTAATCAACTTACAAAAGCATTTAAAGAGATGATGACATCTTACAACAAAATGACCAATGCGTATACCGTCAAAGGTGATGTGAACGGTGACGGTGAAGTAAATATTGAAGATGCAACGCTTGTTCAAAAATATGTTGCTCATATTGAGAACCTTACAGGTGCGCAGAAAATGCTGACAAATGAAAAAAATTATGAAAACATTACGGTCACGACTGCAACAAACCTTCAGAAACATATCGTAGGTCTTGAGCCTGAATTTAAAAACAATGATATTTTCATTGACGAACAGAGTTGTGTAAGTTCACTTGACGACACTCTGCGTTGGTATAATTACTGCAATTTCAATATCTGTCCTCGCAGAAATGATGTAACAAGTGGCACATACATAGATAATAATTTTATTTGCATGGATAAAATTTTTGGATACAGAATATGGTGTGACAAAAATGGATATGATTACCTCTAACTGAATAAGGTGAATAAATTAAACCGCCGTACAGCGAAAAATCTGTACGGCGGTTTTTGTTGTAAAACAATTACAATACTATGCCCGGGTGCAATAATTTTCTATATCATACTGCCTTTACTTATCTCCCGATTTTGTACACAGAGCGGCGATAAGTCCGAAAACTATTGCGGCGGAGATTCCTGCGGCGGCGCTTGTAAGACCTCCTGTAAGAATTCCGAGTGCGCCGTCCTGAGCGAGCGCCTTTCGCACTCCCTCGCTCATAAGAAAACCAAATCCGCTGATCGGCACACTTGCGCCGGCTCCCGCAAAATCAACAAGCGGTTTGTACAGTCCGATTGCCCCGAGAATTACGCCTGCGACAACAAAGCCCGTAAGTATTCTTGCGGGAGTGAGTTTTGTTTTGTCAATGAGAATCTGACCTGCCACGCAGATCAGTCCGCCAACCCAGAATGCATTTACATATTGCATACTGACACTTCCTTTGTTTTGTCATTATCAATAAATATTGTTCCGAGTTTTTGGTGAATAATTCCCCAAGACATTTCTTTATGTGATGAAAAACTGAATTTTTGTGAGATTGCGTTGATTTATTTGGAAAAACTCTACACAAACTGCTCATTTTATAGTATAATCAATAATGTTCGTTTCTGTGTTTTTGTACGGCACATTCAAATCACAGAAATTACGCAATTAATTTTAAGGAGTGAAAAGTCACATGGTCGAGGTTAAAAACCTTACAAAATTTTATGGCAGCATAAAGGCCGTTGATGACATCAGCTTACTGTTGAAACAGGTGAAGTTCTGGGATTTCTCGGACCTAACGGTGCGGGCAAATCCACAACAATGAATATGATAACAGGTTACCTTTCATCAACAAGCGGTACTGTTACCATTGACGGATGCGAAATTCTTGACGATCCGATTCACGCAAAGTCAAAAATCGGTTATCTTCCCGAAATTCCGCCTTTGTACATTGATATGACGGTTAAAAAATATCTTGAGTTTATGTTTGATCTCAAGAAGGTGAAGCTGCCGAAAAAGGAACACATTGACGAGGTTATGCGTTTGACAAAAATTACGGAGCAGGCTGACAGAATTATCAAGCATCTGTCAAAAGGTTATCGCCAGCGTGTAGGTCTTGCTCAGGCGCTTCTCGGCAATCCGCCCGTAATCATTCTTGACGAGCCGACGGTAGGTCTTGATCCTAAGCAGATTATCGAAATCAGAAAGCTTATCCGCAATCTCGGCAAAAAGCATACTGTAATTTTTTCATCTCATGTTCTTTCCGAGGTTTCCGAGGTGTGTGACAGAATCGTCGTTATTTCAAAGGGCAAAATTGTTGCCGATGCAAAAACAAATGAACTTCTGCTCAGGTTTCGGGCGGTCAGAAGCTCTCGCTTACTGCAGAGGGAAGTACCGCTGATATTACCGAGGCAATAAAGAAAATTCCTGCTGTTAAGCGTGTTACAAGGACAGGCAGTAATGCCGACGGCAGCGGAAAGTATATGATTGAATACGAAACATCAAGCGACATCAGAAGAGATGTTTACAATGCCATGGTAAGAGTCGGTGCGGTAATTCTTGATATGCAGTCAGGCAATGAAACACTTGAGGATATGTTCCTCAAGCTTACCTCGGGTAAATATGACAGCAGAAAGGAAGATATGTAATGGGTGCTATTTTAAAGAGGGAGCTTTCCTCTTATTTCAATTCGGCAATTGCATATGTTGTTCTTGCCGCTTACTTCTTCTTTTCGGGTGTGTTTTTCTACAACTACTGCGTTGTGTACAACTCGGCAAGCTTAAGCTATGTATACGGCAATATGCTTTTGATTATTCTGTTTATAATTCCGATTATGACAATGAAATCTTTTGCAGATGAAAAGTATCAGAAAACAGATCAGGCGCTCTTTACTGCACCTGTAAGCCTTACAAGGGTCGTTTTAGGAAAGTTCCTCGGTGCATTTGTGCTTTATGCAATTTGTAGTGCAATCTTCCTTCTCTATGCGGTTGTAATTTCATTCTTTGCAACTCCGGAATGGTCGGTTATTCTCTGTACATTCATCGGACTTCTCCTCTTTGGTGCGGCTCTGCTTGCAATTAACATTTTCATTTCATCACTTACGGAAAGCACAATTGTTGCCGCAATTGTAAGCATGGCAGTTAACCTTGTTATCTATATGATGACAAACTTCACAAGTATGATTTCAATTGACTGGATCAAGAACATTGTTGAAAAGATTGATTTTGCTACATATTATAATTCATTCAAATACGGTCTGCTCAGCGCACCTGATATCGTATTCTTCCTGAGTGTGGCAGGATTGTTCGTATTTTTTACTGTTCGTGTTCTGGAAAAAAGACGCTGGAGCTAAGGAGGTAATATAAATGAGCGAAGAAAATAAAAACCTGAATACTATCTCCGAAGATACTGCAAATGCAGACAGCAATGCAGTGGCGGAAACAGCCGATAAAAAGGAAGATACAAAGGCCAAAAAGAATAAGAAGAATAAGTCCGAAAAGGCAGATTCAAAAAGTTCATGAAGTCAAGAAAAGCAAAACACGGCACGGTGGCAATGGCAATTACGGCGCTTGTTATCGTTATGGTAATTATTGTAAACATTATTGTCGGACTTCTTGTTAACAGATTCCCCGACCTGGAGCTTGACCTTACATCAAACAAGTCGTTTGCACTTCAGGACGATACAATTGACTATGTTTCACACCTTGACAAGGATGTTACGGTAAATATACTTATGGCAAAGGAATCATTTGAGAGCCAGGGTACCTACTTTGTACAGGCTCAGAAAATGCTTAACAAAATGGCGAGCAAGTCAGACGGTAAGATGAAAATTAAGTATGTTGACCTTACCTCCAACCGTCGTTCACATCCGATTATCCGAATGTTGACTGGCAGTCAAGCTCGGCAAATAACATTGTTCTTGTTGAATCCGGCAAGCAGTACAAGGTGCTTACTCTTACGGATTGCTTTGAATATGACGAGAAGACCTACAATTACTACGGTTCATACAGCTTTACCGGCACAAAGATTGAGCAGGCTGTTGTAACGGCTATTCTCAATGTTACAACAGATGACAAGGTTGTTGTTGATATGATTAAGGGCAACAATGAGCAGGATTATTCATCACTTAAAACACTTCTTGAAAACAATGCTTATCAGGTGAACGAGGTTTCACTCGCAACAGGCGACTTTGACGGCAACGCAAAGATTGCAATTATGTACGCACCGTCTGTTGACCTTGACGAGAAGATTGTTGAAAAGCTTTCGACATGGCTTTCAAATGACGGCAAATACGGACGCTCACTCATCTATGTTCCTACTGCCGATATGGGCGAGATGCGAACCTTGACGATTTCCTCAAGGAATGGGGTATGTCAATTGACAGAGGATATGTGTTTGAAACTGATGAAAGCACCCTTGTAAGCGCAAGCTCACCGTATGCATTCACGGTAAGCTACGGCGATTACTACAAAGATAACCTCAAAAACAGCAAGATTCCTGTTGTTGTATCAGAGTCACACGCTGTTAATATTACAGATGAAAACACTGCACACGCATTGCTTAAAACTTCCGATAAGGCAGGCGTATTGCCGATTGACGCCGACAAGAACTGGGACTACAAGGACGCAGTTTCGGGTAACGGTGAAAATGTTGCGGCAGAAGGTGTTATGACAAACGAGGACAAGAACTCATCGAGAGTTATCATATTCGGTTCATATGTTATGTTCAGCGACACAATTATGAAGTACAACAGCTTTAATAACTCTGCTTACTTTATGAATGTAATCAACACAATTGCAGATAAGGAAGATGTCGGCATTACAATTGAGAGTAAGTCGATTGACAATACGGAACTCGGAATCACCGATGTTGCAACACAGAACACAATGCTTGTTGTGTTTGTAATCATTATCCCGATTGCAATACTTGTTGCAGGCTTTGTTTTCTGGTTACGCAGGAGGAACAGATAATGAAAAAGAATACTAAAATATTGATTATTGTCTGCGCAGCAGCATTGATTCTTGCGGGACTTATGTGTCTGCTCATCTTTCTTCCGAAGGGCGACGGTTCGTCATCGGGAGCAGCAACATATGATGAGGGTGTAAAGATGAGCGTTACAACCGATAAAGACGGTGTTCATCAGGCACAGATTCAGACAAACGATAAGGGTGAAATTGATAACAACAGCTACGGCACTCTTATGGATTATATCCCTGCAAAAATTCAAAGATTCATCTTGAAAACAAAAAGGGTACTTTGGACATCAAGTCATACACACCGACCGATAAAAACGGCAAAACAAGTGCTACACAGTACACTATTGTAGGTTATGAAGATTTTGACCTTCAGGGCGGTATTGCCGACAATATCGCAAACAATGCCGCAAGCATTGACTTTACAAAGGTTATGACTCTTGACGGCTCAAAGCTTGCAGATTACGGACTTGATAAGCCGAGAGATACTGTTACCGTAACTTATACCGACAAGACAAAGGCTATTATCTATGTCGGAGATGATGCTCCGCAGAATGCCGGAACATATATTAAGTTCGGCAGCAACGATACTGTTTATCTTGTTGCAAAAGATTCTGTTTCTGCATTTGACTACGGCCTTACAGATCTTATCAGTCTTACAATCAACGATGCGGCATCTGATAATGACAACAGTCAGGCATCGTCAATTGAGATTTCTGGTTCTAATTTTTCAAATACAATCACACTCAAGCCAAATTCAGACAATAAGAACTCAGCTTCTTATGTTATGACAAGCCCTGTTGAGTGCTACGCAAACGAGAAAGAAAGCAGTCTTGTTGCAGGCGGCATCAGAGGTCTTTATGCCCTCACGGTAAAAATGGTTAATCCGTCATCCTCACAGCTTTCAAGCGTAGGTCTTTCTAATCCGTATGCAAAGTTAAAGGCTGTTTATCCCGACACAACAGTCAGCCTCAGAGCTTCAAAGCCTGACGGTGACGGCAATGTGTGCCTTATGAAAGAGGGCGGAAATATTGTATATACAATTTCTGCCGAAAAGGTTCCGTGGGTTAAAACAAGCTATGACAGCCTTGTAAACGAATATGTGCTTTATCCGAAGATGAGCGCATTGTCGGAGGTTTCCGTAAATGACGGCAAGAATACCTACACATTCTCGCTGAGCACTGCACAGAAAACAAAGACAGACGATAACGGCAGTGAGTCAACAACAACCACAACAACCGTTAAGAACGGCAAGACAGAAATTGAGCTTGCAACATTCTCGGGTTTCTATGAGAATCTTACAATGGTCGAGCTTGCCGACACAAAGTCTGACAGCAAAAACGGTTCGCCTGTTCTTACCGTTACATATAAATACTCATCTGACGGCTCAACAGACACCGTAAGCTATTACAAGTCTGACAGCAACCGTTATGTTGCGGTTGTCAACGGCAGAGTTGCAGGTCATGCATATCAGTCAAAAGTCAATACTGCTGTCAAACAGGCTTCAAGTGTTGCCGCAAATAAATCGTAATAATCTTTGAGTTAAATTTATTCTTTTACACCCGAACTTTTTAGTTCGGGTGTTTCTTTTGCCGGGTATATACAGGCAAGTTTTTATAAAAACTCAGACAATATATTGCAATGCGATAATTTCTATAGTATAATGATTTTGTAAAAGTGATTTATATTAACTTTAAACGGTGAATGTTATGAATATGATTTTGCATTGTACAATATGTGATGATAACCCTTCGGCGGTTAAACGGGAAAAGGAGATAGCCGACCGTGCTTTTTGCGAAATGAATATATCGGCGGATATTTCGGTATACACCGACAGCAGTCAGTTTATGTTTGAGCTTGGCGACAACAAACAAATGGATATTCTGATTCTTGATATCGAAATGCCAAAAATGTCGGGTTTTGAGATTGCGGATTATGTGAAAAAATCAAACCCGAATTGTCTTATTATTTTTATGACCTCCCATGTAAATTATGCCGTTGACGGATATAAACTTGATATTTTCAGATTTGTTCCAAAGCAAGACGGAGATTATAGGCTGAAGGACGCATTGCTTGACGCAGCTAATGTCATTGACCTTGAAAGCAAAAAATCGTATCTGATTGAACGGCACGATATGTGCGGTATGTTGCCGTGTAAGTACATTCTGTACATTATCAAAAGAGGTAAAAACAGTGAAATTTACCACCTCAAAAGCAAAGAGCCGATAAAAATACGAAAACCGCTGTCTGTTGTGTTTGAAGAACTTGACTCAAATGAATTTATTTATATTTCCAGAGGCTGTATAGCAAATATGGAGAATGTGGAGAAAGTTGACCGCCGGGAATGGGTGTGCAAAAACGGCGACAGAGTGCCGATAAGCGCATCACTCTATGCGGAAATTAAGGAGAAGCTCCTTGATTTTTGGGGAAATAAAATCATTCATGATTGATGCGTGTTGACTAAAGTATTAAATTAGCGGTCAAAAATCGGCAATTTAAAGACTAATTAACACAAACATATTTTTTGTGCTATAATAATATCGAAAACAGGGTATGTGAATTTAACCGGTCACAAATAAATACACAGACCTTGCTCTTTGAAAGTTATTCCGAAAGATATGTTATTTTGGAAAACCTTATCCTGTTTCGCACATCCTAACCCCGAAACACTTTTAACACTGCTGCATTTACATTTATGCGAAACAGAAAAAGCCTGAGCATTTTTGCTCAGGCTTTTTGAATGCGGAAAATAAATTATTTTGTGCCGAAAATTCTGTCGCCTGCATCGCCCAAACCGGGGCAAATGTATGCGTTTTCGTTAAGCTCACGGTCAAGACAGCCGACATAAAGCTGAATATCGGGGTGCGCCTTCATAAGAGCGTCAACACCCTCGGGAGCTGCGATGATTGACATGAACTTGATTTTCTGACCACCGTGCTTTTTGATGAAATCAACAGCGGCAATAGCCGAACCGCCTGTTGCAAGCATCGGATCGACAACAACAATCTGACGCTGGTCAATCGGATTGGGGAGCTTGCAGTAATATTCGTGCGGTTCGTGAGTTTCGGGGTCACGGTAAAGACCGATGTGACCTACTCTTGCAGACGGAACGAGTGCGAGAATACCGTTTACCATACCAAGACCTGCACGAAGAATCGGAACAACGGCAAGCTTTTTGCCTGAAATAACAGGCTGAACGGACTCCTCAATCGGAGTTTTAACTGTGATGTCCTGAGTTTCAAGATCCGAAAGAGCCTCGTAACCCATAAGCATTGCAATTTCTTCAACCAATTTGCGGAATTCGTTTGTTGATGTGTCTTCTTTTCTGAGAAGTGTAATTTTGTGTCTTATAAGCGGATGTGTCATGTACGAAACTGACATATCATTGCCTCCTTGTTGAATTTTGATTATTTGATTAACTTAATGATACTAAAAACCGTTCAAAATGTCAATGATATGGGAACTTTTGGCATTAAAATAAAAAGTTATTGCTTTTATATCTGTGTAAAGGTATAATTAACAGGAATGGGTTTTTACAGATTTTAAACCCGAACATGAGAAAGAGGGAATTCTAATGGACAAAAACAACGGCGCAATTTATGATGCCCGCAAACTCGGAAAACCGAAGATGATAATTCTCGGTGTTCAGCATATGTTTGCAATGTTCGGCGCAACAATCCTTGTTCCGATTTTAACGGGACTTGACATTTCAACAACTTTGCTTATGGCAGGTTTGGGAACACTTTTGTTCCACTGCATTACAAAGTTTAAAGTACCTGCCTTCCTTGGCTCGTCCTTTGCATTCTTGGGCGGTTATGCCGCAATCAAGGCTTTTTCACCCAATGACCCTAACAGTATGCTCCCGTATGCGTGCCTTGGCGTTGCGTGTGCCGGTCTTATCTACTTCATCCTTGCCGCAGTTATCAAGGCGGTGGGCGTTGAAAAGGTAATGAGATTTTTCCCGCCTGTTGTAACAGGTCCTATCATCATTGCAATCGGTCTTGGACTTGCTCCGTCGGCTGTTTCAAACTGCACAACAAACTGGTTCTTGGCTGTAGTTGCTCTTGCTGTAATTGTTGTTTTCAACATCTGGGGCAAGGGAATGGCTAAAATCATTCCGATTATACTCGGCTTGCTCATCTCCTACGGCACAGGTCTTGTGCTTTACTTCATTTCACAGGCAAACCCCGACCTTATTCAGAATGTTCCGTGGCTTTTCTCGGGCGGTGCTGACGCAAACGGTGTTTATCAGCCGATTTTTGACTTTACAAGCCTGAACACAATTTGTGACAACATCTCAAAAGGTCACATTTTCGGCAGTGAGGGACTTATCGGAATTCCGATTCACTGGGATAAAACGGTATTCGGCGGTATTGATTACTCAAACGGTGCGCTTATCGCATCTTCAATCATTGCCATTGTTCCGATTGCTTTTGCTACAATGATGGAGCATATCGGTGATATTTGCGCCATCAGTTCAACAACAGGCAATAACTACATCAAAGATCCGGGACTTCACAGAACTCTTGTCGGTGACGGCCTTGCAACAACACTTGCATCACTTTTCGGCGGCCCTGCAAACACAACATACGGTGAAAACACAGGCGTTCTCGCTCTTACGAGAGTTTATGACCCGAGAGTAATAAGAATTGCCGCTTACTTTGCCGTTGCAGTATCATTCTTCCCGATTGTTTCGGTAATTATCGGTTCAATTCCAAGCTGTATCATCGGCGGTATTTCGTTTGTTCTTTACGGTATGATTTCTGCTATCGGCGTCAGAAATGTTGTTGAAAACAAGGTTGACTTCACAAAGAGCCGTAACCTTATCGTTGCCGCAGTTATCCTTGTTTGTGCGCTCGGTCTTTCAAGTGATACGGTAAGCTTCACAATCGGCAGTGCCGCAATAACACTTTCACCGCTTGCTGTTGCATCAATTGCAGGTATCGTTCTCAACGCAGTTTTCCCCGGTAAGGATTATAAGTTCGATACGGAAGATGTTGCCGATGCCGTAAACTTGAAAAAGAA
>ENA-OQAS01000032-OQAS01000032.1-human-gut-metagenome-genome-assembly--contig:-NODE-32-length-66795-cov-5.169902_pt1 | contig 66795 bp, 82 predicted proteins | sample MGYA00242733_ERZ504523 | MGnify/ENA primary metagenome ERZ504523 (study PRJEB26092, sample SAMD00036239) | human gut metagenome | host: Homo sapiens | study: EMG produced TPA metagenomics assembly of...
CATTCGGTATGCTGCTTGTAAACATTTACCCGGACATCATGGCTGAGCCTTATACCGACGTACAGGGTCTTGAGCATGCGGGCGGTCTGTTCTACTATTTCTTTACTCTGGACGAGTGGAGTATCCTCCCATCCCTGATCTTCATGGGTGTAGGTGCGATGACAGACTTCGGTCCGCTGATTGCAAACCCGATCAGCTTCATCATGGGAGCTGCAGCACAGCTTGGTATCTATCTGGCGTACTTTTTCGCTATTTTCATGGGATTCAATGGAAGAGAGGCAGCAGCTATCTCCATCATCGGCGGTGCCGACGGCCCGACTTCTATCTTCCTTCTGAACAAGCTCGGACAGCAGCACCTGATGGGACCGATCGCAGTAGCAGCATATTCCTATATGTCACTTGTGCCGATCATCCAGCCGCCGGTCATGAAGCTTCTGACTACAGAAAAAGAGCGTAAAATCAAAATGGAGCAGCTTCGCTCCGTATCCAAACTTGAGAAGATTCTGTTCCCGATTGTCATTACAATCGTTGTCTGCATGATTCTTCCGTCTACCGCTCCGCTGGTAGGTATGCTGATGCTTGGTAACCTGTTCCGCGAGTGCGGCGTTGTAAAACAGCTTCAGGAGACAGCTTCCAACGCCATGATGTACATCGTTGTTATCCTTCTTGGTACTTCCGTTGGTGCATCCACAAGTGCGGAGGCATTCTTAAATGTCAGCACTTTAAAGATCGTTGCACTGGGTCTGATCGCATTCGTATTTGGTACTGCAGGCGGTGTCCTGTTAGGAAAAATACTGTGCAAGGCAACACATGGAAGAATCAACCGTTGATTGGTTCTGCAGGTGTATCTGCGGTTCCGATGGCAGCCCGTGTATCCCAGAAGGTTGGCGCTGAGGCAGATCCGACGAACTTCCTGCTGATGCATGCGATGGGACCGAACGTAGCCGGTGTTATCGGTACAGCAGTAGCGGCCGGTACCTTCATGGCGATCTTTGGTGTATAACTTCTTAAGACAAACAAAAGTGAAAAACACTTCATTTAGGAGGATAGAAATGGCAGTAGAAAAGAAACCTGTCAAGATTATGGAAACTGTTCTGCGTGATGCACATCAGTCCCTGATCGCGACGAGAATGACAACAGAACAGATGCTTCCGATCATCGATAAAATGGATAAAATCGGATATCACGCAGTAGAGTGCTGGGGGAGGTGCAACTTCGATGCTTCCTTACGTTTTCTGCATGAAGATCCATGGATGAGACTGAGAAAACTCCGTGACGGATTCAAAAATACAAAACTGCAGATGCTGTTCCGTGGACAGAATATCCTGGGATATCGTCCGTACGCAGACGACGTAGTAGAGTATTTCGTACAGAAATCCATTGCAAACGGAATCGACATCATCCGTATTTTTGACTGTATGAACGATCTGCGCAACCTGCAGACCGCTGTCAGCGCAGCAAACAAAGAAAAAGGCCACGCACAGGTAGCACTTTCCTATACTTTAGGAGATGCTTACACCCTGGATTACTGGACCACCATGGCAAAGAGAATCGAAGAGATGGGTGCAGATTCCATCTGTATTAAAGATATGGCAGGCCTGCTCGTTCCGTACAAGGCAACTGAGCTGGTAACCGCGCTGAAAGAAGCAACCGATCTTCCGATTCAGCTGCACACCCACTATACTTCCGGTGTTGCATCCATGACGTACCTGAAAGCAGTAGAGGCTGGTGTTGATATCATCGATACCGCAATGTCTCCATTCGCTATGGGTACTTCACAGCCGGCAACTGAGGTTATGGTTGAAACCTTCAAAGGCACTCCATACGATACTGGTCTGGATCAGAACAAACTGGCTGAGATCGCAGATTACTTCCGTCCGATGAGAGACGAAGCGCTCGATACAGGCCTCTTAAATCCGAAGAACCTTGGCGTAAATATCAAGACTCTTCTGTATCAGGTACCGGGCGGTATGCTCTCCAACCTGACAAGCCAGTTAAAAGAGCAGCACGCAGAGGACAAATACTACGATGTACTCGAAGAAGTACCGCGCGTAAGAAAAGACCTCGGCGAGTGCCCGCTGGTTACTCCGTCTTCCCAGATCGTTGGTACCCAGGCTGTATTCAATGTCCTGATGGGCGAGCGTTACAAGATGGTAACGAAAGAGACAAAAGACGTTCTTGCCGGAAAATACGGTGCAACTGTAAAACCGTTCAATCCGGAAGTACAGAAGAAATGCATCGGCGATACCGAGCCGATCACCTGCCGCTACGCAGACCTGCTTGAGCCGGAGCTTCCGAAACTGGAGAAAGAGATCGAGCAGTGGAAACAGCAGGATGAGGATGTATTAACCTACGCTCTGTTCCCGCAGGTAGCTGTAGACTTCTTCAAATATCGTGAAGCGCAGCAGACAAAAGTAGATCCGGCAGCCGCTGACAAAAAAGACGGCGCATATCCGGTCTAAATAAAATCTGAGTAAAAAATCAGCCGGTGTTCTGTGTTCCCCGTAAAAAGGGAATGCAGAACACCGGCTTTCCTTTTCAGCTTTTCAGCCATTGCGTCAGTAATTTATTCGTGTTATAATTCAAAAGATCGAGGTGTGTCCGAAAAAGAATCAGGATGCCCCCAAAAGAAAAAATGTGGATGCCGAACGGCATTTGCAGATCGGAAAAACAAATCAGGAAGAAAATAAACATGAAAAAGAAAAAGAACAGTCTTCTTCAGAAGAGCAGAAGGCAGCGAACGAGAATCTCCTCATTCGTCTGAATCAAAATTACGGAAAGTTGAGCAAAGGACAGAAGAGGCTGGCAGATTTTATTACGGCACATTATGACCAGGCCGTATCGATGACGGCAGCGCGCCTGGGACAGCAGGTCGGCGTCAGCGAATCGACAACGGTTCGCTTTGCGATGCAGCTTGGCTACGCGGGATATCCGGAGTTCAGCGCGCACTGGAGGAGATGGTGATGAATCGTCTGAATTCAGTGCAGCGGATGCAGTTTACGTATGGCCGCGTGCCGCAGGGAGAAATTCTGGAGACCGTCCTGCAGTCGGATATTGAAAAAATCAAGATGACGCTGGAAGAAGTGGACCGGAGCGCCTTTGAGCGCGCTGCGGATACGATTCTTTCTGCGCGGACAATCTACATTGTCGGCATTCGGAGCTGCGCGCCGCTTGCGAGCTTTCTGGCGTTCTATCTCCATATGATTTTCCCGGATGTGCGCCAGGTACAGACAAACAGTTCCAGCGAGATTTTCGAGCAGATGATCCGCATCACGGAGGATGATGTGGTGATCGGCATCAGCTTCCCGCGGTATTCGATGCGTACGATGAAGGCACTGGAATTTGCGAACAGCCGCAAAGCGAAGGTAATTACGATCACAGACAGTGTGCATTCACCGATGAATGTTTATGCAGCCTGTACGCTGATTGCCAAGAGCGATATGGCATCGATCGTCGATTCTCTGGTGGCCCCTTTGAGTGTAATCAATGCGCTTGTCGTGGCGCTCTGCATGAAACGCCAGGCGGATGTGAAAAAGACACTTGAGAGCATGGAAAAACTGTGGATGAGTACCAGGTTTACAGCAACGATGAAATCAACGGGCTGGACGATGCACGTCCCATGGGCGGAAAAAAGGCAGCTCTGCCGGTAAAGGAGAAAGCATGAGAAAAGCAGCAGTAATCGGCGGAGGTGCGCCGGAATGATGACCGCCGTGCTTGCCGCCGGCGAAAAGACAGAGATTCATCTCTATGAAAAAATGAAAAGCTGGGAAAGAAGCTGTTTATCACAGGAAAGGGCCGCTGCAATGTGACAAACGACTGCCCGACAGAAGAGTTCTTCACGAATGTGGTGACAAACCCGAAATTTCTGTACAGCTCCGCCTACAGCTTTGACAGCGCCCAGGTGCAGGAGTTTTTCGAAGCGGCAGGTGTCCGCTTAAAAGTGGAGCGCGGAAACCGTGTATTCCCGGAGTCAGATCACTCCTCGGATATTATCCGCGCGCTGGAGACGGAACTGAAACGGAAAAATGTGCAGGTGCATAAGAATACAAAAGTAAAAGAGCTTCTTTTCGAAGGAGACCGCGTGAAAGGAATCCGCCTGGAAAACGGGAAAGAGCTTTTTTACAATGATGTCGTTGTCGCAACCGGCGGTATGTCGTACCAGACGACGGGGTCGGATGGAGACGGCTACCGTTTCGCAGAAGAGGCAGGACTTGCCGTCACTCCGCTCCGCCCGGCGCTGGTGCCGCTGGAAACAGAGGAAGCGTACATCCGTGAGCTGCAGGGACTCTCCCTGAAAAATGTGACGATGACGATTAAAAACGGCAAAAAACGCTGTTCGATGGATTCGGCGAGATGCTGTTTACACATTTCGGAATTTCCGGCCCGCTGGGGCTTTCTGCGAGCTCCTACATCGGAAAAGCACTGGAACAGCAGCCGTTGAAAGGATATCTGAACCTGAAGCCGGCACTCACGGAAGAACAGCTGGATGCGCGGATCCTGCGTGAATTTGAGGAAAACCGGAACAAACAGTTCCGCAACGTGATCAACAGTCTGTTCCCGGCGAAACTGCTTCCGGTGATGCTCTCTCTTGGCGGGATCGACCCGTACAAACAGGTCAATGCCGTATCGAAAGCGGAGCGTCAGCACTTTGAAGAGCTGATCACGCATTTCCCGTTTACAGTAACCGGAACACGGGGCTTCCGTGAAGCAATTATCACACAGGGTGGTGTTTCCGTGAAAGAGATCCGTCCGGGCACGATGGAGGCAAAGAAAAAAGAAGGTCTGTACTTCGTAGGAGAAGTGCTTGATCTCGATGCACTGACCGGCGGCTTCAATCTGCAGATTGCCTGGGCAAGTGCCCACGCTGCAGCCGAAGAGATCCGGGCAAAGGAAGAACAGGAATAAAATATGGATCACAGATTTTAGAATTTTCAGGAGGAAGAGAGAAGATGAGATTTAATCTTGCAATTGACGGACCGGCAGGCGCTGGCAAAAGTACAATCGCAAAACGTGTGGCAAAGGAGCTTTCGTTTGTCTACGTTGATACAGGAGCAATGTACCGTGCCATGGGCATCTATTTTTTCAGATCTTGGCATTGCACCGGAAGAGCAGGAAAAAATTGAGGCAGCCTGCAAAGATGTGAAAATTTCCATTTCCTACGAAAACGGAGAGCAGCAGGTTTATTTAAACGGCGTCAATGTCACCGGAAGACTGCGCACCGAGGAGGCTGGAAAGATGGCATCCGCGACAAGCGCCTATCTGGAAGTACGGAAAAAACTCGTGGAGCTGCAGCAGGAGATGGCGGAGAATACGGATCTTGTGATGGACGGCCGCGATATCGGAACTGCCGTTCTGCCGAACGCACCGTTGAAAGTCTATCTGACAGCAAGTGCCCATGTCCGCGCACTGCGCCGCTGGAAAGAGCTGACCGAAAAGGGACAGACAGCCGATCTTGCGAAAATCGAGGAAGATATCAATGAGCGTGATTATCAGGACATGCACAGAGAGCATTCCCCGCTGGTACAGGCAGAAGACGCCGTACTCGTTGACAGCTCTGAAATGACGATCGATGAGGTTGTGGAAAAGATCTTAAGCCTTGCCCGCGAGCGTATGTAAACGCGGCAGAGAAAAGAGGAGAAGAAAAACAGATGGAAGTAACTGTTGCAAAAAGTGCAGGCTTCTGCTTCGGCGTCAAACGGGCGGTCGATACGGTATACCGTGAAATTGAGAGCGGTGAAAAGCCGGTCTACACCTTCGGGCCGATTATTCACAACGAACAGGTTGTGGAGGATCTCGAAAACCGCGGTGTGCAGGTGATCCTTTCGGAAGATGAACTAGAGGGGCTTTCTGGCGGAACCGTTGTGATCCGTTCCCATGGCGTATCGCGGGATGTCTGCGAAAAGATCGAAGCGCGCGGCATGAAAATTGTAGATGCGACATGTCCGTTCGTCAAGAAGATCCACCGGATTGTGGATGAAGAGGGAAGAAAAGGCCGCCATGTTGTTATCATCGGAAGCGCGGATCATCCGGAGGTGCAGGGCATCATGGGATGGGCGAGCGGCCCGGTTACCGTGATCCATACCTCCGAAGAAGCAGAGCAGTTTGTGCCGGAAAACGGAAAACCAATATCTATTGTGGCACAGACGACATTTAATTACAACAAATTTAAAGATTTAGTTGAAATTTTTTTTGAAAAAGAGTTATGATAGTACTGTTTTAAAGACTATCTGCAACGCTACCGAGGAAAGACAGACGGAAGCGAGAGCAATTGCCAGGAAGGTTGATGCCATGTTTGTCGTGGGAGGCAGACATAGTTCAAACACGCAAAAGCTGTATGAGATATGTAAAGAAGAATGTAAAAATACTTACTTTATAGAGACACTCGTTGATTTGGAATCTAAGCCTTTTCAATCATTTGGTCGCGTAGGTATTACAGCTGGGGCATCCACCCCGAATAAAATAATTGAGGAGGTTCAAAAAATGTCAGAAATGAGTTTTGAACAAATGCTGGATGAATCATTTAAAACAATCAGAAACGGAGAAGTCGTTGAGGGTACTGTAATCGATGTCAAAGACGATCAGATTATCCTGAATATCGGATACAAAGCCGATGGTATTCTTACCAAAAACGAATATTCCAACGATTCTTCCATCGATCTTCACACCGTTGCACAGCCAGGTGACAAAATGGAAGTCAAAGTTCTGAAAGTAAATGATGGAGAGGGACAGGTCCTTCTTACTTACAAGAGACTTGCTGCTGAAAAAGGCAACAAGAGACTCGAGGAAGCATTCGAGAATCATGAAGTTCTGAAAGCAAAAGTAACACAGGTACTGAACGGAGGATTATCCGTAGTTGTTGAGGAGACCAGAGTATTCATTCCGGCCAGCCTTGTATCTGATGTATATGAAAAAGATCTGTCTAAATATGCAGATCAGGAAATTGAATTCGTTATTACCGAGTTCAACCCGAGAAGAAGACGCATCATCGGTGACCGCAAACAGCTCATCGTTGCTGAGAAGAAGAAACTGCAGGAAGAACTGTTCGCACGCATCGCAGTTGGCGATGTTGTAGAGGGAACTGTTAAGAATGTTACCGATTTCGGCGCATTCATCGATCTGGGCGGAGCTGACGGACTGCTTCACATCTCTGAGATGTCCTGGGGCCGCGTAGAGAACCCGAAAAAAGTATTCAAAGTTGGTGAGACTGTAAAAGTTCTGATCAAAGACATCAACGGCGACAAGATTGCTCTTTCCTTAAAATTCCCGGAAGAGAATCCGTGGCTGAACGCTGCTGACAAATACGCTGTAGGCAACGTAGTAGAAGGCTGTGTTGCCCGTATGACTGACTTTGGTGCATTCGTTGAGCTTGAGCCGGGCGTAGATGCTCTGCTTCATGTTTCCCAGATTTCCAGAGAGCATGTTGAGAAACCGTCTGATGCACTGAAAATCGGACAGGAAATCACTGCAAAAGTAGTTGATTTCAACGAGGAAGACAAAAAAATCTCTCTGAGCATGAAAGCTCTGGAAAACGAAGAGCCAGTAGAAGAGTAAGAATAATTTAACTTGCAGGTGCTGCAGTTGGATGATTAGAATGCCGTAGACAACCGGGTTTCCTGAACAGACAGGAAACCTGTTGCCTGCGGTATTTTCTTATCATCCTGTTTTTGGCACCAGAAAAGAAAAAGGGGATGAAAGTTTATGTGGGAGACGAAGATTCTGGGTGTGGATCTGTACCACGTTCTAGCATGGTTCTGGCTGTACAGCTTCTGCGGATGGATCTGGGAGAGTTCCTATGTATCGATCCGGCAGAAAAACTGGTCAACCGCGGTTTTGTCAATGGTCCGCTGCTGACACTGTACGGCACCGGCGCTGTTATGGTATACTTGATCCTGCGCCCGTTTGAAGCGAACGTCTGGGCACTGTATTTCGGAGGTGTCATTGTAGCGACGGTTCTGGAATATGTAACCGGCGTGCTGATGGAGACCATTTTTCATGCGCACTGGTGGACTACAGCAATCAGAAGTTTAATTTTCAGGGAAAGATCTGCCTCAGCAGTTCGATTGCCTGGGGATTCTTTACACTGGGGCTGTTCTATATTCTGCAGCCGATTGCCGTGAAGTAGTGAATCTTGTTTCGGATACTACAGGAGAGATCATTGTTTCCGTTGTTACCGTCTGCTATCTGGTAGATTTTGGATTTTCCGCAGCCGCAGCATTCCAGCTGGGACAGAAGATGCGCAGTCTGGAGAAAACGTGGGGAGAATTTCTGAAATATCTGCAGAAATCCCGCTTTAACCAGCTTGCCGAGGAGATGAATGCGAAAGTACAGCAGTATCGTGCAGAGTATTCCAGAGATAAGATGAAAGAATATCTGGCCGAGAAGCGCCAGACACTGTCTGAGGCAATGGAGCAGATGCAGAAGCTGGAGAAGGAGCGGAAAGAAGCCGAGGGAAGAAGAAATCCGCTTTTCGAGTCGAAGAACCGCCTGATGGAGTTCGGAGCAGAGCAGAAGGAACGCCTGACCGAGTTCGGAGCAGAGCAGAAAGAACGGTTTGCGGCACTTGGATTTGATGTGCGCAGTGATAAGATGCCGGATCTTAAAGAGCTGCTGGAGCGCTTTGACCAGATGACAAAACCGCAGCTTCCGACCAACTGGCTGATGCGCCTGACAACGAAACGTTATCTGCGCGCCTATCCGCATCTGCAGGGAACGCATCATGCTTCTCTGAAAAAGGAAGAAAAAAAGGTAGAAGAGAAAGAAGAGAAAAAATAAAGGACTGCTTGGAAAGGACAGTCCCGGAAAAACGGCCGTGCATGCAAAAATGTGTACGGCTGTTTTATTTTCTGGTTTTGCTATCGTCTTTGAAAAAGAGCTGAAGCTCGGAACAGAGATACTCTTTCAGGAGATCTTCCTGCGAAAGAAAGGCATCGGACCACTCAAAATAGTAAGGGCGGCTTTTGAAATCCTCGCGGAAGGCCGGGGTGAAAAACTCTTTCTGCTGCGGAAGAAATGTACCGGTCCGCCGCTGATAGCAGTTGGCAGCCTTTGCTTTCTGACGGTGTTCCGGATCGACAAACGCGCCAACGCTCTTGTGAACAGCCTGATCCTCCAGCGGAAGATAATAGTAATTCTTATAGTCCGGGAAGAAATATTTCAGCTCCGCCGTATGCGTCTGCAGGGAGAGAGAAACCCGTGAACCAAAGGCTGTAAGAGAACCATCCGCGCAGACACGGGAGAGGAAAACCGGAACTTCCCGCTCGGGCTGCAGTGAAACTTCCAGTGTCTGTCCGGTAAAACGACACGACTGGACAGAAAAATCGCCGTGAAACAGAGCAGGAAGCGCGAGCAGTTCCAGAACAGAACCCATGCCGAGGACATCCTCATAATTGTGAAGGAAAAGCAGTTCCAGTTTCTTTTCATCCAGTGTCTGAAGATAGTCGTGGTAAACAGAAATCAACTGTTTTCCGTTAAGTTGATCCTTCCGTGGGAATGAGAGATACTGTTCCACATTTTTCTGTTTCATTGAAGAAAGTCCCAGGATTGACTGAAACGGGCGGAGTGCCTGATAAAGATCCAGGGATGCGATTGACGAAAGCGGATCTTCCATCTGATAAAACAGTGCTTTGTGTGTGAGGTAAGGAAGATCAAATGTCGTTCCATTAAAATGCACCAGCTGCTTCACGTCGGAAAGAAACGTGAAAAAAGAGACAAGCATCTCTTTTTCTTCGGTCGGTCGATCAAGAAACCACTGGCGCAGTGTGAAAGTATCCGCGGCCGGGTCAAAGAACAGCGCACCAATCAGATAGAGATGCGAGGTACGCCAGGAAAGGCCGGTCGTCTCAATATCGAAAAAGACATCGCCGTTTCTCAGATACATCTGAAGATTGGCAGAGAGAGCAGCGGGGGTAGAATCTATGATCTGCATAAGGTTTTTTGTCTCCTTTGAAAAACTTTTTTGAATCTAAAGATATTATAAGACGAAAAAATCTGACATGCAAGAAAGACAGCGACTAATCGTTGCGTGATGAGAAAAGTTCTGCTATAATAGAATGTGCGTTCGCTTTCGAAAAAAGAAAACGGCGCTTTGGAGGAAAAACATGATTGCATTTATCAAAGGAACTGTAGATTCTCTTTCGGAAGGAAAAATGATTCTCGAAAGCCATGGAATCGGCTATGAGCTGAATATTCCAGCGAGTATGTTCGACGCAGGCATCCGGGAGGGAGAAGAGTTAAAGATATATACCCATATGAGTGTGCGGGAAGACGGAATTTCCCTATTCGGCTTTCTGTCCCGCGAAGATCTTGAAATATACCGTATGCTGATCGGCGTAAGCGGCATCGGACCAAAAGCGGCGCTTGCGGTGCTGTCCACGCTTACTGCAGACAATCTGCGCTTTGCCGTCCTCTCGGAAGATGTCCAGGCGATTGCCAAAACACCGGGCATCGGAAAGAAGACCGCGCAGAAGCTGATTCTGGAATTAAAAGACAAATTCGACCTGCAGGAAGCGTTCGAGCAGAAGCTGGCAGGAAATCAGGCGGCTGCGGCGGTACGGCAGACAGGCGAACCGGATGCCTTCCAGGATGCGGTACAGGCGCTGACTGCGCTTGGCTACTCCGGAACGGAAGCACTGCAGGCAGTAAAGAAAGTCGAAATCACCGAAGGCATGGACAGCGAGGCTGTGCTGAAAGCGGCATTGAAGCATATGTTTTAGCAGATGGTCCTAAATTGTGGAAGAAGGAAACCTTATAACGATGGAAAGAAGAATTATCACAACTGACGTTCTCGAGGAGGACGTGAAAATCGAAGGTTCGCTCCGTCCCCAGCACCTGGACGACTACATCGGACAGGAAAAGACGAAAAAGAACCTGAAAGTATATATTGAAGCAGCAAAACAGCGAAGTGATGTTCTCGATCATGTGCTGTTTTACGGCCCTCCGGGACTTGGAAAAACAACGCTGGCGGGCATCATTGCAAATGAGATGGGAACCCATATGAAGGTAACGAGCGGCCCGGCGATCGAAAAACCGGGTGAGATGGCAGCGATCCTCAACAATCTGCAGGAGGCGACGTCCTGTTTGTTGATGAGATCCACCGCCTGAACCGCCAGGTCGAGGAGGTTCTTTACCCAGCGATGGAGGATTTTGCGATTGATATCATGATCGGAAAAGGCTCTTCGGCGCGCTCGATCCGCTTGGATCTGCCGAAGTTTACGCTGGTCGGCGCAACAACGCGTGCAGGTCTTTTGACTGCTCCGCTCCGCGATCGGTTCGGTGTCATCCACCATCTGGAATTTTACACGGAGGAAGAATTGGCCAACATTATCCTGCACTCCTCAAAAGTACTGAATGTGGAGGTGGACCCGCAGGGAGCGCTTGAGATGGCGCGCCGTTCCAGGGGAACACCGCGCCTGGCAAACCGGATTTTAAAGCGTGTCCGCGACTTTGCCCAGGTGAAATACGATGGAAGGATCACAAAAGAGGTCGCATCGTTTGCTCTCGATCTGCTGGAAGTAGACCGTTACGGACTGGATCAGACCGACCGGCTGCTTCTTACCACCATTATGGAAAAGTTCCAGGGCGGTCCGGTGGGACTCGATACCCTGGCAGCATCGATTGGAGAAGATGCCGGCACCATCGAGGATGTCTACGAGCCGTTCCTGATCAAATCCGGATTTATCAACCGCACTCCGCGCGGAAGAGTGGCAACGGAATTTGCCTGGCACCACCTGGGGCTGGAGGCACCGCGTAAGATCGAAGAGTAAAAGCCCTGAATCTTTCATTTCCTGTCGCTTTTTGCAGAAAAAGGTTGTTTTTCTTCCATTTTCGGTATATGATAGGTTATATTAGCCGGGAGTTTGGTCCGGTTAAATTCAGTGGAGGAAAAGCAAAAGAATGGCTGTAAAAAATACAACACAGGTTTTAATAGATGGAAAAATTATCACACTGGGAGCTATGAGAGCCCGGAATATCTGCAGAAAGTAGCTGCTTATCTGAATCAGAAGATCAGCGAACTTCTCAGTCAGCCGGATACAACCGCCTGTCGGTGGATACGAAGCACACACTGCTTGCACTGAACATTGCAGACGACTATTTCAAAGCAAAAAGCCAGGTAGATACCCTCGAAGAGGATATGGAAGCCAAAGACCGGGAAACCTACGATATGAAGCACGATCTGATCGCAGCGGAAATCCAGGCCGGCGATCTGAAAAAAGAGCTGGAAGAGAAACGAATCGAGCTGGAACATGTGCGCGGCGAGATGGAAGAACTGCAGCGGCAGCTTGATAAGGCAAATAAGGATCTGGAAGATTTATTAAAAGCGTAAAAGAAGGAAAAACGGGGGATTGCGGAACAGGTAATCGCCCGTTTTTAGGAGATAAAGATGAAGACAGAATTATTAGCACCAGCCGGTTCGATGGAAGCGTTAAAAGCGGCGGTTTCCGCCGGTGCGGATGCCGTCTATCTCGGCGGAGCCGCATTCGGCGCAAGAGCGTATGCAAAAAATTTGGATGAGCAGGAGATTCTCTCAGCCATCGATTACGTCCATCTGCGGAACCGGAAACTGTATCTGACGGTCAACACCCTCTTAAAAGAGGAGGAACTGGAAGAGAAACTGTATCCGTATCTGCGTCCGTACTATGAGCAGGGACTGGATGCCGTGATTGTCCAGGATATGGGCGTTTTAAAGGCGGTCCGCTCCTGGTTCCCGGATCTCGACATTCATGCGAGCACACAGATGACAGTGACAGGATCTGCGGGAGCGCGTTTCCTGGAGAGCTTGGCGCAACGCGTGTGGTACCGGCCCGTGAGCTTTCGTTTGCAGAGATCCAGAAAATCCACCGGACGACCAACCTTGAAATTGAATGCTTCGTCCACGGGGCGCTCTGCTACTGCTATTCGGGACAGTGCCTTTTTTCCAGCCTGATCGGCGGAAGAAGCGGAAACCGCGGAAGATGCGCGCAGCCGTGCCGTCTGCCGTACGAAGCGTACGATAAAGACAACCACCGCATGGGGGAGCCGGGCGACCGCTATCCGTTAAGCCCGAAGGATATGTGTACGATAGAACTGCTGCCGGAGATTGTAAAATCCGGGATTATGTCCCTCAAAATCGAAGGCAGAATGAAAAAGCCGGAGTATACAGCGGGCGTTGTCAGCATTTACCGCAAATACCTCGATCTGTACGAGAAAAAGCCGTCCCGTTTCCACGTTCTGCCGGAGGACATGAAAAAGCTGCATGAGCTGTATAACCGTGACGGTTTCAACAAAAGCTATTATACCGTAAGAAACGGACGCGATATGATGGCGCTGAAGAACGAAAAAGAGCAGGAAAATAAAAAGAAACAGCGCAGAAATGAGCAGCTCTTTTATGAGATCCAGAGAGATTATATCGAGACTGAGGCAAAAGAGCCGATTTCCGGCTTTCTGACCCTGTATCCGGGCCAGCCGGCGTTCTTAAGTGCAGAAAGCGGAAAATACAGCGTAACAGCAGAGGCGGGCATGGTAGAACCGGCAAAGAAGCAGCCGCTGACAGAGGAACGCGTAAAAACACAGCTGGAAAAGACAGGCGAGACACCATTCTATTTCAAAGAACTCGATATCTGTATGGATGACAACTGTTTCGTGCCGATGCAGACGTTAAATGAGCTGCGGAGAGGCGTTTCGGACCAGCTGGTGAAAGAGATGACAGAGCCATACCGCAGAAAAGCAGCGGAAAAGCCGGAACAGGAAGCAAAAGCATCTGGAAAACCGGACCAGGAGAGCAGGCAGAAAAGAAAATGGAGCTGACCGCATCTGCCGAGACGAGAGCCCAGTGGAATGCGCTGCTCGAGATTCCGGAGATCACGACGATCTACGCCGGCATGGGATGCTTCAAACGGGAAATCTTCGAAGAGCAGGCGGAAAAGGCATCCTGCAGGCGAAAGAACTGGGAAAACAGGTTTATCTGATGCTGCCGCACGTTGTACGTGAAGGCGATCTGAAGGAATACCGCGACACGTTCCGCTGTCTGAAGGAGATCGGTCTTGGCGGTTTCCTGATCCGCAATCTCGAAAGCTTTTCGTTTTTGAAAGAGATGGGAATGGAAAAGGATATCCGGCTCGATTACAGCGTTTACACGTACAACAGCCGTGCGCAGGCATTCTGGCAGGAGCAGGGCGTGCAGCGTGATACCGTTCCGTATGAGCTGAACGAGCGGGAAATCGGAAAACGTGACAATACGAACAGCGAAATGGTGGTCTACGGCTACCTTCCGATGATGGTTTCCGCCCAGTGTGTCCAGAAGAACCTGAACGGCTGCAATCACAGTTATTCCCTGGTACGCTTAAAAGACCGGATGGGAAAATACTTCCCGGTGAAGAGTTACTGCACCTCGTGCTACAGTGTGATCTACAACAGCCTTCCGCTCGGCCTGGTAAAAGAAGCCGATGAGATCCGGTTCATGCATCCGGCTGCGGTGCGGCTGAATTTTACCATCGAGACACTGGAGGAGACAAAAGAAATCGCCGCTGCGTTTGCTGGAACGTACTGTAAAGGAATCGCAGTTCCGGCCGAACAGGAATATACCAAAGGCCATTTCCGCCGGAAAGTAGAGTAAACGGTGAAAAAAATAAGGGGAATTTATGGAAAATACCATTGTTCAGTTATCAAAATATGTGATTACCTTCCTCATGATCTGTTTTACCGTGCAGTCGTTTGCTGCACTCAAAGAGCGGGATGAGGATGAGCGCCATTACATTCTGATGCGGCAGATCATCATGATCATTCTGATGAATTTCATCTGTTTCTTCGTGATGTTCCTGCAGGAAGGCGAAGTATCAACGATTCAGATGTTTCTGCTCACGATGGCGTATATCCTGGGCGTACAGATCCTGTACCGCCTGATTTACCGGAAGGCATCGATGATCCTGGTAAACAACATGTGTATGCTGCTCTCGATCAGCATGATTATTCTGACGAGACTGAGCGTGTCAAAGGCGATGTCCCAGTACAAAATTCTGGCGGCATCCACACTGCTCTGCTTCATCATTCCGGTCATTGTCCGAAAGGGCAAGTTCCTGAAAATCTGACCTGGATTTACGCTGTGCTCGGAATTGCCATGCTTTCCGTCGTTATGGTGCTTGGCTTTACTTCCGGCGGTGCGAAGCTGTCGATCGAAATCCACGGCATTACGTTCCAGCTCTCCGAGATTGCCAAGATCACACTCGTGTTCTTTATGGCAGGCATGCTGCGCGAGGATAATTCCTTTGGAAACGTTGTGAAAGCAACGGTCATTGCGGCAGTTCATGTGCTGATCCTTGTTGCATCCACCGACCTTGGAACTGCGTTCGTCTTCTTTATGGCGTACGTGGTTGTAATCTATGTGGCAACGAGAAAAGCCAGATATCCGCTTTTGGGACTTGCGGGAATGAGTGCCGCCTGCGTTGTGGCGTATTTCCTGTTTTCCCATGTACGGAACCGTGTGGCACTCTGGCAGGATCCGATCGGAAACTGGGATATCAGCAGCCAGTTAGCACAGGGACTCTTCGGCATGTGCTCCGGCGGATGGTTCGGAACCGGCCTTTTCGAGGGACGGCCTGACATTATCCCGGTTGCAACGAAAGACTTTATTTTCTGTGCGATCTGTGAGGAGATGGGCATTATCTTCGGAATCTGCCTGATTCTGCTGTGCATGTCCACATTCCTTCTGATTATCAATATTTCCATGAAGATGAGCAAACGGTTCTACAAACTGATTGCCATGGGTCTTGGAACGGAATATGCGACACAGGTGTTCCTCACCATCGGAGGAACCATTAAATTTATTCCTATGACAGGTATCACGCTGCCGCTGGTCAGCTATGGAGGAAGCTCTATGTTCTCCACGGTGCTGATGCTGTCGATCATTCAGGGATTGTACATCTTAAGGGAAGACGAAGGTGAGGAGCTTGAGAAAAGACAAAACAAGAAGAAACGAAACCAGCAGAAAAACGACCCAGGCGCCAAGAAAAAACGACGCCCGGACGAAGAGACCGAAAGACGAAAGAAGAGCGGCAGCCGGAACGACGGACAGGAACCCGCCAGAAGTACCGCGAGCAGCCGGATGAATTCGAACGGCGGATCGAAGAGCAGACCGAGAACAGCCTCCACTGGTAAGGCGGCAAACAACGGCGCAGGGCCGTATCTGATCGTTTCGTTCCTGTTCGTGGCAATGTTTCTTGGGCTGATCGTGTATCTCGTTTACTTTAATGTCGTGCGGAAAGAAGAATTTCTGAATAGTTCTTACAATACGAGACAGAATAACTATGCAGAGCGCGTGATCCGCGGAACAATCTATTCTGCGGACGGCCAGGAACTGGCAAAGACGACGACAGATGAAAACGGGGATGAGGTAAGAACGTATCCGTTCGGCAGCCTGTTTGCGCAGGTGGTTGGCTACACGGGAAAAGGAAACAGCGGCTCGAATCTTCCTACAACTATATGCTGATGGAGTCCCATACAAGTAAGTTAAAGCAGGTAAAGAATGAATTCAGCGATGCGAAGAACCCGGGAGACAGTCTCTATACAACGCTGAATACAACACTCCAGCAGGCCGCGGCCGATGCACTGGACGGATACCGCGGTGCAGTTGTCGTGCTGGAGGCAAAAACGGGCCGTGTACTTGCCAATGTGAGCAATCCGGTTTTTAATCCTAATACGATTGATGAGGACTGGGAGGCACTGAACGCAGACGATGAGAGCGGCGTGTTTCTGAACCGCGGTCTGCAGGGAAGATATCCGCCGGGATCTACGTTCAAGATTGTTACTTCGCTTGCGTATCTCCGTCAGAACGGCACACTGGACGGTTTTTCGTTCGACTGTGACGGTGAGCTGACAGCAGGAAACTATACGATTCACTGCTCCGGCGGTGAAGTGCATGGACCGGAAGATTTTGCAGGTGCGTTTGCACATTCGTGCAACTCTGCCTTTGCACAGATTGGCCTTGGGCTGGATAAAGATGCCTTCCGCTCGCTGGCGGATTCCCTGTATCTGAACAGCCGTCTGGATCTGGAGCTTCCGACCAGCAAAAGTTCTTTCGACCTTGATTCGACAACGGCGGATGCTCTTGTGATGCAGACCTCCATTGGCCAGGGCGATACGCTGGTAACACCGATGGAGATGGCACTGATCGCCTCCGCGGTTGCAAATGACGGAGAAATGATCAAACCGCGTTATGTGGACAACATTGTGTCTGCGGACGGACAGGCAGTCAAAACCTTTTACAAAGAGTCTCTTGGCACGGTAATGTCCGAGAGCGAAGCCAATACGCTGACAGAGCTGATGAAAGGCGTTGTCCAGAGCGGAACTGCAGTTTCACTTTCGGATCTGCCGTACAATATCGCCGGTAAAACAGGAACCGCAGAACACGGAAGCGACGGAGAGACACCGCATTCCTGGTTTGTCGGATTCTCCAATGCGGATGATCCTGATATTGTCATTGCTGTTGTGGCAGAAAACGGCGGATATTCGAGTGAAGTCGCTGTACCGATTGCAAGACAGGTAATTGAAGCATATTATGCACAGCAGTAAACGATGAAAAAACGCGTTCGAACCGGAAAGGATGGGTTCGGGCGCGTTCTGAATTTTTAGAAAAATGTTAGAAAAAGGATGCGGTTTTAAGGTTGCGCGGGGGCGGGAAAAGAGGTATACTTTTTAACAGAAGATCTGGCGGCAAGCGGGAAGAAAAGAGCTGTCAGAGAATGGAAAAAGCCAGAAGGAGCTTAAAACGTATGATCGAAGCAGTAAGCTGCGGAGGTATCGTAATCTACCGTGGAAAAATATTGACGCTTTACAAAAGCTACCGCAACAAATATGAAGGCTGGGTTCTGCCGAAAGGAACCGTTGAGCCGGGAGAAACCCATGAACAGACTGCTGTCCGCGAGGTATATGAGGAGTCCGGCGTACACGGCACCATCATCAAGTACGTGGGAAAAAGCCAGTACAGCTTCAGCATTCCGGAGGACACCGTGGAAAAAGAGGTGCACTGGTATCTGATGGTCTCATCCGGCTACTACAGCCGTCCACAGAGAGAAGAATACTTGTGGATTCGGGCTATTACAAGTATCACGAAGCATATCATCTGCTGAAGTTTCCAATGAACGGCAGATTCTGGAAAAGGCCTATCAGGAGTATCTGGAACTGAAGAGAGCAAATTTATGGAAGGTTCAGCCACAGGCTCAGGGAAAATATGGTAAACTGGTATAAAAATCTGTACGTCGGGGATACTGCAAAAAAGAAACAGAAAAAATGGATGCGCCGGATTGAGAACAAAAAAGCAGTTCCGGGAGTCTGGCTCCTCACACTGCCTTCCAATCAGCAGAACAATCTGGATGTAATTCCGGCGGATCTGCTTTTACAGCCGGCCGTGCGGAGAAACTGTCCGATGATTGTCGGACTTGCCGTGTCGCGCGAGGAAGCTTTTGAGCTTGTGGAGGCGATCGCATTGGAAACTTATCGGGAAACCGGAGAAGTAAAAATCCGGGAATGGCTGCTGAACCGGATTGAGGGATGTGAATGATACATATACTATTCATGATTTTGAAGGCACTGGGATTTTACTCCTTGTTTTACTGTTTCTCGTGCTTCTTATCGTCTGCACCGTCCTGTTTCTTCCTTTTTGCTACCGGGCGCAGGTTCTGAAAGAAGAAGAGGGATTTGCCTGCGTAAAAGCGAGCGGAAGAGTATCGTGGCTTTTCGGAGCTGTCGCGCTGACGGCCTCGTATGAGGAACAGAAGCCGGAGGCGCAGATTCTGCTTTTCGGGGCATCACTGGAAACATGGAAACGGCGGCTGAAAAAGATCCGCCGGGGAGAAGCGTCCGTGCCCCGGACGGAGGAAAATGAGACAGAAAATGCGCCGGAAGCAGAAAAAACAGCAGAGCAGAAAGCGGAAGCGAAAAAAGAGCAGACATCGGCGGAACAACCGGCAGAACAAAAAACAGATACTGTAAAAAAACAAATGCCGCAAAGAGACGCAGAAAAGACACAGAAAGCACCGGACCAGACAGAAAAACAGCAGAAGGTGACAGCACAGAAGGAGCAGCCAGAGCAAGAGCAGGAACCGGATGCGCCGAAAAAAAGCATTCTGGAACGTTTTTTCGGAAGGATCGAATATCTTCCGGAAAAACTGCTGAATCTTGCCAGCCGTCTGCTGCAGACAGCTTTCCGGCTGTTGGAACTTCCGTTCCGTCTGCTTGAAAAACTGGAGCAGAAAATCCAGGCAGGCAGACGGTTAAAAAGAAAGTGGGAGAGTGTGAAAAAATTCTTCCGTTCGAAGATGTTCCGTGAGGCGCTGCTCCATGCAAAGAAAGAAGTGCTTTATTTCCTGAAGAAAGCAGCACCGAAAAAAGTAACCGGCATAGTCCGGTTCGGATTTGACGATCCGGCACTGACCGGAGAGACACTCGGCATTCTGGGTATGATTTATGGAAAACTGCCGAAAGACCTTTCCATCCAGCCGGATTTCGAACAGGAAATTCTCCAGGGCGATATCCGGATGAAAGGAAGTTTTCAGGCTGTGACAGCAGCCGGCATTGCACTTCGATTATTCCGGGATCAGAATCTTCGGAAAACCATACGACATTTCAAACACAAGGAGGCCTAAAAGATGGCAGAAAAGGACAACACATTTCAGAATACCGTAGAAGCACTGTTCCGCGGAATGGACAGTTTTATCACAACAAAGACGGTCGTAGGTGAGGCGATCCACATTGATGATACGATTCTTCTGCCGCTGGTAGACGTTTCCTTCGGCGTGGGAGCGGGTGCATTCGCAGAAAATGCAAAGAACAATGCAGGAGGCGGTATGGGCGGAAAAATTTCTCCGAGCGCCGTTCTTGTCATCAGCAAAAACGGAACGCGTCTGGTCAACATCAAAAACCAGGATGCTGTCACCAAAATCATTGACATGGCTCCGGATCTGATCAGCCGCTTTACCGGCAAAAAGGAAGAGGACGGGTATACCGCAGAGAAAGTAGAGCATATAATAAACCAAGAGGCGGATAAGGAGTAAGCTCGTTTGTGCAGAATTTTAGGTTTTCTGCTGTTTTGGATGGGGGTCGGGCTTCTCATCAGCCTGATGATCCGCAGCTCATTTCTTACGGTTCTTGCGGCCGCTCTGCTGCTGTGCGTGGGATATCATCTGTTCTGCAATACAGGGGAATAGTGAAAGATGCACAAAAAGATCGGAAATGAACTGGCTGATTTGTACAGAGAAATACTTGCAAAATGAAGAAAGCTGCGCTATAATAAGTCCATCTTAAATGAATCAGCCAACTATACTAATATCATAGATCAAGACGAGGGCGTCTTACCAGAATGAAAGTTTCGGTAGGATGCTCTTTTTCTTTTGCTAAGCATATGGATCGTTGGCAGGTTCAGCTTAAGAGACCACGCTATTTTTTTCTCCCTTTTAAAATATAAAAAATAGAGCACAACAGGGCATAAGCGAAAACTTATGTCCTGTTTGCTCTTCCCAGAACTTTTTTTAAAATCTTAATTCTATTTTTAAACAGCAAAAAAGCCTTCCCGGACTGGAAAGGCCTTTTAACCATTCAACTTATGCACGCTCTACTTTTCCGGATCTTAAGCAGGAAGTACATACGTACATTTTCTGCGGTACACCGTCAACTTTAACTTTGACAGATTTTACGTTAGATTTCCACATTTTATTGCTTCTTCTATGTGAATGACTTACGTTGTTTCCGAAATGAGCACCCTTCTCACAAATTGCACACTTTGCCATGATTGCACCTCCTTGACATACGTACTTGAGTCAAAACGCATTTTAGACTCACAACATAAGTCATTCTAACAGATCTATACCGGTTTTGCAAGTAAAAAATGAAAAAATTATATGAATTTTGAAGGTTTTTCATTTTAAACTTTCTTTTTTGCGGAAAAGCGGTTATAATGTATCGTAGAGTGGAGTCAGTTATTCCTGTCTCCATGTGTTTTGAATAGTATGATGGAATTGGAGGATACAAGGCATGAAAGGTCGTATGAATACAGGCTTGGGAGAAATCGTAATCAATCCGGATGTAATCGCCCTGTATGCGGGCAGCGTTGCTGTGGAGTGCTTCGGCATTGTCGGAATGGCAGCGGTAAACATGAAAGATGGACTGGTCAAACTTCTGAAAAAAGAGAGTCTGACACACGGAATTAATGTATCGATTTCGGAAAATAAAATTTCCCTGGATTTCCACGTGATTGTTTCTTACGGAGTCAGTATTTCTGCCGTAACAGATAACCTGATCAATAATGTGAAATACAAGGTGGAAGAGTTCACCGGAATGGAAATTGAAAAAATCAACATCCTGGTTGAAGGCGTTCGCGTCATCGACTGATGGTAATAGGAGGAAATGAAGAAAGTGGCTACAAATACAATTGATGCCGGCTTACTGGCAAAAATGTTTCTGGCTGGTGCAAAAAATCTGGAAGTAAAGAAAGAGTGGATCAATGAGCTGAACGTGTTCCCGGTACCGGACGGCGACACAGGTACCAACATGACGCTGACGATCATGTCCGCAGTCAAGGAAGTAAACTCGCTCACAGAAGTGAACATGTACAACCTTTCCAAGGCAATCTCTTCCGGTTCTCTGCGCGGTGCCAGAGGTAACTCCGGCGTTATTCTTTCCCAGCTCCTTCGTGGCTTTACCAAGAAGATCCGCGACTATCAAGAGCTGAATGCAGAGATTCTTGCAGAGGCAATGGAAAAAGCAGTCGAGACTGCATACAAAGCCGTTATGAAGCCAAAAGAAGGTACCATCCTGACCGTGGCAAAGGGAGCAGCAGAGAAAGCAGCAGAGCTTGCACCGGAAAGCGAAGATCTGAACGCATTCATCGAGGACGTTCTCGCGCATGCAGAGTACGTGCTCTCCCAGACACCAGAGATGCTGCCGGTATTAAAAGAGGCAGGCGTTGTGGATTCCGGCGGACAGGGTCTCTTAACCGTACTGCAGGGCGCATATGACGCGTTCCTCGGGAAAGAGATTGATCTGAATTTCGAGATGCCGGAAGCAAAGACAGAATTTGTCAGACCGTCCAAAGAGACAGAAAAAGAAATCAAATTCGGCTACTGCACCGAGTTTATCATTATGCTGGAAAACCCGCTTCCGGATGAAGAGGTTTATGCATTCAAAGATTTCCTGAACGGAATCGGAGATTCGATCGTTCTCGTTGCAGACGACGAGCTGGTTAAGGTACACGTACATACCAACGATCCTGGAAAAGCAATTTCCAAGGCGCTGACGTACGGACAGCTGACCAGAATGAAGATCGACAACATGCGTGAGGAGCATCAGGAGCGCCTGATCAAGAACGCAGAAAAGATCGCAGCACAGCAGGCAGAGGAAGATAAGAAGAGAAAAGAAGCAGCAAAACAGCCGCCGAAGGAGAACGGATTCATTGCCGTGTCCATCGGAGAGGGAATCAAAGAGATCTTCCAGGGACTCGGTGTTGATTACCTGATCGAGGGCGGTCAGACCATGAACCCGAGCACCGAGGATATGCTGACTGCAATTGAGAAGGTCAATGCAAAGAATATCTTTATTCTGCCGAACAACAAAAATATCATCCTCGCAGCAAATCAGGCAAAAGCCATGACTGAGGACAAAAATATCATCGTTGTTCCGACCAAAACCGTTCCGCAGGGCATCACAGCCATGATCAGCTATGTGCCGGAGAAATCTGCAGAAGAGAACGAGGAGGCCATGACAGAGGGCATCCAGATGGTGAAAACCGGTCAGGTAACGTACGCGGTACGTGATACCCACATCGATGAGAAAGAGATCCATCAGGGCGACATCATGGGACTTGGCGATCACGGACTTCTCGCTGTCGGACAGGATATTCTTACCGTTGCAGAAGAAACCATCCGCGCCATGGTCGATGAGGACAGCGAGCTGATCAGCATCTACTACGGTGAAGATATGAGTGAGGAAGATGCCGAAAGCCTTGGCGAAAAAATCGAGCAGGCATATCCGGACTGCGATGTGGAAGTAAACTATGGCGGACAGCGATTTACTACTGTGTCGTTTCGGTTGAATAAGAGTAAGGAAAGAAAAATATGAATACGGAACCCCTGACAACACTGAAGGGGATCGGTGAAAAAACGGAGAAGCTGTTTGCAAAAGTAGGAATCTACAATTTGCAGCAGCTTCTGCATTATTATCCAAGAGATTATGACTGCTATGCAGAGCCGGTTCCCCTTCGCGAATGCAGACAAGAGGAAAAGAATGCGGTATACGGAAGAATTGTCCACAGTCCGTCGGTAAAAGGAAACCAGAGAAAGAGCGTCGTTGTCCTGGAACTCTACGAGGAGCCGGTGCGGCTGCAGCTTACCTGGTTTAATATGCCGTTTCTGCGGAGCACGCTGAAGAAAGGCAGTGTTTTTATCTTCCGCGGAAAGATACAGGAAAAATCAGGCCGTCTCGTGATGGAGCAGCCGGAAATCTTCACTCCTGCCGCATACCATGAGCTTCTGGCAAGTCTTCAGCCGGTTTATGGGCTGACAGCCGGTCTCACGAACAAGATGGTGAGCAAGGCCGTCGCACAGGTGCTGGAACGATGCGCACCTGCGCAGGACTATCTGCCGGAGAAAATCCGTGACCGGTATGAACTCTGTGAAATCAATTATGCCCTCCATGAGGCTCATTTTCCAAAAGACCAGGAGCATCTGGCAACGGCACGGCGCAGAATTGTGTTCGAAGAGTTTTTTCTCTTCATCCTGTCCCTGCGGCAGTTAAAAGAGCAGACGGAGGGAATTACCAATGCGTTCCCGATCCGCGCCGTCTGGAAGACGGAGGAAGTCATCGAAAATATGCCGTACCGTCTCACGAATGCACAGATGCGCGTGTGGGGCGAACTGGAGCGGGACTTAAAAGGTCATACCCGCATGGCGCGGCTGGTACAGGGAGATGTCGGAAGCGGAAAGACGATTCTGGCATTCCTTGCAATGATTATGACAGCTGAGAACGGCTACCAGTCGGCGCTGATGGTTCCGACGGAGGTTCTGGCGCGGCAGCATTATGAATCGCTCTGCACTCTGTTGAAAGAAAACAATCTGACGGAATACAATCCCCGCCTTCTGACTGGATCCACGAAAGCAAAAGAACGCCGGGAAATCTATGCCAGTCTGGAAGACGGAAGCTGCAAAATGGTGATCGGCACACATGCACTGATTCAGGAAAAGGTACAGTACAAAAATCTGGCGCTTGTCATCACAGACGAACAGCACCGCTTCGGTGTCCGGCAGAGAACGGCACTTGCTGAAAAAGGGGAACCGCCGAATGTTCTCGTTATGAGTGCAACGCCGATTCCAAGAACCCTGGCTATCATTCTGTACGGAGATCTTTCGATTTCTGTGATTGATGAACTTCCGGCGAAGCGTCTGCCGATCAAAAACTGTGTGGTGGATACGTCTTACCGTCCAAAAGCTTACCGCTTTATCACGCGTCAGGTCGAACTGGGCCGTCAGGCGTATGTGATCTGCCCGATGGTGGAGGAGAGCGAGGGTCTGGAAGCGGAAAACGTCACCGACTATACACAGCTCCTGAAAAAAGAGCTGCCGGGCATCACAGTAGAGATGCTGCACGGACAGATGAGGGCGGCGCAGAAAAACGAGATCATGGAGCGGTTCGCCAGCGGAGAAATCCAGGTACTCGTCTCGACGACAGTCGTGGAGGTCGGTGTCAACGTGCCGAATGCGACGGTGATGATGGTGGAAAATGCCGAACGGTTCGGCCTTGCACAGCTCCATCACGCGTCCGCGGACGTGTCGGAGAGAGAGCATCAGTCCTACTGTATTTTCATCCGCGGAAACAAAGATCAGGAGACCGCCAAACGTCTGGAAATCCTGAACCATTCGAACGACGGGTTTTATATTGCCTCGGAAGATTTGAAACTGCGCGGCAGCGGCGATCTGCTGGGAACGCGCCAGAGCGGGGATATGGAATTCCAGATGGCAGATATTTTCCGGGATGCCGATATCCTGCAGAAAGCGAGTGAGGCGGCTTCAGAACTGCTTGCCGACGATCCTTATTTTGAAAAACCGGAGCATGAACTGCTGAAAAAGGTAATGAAATCGTATCTTGATCTGGAAAACCACGACATTGGATTGTGAAAAATTACAAAAAAATCCGGCTTTAAAATGCAAAATCGGATAAAAATAACAGCCTGATTGGATAGTATGGAAAATGACTGTACAATTTCGTGGAAAATTCGTGCGAAATCAGATATTACTTGAAATGACAAAAAAATTCATGTATCATAAACAAGGAATCAAAAAATGTGCGGACCGTGAGTGTCAAGCGTTCGCCTGAATGATAGTTCGCAGGACGCTCTTCCAAAATATACAGGGCCGGTCCAAATGGGAGGAAACAGATATGGTAAAGAAAAAACCAGCTGCCCAGGCTAAGACAGCAGAGAACGAGACAGTAAAAGTAGAGACCAAAGCAGCAGAAAAAACAACCGCAGCAGAGAAAGAAACTGTAAAAGAAGTTGCAAAAGAAGTTGTAAAGGAAACTGCAGCAGCAGAGGAAGCACCTGCAAAAGCAGAAGAAAAACCGGCAGCAAAAGCTGCAAAAACAACCCGCACAACAGCAAAGAAAACAACGACAAAGAAAGCGGCTGCACCGAAAAAACCAGCAGCAGCGAAAAAGCCGGCAGAGAAAAAAGCACCTGCAAAAGCAGCAAAGAAAGAAGCGGAGCAGGAGATGATTCTGCAGTTCGGCGGAAGAGAAATCAAGGAGAAAGATCTGTACGAGAGAATCCAGCAGATCTGGATCGAAGGATATGGCAAGAAAGCAGAGGAATTAAAGAGCCTGAAGGTTTATGTAAAACCGGAGGAATTTACTGCTTACTACGTAATCAATGATGATGTAACCGGAAGCATTGATCTGTAAGTATTATGTACAGCTCTGCAGGAGCAAGAAAAAAGCGTGAGCTTTTCCGAAAAGAAAAGAGCTCACGCTTTTTGATGCCTGTTCCGGCATCAGGATGTTATACCGGGATGATTAGTACTGGCCAGAAGAACCGCCGGACATCTGGCGTTCCTGCTGCTCAATCATCTTTTTGACCATATAACCTCCGACAGAACCATTCTGTTTGGAAGTCAGGTTACCGTTGTAGCCATCACTGAGCGGCACGCCGAGTTCGCTTGCCACCTCAAATTTGAATTTGTCCAGAGCGCCTTTTGCTTCTGGTACTGCTGCGGTATTCGATGAACGATTCGCCATGTTCATTCCCTCCTTTATCTTTGTGCTTGTTAAAAGCTGCTGTGAAGCAGATCCGGATGTGTTTTTCATCTGTTCTGCTACGGTCATAGTATGTGGAAAGAAAACAAAAATAAACTTCCAGATTCTGTATTTTTTCCGGAAAAGCGGAGAAAGTAAAAGAAGAAGGAAAAATGGAACGGCAGAAAAAATATAAAAACTGTGTAAAAAATTCACAAAAAGAATTGCGTTTTGAAAATAAATTTGTTATAATTGCTGTACATGGTAGTAAAAACAGGAGAAGGGGCGGTTTGCAGTAATGAATATTGGAATCATAGCACACAACAGCAAGAAGAGTCTGATCGAGGATTTCTGTATTGCATACAAGGGAATCCTCATGAAACATGAGGTGTACGCCACCGGAACCACCGGACGGCGGATTGAAGAGGTGACGAACCTTCATGTACACAAGTTTCTGCCTGGAAGCGTAGGCGGAGACAAACAGTTTACCGAGATGATTGAACGCGGCGATATGGATATGGTAATTTTCTTTTACAATCCGACGATGATCAATCCGAAAGAGCCGGATGTCTACAAAATTATCCGTACCTGCGACCAGTACAATATCCCGATTGCAACAAATATCGGAACCGCGGAGTCTCTGATTTTGGGACTTGCAAGAGGAGATCTGGACTGGAGAGAGCAGTTGAAAGCCGACTGATCCATCAAACAAAAACAGTAAGGACGAAAATAAGACCAACATGAGAGTAATAGCAGGAAAATGCCGGAGTCTTCCATTAAAGACGGTTCCCGGCAGACAGACCCGGCCGACGACGGACCGGATCAAAGAAACCTTATTTAATATGCTTCAGCCGTATCTGCCGGATGCGCGTTTTCTCGATCTGTTCGCCGGAAGCGGGGCGATCGGAATCGAGGCGTTGAGCCGCGGCGCCGAGCGCGCGTGGTTTGTAGAGCAGAACAAAGCTGCAGCAGACTGTATCCGGCAGAATTTAAATTTACGAAGCTGGAACAGCAGGCAGTGCTCCTGCCCATGGAAGCGCATGCAGCTCTGCAGTCGCTTCAGGGACAGGAGCCTTTTGGCTGCATTTTTATGGACCCGCCATACGATAAGGGACTGGAAAAGGACGTGCTGTATGCGTTCCGCGACGCCTCTTTTATCGGTGAGGATACCTTAATTATTGTAGAAGCATCGCTGAATACTGATTTCGACTGGGCGGAGGATGCCGGATACGAAATTCTGAAGAAAAAAATCTATAAGACAAATGTCCATGTATTCCTTACCCCGAAAAGCAAACACGAAGGAGTAAAAGAATCATGAAGACAGCCGTATACCCGGGAACTTTTGACCCTGTAACGTATGGTCATCTGGATGTTATCTTGCGTGCATCCAAGCTTTTTGACCGCGTAATCGTGGGAGTTTTACATAATTCCTCAAAATCTCCGTTGTTTTCTGTGGAAGAACGTGTTAATATACTAAAGAAAGCGACCCAGGACATTCCAAATGTCGAAGTCCGTTCTTTCAGCGGGCTCGCTGTTGATTTTGCGAAGGAATGCCAGGCGCATACGATCGTCCGCGGACTCCGCGCGATCACAGACTTTGAATATGAACTGCAGATGGCACAGACGAACCGCGTTCTGGAACCGGAAGTAGATACCACGTTTCTGATTACCTCGCTGGAGTATGCGTACCTCAGCTCCACGGTAGTAAAAGAAGTAGCTGCTTTTGGCGGCGACATTCACAAATTTGTTCCGGATTTTGTGGAAAAAGAAATCCGCGCAAAGTATGCCGCCCGAAATTCAGAAGGAATGCCGCAGGATAAAAGATAAGGAGAATTAAAATGAGCAGCAGAATTGAACAGATCATCGAAGAAATTGAGGAGTATGTAGAGAGCTGTAAATATCAGCCGCTGTCTACCACCAAAATCGTTGTAAATAAAGAAGAATTAGAAGAGCTTCTCCGTGAGCTCCGTCTGAAAACACCGGACGAGATCAAACGGTACCAGAAGATCATCAGCAACAAAGATGCGATTCTGGCAGATGCACAGAACAAGGCAGATGCCATCATTGCAGAGGCACAGGCAAAGGCAAGAGAGATGGTAGAGCAGAGTGAAGTGATGCAGTCAGCATACGCACAGGCAAATGAGACCGTCAACAATGCAAACCAGCAGGCACAGGAAATCCTGGATGCTGCAACCAACGATGCCAACAGCATCCGTCTCGGTGCCATCGGATATACCGATGATATGCTTGCCAACTTAAGCAATATTATGACGACTGCATTAAACGATGCAGGAGAGAAATACAACAGCTTTGTAGAATCCCTGACAAGCTGCTACAATACCGTTGTTCAGAACAGAAGTGAGCTCTCCCCGCAGGGTGCTCCGGAAGAAGAGCAGCCAGAGGAAGAAGTTGTCGTACCGGAATATGATCCGGCATCAGAAGAGGAAAGCGAAGAGGAATAAACCAAGCGTTCCTGCGAAAGCAGCACAGCAGAGCTTCCCGGCAAGATAAGGCCAGAGGGGCAGACCGCTGTTATGGATCATACAGTTTGTCTGGCAGCGACAGAGAGACCGCCGAAGGCGGCGCAGGTAAGGACAGCAGAGACTTTTCCGGCGTAAGGAAGAGAGGACGCGGCAAGCTGTGCGATTCCCGTCGTGATTTCCAGCACGCCGCAGAGCAGGGGCGAGGCGGAACCAAACGGATGCAGATCCATCAGAAGTCCGGACAGAATGGAAAACAGGATGATGTATCCGCCAAGCTGTGTAATGATTTCAAATCCGTTCATGATAGAGGTGTCCAGCAGGTTTCCTTTGGAAGTCTGTTTTGACATCTCTTTTTTTTCCACGGAATGTGTCCGATGGGCGGTGTGCCGGTGCAGGCGGAAGCGGCGGAAAACAAGCCGGAACAGAAAACCAGTTAGAAAATTGGAACCGTAGAGCACGCCGAAGACGAACCCGGGATGGATCTGTCCGGAAAACGCAGTTAAGATAACATAGGAAGACAGAAAAGCAGGACTCGGACTGCTGCAGAAGGTTAAAAGATAGCACGCTTCGTTCCGGTCAATTTCTTCTGCCTCATAGAGCTGGGCAGTGATGCGCGCTCCCATGGGAAAACCGCAGAAAAGACCGAGAAAAAGTGCATAAAACCCAGCCGGGGAAAGACCGAAAACCGTTTGAAAAAAAACTTCTGCACGGGCAGAGATCCGCCGCGCGGCTCCTGTTTCCAGAAGAAGAGATGTCAGAATCAGAAACGGCAGAAGTGACGGAAGAATGGTATGAAACCAGAGATTGACACCCTCGCAGGCATAGAAAAAAGTCGCGCGGGAAAGATAAGAAGACAGAAAAAAAGAAGCAGGGAAGAGAGAAATAAAAGTGATTTTTCATGACGTTCGAACCTCCTCCCGCTTTCTAAAATAGAGTATGACGAAGCTTTGAAAAAAAGAAGATGGGAGAAGAAAAAATGAGCGTATTAGCAGGATTAAAACCGGAACGGGTATTTTATTATTTTGAAGAGCTCTGCCGCATTCCGCACGGCTCCGGAAACACAAAAGAAGTGAGCGACTATCTGGTTCAGTTTGCAAGGGACCATGAATTATCCTGGTATCAGGATGCGTCCAACAACGTGATCATCCGCCGCCCGGCATCGAAGGGATGTGAATTGGCTCCGACCGTGATTCTGCAGGGCCACTGCGATATGGTCTGCGAGAAGAAGCCGGGCAGCAGCCACGATTTTACGAAGGACGGCCTTGAGATTCACATCGACGGCGATGAGATTTATGCCAGGGACACGACGCTTGGCGGAGACGACGGAATTGCCGTTGCCTATATGCTGGCTGTGCTGGAATCGGATGATCTGCAGCTTCCGGCCATCGAGGCACTGATTACGACGGATGAAGAGATCGGACTGCTCGGCGCAGCAGCATTAAACGGGAATGAATTAAAGGGAAGAACACTGTTAAATATGGATTCTGAAGAGGAAGGCATTCTCACCGTATCGTGCGCAGGCGGTATGACAGCCATGATGGATCTGCCGGTGCGCAGAAGCGAAGTGATGGGTGAGCAGATGGAAGTGACGATTTCCGGTCTTGCCGGTGGCCATTCCGGTACGGAAATCCACAAAAACCGTGCCAACTCCAACATTCTGGCGGGCCGTTTCCTGTACGAACTGGCAGGAAGATGGATTATGCCTGATCGAGCTGGAGGGCGGTTTAAAAGACAACGCCATTCCGCGGACAACCCGTATGCTTCTTGCCATCGACGGCGGAGAGAAAGAGATCTTAAAAGAGGAAGCATCACGCTTCACCGAAAATCTTTGCAGAGAGTACAGCGGAACAGATGACGGTATTACCGTTACGGTAGAGAAAACAGGCGAGGGCGCTGCACCGGCGCTTCATCCGGTCAGCCTGCAGAAAACCGTCTTTTTCCTGATGAATCTTCCGAACGGGGTACAGAAGATGAGCGGCCAGATCCCGGGACTGGTGGAAACATCCCTGAACCTCGGCATTCTGAAATTAGAGCCGGATCACCTGCATGCGTGTGCGAGTGTGCGGAGCTCCGTGGGAAGTGCAAAAGAAGCCCTTTCCGACAAGCTGGAGTATCTGATCGGTTTCCTGGGCGGTGAGTTCCACGTAGAGGGCGCGTACCCGGCATGGGAGTATAAAGAGGATTCTGCCCTCCGCGATCTGATGGTGGCGGAATATGAAGCCATGTATGGACAGAAACCGGCAGTGGAAGCGATTCATGCCGGACTGGAATGCGGTTTGTTCTATGAAAAGCTTTCCGGTCTTGACTGTGTATCTTTCGGCCCGAACATGAAAGCAATCCACACGACCGAGGAGCGGCTTTCAATTTCCTCCGTGGAGAGAACGTATCAGTACCTGTGCCGCGTTCTGGAGCAGCTTTCGAAACGGCAGGCATAAAAAACTGCCCGTGTCTATTTCAAAAAAGTTTCTGAAAAACAGTCATAAAACAGAAAAGACAGGCATAAAGTAACAGGGTGGGGATTGAATTTCCAAAGCGTTTACCATCCGATAAGAAAAATGGCTGAAAGCAGGAGCAAAAAAGGAGATTAGGGGACATGGATATACTGTTATGGCATGAGATTCTGGAACCATACGAGCTGGCTGTCAAGGAATTACAGGTGAAATTCCGGCATCTGATCAAGGAGCACCACGGAAAAGGCTGTACTCACCGATCGAGAGTGTGAGCGGCCGTGTGAAGAGTGTTTCCAGTATTCTGGAAAAATGCAGAGAAAGGGCATTGCGCCCGAAGAGATGGAGGAGCAGGTGGAGGATATCGCGGGCATCCGCATCATCTGCCAGTTCGTTGAAGATATCGAAAAGGTTGCCGACCTGATCCAGAAGCGGTCGGATATTGAGATTAAGAGCGAGAAAGACTACATCCGCCACATGAAGGACAGCGGTTACCGGAGCTATCACCTCATTGTTTACTATACCGTGGAGACGATGAACGGCCCGAAGCGCATCCAGGTGGAAATCCAGATCCGCACGATGGCGATGGATTTCTGGGCGACGATTGAGCACTCGCTGCAGTACAAATATAAGGCAAACATTCCGGATCACATCCGGGAGCGCTTAAGCGCAGCTGCAAAGGCGATCATTGTGCTGGATAATGAGATGTCCTCTGTGCGGAGTGAGATTATGGATGCACAGAATTCCTCCCAGATGCAGCGGAATCTGATCACGGATATCCTGAATAATATCGAGAATCTTTACAAGGTGACGAACAAACGCGAAGTAGAAAAAATTCAGGATGAGTTTTATCACATCTATGCGCAGAACGATCTGCAGGAGTTAAAACGGTTCCACAAAGAACTGGATCTGATTGCAGAGGGATACCGCGCACAGGCAATTACAGATGAACTTTAGAACAAAAGGGGATAAACGGATATGATCACACTGCCGGAAGCCTTTGAGCAGGAGATGAAACAGCTGCTCGGTGAGGAGGAATATGAGGCATACCGCAAGACATTTGACGAGGCGGTACATAGAGGACTGCGGGTAAACAACGGAAAAATTTCGACAGAAGAGTTTCTTAGGCGGACCGATATTCCGCTTAAGAAGGTTCCGTGGATCCCAAATGGATTTTATTACGATGAAGAGAGCTGCAATCCGGCAAAGGATGCCGATTACTATGCGGGCCTGTATTATCTGCAGGAGCCGAGTGCGATGACACCGGCATCCCGCTTTCCAATTGAGCCGGATGACCGTGTGCTCGATCTCTGTGCGGCACCGGGCGGAAAGGCAACGGAGCTGGGAAGCCGGATCGGTGAGGGCGGCATGCTGCTGGCAAACGATATCAGCAATTCGCGGGCGAAGGCGCTGCTGCGCAACCTGGAAATCCAGGGAGTGGGACGTCTTCTCGTGACGAGCGAGGATCCGGAAAAATTAGTAACCTTGTATCCGGCCTTTTTTGACAAGATCCTTCTTGACGCGCCGTGCTCTGGGGAGGGCATGTTCCGAAAAGAGAGCTCAATGCTGCGCTACTACAGTGAAAATGGGCCGGAGCATTATGTGCCGATCCAGAAAAAACTGATCGAGCAGGCGTATCAGATGCTTGCAGAGGGCGGAGAGCTGCTGTACTCTACCTGTACGTTTTCTGTAAAGGAGAACGAAGAGGTCATCGCAGGGCTGCTGGATGTGCATCCGGATATGGAAGTGCAGGAAATTACCCCGGGTTACGAAGGGTTTGCGCCGGGAGTATCCGTGAATGGCCGCGATCTTTCCCGGTGCGTTCATATTTTCCCGCAGCGGATGGAGGGAGAAGGCCATTTCGTGGCGCTCCTGAAAAAGCAGGGAGAGAGCCGGAAACGGCAGCCTTCCCGCCTTTTGGAAACGACAAAGAAGCTGCCGAAAGAGGCGGAAGAGTTTCTTGCTGGCGTGCGCATGGACTGGAAGAATGGTTCGTTTGCCCTTGTGAAAGACCAGCTCTATTTTCTGCCGGAAGGTGTCTGTGCGGCAAAGGGTCTGCGCTATCTGCGGACCGGACTTTCGCTTGGCACCGTAAAGAAAAACCGCTTCGAGCCGTCCCAGGCGCTGGCGGCGTATCTGAAAAAAGAAGAATACGTTTCGTGTTTGACCATTCCCAAGGGAGATGACCGTGTCATGCGCTACTTAAAGGGTGAGACACTCTCGTTTTCCGAGGAAGAGTGTCAGGGGAAAAAGGGCTGGGTGCTTGTGTGCCTGGATGATTTCCCACTTGGCTGGGGAAAAATAAACAACGGAACGTTAAAGAATAAATATTATGCAGGATGGCGGATGGTATGAGTAAATTACGACTCGATAAATATCTGGCGGACATGGGTGTGGGAACACGCCAGGAAGTAAAGGCCCTGATCCGGAAGGGACGGGTGGCCGTAGACGGAATTACGGCAAAAGCCCCGGAACTGAAAGTCGACCCGGATGAAGCGCAGGTGACTGTGGACGGAAACAGCATTTCCTATGTGAAAATGGAATACTGGATGCTCCACAAACCGGAGGGTGTCGTCTCTGCGACGGAGGACCGCCGTGACCGTACCGTACTCGATCTTTTAAGTGATGCGGCAAGAAAAGACCTCTTTCCGGTCGGACGGCTCGACAAGGACACCGAAGGCTGCTGCTGATTACGAACGACGGAGCTCTTTCCCACCGGCTGCTCTCTCCGAAATCGCATGTCTCGAAAGTGTATGAAGCCGTGATTGACGGAAAAGTGACAGAAGAAGATCGGCAGGCATTTGCCGAAGGGCTCGACATTGGGGACGACAAACCGACACTTCCGGCCGAGCTTACCATTCTGGAAACGACAGAAAAAGAGCCTGGCATTTTTGAAAGCCGGATCCGCATTACCATCTGTGAGGGCCGCTTCCACCAGATCAAGCGCATGTTTGAGAAGGTCGGAAAAACGGTCGTCTATTTGAAACGGCTGTCGATGGGGAGCCTGAAACTTGATCCGGCGCTGCAAAAGGGCAGTGCCCGTCTCCTGACGCAGGAAGAAAAAGCGGCGCTTGGCATAGCGGACGCCGAAACACAGAAAGGAAAGTAAAGCATGCCTTTTTTACCAATTACAAGAGAAGAGATGAAGGAACGGGGAATCGAACAGTTTGACTTTGTCTATGTCATCGGAGATGCCTACGTGGACCATTCCTCGTTCGGCCCGGCAATCATCAGCGTGTGCTCGAGGCGAACGGCTATTCCGTCGGCATCATCTCACAGCCGGACTGGAAGGACGAGAACAGTATTTCGATTTTCGGTGAACCGCGTCTTGGCTTTCTTGTCTCTTCCGGAAATATGGATTCCATGGTCAACCATTATACCGTGGCGAAAAAGCACCGAAAAACAGATGCCTTTACGCCGGGCGGTGTCATGGGAAAACGGCCGGACCGCGCGGTTACCGTGTACGGCAATCTGATCCGGAGAACGTATAAACATACACCGATGATCCTCGGCGGCATCGAGGCATCGCTCCGGCGTCTTTCGCATTACGATTACTGGTCTGACCAGGTGCGCCGCTCCGTCCTTCTCGATTCCGGTGCGGATCTGATTTCGTACGGAATGGGAGAACTTCGATCGTAGCGATTGCAGATGCACTTGCGGCTGGCATTGACGTTCATGATGTCACCTTTATTCCGGGAACCGTTTATCGGAGCAAAACGCTGGATCACCTGATTGACCGGTGGTGCTGCCGTCATTCGAGGAGGTGCGGGAGAGCAAGCGGACGTATGCGGAGAGCTTTGCGATTCAGTATAAAAATACCGATGCCATCAATGCGAAGCCGATGGCAGAGCCGTATGAGGGCCAGGGCTACATTGTACAGAATCCGCCTTCCCGTCCTTTGACAGAGCAGGAGATGGATGATGTCTATGCGCTTCCATACATGCGCGCCTATCACCCAAGCTATGAAAAAGACGGCGGTGTGCCGGCGCTTGGGGAAATCAAATACAGTCTGACGAGCAACCGCGGCTGCTTTGGGTCCTGCAGTTTCTGCGCGCTGACGTTCCACGAGGGACGCGTTGTGCAGACAAGAAGCCACGAATCCATTCTGGCGGAAGCGCGGCAGATGGTTCAGGAAAAAGAATTTAAAGGCTATATTCACGATGTCGGCGGCCCGACGGCGGATTTCCGCGGTCCGGCATGCAAAAAGCAGCTCACCAAAGGCGCCTGCCCGAACCGGAACTGTCTCTTCCCGGAGCCGTGTAAAAATATGGTGGCAGATCACAGAGATTATGTGAAGCTGCTGCGGGAATTAAAAGACATTCCGGGCGTGAAGAAAGTCTTTATCCGCTCTGGCATCCGTTTTGACTATGTCCTGGCCGATAAAGACCAGACGTTCCTTTCCGAGCTGGTAAAGGATCACGTCAGCGGTCAGCTCCGCGTTGCGCCGGAGCACGTTTCGAACCGTGTGCTTTCCTATATGGGAAACCGCGCCACGAAGTATATCAGGAATTTATCCGCCGCTTCGATGCGTGCAACAAAAAGACGGGGAAGCAGCAGTACGCACTTCCGTATTTTATGTCGTCCCATCCGGGGTGTGACTTGGAGGATGCGGTGGAGCTTGCCGAGTACATCCGCGATATGGGATTTATCCCGGAGCAGGCACAGGACTTCTATCCGACGCCTTCCACACTTTCCACCTGTATGTACTATACCGGTCTTGACCCGCGGACGATGGATCCGGTTTACGTGCCGAAATCGCCGCATGAGAAGGCGATGCAGCGTGCGCTGATTCAGTACCGGAATCCGGAGAACTATGAGCTCGTCTGCGAGGCACTGCGCGGACACACCGGGAGGATCTGATCGGATTCGGACCGAAATGTCTCGTACGGCCGAGAAAGATGGCCGGGGAGGCAGGAAAACCGTCAAGAGGAAAAGGGTCCAACGGAAAAGGCTTTGGCCAGAAAACGGCGAATGACCGTTCCGGACAGGGAAAAGCCAAAACAGGCGGACGGCCGAAAAAGACGCTCCGCAACGTGCACAAAAAGAAATAAACACGCAGAAGATGAGCGGGGATCTTATCGAAGAAGGGAAATGACAGAAGAATGAAGATCAGAAAAGGGGATTACGGCTATATCCGCCGGGAAAAGAAAAAAAGACTGCTTGTGACACTGGGACTGTTCGTCCTTCCGGCCATCGTTTTTATTGTCGGGCTTGTGCTTGCAGACGGAAACAAGAGCAACATTTTTACGGTTGTCGCCGTAGTAGGCTGTCTGCCGGGCTGCCGCGCCGCCGTCGGTTTTATCATGATGGTTATGCAAAAGTCAGTGGACAAAGCAGTGTACGATGCCATTGAGGCAAAAAAAGGAAAACTGCTGATGGGATATGAAATGTATATCACACAGGAAAAATCGAGTCTGATGATCGAAGCAGCGGCGTTCTGCGGTGAGGAGATCGCCTGCTACACCACGCGCGCCAAAGACCAGAAACAGATCGAGGACTGCACTACGTATCTGAACAAGATCATCCGTGCCAACGGCTACAAATGCCATGTGAAGATTTTTGATCGGGAAAAAGCATTTCTGGAGCGCCTCGATTCCCTGAACCGCAACTACGATGAGCTGGAAAAGGGCGCCAGTGAAAACTTCAAACCGGATGAGCGGTACCCGGATCTGTCCCGCACGGAACTGGTGAAACACACGATGCTGGCGCTGGCACTGTAGGAGACCATTGCTATGAGAGAACTGACCGTGACAGAAAAAGACTGCGCGCAGCAGCTCATCAAATATCTGTCCAAATATATGGAGGAGGCGCCAAAGAGTTTCTTCTATAAAATGCTGCGAAAGAAAAACATTGTGCTGAACCAGAAAAAGGCGGACGGCAGTGAAAAGCTGAAAACAGGCGATACGATCCGGCTGTATCTGGCGGAAGAGACCATCGAAAAATTTCGGAAAACACCGGAAAAACCGGCGGCTGGAAAACAGGTAAAGTATCCGAAGCTGGATATCGTCTATGAAGACGAAAAAGTAATTTTCCTGAACAAGCCGGCAGGTGTCCTCTCACAGAAGGCGAAAGAGACGGATGTGAGCCTTACCGAAGCGCTCGGCGCCTATCTTTCGGAAAAAAATGCCGGGGAGGAGACCATGTTCCGCGCCGGACTCTGCAATCGTCTGGACCGGAACACCAGCGGTCTGATTCTTGCCGGAAAAACCGTTGCGGCGACGCAGCAGCTTTCAGACTGATCGCAGAGCGGGCTGTTGGAAAATACTATCTGACGGTTGTAAAAGGAACCGTGACAGAGACAGAGCGGATACGCGGATATCTCACAAAAAATGAGAGGACAAACCGTGTTTCGATTCAGAGAGAGCAGCAGGGAGATGCTGTTTACATAGAAACCGCATACCGGCCGCTCTGTGCCGGAAGAGGCTGCACGCTGCTGGAGGTTGAGCTGGTGACCGGAAAGAGCCATCAGATCCGCAGCCATCTCGCGAGCATCGGTCATCCGCTTGCGGGAGATACGAAATACGGGGATGCGGAGTTTAACCGCCGCTTCCGGGAAAAATACGGACTGAAATACCAACTTCTCCATTCGTGGAAGGCGGTATTTCCAGAGCTTACGGGCACCTTATCGGATCTGTCCGGAAAAACCTTTACAGCGCCCCTGCCATCATCGTGCGCCGGATTTTACAGGGAGAACATTTGACGGGAGAAGGATTATGAGCCGAAAAGACAACGAAAAGAAAGAAACAAAACCAAGAAAAACGGAGGAGACGAGCATCGGACGGGAAATCTGGGAATATGTAAAAATGATCGCCATTGTCGTGGCAGTCGTTGTTTTTGTGGAGCAGGTCATTGTCATCAACGCAAGAATCCCATCTCCTTCCATGGAAAACACGATTATGACCGGAGACCAGATCTTCGGTAACCGCCTTGCTTATGTAAAGAGCGATCCGCAGCGGTATGACATCGTTATTTTCTATTATCCGGACGACGAGAAGCAGAAGTTTATCAAGCGCGTCATCGGACTGCCGGGAGAGACGGTTACGATCCGCGACGGAAAGGTGTATATCAACGATTCCACCGAGCCGCTGCGCGATGATTTCTGCCCGGAAACACCGGTCGGCGATTTCGGACCGTATGAGGTGCCGGAGGGCTGCTACTTTATGCTCGGCGACAACCGGAACGTATCAAAGGATTCCCGCTACTGGCTGAATCCGTACGTAGAGAAAGACAAGATCATCGGCAAGGCCTTTCTGCGCTACTGGCCGCTGAACAAAATTTCTCTGATTGAATAAGAACAGAACGAAGACGAGGACAGGAATTATGGCATGGACATCGAGGGGACTCCGCGGATCAACGTTGGAGGAAATGATCAACCGCACAAACGAGCAGTACCGTGACAAGCATCTGGCACTGATCCAGAAGGTGCCGACGCCGATCACCCCGATCAAAATAGATAAGGAGAGCAGACACATCACGCTGGCTTATTTTGAAAAGAAGAGTACCGTTGATTACATCGGCGCTGTACAGGGCATTCCCGTCTGCTTCGATGCCAAAGAGTGCAAAACGGATTCCTTTCCGCTCGCAAACATCCACGAGCACCAGGTCACGTTTATGAAAGATTTCGAGCAGCAGGGGGGATTTCCTTCCTGCTGCTGTATTTTACGGCGCGGGACGAATATTATTACCTGCGGTATGAGACGATGAAAACCTTCTGGGACCGCGGACAGAACGGCGGAAAGAAGCATTTTTCCTACACCGAGCTTGAAACGTCATTCTTCCTTCCCAGAACGGGAAGCAGCGTTCTCGTCCCGTACCTGAACGGAATCCAGAAGGATCTGGAGATACGGGATTCGAAAGCGGATTAAAATTTTGAGTTGACAGGGAAAATGTTTTCCGATATACTAACCATAGTTTTAAATTCAATATGGTAATATGGTAGTGAACTAAAGCGAAAAAGTGAGGACAACAAAACATGGATCGATTAATTCATACCCCGGAAGCGTCCGGGATGTCTACAATCAGGAATGTACGAAAAAATTATACCTGGAGAATCAGATTGAGCAGGTATTTCATGCGTTTGGATATCAGGATATTGAAACACCGACGTTCGAGTTTTTTGATGTATTCGGAAGAGAAGTGGGAACAACACCGTCCCGCGAGCTCTACAAATTCTTTGACCGCGACGGCAACACCCTTGTGCTCCGTCCGGACTTTACCCCGTCGATTGCACGCGCAGCCTCCATGTATTTCATGGAAGAGACGATGCCGATCCGCCTTTGCTACAGAGGAAGCAGCTTCGTCAACAGCAGCAGCTATCAGGGCCGCTTAAAAGAGTCCACCCAGATGGGCGTCGAGCTCTTAAACGATGATTCCGCAATGGCAGACGCAGAGATCATTGCGATGACCGTAAAAGTTATGCTGGATGCCGGTCTTACCGATTTCCAGATCAGCATCGGCCACGTAGGTTTCTTCCAGGCGCTCGCCGAGGAAGCTGCTCTCTCCGAGGATGTTCTGAACGAATTAAAAGAACTGATTTCCATTAAAAATCATTTTGGCGCCGAGGAGCTGCTGGCAAAACAGAACCTTCGAAGTGATCTGTTTGAAGCACTCCGTGATGTTCCGCAGCTGTTCGGAAATGCAGAGATTCTCGAAAAGGCAAAAGGCCTTACAAGAAATCCGGCGGCAAGAGAGGCACTCGATCGTCTGGCTACGATCTATGAGATCGTTAAAGATTACGGCTATGAAAAATACGTCTTCTTCGATCTCGGCCTTTTAAGCAAATTCCATTACTACACCGGTATTATTTTCCAGGCCTACACCTACGGCACCGGCGAGCGATCGTAAAAGGCGGCCGCTACGATGCACTGCTGCAGCACTTCGGAAAGAAAGCGCCGGCGATCGGATTCTGTACTGTCATGGAATCTCTGATGAATGCACTGGAGCGCCAGAAAATTTCTCTTCCGATTGCCAATACGAAAACGATGCTACTCTACCCGGATTTTCTTCAGCCGCTGGCCGTAAAACTTGCTAACGAGCACAGAAGCAAGGGCATGGATGTCGCGCTGGTCTGCTTTGCAAGGGACAAGGTTCTTGCAGATTATGAAGAATACGGCAGAAAGAACCAGTTCGGCGGCATTGTCTATATTCAGAAGAGCGATTCGGTGCTTGCTATCGATTTGTCGACAGGAGAAGTACAGCCGGTGGAGCTGTAGGAGAGGAAGGGTACGAAAAAGATGAGATATTTGACCATTGCACTGACAAAAGGACGCCTGGCGTACCAGACGCTGGAGCTGCTGGAAAAAGTCGGCATCACCTGCGATGAAATGAAAAATAAAGATACGAGAAAGCTGATTTTCACGGACGAAGAGCATAAGCTCCGTTTCTTCCTCGCCAAAGGTCCGGATGTGCCGACCTATGTGGAGTACGGCGCAGCGGATATCGGAATCGTCGGAAAGGACACGATTCTGGAGGAAGGAAGACGCCTCTACGAGGTATTGGACCTTGGCTACGGCAAGTGCCGCATGTGTGTCTGCGGACCGGAGTCCGCGCGTGAGCTGCTGCAGCACAACCAGCAGATCCGTGTGGCAACGAAGTACCCAAACATTGCCAAGGATTACTTCTACAACCGCAAGCACCAGACCGTTGAGATGATCAAGCTGAACGGCTCGATCGAGCTGGCACCGATTGTCGGACTTTCCGAAGTGATTGTGGATATTGTAGAGACAGGAAGCACTTTACGGGAAAACGGCCTGACCGTTCTCGAGGAGGTCTGCCCGCTGTCTGCGCGCATGGTTGTCAACCAGGTGAGCATGCGGATGGAAAATGAGAGAATTACCAAATTAATTCAGGATCTGAAAGGAGCACTGGTATGAGAATCGTAAAACTGACAAAAGAGACTACAGAAAATATTCTGGAGAATATGCTGAAACGAAGCCCGACACAGTACGGAACGTACGAGGCTTCCGTGCAGGAGATCATTGAGAATGTAAAAACAAGAAAAGACGCAGCCGTTTTCGAATATACCGAGAAATTCGACCACGCGGTACTCGATGCTTCTACCGTAGAAGTAACACAGGAAGAGATTGATGAAGCGTACAACATCGTAGATCCAGAGCTGATCGGTGTCATCCGCAGATCCATGAAAAATATCCGTGAGTTCCACGAAAAACAGAAACAGAACAGCTGGTTCACCTCTACCGAGAACGGAACGATGCTTGGCCAGAAGCTGACCGCCCTGAACCGTGTCGGCGTATACGTTCCGGGAGGAAAGGCAGCGTATCCGTCCTCTGTTCTGATGAACATTCTTCCGGCAAAAGTGGCAGGAGTCAAAGAAATCTGCATGACAACGCCGTGCGGCAGAGACGGAAAAGTCAACCCGGTTGTCCTTGCGGCAGCAAAAGAAGCCGGTGCGGACCGCGTCTTTAAAATCGGCGGTGCACAGGCAATTGCAGCCCTTGCTTACGGAACCGAGAGCATTCCGAAAGTCGATAAAATCGTAGGACCTGGAAACATCTACGTTGCCCTTGCAAAGAAAGCCGTATACGGAAATGTCAGCATCGACTCCATCGCAGGCCCAAGTGAGATTCTTGTCCTTGCTGATGAGACTGCAAATCCGCGGTTCGTGGCAGCCGATCTCTTAAGCCAGGCTGAGCATGATGAGCTTGCAAGTGCGATCCTCATTACCACCTCCCAGGAACTGGCAGAGAAGGTAAGTGAAGAGGTAGACGGTTTCTTAAAAGTCCTCTCCAGAAGCGACATCATCTCCAAATCACTGGACAACTTCGGCTACATCCTTGTCACCGATTCGCATCAGGAAGCGATCGACACCGTAGATGCCATCGCACCGGAGCACCTCGAGATCGTGACGAAGAACCCGTTTGAGGATATGATGAAGGTACATAACGCCGGTGCTATTTTCCTCGGCGAGAACTCCAGCGAGCCTCTCGGTGACTATTTTGCCGGCCCGAACCATATCCTGCCGACGAACGGAACCGCAAAATTCTTCTCACCGCTGTCCGTAGACGATTTCGTGAAGAAATCCAGCATCATCTATTATTCCAGAGAAGCCCTTTCCGAGATCCACGAGGATATCGAGAGCTTTGCAAAATCAGAGAGCCTGACGGCACACGCCAATTCGATTGCCGTCCGTTTTGAGGGGGAAGAGTAAGTGGAGAACAGAACAGCCAGCGTAGAACGCGTGACAAAAGAAACAAAGATCCGCATGACATTAAATCTGGATGGAACGGGAAAGAGCGACATCCACACCGGCATCGGCTTTTTTGACCATATGCTCGACGGCTTTGCCCGCCACGGTCTTTTCGACCTTTCCGTTTCTGTAGACGGAGACCTTGATGTAGACGGCCACCACACGATCGAGGACACCGGTATCGTGCTCGGAACTGCAATCCGCGAGGCAGTCGGCGACAAACAGGCATCCGCCGCTACGGCGACAGAATCCTTCCGATGGACGAGACACTGGTGCTCTCGGCCATTGACCTCTGCGGCAGACCGTATCTCTCTTTCCAGGCAGAATTTACACGGGAGAAAGTAGGAGAGATGGAGACCGAGATGGTAAAAGAATTCTTCTACGCCGTTTCCTATGCGGCGCAGATGAATCTGCATATCAAAGTGCTTGACGGCGGAAATAACCACCACATCATCGAGGCGATGTTCAAAGCATTTGCGAAGGCACTCGATGAGGCAACTTCCTTCGATCCGAGAATTGCCGGCGTGCTCTCGACCAAGGGCAGCCTGTAAGAGCAGAAAAAGAGGAGAACAAGAGATGAAACAAGCATTAAAATGTGATTTTACCTGGGCGGATTTTAAGACAAACAGCGACGGCATGGTTCCGGTTGTTGTACAGGATGCGGAAAATGACGAAGTGCTGATGCTCGCTACATGAATGAAGAAGCGTTTGAGACGACACTGCGCCTTGGAAAAATGACGTACTGGAGCAGAAGCCGCAATGAGCTCTGGACGAAGGGACTGAGCTCCGGCCATGTGCAGTATGTAAAACAGCTTCTGATCGACTGCGACAACGATACAATCCTTGCCAAAGTAGAACAGGTCGGCGCAGCGTGCCACACCGGAAACCGCACCTGCTTTTACCGGACCCTGGCGGAATAAAAATTTTTGATTCAGAGCATAAAAAGAGCTCCTGTTTCACAGAATAAAATCTGTAGGACAGGAGCCTTTTATGCAGTTCTGTATCGTTAAAAAGCCATTACAGAAGAAGGTATTTTAAGATAAACAGAACAGCCAGGATGTACATGATCACGCTGATCTTTTTTTCTTTTGCTTTTCCGCTCAGGATCTGGATTGCAACGTAGGAGATAACTCCCATGGCAATACCTTCGGAAATGCTGTAGAAGAATGGCATTGCTCCGATGCAGATGTAGCACGGAATCGCCTCGGAAAGATCGCTGAAATCAATGTTGACTACGTTGGTCAGCATGTAGAAGCCTACCACGATCAGTGCCGGAGCCGTTGCAAAGGACGGGATGGCAAGGAAGATCGGGGAGAGGAACAGAGCGAGGCCGAAGAGGATTGCAGTGGTAACAGCGGTAAGACCGGTACGGCCGCCTTCGGAAACGCCGGAAGCACTCTCAACGAAAGTCGTTGTGGTAGAAGTACCAAGAACAGCACCTGCGCAGGTAGCAACAGCATCTGCCATCAGCGCGCCCTTGATGCGCGGAAGTTTTCCGTTTTTGTCGAGCATGTTTGCCTTGGAAGATACACCGATCAGAGTTCCGATGGTATCAAACATATCGACAAACAGGAATGCAAACATGATCACGAAGAACTCGCCTGTTTTCAGAATGGAGAAATCCAGTTTTCCGAAAATCGGGGCAAGGCTTGGAATGGAAGTCCGTTGGAAAATCCGGGAACAGGCTGTAGAAGCCGTTTGCCGGGTTCGGAACGTAGAGACCGCATGCCTGGCAGATCATGCCGAGGATCCAGGTTGCAAGAATTCCCCAGAGGATGTTTCCCTTTACATTGCGTACGACAAGAACGGCGGTGAGGATAACACCGATGACTGCGAGCAGAACGGTGATTCCGACATCGTTAAACGTTCCTGCCACATACTCTGTTCCGTTTAATGTGGCTGCAGACTGCAGGTTGGCATTGTAGGAAGACAGGGAATAGAGGCCTGCCACGGTTGAAGAGTTCGGCAGTACAATTTTTGCATTCTGAAGTCCGATGAATGCGATGAACAGACCGATGCCGACGCTGACTGCAGATTTCAGGCTGACCGGAATGGAGTTGAAGATCGCCTCACGGACGTGGTCAGAGAAAGTACAATAAAGATGATACCTTCTGCAAAAACGGCGGTCAGGGCTGCCTGCCAGCTATATCCGTATCCGAGAACAACGGTGTAGGCGAAATAGGCGTTGAGGCCCATTCCAGGTGCCAGAGCGAATGGATAATTGGCGAAAAGTGCCATGAGCAGGGTGCCAAGGAAGGCTGCCAGAGCCGTTGCGGTAAAGACAGCGCCGTGGTCCATGCCGGTGGAGGAAAGGATGTTCGGGTTGACGGCAAGAATGTACGCCATCGTCATGAACGTGGTGACACCGGCGATGATCTCGGTTTTGACCGTTGTTCCATTTTCCCGCAGCTTGAATGTGTTTTCCATCAGCTTGCTAAACTTTTCCATAGTTTTCTCTCCTTTTGAATTTTGTAGGCGGAAATGTCGCCTCATAATATGGAAACATCCTAAATGTTACAATATTATCAAGTAGAATGCAAGAAAGAAACGAAAAGAATCTGAAAATTCTTGTCGAAATTTTTAATTTTTCTATAGACAAATGTCATGATTTCTTTTATGATAAAAAGGTGTCTTGTAAAATCTGCGTTAAGGAAATGTAAAATATTGAGACCAAAACATGAAAATGCTTTGACAGGGATTTTGAAAAGACATCAGAAAAAGACAAGGAAGAAAAAAGAATATGAGTGTAATAGTGTCTTTGATGGGCGGTCTGGGCTTCTTCTTATATGGAATGAAGCTGATGAGTGAAGGACTGCAGAAGGTTGCCGGATCCAAGATGAGAAGCATTCTGGAGGTATTTACGAAGAACCGTGTGATCGGTCTTCTGGTCGGTATTTTCTTTACCGCGCTGATTCAGTCCTCCAACGCTACAACCGTTATGGTGGTCAGCTTCGTAAACTCCGGTCTGATGAAACTGGCACAGGCTCCTGGAATTATCCTCGGAGCAAACATCGGTACGACAGTTACCGGACAGCTGATTGCGTTTGACCTTGCGGATATCGCGCCGCTGTTTGTCATCATCGGTGTTCTGATGGTTATGTTCGTAAAGAACAATCTGACGATCAGCCGTCTCGGCGAGGTTATCTTGGGATTTGGTATTCTGTTTATGGGTATCTCCGGTATCTCAGGAGCCCTGAACGAAGCAAAAGAGATCCCGGCAGTCGTTAACGCCCTCGGATCCCTGACGAATCCGTTTCTTGCGTTCTTAGTCGGCTGGGTGGCTACCGCGATTCTGCAGAGTAACTCTGCAACGGTCGGAATCATCATGCTTCTTGCAAGAGAGGGCTTGATGGGACTTCCGATCTGTCTGTTTATGATGCTTGGATGCAACATCGGATGTACGATGTCCGCTATTCTTGCCAGCTTCGGCTGCAAAAAAGATGCAAAACGTGCGGCATGTGTCCACCTGTTGTTCAACATCTCCGGAACGATTGTCTGCTCCATTATTTTCCTGCTGTTTGGAAATCAGGTAGTTGACTTCTTTATGGGTATTTCCGGGAACGAAGCAGGCCGTATGATCGCAAATGCAAACTCGATCATCAAAGTATGCCAGGTACTCCTGATGCTGCCGTTTACCCCGCTTCTGGTGAAGGCAACGTACTTATCATCCGCGGAAATGACGAGGAAGACAAAAGTTCGAGCTTGCCTACCATCAGCTCGAAACATGCGATGTCCCCGACGACTGCAGTTCTGCAGCTGTCCGTGAGATGGAGCGTATGGCACAGATGGCAGAGACCAACCTGATTCGCGCGATGAATACGCTGGTGACCCGCGATCAGAAAGAAATCGACGAGGTCTACCGTGTCGAGGAAAATATTAATTTCCTGAACAAAGAGATTACGAACTATCTGGTTCACTTAAATCAGGCATCGCTGCCGACATCAGACGTTATGCGCATCGGTGCGCTGTTCCATGTGGTCAATGATATCGAGCGGATTGGTGATCATGCCGAGAATGTCGCAGATGCTGCTGTGCAGATGACGAATGACAATGTGACCTTCAGCAAACAGGGCGAACTGGATCTTTCCGAGATGCTGGATATGGTATTAAAAATTCTCGATGAGTCGATCGAAATGTTTGCAAAGAATGATCTGCAGCACCTGCAGGAGATCATTGATATTGAAAATTCCATTGATCAGGAGGAGCGGGATCTGCAGCAGAAGCATGTAGAGCGTCTGACCCGCAACGAATGTACGCCGGAAGCCGGCATGATCTTCTCCGATCTTGTATCCGGACTCGAGCGTGTCGCGGACCATGCAACCAATATTGCATTCTCCATTCTGGATGAAGATCCGGAAGAGAAAGCAGCCCGCGAGGCAGTTGCAGGAGCAGAAAAATAAGAAATGGATTAAGAGAATAGGAGAAAGGCCCCGAAACATTGGAGTTATGTTTCGGGGCCTTTCTTTCATGCTTATGATGTTTTTTATTTATGGATTTCTTTCACGGGAGAGCGGGCAGTCAGATCGAAGGAGTAGCGGAGGTCAGGGTATTTCCACCCTCTGCAGAGCGGGATGAACCCGCATTCTGCTGGGAATCGCTCTGCTGATCATCTGAAGAGCTGGTGCTCGTTCCGAGAGTCAGGGAGAAGGTCTTTGTCTCATAGGATCCGTTGTCTGGAACCTGTACTTCCACCTCGACGGTTTCGCCGGCAGAGTAATACTGCAGCAGGGATTTCAGCTCGCTGGTGGAGGTGATGGAATGTCCGTCAAAGCTGGTCAGAACGTATCCGGATTTCAGACCTGCATTTTCAGCGGCACCGCCGGAGGTTACTTCGGAGATATAGATGCCGGCCGGCATATTGTATGCCTGCTGGATCTGGCTGCTGACATCGAGGCATTTGATGCCGATCGTTCCCTGATCTTCTGCGGCAACCTTTGTTCTGGTCTGCTCATTCATCAGATTTTCAATGATATCGGAAACACGGGAGACCGGGATTGCATAGCCCATGCCCTCTACCTCTGTAGAAGCAAGTTTTGCGGAGTTGATACCGATGACCTCTCCGTTCATGTTCAGAAGAGCGCCGCCGCTGTTGCCAGGGTTGATGGCTGCATCGGTCTGTAAGTAGGTCTTTCCGGTTGTATCAGTGGAAGAAGTATCTGCCGTTGTTCCATCGGAGCTTCCGTCAGAAGAGGAATCGCTGTCGATCACACGGTTTGCAGCACTGATGATACCGGTCGTAACGGACTGGCCGTAGCCGAGTGCGTTGCCGATCGCAACGACCTGCTCGCCGACCTCAACGGAATCAGAATCGCCCATCGTGGCAACAGCGATGCTGCTCATCGTGTCATCCGGGATCTCGGAGAGCGGAACGGCGATGACGGCAAGATCGTTATCGGCATCGGTACCTTTGATATTTGCCTTGCAGACCTGATTGTTTACAAAACTAACAGAAAGAGTATCGGCATCTTCTACTACATGGTTATTGGTGACGATCAGAAGCTCGGTGTCATTCTTTCCGATGATGATACCGGAACCGCAGCTTGTGGTCTCCTCGGTCTGCGGAGTCTGAGCACCGTAACCGAACATGCTGAAGTAGTTCTGTACTTCCTGTACGGACTGGTTTGTGATGGAGACGATCGACGGCATTGCGTTTTTCGCAATCGTGGAAACATCCATCGTTCCGGTGGAAGTGGAGCTTGAGGATGTGGCAGCGGCTTTTAAGAGGCTGCTGTTGGAAGTCGTCTGCTGTGCAGTGGTTGTTGTTGCAGTGGCTGTCGTGCTTCCGGCAAAGTGGTTGACTGCCTGGAAGGTACCGCCGGCAACACCGCCGAACAGAACTGCGCTTAAGGCGATGGCTCCGATTTTTTTGCAAGCTTAGCAGCTTTTTTGTTTTTGGAAGAAGGTTTCTTTCCGTTGAAGCTGTTCTGCTCTGCTGCCATCATGTTCTCATTATTGGTTTCGTTTTCGTTATTGTAGTTGTTTCTGTAGTCCATCATAATAAATGCTTCCTTTCTGGTATCTGTATTTTAAACTGTGTTCCGGAATCGGCTTCCGGTTTTGTTTGCTTCCTTTTTTGTTTCTATGCTTTGCAGTATAATGGGAATCTGTGATGGAAATGTAGTAAAAATGTGAAAAAAATAAGTTCTCTGGAAAAGAGAAAAGTGCTACAATAAGAAACAGAAAAATGATCAGGAAATGAGGAAGTAAGATTGAAAATGAGAAGTAGAGGGTATCCATTACCTTAATCGCATCACAAACAAGCCATCTTTCGGTGGCTGTTTTAAAAATTGAATATCGTATACACTAAGGCTATGCAGTTGCTGACTTGATTTTATAACCTTGATTTCTGGCGATCATGAGTGCCTGCTCTACGGTAATTTCACGATCCACAGGTGGTAAATCAGATTTTCGATAAAGTTCAGCATTATAGTTTTCTCCGTTCTTTAATATGTGGTATAATGCGGTAAGAAGCATTCTTGCTATCGCAATGATTGCTTTCTTGTGACCGCGACGTTTTTGATACGGAGATAGCGGTTGCGAATTTCAGGATGCTTATTACTTTTAACAACAGCGTTTGCACACTGTACTAAAAGAGGTTTGATGTAGCATCCGGCCTTGGAAACCCGGACAGATTTTTTCTTCCCTGCACTTTCATTGTTGGTCGGAGTAAGGCCAGCCCATGAACACAAGTGTTTCGCCGAAGGAAAAGCCTCCATATTGGTACCAATTTCGGAAATAATTCCGATGGCAGTGAAATCACTGCTGATACCAGGAGCGGTTTGAAGAATGGCAAGTTCCTGCTGATAGGGAGTGGCGAGCGCAAGAATGAGTTCTTCAAGCTCTGCTTTCCGAGCTTCAAGGTTTTCATAATGAGCTTTGATTACTTTGAGCTTACCTGCCTGTTCCGGAGTGTATATCCGTCAATGGCATCACGAAGTTCAGGAAGTTTCTTTTTTAAACTTTTGAAAACAAGAGGTTCAAGGTCAAAGGAAGTATCTGCGGGATCTTCCAAAATCTTATCCAGTATCGCCTGAGCAGATTTGCCGAAGGTGTCCGAGACAACGTTTCCCAACTGGATATTGGAAACCGTGAGACAGTTCTGCAAACGATTCTTTTCACTTGATTTGAAGCAGGTCAGTTTGAAACGGTAGCGCATAAGGTCACGAAGCTGGCGGATGTCAGCGGGTGGCATAAAGCTTCCGGCAACAAGATCATGCTTAAACAGGTCAGCAATCCATTTGGCATCTTTCTTGTCAGTTTTCTTTCCACGGATAGCCTTAACGTATTTCGGATGGGCAAGGACAATCGAACAATCTTTTTCCAAGATGTTATAAACAGGAATCCAGTATTTACCGGTGGATTCCATACAGACATCCTTGCAATTCCTGTCGAGTAGCCATTGTAACAAAGTTTTCAGACCGCTCGTGTAGGTCGAAAACCGGTGGCTCTCGTAAGAAGTGACACCTTTATCGTTCGTAGAAGCGATGCAGGCGACTACAAAAGTCTTGTGGACATCAATGCCACAACAGATTTTGTACACGATTTTTAAAGCCATAGGGACTCCTTTCAGAACCGGGAGGTTCGCTAAAGATTATAGGGAGAGACGGGGCATTGACTGAACGCCTAAGCCATAAACGAGAATGTTTATACAAAGATAAGATTACGTGCTTGAAGTCACACTTATTTGTGCTTGAAAAGGCGAACTACACATATAATAATGCGGTCATCCGGCAAGCCGGACAGCCCACTCACCTCTCCGTGATTTGTAGTATACCGAGTTCCCTACAAGAAGAATTATAAAGAAAAAATGAGCTCAGGGAAACATTTTCATAACGTTTTGTGCCTGAGCGAAGCGAAAGGAATGGATATAATAATGAATAGAGGAATAACACAGAAACAGTATCTGGAGTTGGTCCCGCCGACGGAGGAGGACGCCCGCTCCAGCCAGATGCGGATACTGGATGCATTAAAAGAGAAAGGAATCACCGCATCATTTACCCTTCCAGCGCTGCAGAAACTGTATCCCATCTGCGATGAGGCAGACTATAACATAACGGTTTCCCTCGCATGGAATGGAAGCATCTGGCAGGTGGTTGATCTGGAAGCGGGAGATACAGCAGCAGAGCATTACGGCTATGCCGCTGATCTTGGAAGTACGACCGTCGTTGTGCGCCTGGTAAACTGCAGCGACGGTACTGTGCTTGCCGAGGAGAGCGAATACAACCGCCAGACTGCCTATGGAACCGATATTCTGACGAGAATCTTTGCCTGTAAGGATAAACCGGAGGTACTGCAGGACATCCGTGCGTGTACGATGGAGACATTTACACTGCTCTTTGAAAAACTTCGCCAAAAGACAGGAATTGCGCCGTCGGATGTTCTCTCAATGGTCGTATCCGGCAACACAACGATGATCCATTTCCTGCTGGGACTGGATCCGTTCTGCGTCTTTTCATCCCCGTACGCCGTGCGCGCAGACCGCGTCGGATTCCTTCCGGCGAAAGAGATGGGATTTCCCATGAAGGGATGTGTCTACTGCGTGCCGGGAAAATCCAATTACCTGGGCGGTGATATATTAAGCGGTATGATCGCAACGGAACTCTATAAAAAAGAAACGATCAGCGTTTTTTTTGATATCGGAACGAACGGCGAGCTTGTCGTCGGAAACCGGGAATTTCTGCTCTGCGGCGCAGGCGCTGCCGGTCCGGCGCTCGAGGGCGGCGTGGTCAAAACCGGCATGCGAGCTGCAGAAGGCGCTGTTGATACGGTAAAAATAGAAGACGGGAAAATCCAGTGCCATGTAATCGGAGAGGGTAAGCCAAAGGGCATCTGCGTTCCGGCATTATCGATCTGCTCGCGGAATTATTCCTAAATGGCTGGATCAACCTGTTCGGTACCCTGCAGCCGGAGCGGTCCGAAAAGATCAAGGAAGACCCGGAGACGGGAGAGTGGTGCGTTGAATATAGTGAAGGGCTGTGCTTCTATCAGAGTGATATCGCCGAATTCCTTCGTACAAAGTCAGCAGCCTACACGATGGTTGAGTACATGATGCGTGAATCCGGCATTTCCATGGAAGAAATTGACCGGTTTTACGCGGCTGGTGCATTTGGAAAGCACGTTTCAAAGGAATCCGCCATCACGATCGGCATGTACCCGGATATGGACCGCAGCCGCTTGATCTGCGCCGGAAATACGTCGCTTGCGGGAGCAGAAAAAATCCTGCTGGATCGGACCTGCATCGACGATATTGACCGCATTCTGGACGAGATGGTCTACATCCAGTTCGGCCAGGTCGCCGCTTTCATCTCTATGATGAAAGCGGCCCAGGCAATCCCACACACGGATCTGGAGCTGTTTCCGAGTGTACAGAAGAAGCTCGAAGAAAAACAAAAAGAGAAATAATGGCAATTGCTTGACCACAGTCGAATTGTGTCATATACTTACTATTGATAATGAGAATCAATAAGGAGTGAAATATATGACACTGAAAGAACTGCCGATCGGCAAAACAGCGACCGTCCGCACGGTAGGAGGAGAGGGCGCGCTGCGGCAGCACTTCCTAGATATGGGAATCATTCCGGGGGCGGAAGTGACGATGGTAAAGTATGCACCGATGGGAGACCCTGTGGAAGTGCGGATTCACAGCTATGAACTGACACTCCGCCTCGCCGATGCCGGACGGATTGCCATTGATGAGATGCGGGACGCTGTAAAAGAAAAAGAGCAGCCGGATGCGAAAGCAATTCCGCATCCCGGCTTTGGAGAGGGCGGAAAGTACCACAATAAGGCAGAGGAGCATCCGCTGCCGGAAGGAGAGCTGTTGTCCTTTGCGCTGGCCGGAAACCAGAACTGCGGCAAGACCACCCTGTTCAACCAATTAACGGGATCCAACCAGCACGTCGGAAACTTCCCCGGCGTGACCGTAGACCGGAAGGACGGTGAAATCCGCGGCCAGAAAAACACGCTGGTCACCGATCTTCCCGGCATTTATTCGATGTCGCCGTATTCAAGCGAAGAGATCGTCACCCGGAATTTCGTTCTGAACGAGCATCCGCGCGGCATCATCAATATTGTAGATGCGACAAATATCGAACGAAACCTGTATCTGACGATGCAGCTGATGGAACTCGACGTTCCGATGGTACTGGCCCTCAACATGATGGATGAGGTACGCGAAAACGGCGGTTCTGTGCTCGTGAACCAGATGGAAGAGAGACTTGGCATCCCGGTTATCCCGATTTCCGCTGCAAAAAACGAGGGAATCGATGAACTGGTTGCCCATGCTGTCCATGTGGCCAAATACCAGGAAAAACCGGGCAGAAAGGACTTCTGTGAGGCGAATGACCACGCGGTGCCGTCCACCGTGCGTTGCATGCGATCATGCATCTGATCGAGGATCACGCCGCAAGGGCGGATATTCCGGTGCGGTTTGCGGCGAGCAAGCTGGCAGAGGGCGATGCGCTGATCCTGGAGCAGCTGGCCCTCGATGAAAACGAGAAAGAGATGCTCGAGCATATCGTCTGTCAGATGGAGACGGAGCGCGGCCTGGACCGCGCGGCGGCGATTGCGGATATGCGTTTTAATTTTATTGAAAAAGTCTGCCGTGAGACCGTGGTAAAACCAAAAGAGAGCCGCGAGCATGTGCGGAGCACAGAAATTGACCGTGTGCTGACCGGAAAATATACGGCTCTGCCATGTTTTGCCGGGATTATGGCGGCTGTCTTTTTCCTGACCTTCCATGTGATCGGAGCATCGCTGCAGAGTGTGCTGGAGATTCTGATCGGAAAACTGACCGAGCTCGTGGACAGCGCATGACAGCATGGGGCTCAATCCGGTGCTTCATTCCCTTGTGATTGACGGTATTTTTAACGGCGTCGGAAGTGTCTTAAGCTTCCTTCCGATCATCGTCACCCTGTTTTTCTTCCTGTCCATTCTGGAAGACAGCGGCTATATGGCGCGCGTGGCATTTGTGATGGATAAGCTGCTCCGGAAAATCGGCCTCTCCGGCCGCAGTATCGTGCCGATGCTGGTCGGTTTTGGCTGTACCGTGCCGGGCGTCATGGCGAGCCGCACCCTGCCTTCCGAGCGTGACCGGAAAATGACGATCCTATTAACTCCGTTTATGAGCTGTTCGGCAAAACTTCCGATTTACGCGTTCTTTACCGCCGCATTCTTCCCGAAATACAGTGCCCTTGTGATGGTTCTTCTGTATTTCGTGGTATCTTCATGGCTGTCCTGATGGCGATGCTGATGCAGGGAACTTTATTCCAGGGGGAAGCCGTTCCGTTTGTCATGGAGCTTCCAAACTACCGCATGCCGGGGGCAAAAAATGTCGGACAGCTTTTGTGGGATAAGGCAAAAGACTTCCTGCAGCGGGCATTCACCGTCATTTTTGTTGCCACGATTGTGATCTGGTTTTTACAGACCTTTGGAACGCATCTCAATGTCGTGGAGGACTCCAAGGACAGCATTCTCGCCGTTGTCTCCGGCCGTCTCGCCCCGGTTTTTCGGCCGCTTGGATTTGGAGACTGGAGAGTATCGACCGCCCTTCTAACCGGATTTATGGCAAAGGAGAGTGTCGTCTCCACACTTTCCGTACTGTTCGGCACGACCGCGCAGCTGACCGAAATTCTGACACCGGTTTCCGCATTAAGCCTTCTGGTTTTCTGCCTCCTCTATACGCCGTGTGTGGCGGCAGTCGCTTCCATCAAGCGGGAGCTTGGCGGCAGATGGCAGCCGGTGTTGTCGTTTCCCAGTGTGTGATCGCCTGGCTGGCAGCTTTTGTCGTACATGGCTTTGCACTGCTGTTTGGCATGTAAAAAAGAACATTAAATAAGAAAAGCTCTGCAGAACAGAAAATGCAAAATTCTGATCTGCAGAGCTTTTGATATATGGCTGGTAAAAAAATGCCGGTTTTAAATTTTTCGTATCACATGCTTTAAAATTTCTGTTTTGTGGAGCAGAAAGATCGAGCAGTCCATAAACAGATGGGCAAGAAAGGTGCTCAAAATGACGCCATTTGATTTCAGCAGAAAGCCGACATGGAACCCATACCAGCACACGAAACCGGAGTAGGCGCTCATGATGACAAGAAGCGGTAGATTTTCCAACACGCCCCGCATCGTTTCAAGAAAACTCTTGACCGTAAAGTCGAAATACAGGAAGCGGCCGACCGTCAGCGTCAGGAAATAGAGAATCAGCCGTCATAATTCGTGTCCTCGTAGATAAAGCGGATGTACAGGAGAATCAGTACAATATAGAAGACCGAAATCAGCCGCACCGATGCTTTCTGCTCCGGCTCAAGATGCGTGAGCTTTACGAGAACCACATCGAGCCAGCTTGTCAGAAAGACGGAGAGCACGATAAAGACAAGAAGCACCACATCCTGATACTTCTCCCAGTACATCGAAATCTGCGGCAGACGCTCGTCGATAATGTAGTAGAGGGAGAGGAAGAGAAGAATCGAAGTGCCGGAGAAAACCAGCTCATAAAAGCTTTCCACAATCTGATACTGCCTGCGCTGGTGTTTCTTCCGGCGTATTTTTTTCGCTTTTTCCTCTGTCTCCTCTTTTAGCTGCCGCTGAATCTGCAATTTTGCAATCAGAAGCACAAGGGCAAGCACCAGAATCAGCCGAGCAGTGAGACAAGCAGAAAACTGCCCACATTGGCGGGATCAAAATAGTGAAGAATATAGTATCGTTTCAAATAAAATCACCTCTTCTGGAAATTCTTTTTTTGATTTCTCTTCACTTTAGTACCAAATCCGGAAAAGTAAGTACAAAAATGAGAACAGAAAGAAAGTGTCTGATAAAAAATGACCGAAATGGAGAGAATAAAGTGATCAATGCGTGACAGGGAAGAAAAGATGACGATCAGTCAAAGTCGGTCAAAACAGGGCGATAAACCGGGAAAATCCGTCACAAAACTCTAAACTTATGCAAATGTGATAAAAAGAGAAGGGAAAATTCATGAAATATTAATGATTGATTTTGAATGAATATGACGATATGATAATCTTATCAAAGCAAACACGATCAAAATAAAGCAGGAGGGAAATATGATTTACACAGTGACATTCAATCCGTCTCTGGACTACATTGTATCGGTGGAAGACTTCAAGCTCGGCCTTACCAACCGCACAAGCTCCGAGCTGATGCTTCCGGGCGGAAAAGGAATCAACGTATCGACCGTACTTGGAAACCTTGGAATTGAGAGCACAGCGCTCGGATTTCTGGCAGGCTTTACCGGAAAAGAAATCGCGGGACGGCTCGACCAGATGGGAATTAAAAACGGCTGCATCTGGCTGGAAGAAGGATATTCCCGCATCAATGTCAAATTAAAGAGCATTGACGGAACTGAGATCAACGGACAGGGACCCGAAATCCCGGAGAAAAAAGTGGAAGAGCTGATGAAACAGCTTTCCGCACTCGGCGAGGGCGACGTTCTCTTCCTCGCAGGCAGCATCCCGTCATCCATGGCAGATGATGCCTATCAGAAAATTATGGAAATGCTCGACGGCAAGGGCATCCGCATCGTCGTAGACGCGACCCGTGATCTGCTGATGAAGGTTCTGCCGTACCACCCGTTCCTCATCAAACCGAACAATCACGAACTCGGCGAGATTTTCGGTGTGGAATTAAAGACAAGAGAGTCGGTTGTTCCGTATGCAAAACAGCTGCAGAAAAAGGGCGCACAGAACGTTCTGGTTTCCATGGCAGGCGAAGGAGCCGTTCTCGTTGCCGCATCCGGTGAGGTCTTTGAAGCTCCGGCCCCGAAAGGAAAGCTTATCAACGGCGTCGGCGCAGGAGACTCGATGGTAGCCGGATTCATGGCAGGCTACATGGAAAAAGAAGATTACCTCCATGCGTTCCATATGGGAATCGCAGCGGGAAGTGCAAGTGCTTTTTCTGAAAACCTTGCAACCCGGGAGGAAATTGCATCTGTCTACGAACAGATTACAAAATAAAAGGGAGGACGTCTCATGAGAATCACAGAGTTGCTGGACATCCGCAGTATTGCGCTGGATGCCGCACCGAAAAGCAAACAGGAAACGCTTGATGCAGCCGTAGCGCTGATGGTCAAAAGCGGAAAGATCACAGACGAAGATGCGTACCGTGCACAGGTTTACGCAAGAGAAGAAGAGAGCACCACAGGAATCGGAGAGGGAATTGCGATTCCGCACGGAAAATGTGATGCAGTAAACAAACCGGGCCTTGCAGCCATGGTGATCCCGAACGGCGTTGATTTTGATTCTCTCGATGGAGAGCCGGTCACCCTGCTGTTCCTCATCGCAGCGCCGAACACAAAAGACAACGTTCACCTCGATGTCTTAAGTAAACTTTCCATGATGCTGATGGATGAAGAGTTCACCAAGAGCCTTCGAAACGCAAGGACACCGGAAGAGTTCCTTGCCATTATCGACCGCGCCGATGAAGAGAAAAAGAGCGTAGATGAGCGTCTTGCAGAGCCGGTGGAAGCAAAAGAAAATCAGGTGAAGATTCTCGCCGTTACTTCCTGCCCGACCGGTATTGCCCACACTTACATGGCAGCCGAGGGAATCGAGAAAGCAGCGAAAGCAAAAGAATGCTTCGTAAAGTCGAGACACGAGCTCCGGCGGAGCGAAAAACGTGCTGACTGCACAGGAAATCGCCGATGCGGACTGCATCATCGTTGCAGCCGACGCACAGGTTCCGATGGATCGTTTCGACGGAAAGAAAGTCATCCAGCGCCAGGTATCCGACGGTATCAGCAAAGCAGATGAGTTGATCGAGCTTGCGATGTCCGGAAACGCACCGGTTTACAAGAGCGGCAATGCGCAGACAGCCGCAGCAAGCACGAAGAAGAACAGCGGCGGTATCGGCCACCAGCTGTACACCCAGCTGATGAATGGTGTTTCCCATATGCTTCCGTTCGTTGTCGGCGGCGGTATTCTGATCGCAATTGCATTCCTGATCGACGGACTTCTTGTTGATATGAACTCCCTTGATGCCGCAGCCAGATCAAACTTCGGTACGATTACCCCGGCTGCAGCGATGTTCAAACAGATCGGCGGCGTGGCATTCGGCTTCATGCTCCCGGTTCTTGCAGGCTACATCGCCATGGCAATCGGCGACCGGCCGGCACTTGCCCTTGGTTTTGTCGGCGGTATGATGGCATCGAGCGGAACCTCCGGTTTCCTTGGAGCACTTGTTGCCGGTTTTGCAGCAGGCTACATTATCCTTGTCCTCCGCAAAGCATGTGAGAAACTTCCGGAAGCACTCGAAAAGATTGCGCCGGTTCTGATTTACCCGGTAGTCGGCATCCTTGCGATGGGACTTCTGATGCTCTTCATTGTAGAGCCGATCATGGGAACCGTCAACACGGTACTGAACAATGGTCTTGCTCCATGGGCGGATCCAGCAAGCTGATCCTTGGCATGATCCTCGGCGGCATGATGGCCATCGACATGGGCGGCCCGTTCAACAAAGCAGCTTACGTATTCGGAACAGCAGCCATCGCAGCAGGAAACTACGACATTATGGCATCCGTTATGATCGGCGGTATGGTTCCTCCGTGTGCGATTGCACTTGCAACCCTGCTGTTCAAAGATAAATTTACAAAAGAAGAAAGAGAATCCGGTCCGACCAACTTCATCATGGGACTCGCTTCATCACTGAGGGTGCGATTCCATTCGCAGCAGCAGACCCGATCCACGTTCTTCCGGCCTGCATCATCGGCTCTGGCCTCGCAGGTGCGCTCTCCATGGCATTTGGCTGTACCTTAATGGCACCGCACGGCGGCATCTTCGTTGTACCGGTTATGGGAAATGCGCTGCTTTATCTGGTGGCAGTTGTCATCGGAACAGTGGTATCCGCAGTTCTGCTTGGAGTTTTAAAGAAAAAAGTTGCATAAAAGAGTAGAAAAAAGACAGAAAACAAAGTAAAATAAAAATATCAAAGATCCTATGGGAGGAAAAAATCATGAAAGAATTTAAGTATGTTGTAACAGATCCAGAAGGAATCCACGCTCGTCCGGCAGGAATGCTGGTAAAAGCAGTCAAAGAATTTTCCTGTGATATCAAGATCGCAAAAGACGGAAAAGCCATGAACTGCAAAGCCATCTTCGGCATCATGGGACTGGCTGTAAAACAGGGCGAAGAAGTTACCCTGACCTTCGATGGAGCAGATGAAGATGCTGCATACGAAGCAATCAGCAATTTCATGAAAGAGAACTTGTAATTCTACAGAGCCATGCGGAATGGAAGAAAAAAGTGCGAATCATGCTTGCATGAATGAGTGCTTTTTTCTGGAATTCCATATGGCGAGAAGCCACATCGAAATGGAGCGTAAGCGGAATTGAGATGGGGCTCTGGAGAATTACAATATAGTAATCGGCAGGAGCGTGTTTGAAAAACTTTCTGAAACTAAGAAATCCTTTTTAAACACGCTCCGGCTGTCTGGACAGAAAATTCGGATATCGAGAACAAAGGTGGAGAAAACTTATGCAGATTTATCAGGGAAAAAGCGTATTTTCCGGCATTGCGATCGGAAAGATCCGCGTATACAAAAAGAATGAGCGTCAGGTAAAACGTGTGAAAGTAGAAAATCCGGATGCGGAGATGGCACGGTTTGAGGAAGCAAAGGCAAAAGGAATCGCACAGCTTGGCGTTCTGTATGAAAAAGCATGCAAAGAGGTTGGCGAGGCCAATGCAGCGATCTTCGAGGTACATCAGATGATGATGGAGGACGACGGCTACAACGAGTCCGTCGAGAATATTATCAAGAGCCAGGGCGTCAACGCTGAGTATGCCGTTGCAACGACAGGCGACAACTTTGCGCAGATGTTTTCTGCCATGGACGATGATTACATGAGAGAGCGCGCGGCAGACGTAAAGGATATTTCCGAGCGTCTGATCTCCATCTTAAACGGAGACGACACCGACGCATCCTTAAACGACGAACCGGCGATCATCGTGGCAGATGACCTTGCGCCGTCTGAGACGGTACAGATGGATAAGGACAAAGTTCTTTCTTTTGTTACCGTACACGGTTCTTTAAATTCCCACACCGCTATCCTTGCAAGAACCATGGCGATTCCGGCACTGGTCGGAACACCGCTTCCGCTGGATGAGAGCGTAGACGGAAAGCTCGGCATCGTGGACGGATCCGATGGAACCATCTATGTTGATCCGGACGAGGAGACTCTTGCTGCCATGCAGAAGCGTCGCACCGAGGAGGAGGAAAAGAAAAAACTGCTCCTCACCTTAAAGGGAAAAGAAAATATTACACTGGACGGACAGAAAATTCTGCTGTATGCTAATATTGGAAACATCAAAGACCTTGCGGCTGTCATGCAGAACGACGCGGGCGGCATCGGCCTGTTCCGAAGCGAGTTTATCTATCTTGAGCAGGATCACTATCCAACAGAGGAGGAGCAGTTCCGTATCTACAAACAGGCAGCAGAGACGATGGCGGGAAAACGCGTCATCATCCGTACCCTCGATATCGGTGCCGATAAACAGTGCGATTATTTCGAGATGGAAAAAGAGGAGAACCCGGCACTTGGCTGCCGTGCGATCCGCATCTGCCTGACGCGGCCGGAGATCTTCAAGACACAGCTTCGCGCGCTGTTCCGCGCAAGCGCATATGGAAAAATTGCCATTATGTATCCAATGATCACAAGTGTCGGCGAGGTTCGCCAGATCAAAGCGATTGTGGAGGAAGTAAAAGCTTCTCTCGCTGAGCAGGGCATTGAGTACGGAAATCCAGAGCAGGGTATCATGATCGAGACCCCGGCGGCTGCCATCATCAGCGATGAGCTGGCAAAAGAGGTTGATTTCTTCAGTATCGGAACGAACGACCTCAGTCAGTACACCCTCGCGATCGACCGCCAGAACACAAAGCTGGATCCGTTCTTTGATCCGCATCACCCGGCGATCCTGCGCATGATTCAGATGGTTGTGGAGAATGCACACAAAGCCGGCATCTGGGCCGGTATCTGCGGCGAACTCGGCGCTGACCAGGAGCTGACAAAAGAGTTCCTTGCGATGGGCGTAGATGAACTTTCCGTTTCTCCGGGAAGCATCCTTCCGCTCCGCAAGATCATTCTGGAAACAAACGTGGCAGAATATAAGGCAGGAAAGAAATGTTAACACAGCAGAGACATGAGATAATTTTGAAACTGTTAAAAGAAAAGGGAAGCATCACCGTGACGGAAGTCCGGGATCTTCTCGATACATCGGAGTCCACGGTACGCCGCGATATCACAGCGCTCGACAAGGAGGGCAAGCTGGAAAAGGTATTCGGCGGCGCCGTGGAAGCCGGCCAGAAGGTGACGGCACACGAGTACACCGTTGCACAGAAAAATGAGCTGAACTGCGATGCCAAACGGAAAATCGCAGAATATGCGGCATCCCTCATCGAGCCGGACGATTTCGTCTTTCTCGACGCGGGAACGACAACGGCGCATATGATCGATTTCATCCGGGCAACCTCCGCCGTTTTCGTGACAAACGCCGTTGACCACGCACGGCGGCTGGCATCACGCGGTTTAAGGTCATTCTGGTAGGCGGCGAGCTCAAAAGCTCCACAGAAGCCGTCGTCGGAAACCAGGCAATCCGCACGATCCAGGAGTATCATTTCACCAAAGGCTTTTTCGGAACAAATGGCGTAACCCGAAGAAGCGGCTGCACAACCCCGGACGTCAACGAGGCCGTCACCAAAAAGACCGCCATGGAACAGTGCCGCCAGTGCTACGTCCTCTGCGACGCAAGCAAATTTAACAGCATCAGCTCCGTCACCTTCGCAGACTTCGAAAAACCGATTTTTATCACGGACCGGAAAGTTCCCGGGTATGAGAAGAGCAAACATATCATCGTATGCGAGACGGAGCGAAAATAAAAAGCCAACATCTTACACGCACATAAATTGCAAAGCGCCCCGGCCCTGCAGATCATCTGAATGCAGGACCGGGGCGCCGTTTACAGACTTATTCTTTGATTTCCGCCAGCGTTACATCTGGATGATGATACTGCGGACGATGTTTCAAAAATGGAACTTTAAGCAGGGTAGCATTCTTGGGACACCAGTGAAGACAGGCATAACAGGCTGCACAGGAATGTCCTCCATAAAAATACGATGCAGTAACAAAATCTTCTTTTGGCAGACTTCCGTCAGATGTAAAGTTTGTTTTTTGTTCTTTTATAAAAGATATGATAGATTTTAACCGTTCCGGTGCTTTTTTCAGTCGTTCCAGATTTTCCTGCTCTGAGCTGATTAAACAGTTGCCTGGCATCTGCAGATCAAAGACAGCCGACAGGTTTGCACCGCTGCGGGAAAGTGCCTGACTTGGCTGACAAAAGAATTTCCGCTTTTTCCATTGTTAGAAGTCATGACGACAAAAGTATAGCAGTCAGGATTGACCGTTAACTTCAATAAAAATTCTTTTACAATCCATGGCAGATCGCTCATGTAGGTAGGAAAGACAAAACCGATTATATCGTTTTTGCAGAAAAAATTGCTTTCTGTTTTATAATATTCTCAACAGGCTGATTCAGCTCTTTTCCAATTTCTTTTGCAGCCCAAAGCGAATTACCAGTCCGGTAAAATAAAAAATCATAAGTTTTTCCCTCTCTTTTTGAAGTTTATGACGGAGAAAATATTTTTATCCGTTTGCTTTATATTATTTTAAAACTATGATGTTGGGGTCAAAAGCCCCTCTATAGTACCTTGAAAAGTTCATATATTTTGTAGTAAATACAAGCCTAAATGGTTTACTTGCTGTATAATAGAGATATCTTAGTAGGAAAGAAGGCAATCTCTATGTCATTCAAAGAAAATACTTACCAGCAAATGTCATTTACAGATAGTTTTTCTGGATTAACTGCCAGAGAACAAAAAGCATTGGAAAAATCCTGGGCAAAAGTCTTTGCCGATGAAATATTTCCTGCCATTGATGAAAAGCGTTTTTCTGTCTTATACAGCGATAAGGCATCCAGACCGAATACTCCGGTCAACGTGATTGTTGGTGCGCTCATTATCAAAGAGCTTTTTGATTATTCCGATGACGAGATGGTCGAAAATCTTATGCTGGATTTTCGAATTCAGTACGCACTGCACACAACAAGTTTTGAAGAACAGCCTTTGAGTGACAAGACCTTAAGCCGTTTCCGCAAGAGGCGCTATGATTATGAAACACTTCACAACAAGGATCTTTACCATGATTGTGTGAAAGATTTAAGTGCTTCCATTGCAAAACTGATGGGAATCAGCGGTAAAGTCAGACGTATGGATTCCGTGATGATCGAATCCAACGTCCGCAGGCTCAGCCGAATGGAACTGATATACACCTGCATTGTAAAGCTGGCGATGTATGTGAATAAAATCAATGGTTCCGTTCTGTCTGACGATTTAAAACATTATATCGATCCTAACGATTTTAACAGAGTGATTTATCGTCAGCGCAGTACCGATGCAGATGAGCGCATGAAGCAACTCTTAACGGATGCGGATAAACTTCTTGCCCTGTGTGAGTCTGATTACAATGATTCAACAGAGTATGATCTGTTTGTCAGATGCCTGTCAGAACAGACCATTGTTGAAAATGAAAACCGAAGACTCCGCACGAAAGAAGACGGCGGCATGAAATCAACCATGCTGCAGAATCCTTCTGACCCTGAAGCGACATTCCGGAATAAAGCAGGAAAAGAGCATCGAGGATATGCTGCTAATCTTGAAGAATCCGTTGGAGCCAATGGTTCTGTTGTAACAGAGTACCAGTATGAGCAAAACAACCATAGTGACAGTCAGTTTATCCAGGAGCACCTTGCGCAGATGGATAACCAGGAAGAACGGACTGTTATAGTCACGGATGGAGCATATAGTGGAACAGAAAACACACAACTTGCAGCTCATAAAAACGTAGAACTGATTACCACAAGTCTGACGGAGAAACCGGCTCCGGATATCCTTGCTGATTTTGAATTCAACGAAGAGGGAACAAAAGTCCTCCGATGTCCAGCCGGCCATGCACCGAAAAGCTGTTCTTATATGAAACCAAGCAATCAGTGTGCCGTTTCCTCTCTGCATGAGCAGTGTGCCAACTGTCCGTAGCAGGATCAATGCAAACCGAAGATCTTTAAGAAGGTTGCAAAAATAGTAACATCCAAAGCAGCGCATGAACGTGCGAAAATCCAACGGAACATGAATAGCAAAGAATTCAAAAATTATGCAAGGCTGCGTAATGGAGTGGAAACTGTTCCATCGAATATACGCAAGAATTACCACTTGGAAAAGATACCTCGTGGGAAACAGCGGGGCAAGTTCTTTTTCGGTTCCAAGATAGCAGCATTGAATTTCAGAAAACTCTTTATAGAAATAGAGGACAAAGTTATTTATGGTTTTGACCCCAACATCAAAACTATTGTAGTATAACATAGAAAGAAAAACTTACGGTAAACGACGCAGATAAATCAATTTTTATATATTGTACGAGGAGCACGAATATGGAAAAAGAAACCGTCATTTTGACTTGCAGTTCGCTGGAACGTTATGTGAAACGGGCACAGGAGAAGATGCATACCAATTATCCGATTATAGTCATTGACCGGATCTATCACGTAGAGCCGGCGACTATGAAAACGGTGATCTGGCAGGAACTGGAAAAAAGAAAAAGGAAGCCGGATACGATTCTGGCTGCCATGGGATTTTGCGGAGGAGTTTGGGACCAGGTGCGGGCACAGGTAAGGACTGTGATTCCAAGAGTAGATGATTGTGTGTCCCTGCTTTTAGCCACAGATGACCGGTACATCCCCAACCGCAAGGAGAGCGGGCATCTGTATCTTTATGAGGATGAGCCCGAAAAATTTTCTGTGTTATCACTATTGAAAGATTATCGGAAAGCATCCAAGGAATTTCAGGGACTAGATGAAGAAACGTTGTTCCACATGTGGTTTGACCAGTATTATTTTCTGGATATCATTGATACCGGGTATAATGATTGTTATGAACTTGCGTATGCGGAGCAGGCGCAGAAAAATGCAGATATGATTCATGCAGCGTTGGACTATGTGCAGGGAAGTAACCGAATCCTGGAAAAACTGGTGTCGGGAGAATGGGATGAGCAGTTTCTGGTAGCTGAACCCGGGCATTTGATCCGGCATGGGGATTTTTTTCTGAGTGGAAAAGGATGTTCCAGCCCAGAGATCTGGCATTTTTGGAAGGTCTTGTACTATTTTTATGTAAAATGGAAAGATGCTGAGAAATTAGTTTGGCATTGACAGATCAGCAAATCTGTGATATTGTCCAACTATGCATAGAGCATATTTGAAAAATGCTTTTCGAAGACGCTTTAAAGCATGAATAGAAAAAAGAAAGAACATGAACGTGTAAAGGTGAGGGAATGTATCTGAAATAATTTAAGCTGGAAAACACAATTGTATTTTGGTAAGACCTGTTTGAAACGGGTTATTTTGTGTACGCTTAAATTAGATACTTAGACGATTCGTTATGTTCCGACACCAGTGCCATGCACGCTGTGTCTGTTTAGGATGCGGGTCTGTTTTGCGTACGCAAAGCGGGCTCGCTTTTTAAATACTCTAGGCAGAATTTTTTATACGTGAGAAAAAGAAAAACAGGCAGAAGGGAGTTTTTATGGCACAGATCAATGTCAGTAATCTAACTTTTGGGTATGAAGGAAGTTATGATACAATCTTTGAAAATGTATCGTTTTCAATCGACACCAGCTGGAAGCTTGGTTTTGTGGGAAGAAACGGAAAGGGAAAGACAACGTTTCTTCAGTTACTCCTGGGAAAATACGAATACCAGGGAGCGATCACCCGCTCGGTTGTCTTCGATTATTTTCCGTATCCGGTGAAACAAAAAGATCTGGAACGGACAGCAGCGGAGCTGATGGAAGACTGGAAAGCGGGAGTAGAGAGCTGGAGAGTTCTTTGTGAATTGGAAAAACTGGATATGGACGCAGAACTTTTGTACAGACCATTTGGTACGTTAAGCTTTGGGGAGCGGACCAGGGTCATGCTTGCAGTCCTTTTTTCCGGTGAAAATGATTTTCTGCTGATCGATGAACCCACCAACCATTTGGATCAGGACGCCAGAGAGATTATCAAAAAATATCTGGCGTCAAAAAAAAGGATTTATTCTGGTATCCCACGACAGGGATCTGCTGGATGCCTGCATCGATCATGTGCTGGTTTTAAACCGGGCCTCGATCGAAGTACAGAGCGGCAATTTTTCCAGCTGGTGGGAAAACAAGGAAAAAGCAGATCATTTTGCCAGAATGGAACATGAAAAACGTGTAAAAGAAATTGGAAAACTAAAGGCAGCCGCCGACTGTTCTTCGCGCTGGGCAGAAAAAAATGAAAATACCAAGATTGGATATGATCCAGCCAAAGAACATGACAGATCGATATCGACACGATCGTATATCGGAGCAAAGACGAAGAAAATGCAGTCGCGCGTCAAAGCGTACGAGGAGAGAATGGACCGGGAGATCGAGAAAAAGGAAGGGCTGTTAAAAGATATCGAAACGGTAAAAGATTTAAAGATTATGCCGCTTTCCCATTACAAAGAACGGCTGATCGAATGCAGGGATTTTTCCTTAAAATATCGGGATGGAAAAGAACATGTGATCACCGGATTGAATTTTGAACTGAAACAAGGAGACCGTGTTTTTCTGAAAGGAAAAAATGGCTGTGGAAAATCCAGCCTGATCAAGTATATTCTGACGCAGAACCTGCAAAATTCTTCCAATGGCGGAATCGAAAAGCGGAAAATTACGATGTCCGGATGCGAAAATCTTTCCGGCGAAAATATAATGGCAACGGGTACCTGTTCGATTGCCTCAAATCTCGTTATTTCCTATATCAACCAGGATACCTCGCATCTGTCCGGAACGCTGAAAGAATTTGCCAAAAAGCAGGAAATTGATGAGCCAATGCTCCTTTCCATGTTGCGCAGCCTGGATCTGGACAGAGAACAGTTTGTAAAAAACATGGAGGAATTTTCCGAGGGACAGAAGAAAAAAGTATTGATTGCTGCCAGCCTTTTAACACCTGCGTATCTCTATCTGTGGGATGAACCGCTGAATTATATTGATGTATTTTCACGGATGCAGATTGAGAAACTGATTGCGCAGTTCCAGCCAACGATGCTGATCGTGGAGCATGATGCAAGGTTTGCCAAAAAGCTGGCAACGAAAGTGGTAGAGCTTTGACCAGAAGAATAAACGGAAAGGTTATGACTGAAAAAAACGAGACTTCTTATGGAGGTCTCGTTTTGCTATGATTAAAAATAGTAGGTAATTGCGAAACAAGTTCGCAATCCTGACTAAAAAGCGGTAAGAATCCTGCAACGCAGGATTCTTAAGATGAAAAATAGGTACTTCTAAATTTGAACATGACTAAAAGACTTCCCAGATAAAC
>ENA-OQAS01000033-OQAS01000033.1-human-gut-metagenome-genome-assembly--contig:-NODE-33-length-66071-cov-8.296039_pt1 | contig 66071 bp, 87 predicted proteins | sample MGYA00242733_ERZ504523 | MGnify/ENA primary metagenome ERZ504523 (study PRJEB26092, sample SAMD00036239) | human gut metagenome | host: Homo sapiens | study: EMG produced TPA metagenomics assembly of...
TAGCTTTTGTACTCTTCAAGGCACATTCCGTAGGAACGCATACGCTTTGCGTTTTCAATCCCCACATATCTGTACAGCGAGTCTGACGGATTCATTCGTGTTACTGAGGTTTTGCTTTCGGTATATCTCTGAACAAATCCGTATTCAACGCAGTTTCGCTCAAGAAATGCCTTTGAACCCGAATTTGAAAAATCAAATTCAACAAGCAATCCCGTTTGTGACTCCGACTGTCCGCCGTGAGGCGTGGTTTTTAAGACCTCCGCCTCTGCTCTGACAGTTGTATATTTTGATGATTGCAACATCTTTTGAAGTTCGGACTGAAACCTTTCTTCCTGTTCATCATAACTCACATATGCAGTTTTGATTTTAAGCTCGGTGCCGTTTTCTTTTGACGCTTTCAAAAGATTCTCAAGCGGTTTCAGTGCGTCCCTGTTCACTTTGAATCCGTTCACGGTTTCAAGATCGGGCACATAATCCTTATCAAGCGGATTTGCGCTGTCAACAACCGTCAGCAACATTTCACTTTCTGCCTGAATCTGTTCGGGAGTTTCGGGATTACTTTTCTGATTACTTTTAAGTATTGAAAAAATTCCGAACGCAATAGCTACGACAAGAATCACACCGATACAAGCTAACGCAATGTACCTTCGCCGAGGATTTGATACGGGAAGAATTCTTCCCGTTCTCTCCTCAATAAGCGCCTGTTTTCGTCTGCGTTTTGATTCTCTGTAGCTGTTTTTATCAAACGGAGTGAATCCTCCGGACATCAGCATCCCTCCGAAAAAATTTCAGAATTATTTTTCTTTTGTATCTACTTCGTTCTTAACAAGAGCAACAAATTCGTCAACAGACATATTCGGGATTTCTCCTCTTTTTCTTGAACGAACCGTAACTGTTGATGAATTCATCTCGTTGTCGCCGATTACAAGGATATACGGAATTCTTTCAAGTCTTGCAGCCTTAATCTTTGGACCGATGTTTCATCTCTGCTGTCAACAGTAACTCTCATACCGAGTGAAGTAAGTCTGTCTGCAATACCCTGTGCATACTCAACATTACCCTCTTTTATCGGAAGAAGTCTGATCTGCTCGGGAGCAAGCCAAAGCGGCATTACACCGGCAAATCTCTCAATCATATATGCAAGAGTTCTTTCAAAGCAACCGAGTGAAGTTCTGTGAATAATATACGGAAGCTTCTTCTGACCGTCCTTGTCGATGTAGTACATACCGAATCTTTCGGCAAGGAGCATATCAATCTGGATTGTAACAATTGTATCTTCCTTACCGAATACATTCTTGTACTGAATATCAAGCTTCGGACCGTAGAATGCGGCCTCGTCGATACCGATCTCATAGTCAACATCAAGGTCATCGAGAATAGTTTTCATAACAGCCTGTGACTCTTCCACTGTTCCTTTGTACCCTCATACTTATTATTCTTGTTTTCAGGATCCCACTGTGAGAATCTGAAAGTACAGTTTTCAAGAAGTCCTACCGTGTCAAGGAAATATTTTGCAAGCTCAAGACAACCCTTGAATTCCTGTTCAAGCTGATCGGGACGGAGAATGTAGTGTCCTTCTGAAATTGTGAACTGACGAACACGGATAAGACCGTGCATCTCACCGCTTGCCTCGTTACGGAAAAGTGTTGATGTTTCCGTAAGACGCATCGGAAGGTCACGATATGAACGCTGTTTGTTAAGATAAACCTGATACTGGAACGGGCAAGTCATAGGACGAAGTGCGAAGCATTCCTTTTCTTCATCATGCGGATCGCCGAGTACAAACATACCGTCAAGATAATGATCCCAGTGACCTGAAATCTTATAAAGATCTCTCTTTGCAAGAAGAGGAGTTTTTGTAAGAAGACAGCCCTTTGACTGCTCAACATCTTCAACCCATCTCTGTAAAAGCTGAACAACTCTTGCACCCTTTGGAAGAAGAATAGGAAGTCCCTGACCGACATAGTCAACAGTTGTAAAGTATTCAAGTTCACGACCGAGCTTGTTGTGGTCACGAAGCTTTGCTTCTTCAAGCTTTTTGAGGTGTTCTTCAAGCATTGATGCCTTGGGGAACGCCACGCCGTAAACACGGCAAAGCTGTGCGTTGTTTGCGTCACCTCTCCAGTAAGCGCCTGTGCAGGCAGTGAGTTCAATAGCCTTGATCGGTGCAACACTCATGAGGTGAGGACCTGCGCAGAGGTCGATAAACTCACCCTGTTTGTAGAATGTGATATGCTCGCCCTTGTCGGAATGTTCCTTAACAAGTTCAACCTTGTAAGGCTCGTTCATCTCTTCAAGTTTCTTTTCAGCCTCCTCCGGAGAAAGCTCAACTCTTTCAAGCTCAAGGCCTGATTTTACGATTTTCTTCATCTCAGCCTTGATTTTTTCAAGGTCTTCGGGTGAGAAAGGCTTTTCAACATCAAAATCATAGTAAAAACCGTTGTCAACGGCAGGACGATTGCACACTTTGCATTCGGATAAAGTCTTTTTACTGCCTGAGCAAGAACATGAGAGGCTGTGTGCCAGAAAGTTTTCTGACCGTCAACATTATCAAATGTGAGAAGTTCAACCTTACAATCTTTTTCAAGCGGTGTTCTGAGGTCACAAAGGTCGCCGTCAACCTTTGCACAGCAAACAGACTTGTACAAGCCTGCACCGATTGATTTTGCAATTTCGGCAGGAGTTGTACCGTTTTCAAATTCCTTGACTGCTCCGCCTTTTAATTCAACATTAATCATAACCATTCTCCTTTTTAATATGTGATGAAAACAAAAAATCCCAATATTCCAAAAACGGAATATTGGGACGAATAAATCGTGGTTCCACCCAAGTTCGGCTTAAAGCCTCTTGACGGTTTTAACGCAACCAAACGCCGTGCCATTTCCTGCACAGTCTTAAAGGTGGTAACTTGCAATGCTTTTTGCGAAATATCACAGCAAATAATTTCGCTCTCTGGAAAAAGCAGGACTGCAAATCATGTCCTCATCAAAAATCAATTTTCTTTTCATTTGTATGGTACCACTTTAAAACCTGAATGTCAACACCTAATTCGATGTTCTTAATTATTTTTTATCTTCAAGTTCCTTGAGAAGTCTGTCAATTTCGCTCATTCTGTCGTCTGAAACCTCTGTGTCTTCAACAGGGGCTTTAACAGGAGCTTCTGCCTTTACAGGCTCGGTTTTTTCCTCCGAAACATCAAGACGCTTTGCGTACACGGGCTCTTCGGGAATTTCAGGCTCTGCAGGAGCTTCTGCAACAGGCTTTGCAGTTTCCTCTTTTAAAGGCTCTGTGGCAATTTTTTCTGCAGGCTGAGTCTGATTTTCATTGTCGTAGCCGAGAACAAGACCGTCATTTATATTTTCGTTTTTGATTGTTGTATCGTCATATTTTTCCTCATCGTAGCCCATCACAAAATCGGAAAGTCCCTGTGCAACTGCCTCGTAGCTGTCATCGCTTGCAGGAACATCATCTTCTTTTCTATCGGAAGCAACAAGCTCATCGTAACCGCCTGAGCTGATATAGCTGTTTTCGTATGTATCATCATCTTCGGGAAGGCTTTCGATAATCTCAACCTCCGCCTTTGTAAGGCAGCCTGCGAACATTTCAACAGAAAACGAAACAATATAAATGCCGAGAACAATAAACATAACTCCGTTCACGAGAGCACTGATGCCTGTGTTTTCAACGGATGATGTCAAAACAGCACCGACACCGTATGAAAGTGACACAGCGGCAGCGGGCATACCGTAAATAAAGCAGGCCTTAACAGGGTTTCTGCCCTTTACCCTTGAAACAACCATTGAACTTGAGAAAAGGTAAAGTGTGATGAAAATGTAGCAGAAGAGCGGTGTCATATCGCTTGCTGAGATTGAAACCTTTGTTGCGGCGAGAAATTCCGCAACGAGTTCACTGCATCCCCAGAGTGCAGGGAAAACAAAGAACATCGACACATTTGATACGATTGATTTGCCTGAAAAATGCACCTTGCCGATCATAATCATAGCAATAGCCGCAGGAATTGAGAACAGAGCCGCAATGATGCTCAAAAGATAATTATCCGTGTTATCCGGAGTTGCGTTAATCAAAGCCAAAAATGACGAACCGACAATCGCAATACCCGAAATTACTGCAAACGCACCCGAAACAAAATTCTTTTTAACGGGATATACGGGAGCCGTCTTTCTGTCAAAAAGGTTAATTAAAACACAAACCGCAAAAAGCCCGAGTATGATTTCAATTATGAAATAGTTAACGCCCGACTTGTTCATGCCGAACAACAATCCGTTGCCGTCAACTGCGAACATACTCATAATTTTAAGACCTACAGCAGCTATTACAGCCGGAATAAATGGTATAACTGAATATTTGGTTTTCATAAAAATCTCCGTTTCTGTACCGTAACAAGACAATTTTAAAAAACGACTTTGTTACACGATTATTGATATGCCGCCGAAAAATCAAACAGCAAAAACAAATACAAAATGAATTGTAAGTAATTATTATTTCGAATCAATCATATATTATTTTAAGCCAACATAACCGTTATGTCAAGAAAAAATAAGTCACAAAATACAATAGTATTATTTATTTTTGTGCGAAATAAAGGAGCATGGTAATGAAGGAAAAATTAATTGCAGTTGTCCTTCTGTTGATTCTCACGGCAATCCTCCCTATTGCAGTTTCAAAATGTTCTGAACAGTCTTTTGCAAAACCGACAGTTTCAACATCCGATATCCCCGAAAAGCCAAAAGATTCGGGTGAAATTCTCTGTGCATTGACGGCAGGATTGTATAAGGACAGCTACTCTGCCGAAACACTAAAGGCAATTGCTATTCTTATGAACACAAATTACAAAGCTAATCCCGATTCTTTCAAGGCAAACGATTTTCTGTATGAAGAAAACGCATCGGGAAGTATAAAGGATGTTTACGGTGAAATAAAAAAGCCGCTGAGAGTGCAAAAACAAAACGCTCCGCAAAAACAGCGAAGCGTTGTTTGTTCCCTATTCCGAAACTTCAAACGGTACTACATACAAAAACGAAAATTACAGGTACATTCACAGCGTTGCATCTCCGTGGGATTGTTACCAAACCGATTTTGACACAAATGCCGAATGTGTCGGAGTGAGTCTTTCGGGAATTGATTACCTTTGCAAAAACGGCTGCAGTGCCGAAGAAGCATTGCTGTGGTATCTTCCCGATTTTGAAATTGCTGACGATTAATTTACATAATAAGACGCAATGTGTCTGAGTTTATCCCTTGCCTTCATAATGTGACGGGAAACCGTTGACGAGTTGACTCCCAGTTCTTTTGCAATCTCCTTTTCCTTTTTGCCGTTGAGATAATAATCTACAATACAGATTCTCTGTCTTTCGGTAAGCTCGTTCAGAACAGCCATTGAAAGAATTTTCTTCATCTTATCACGGGAATTTTCATTTGTACTGCCGTGCCAAAATCCCGAATCCGACATTAATCTGTGTTTGTTGTTGTCTGTAATATGTATAAATTCTCTTTTCATTTTATCATGCTCCGTAATATCTATCCATAAGATGATTTGAAATGTGAATGCATTCATTATAATAAATCTTGTATTTTGCAATTTTCAAATCAAGTTCTTTTTTGTTGATTTCCGATTTGCCTCTTTTTTCTGCTTTGAGTCTGTCGATAACATCCTGAATGCTGTCGGCAGTATTTTTATATTCCATTGACCATTCAAAATAATTAACCATACCGATATCCTTTCCTTGATTTTATTCATTTAGAAGGTCGGCGGGGCTTTCAACCTTCTAATTCCATTATACAGAACATATCGAACAAATTCAAGAACATTTGTTCGATATTGTAAGTGACATACATTCACTGTCCCTTTGTACGGACTATGCTCTGTTTTTCAAAATTTCTTTGTTTATGACATATAATTCGGATAATCAACAAAAAGATTTTGCGTTTTTACCAAAATTTTGGTGTGTAAATCAATTACAAAAGCATAATAAAAAGTGTATAATAAGAGTAATCGTGCAGCATTGAATGGCATAAGTCCGGATTTTCAATGTTGCACATTTTTTGTGTCAAAAACATCGGAGGTTATATAATGGAAAAAACGCAAAAAATGAATAAAATGGGAACTGAAAAAATAAGCAGGCTTTTGCTTACTATGGGTGTTCCGATGATAATTTCAATGGTTGTACAGGCTGTGTACAATATCGTTGACAGCTACTTTGTAAGCTGTATGAAAGATCCGAATATACCCGCACTCGGTGATTATGCGGTAAATGCACTCACGCTGGCATTTCCTGTTCAGATGCTTATGGTTGCGGTCGGAGTCGGTACGGGAGTCGGCATCAACTCGATTTTGTCAAGAAGTCTTGGTGAGGGAAATAAAGAAAAGTGCAGTAAAATTTCGGGCAACTCAATTTTTCTTGCACTTTGCACCTGTGTTGTATTTGTGCTTTTCGGAATTTTTGGAGTTGACGCATACATAGCCTCACAAACAAGCGATCCGATTATCACATCAATGGCTGTTTCATATCTGAAAATCTGCACCTACAGTTCACTGGGCGTTAGTATGTACATGATTTTTGAAAAGCTGTTACAGGCAACGGGATATACAATGCAGACAACAGTTGCGCAGATTGTCGGTGCGGTTGTGAACATGATACTTGATCCGATTATGATTTTCGTTGGTGCGGTTGCCCGAAGCTCGGTATTGACGGTGCTGCTATCGCAACGGTTATAGGTCAGTTCATTTCATTCTTTATTGACGCATATTTCTATTTCAGATGCAATTCAAAGCATTTCAACACATCATTAAAGTATATGAAACCCGAAGGCAGGATTATCAGGCAGATTTATCAGGTTGGTATCCCAGCTATTATTATGCAGGCGCTTATGTCGATTTTGACATACAGCATTAATGTTATTTTTGTAAGAGTTTCAACGGATGCGGTTACGGCTTACGGTATTTACTACAAAATTCAGCAGTTTGTATTTTTTGCCGCATTCGGCATGAACAATGCGATGATTCCGATTATAGCGTTCAACTACGGCAAACAGGATAAAAAGCGAGTAAACGACAGCATTAAATACGGACTTATTTACACGGTATCAATTCTTTGTGCAGGAATTATAATTCTTCAAATTTTGCAAAACAGATACTCGGAATATTCTCGCTTACAGAATCGACAACCGAACTTGCAATGCTTGCAATTAGAATTATCACACCCGGATTTATATTTGTCGGTGCTAACATTGCGTATCAGGGAATTTTTCAGGCACTCGGCAACGGTGTGCATTCGCTGATACTTTCGCTTGTACGACTTATTGTTGTTCCTCTGCCCCTTGCATACATCTTTTCATGCTTTGATTTTGCATCTTCAATAATCTGGATTGCATTCCCGATCGGCGAAGCTGTAGCTTTATCGTTGCACTTATTTTTATGGCAAATATCCGCAGGAAAAAGATTAATCCAATTAAAAATGGTGTTTAACAGTAAAAACAATATTTCTTATTGATTTACTTTTTGTTTATTTTGTATAGAGCCAATTATTAAAATCATCGTTTTTATCGGGTAATTTAAGATTCTAAAAAAATACTGCACAAACATCTTCTTGATTTTTTGTACAGTTTGTCTTTTCGACTGTATGAATATTAGAATTGCACCCTCTCACCTTGAATTTACCCCTGAAAATCGGTATAATATAAGACAATGGACAGAGATAAAGTTCAAAACTTTAATCTTACCTGTTCATTAAATATTCGGCAAAAATGTTTGCTTCTTTATTGAAACATTCATTTTCATAAAACACACAATCGCGAAAAGGATCGTCATTTGACGGTCTTTTTTGCGTTTGGAAAAAATTCATAATTACATAATTTCTGCATAAAAATCGGAGCCGTGAAAAATCACGACTCCTTTTTTGCTTTATCTTATTTTTCAGTATAATCAAGTGCTATCCAGCCGGCACCGCTTTTGAGTTTGCCCCACTTGGCTGCACCTGCACCCGACTTTTCATCGACTATCGTGTACGCTCCGCCCTTTGGAACAGCACCGTTCACATCGTAATTTGTACCCGGACCTTTACGGATATTCACGCCGTTTGACGAGGTTATTCTCACGATATAACGCCTGAAAGTTTTATCCGAACCCGCTTTTGAACTGTCTGAGCCTACAGAGTCAGTTTTGTATTTCACATCAAAATAATTGCACATACCCTTGCAGATTGCCTCTCCGATTGCAACTGTATTCTTGCGTATCCAATCCGAGCCTGTCACGGTATCGTGAAACTCACACTCAACATACACGGTTAATGCCTTCGGCACATTGATTTCATAGAGATCGGTTTTGTAGCTGACTGAATCGTCCTTGCCGGGCGAGATTGCTCCGAGGGCAGACTTTACCGCCTCGGCGGCCTTTCTGCCGTTTGAGTTCAGGCAAAACACTCTTGTACCGCCCGTATATTTGCCGTTAAACGCATTAGTGTGGATCGGCATATGAATGTCTGCTCCAAACTTATCCGATTCGGGACAGCGTGTCTGCATAAGCGTGCCCGACTTTGCGACCATAACATTGAACCCGCAACGCTTGAGTGCTTTGGCTGCTGCGGCGGCAATTTTGTCGCACTGAGCCATTTCATTCGTACCGCCCGTTGCATAGGTGTTGCCGTTTTGGTTTGACGGACTGAGATATATTTTTTTACTCATTGTCTTTATCTTCTCCCTCTTTTAAATTCATTACTGCCGATGCACCTGCCGCAACAGCCGCAACAGCAAGACCGATGAGAGCGTTCTTTACAACATCACCGTCGTTAAAATCAAGACCGCCCAAAGCGAGCGTTACATTGGTGATAACATAACCGAGAGCAGTCTGAATAAATGTTCTGAACGCTCTTTTTAAACACGGTTTTTTTAAGCATATTTTTATTTTACTCATTATATTATATTTTCCTTTCCTTGTTTTGTTCGTTTTCCAAATCCGCTATTCTGTGTTCCGCTGTTTTGATTTTGTTGTCATTAACTGCCTCGTGCTGCTCAATAAGATATACACGCTCAACAAGATTATTATGCTTGTCAACCTTTTTTTCGAGCTGTTCAATGCGATAATTTGATAATCTTGACGCTGTAAAAATGCCTGCAAGTGAGCCGGCAAGAGTTCCTGCAAATGAAATCAACGCTATAAGAATTTGGTCTGTCAAAAAAATCACCTCCCACTTACAGGCTCAAAAAAAGGAGAAATTGCACTAAACAATGCAATTTCTCCTAAATTTCTTTATATTTATTTTTTAAAACGATTATTTTTTCTCTATAAGAATTATAACAACGGTTTAAGATATTGTCCCGTAAATGATTTTTCAACCTTTGCAACCTGTTCGGGAGTGCCTTTGGCAACGATTGTACCGCCGCCGTCACCGCCCTCGGGACCGAGGTCGATAAGATAATCGGCTGTCTTGATAAGGTCAAGGTTGTGTTCAATTACAACAACCGTGTTTCCGCCGTCAACAAGAAGCTGAAGAACATCAACAAGTCTGTGTACATCGGCAATGTGCAAGCCAGTTGTCGGCTCGTCAAGAATATAAATTGTCTTGCCCGTACTGCGTTTTGAAAGCTCTGTTGCAAGCTTTACACGCTGAGCCTCACCGCCCGAAAGCGTTGTTGCAGGCTGACCGAGCTTTATATAACCAAGACCTACTTCATACAGGGTTTTCAGCTTTCTGTAAATCTTCGGGATATTTGAGAAGAACTCCATTCCCTCCTCAACGGACATTTCAAGAACATCATTGATTGACTTGCCCTTGTACTTTACTTCGAGGGTTTCACGGTTATATCTCTTGCCCTTGCAGACCTCACACGGAACATAAACATCTGACAAAAAGTGCATTTCAATCTTGATAATACCGTCACCCTGACAAGCCTCACATCTGCCGCCCTTTACATTGAATGAAAATCTGCTTGGTGTAAAACCACGCATTTTCGCATCGGTTGTAGCGGCATAAAGCATTCTGATATCCGTAAACACACCTGTGTATGTTGCAGGATTTGAACGGGGAGTTCTGCCGATAGGACTTTGGTCAATGGCAATTACCTTATCAAGATTTTCCATACCCTTGATTTCCTTGTGCTTACCGGGAATCGTCTTTGCTCGATTAAGGTCACGGGCAAGGGCTTTGTAAAGAATTTCGTTTACAAGTGAGCTTTTGCCCGAACCCGAAACACCTGTTACGCAGACAAATTCACCGAGTGGAATTTTAACATTGATATTTTTAAGGTTATTTTCAGCCGCTCCTCTGACTTCAAGGAAAAGTCCGTTGCCTTTTCTGCGCTTTTCGGGAACTGGAACTTTGCGTTCACCCGAAAGATACTTGCCTGTGATTGAATTCGGACATTGCTTAATCTTTTCAACATCACCGACACAGACAATTTCACCGCCGTGAATACCTGCCCCGGGGCCTACATCCACAATGCAATCTGCGGCATACATAGTGTCCTCATCGTGTTCAACAACGATAACAGTATTTCCGAGGTCACGAAGTCGCTTTAAGGTTGCAAGAAGTTTTTCATTGTCACGCTGATGAAGTCCGATACTCGGCTCGTCAAGAATATACAGCACACCCATAAGCGAACTGCCGATTTGCGTTGCAAGGCGGATTCGCTGACTTTCACCGCCGCTGAGTGTTCCCGAGCTTCTTGAAAGAGTAAGGTAACCAAGTCCTACGCTCTTGAGGAAGTTAAGTCTTTCGTTAATTTCTTTTATAATTTCAGCACCGATAATCTGCTCTTTTTCTGTAAGCTTGAGCTGACCTACAAATTCGAGTGCGTCAATAACCGACATTTTGCAGAAATCGGCAATGTTAAGTCCGCCGACTGTTACTGCAAGGCTTTCGGCTGAAAGTCTGTCACCGTGACAAAGATCGCACGGAATTTCTGCCATATACGAACGGATTTCATCCTTAATCCAGTTACTGCTTGTGTCATGATAACGGCGTTCAAGGTTGTTGATTATACCCTCAAATTTATGCTGATAAGTACCTCCGCCGTAAACCGATTTTTTATTGATTGTCAGCTCATCATCACCTGTGCCGTAGAGGATTTTGTCGATAGTTTCCTTCGGGAGATTTTCAAGCGGTTCATCAAGCGAAAAAATTGTACTTTTTCGCTAAAGCCTCCATATACATTGCGGCAATTGTACTGCCTTCCATTGCCCAACCGCTGCCCTTGATACCGCCGTCACGGATACTCTTCGACATATCGGGAATAATTTTGTTCTCATCAATTTTGAGGAATACGCCGAGTCCCGTACACTTTGGGCACGCACCGAACGGATTGTTGAATGAAAACATTCTCGGTGAAAGCTCGTCAATGCTCACACCGTGTTCGGGGCAGGCATATTTTTGTGAAAAAGTCACATCCTCATCGCCGTTGAAGTTCACCGTAACAAGACCGCCGCCAAGCTTTGACGCTGTTTCGATGCTGTCTGAAAGTCTTGATGCTATTTCAGGCTTGATTACAAGACGGTCAACAATGATTTCTATATTATGCTTTTTATTTTTCTCAATCGGAATATTTTCCGACAAATCATAGATGATCCCGTCAACTCTTGCACGGACATAACCCGATTTTCCGGCACTGTCAAGAACCTTTGCGTGTTCGCCCTTTCTGCCCCTTACAACGGGAGCCATAACCTGAATTTTCGTACCCGTTTCATAGCTCATAATCTTATCGACAATCTGGTCAACTGTCTGCTGACGGATTTCCCTTCCGCAAACCGTACAATGCGGAACACCTATTCTTGCGTACAAAAGGCGGAGATAATCGTAAATTTCCGTAACCGTACCGACCGTTGAGCGGGGATTCTTTGAAGTAGTTTTCTGATCGATTGATATTGCAGGCGAAAGTCCCTCTATGCTTTCAACATTAGGCTTGTCCATCTGACCGAGAAACATTCTTGCATAGGAAGAAAGGCTTTCAACATATCTTCTCTGTCCCTCGGCATAGATTGTGTCAAACGCAAGCGAGCTTTTGCCCGAACCCGAAAGTCCTGTAATTACGACAAGTTTGTTACGGGGAATTTCAACATTTACATTTTTGAGGTTATGCTCTTTTGCACCTCTCACAATAATTTTATCCTGTGCCATTTCATCTACCCTTTACTGTGTCAAACACCTGACACAACTTCATACATTCGTTTAAATTTTGATTCATATACACGCATAGCCTCTCATTGCGAGAGGCTATGTTTATTTGATATTAACCTTCTGTGGACTCGTCAACCTTTGTTTCGGCTGAGGGTTCTTTGTCGGCAGTTTCCTGCTCAACTTCTTCGGGTTCTTTATATGTGCCGTTCATTACGGCAGTAAAGTCCTCGCTGCCCATCTTCTCATGCTTGATAAGATATTTTGCAATATCGTGGAGCTTATCCATATTATCGCTGAGAATCTTAGTAGCGTCGCCATATGCCTTGTTGACCATATCAAGAACAAGCTGATCGATTTTAGCTGCGGTAGCCTCGGAATAATCCTGAGTTCTGCTGCCCATATCTCTGCCGAGGAATACGGAATTGTTGTCTGTGCCGTAGCATACACAACCGAGTTCCTTAGTCATACCGTACTTTGTAACCATTGCACGGGCTGTTTTTGTAGCCTTTTCAATATCGTTTGACGCACCTGTTGAGATGTCATCCATAATAAGTTCTTCGGCAACTCGACCGCCAAGACTTACAACGATATCCTCATACATACCCCTGCGTGAGTTATATGACTTGTCCTCACTCGGGAGCGGCATTGTGTAACCGCCTGCCATACCTGTCGGAATAATTGAAATCTCGTGAACAGGATCCTGAGTTTCGAGCTTATCAAAGAGAATTGCGTGACCTGCCTCATGATAGGCTGTGAGCTTTTTCTCTTTCTCACTCATTACTTTGCTCTTTTTCTCTGCACCGACAACAACCTTGACTGTTGCCTCCTTGATTTCGTCCATAGTAATGGCTTTTTTATCTTTCTTGCGGCAAGAAGTGCGGCCTCATTAAGAAGATTTTCAAGGTCTGCACCTGTAAATCCGGCTGTTGTTTTAGCAATAGTCTTGAGATTTACATCGGGTGCAAGAGGTTTCTTTCTTGCATGAACCCTGAGGATAGCCTCACGGCCGTTTACATCGGGATAACTTACAACAACCTGACGGTCAAATCTGCCCGGACGCATAAGAGCCGGATCGAGAACATCGGGTCTGTTAGTTGCGGCAATAAGGATTACACCCTCGTTAGCACCGAAACCGTCCATTTCAACAAGCAACTGGTTAAGAGTCTGCTCACGCTCATCGTTGCCGCCGCCAAGACCTGCGCCTCTCTGGCGACCTACGGCGTCAATCTCATCAATAAAGATGATACAAGGCGAGTTTTTCTTTGCCTGATCAAAGAGGTCACGAACACGGGACGCACCGACACCGACAAACATCTCAACAAAGTCAGAACCTGAAATTGAGAAGAACGGCACACCTGCCTCACCTGCAACAGCTCTTGCAAGCAATGTTTTACCTGTACCTGGAGGGCCTACAAGGAGAACACCCTTTGGTATTCTTGCACCGAGTTTGTTATACTTTTCGGGAGCCTTGAGGAACTCAACAACCTCTGCAAGCTCTTCCTTTTCTTCATCGGCACCTGCAACATCATCAAATGTTGTCTTGCGCTTTTCATCGTTTGTATTCTTAATCTTGGCTTTGCCAAAGCTCATTTCCTTGCCGCCAAGACCGCCGCCGCCCATTTTCTTCATAATGAGCACCCAGGCAACGATGAGAATAATCATAATGATTAGTGTCGGAATCATTTCCATAAGTATGGAATTATCCGTTGCACGGGTAAGGTTATGCGGAATTTCATCAGTTGACGCCGGATTGTAGTACGGCTTGATGTCATCAAGGAAACGCTGAATATCGGCAAGCTGTCCTTTTACAACAATCTTTGATTTTTTGCTGTTTGACTGGGTTTTCTGCTGTTCGGTTGCGGGCTGAGTAGCAGTTGTTGCGGATTGAGAGTCGGAATCGGTTGATTTGATGGGACTCATACCCTCTTTAAGGGTAATTTCAATCTGACCTGAACCGTAGTCAATGTTAAAGCTGTCAACCATATCCTGAACAAAATACTGCTCAAGCTCCGAGGTTTTCGGTGAAGTTGACTTATTTGTGCTCAGCACAGCCGCTGTTATAATGATTATCAGAATGGGAATTCCGAGATAAAGCAGCAGATTGCGCACTTTCTTTTTATTGTCCAATGCTGTCACTCCTCTGTATAGTATTATTTTTCCGAGGTGGAAATATGTAATGCCACGAAAATTTGCGGCTTATTTTCGCATTAAAATCACGAATAAACTGACGGCTTTAATACGCTACATAAGGAAGATTTCTGTACTTTTCGTCATAGTCAAGACCGTAGCCGACGATAAATTCATCCGGAATTACCGCACCTGCGTAGTCAATATGGATATCGGCAACCCGTCTGTCCGGCTTGTTGAAAAGTGTACAGAGCTTTACTGATTTTGCCTTCTTGGCTTTAAGATATTTTGTGATAAAGTCAAGAGTATTGCCTGAGTCGATAATATCCTCAACAATGAGAATATCCTTGCCCTCAACAGACTGGGAAATATCCTTCTGAATATTAACTCTGCCTGAGCTTACAGTACCGCTGCCGTAGCTTGAAGCAACGATAAGTCGATTGAAAAATCAAGATTAACCTTTCTCATAAGGTCAACCATAAAGGCAACGCTGCCCTTGAGCAGACCGACCATTATAAAATCTTTGTCATTATAATCTTTTTCAATCTGTTTTGCAATAGTGTTCACAATATTTTCAATATCTTTTTCTGAATACAGAATTTTTTCAATATCCTTATGCATAATTAACCCTCTTTGTCTATATTTATGAGTAATTTTTCGGTTTTTTCGGTGTCATTTGCCTTTCCCTGCAATGAAACACCAAGCTTTTCACACCACAAAACGGTGTTGGATACCGCAAGCAGTAACAGCCTGTCCCTCATTTCGGACGGGATTTTCTGTTCGTTAAAAACCTTGCGGAGCGGTTTTGTGACCATGCGGTCCGGATATGTAAACCTGTCGCCTGCTCTGCGTGTGCGAAAAACAGGATTTTCGCCAAGCCGCTTTTTGGAAACGAGGTTATTTTGATTTGTTACTTTTTCGGTAATTTCATTTACCGTGTATATTTTTCCGTCATAAGAAAAAGTCATATTATTCTTTAACGGAATTTCATTAAAATCAGGGGAGTTTTTAGGACATACAAAGCGGAGTATTCCCTGTTTTGAAACGGCTGTGCATTGTTTTGACAGTTCAACGCTTCCTCCGTTTCTGATTATTTCACACAATAGTAAAATTGTTTTTCTTTCGGGAGAATGTTGCAATTATTCTTTAACAGAATAAACAACATTTCCTTCAGAACGGCAGAATCAAGGCTCAACAGCTTTTTGCAGTCGTAGCCAAAATCACCTTTGCAGTCATGCACGGCTTTTTCGGCACATTTCTTGATGAAAGCAGCCGCCTCTCCGGCATTTTCACTCAAGCCTAAAGCCGTCCGTTCAAAAGAAGGATTCAGCTTTTTAAGACACGGAATAATGTTATGCCTAATGTAATTTCGTGTGTAATCATCAGCAAGATTCGTACTGTCGGTAACATATTCAAGGTTGTTTTCCTCGCAATAGCTTTCAATGTCACCTCTCGAAAGTTCAATCAGCGGTCTGATTATGTTCCCCCGTTTTGGAGGAATTGCCGACAAACCTGTCAAAGACGCACCCCTTGCAATATTGAATATCAGCGTTTCGGCATTGTCGGATGCCGTGTGAGCGGTTGCAATCTTTGCACCGAGTTTTTGCGAAAGCTCTTCAAAGAAAGCGTAGCGGACATTTCTTCCGCAAAGCTCTTCGCTGATTTTCTGCTGTTTGGCAAGTGTGGGAACATCAACGCTTTTATGAAAAGTTCCGTGTTAAATTTCTTACAAAGAATTTTACAGAAATTTTCATCACGCTTTGCCTCATCACCACGGATATTGTGGTTGATATGAGCGGCATAAATCGAAAGATTGTATTTTTCTTTCAGAGAAACAAAAACGCTTAACAAAGCCGTGGAATCAGCTCCGCCCGAAAGTGCAATGATTACGCTGTCACCTTTTTCAAGCAAGCCGTATTTTTCAACGGTTGCTGTAACACGGTTAAGCATCTCGGTTGTCCGTTCCCGTAAAGCGCATGAACTCGCCCTGCCAATGCAGTTTTACGATATTTGTTTCGCCGTGACGGTTCTTTGCTACGATGCACTCGCCCGAATTCATATCGGCTGTCGGTGCGGCAGAATCCTCTCCGCCCTCTTTGTCATAATAGCCCTCACGATAAAGGAACAGTACGATATCGGCATCCTGCTCGATAGAACCCGAATCTCTCAGGTCGGCAATCTGCGGTCTGTGGTCATCACGCTTTTCTGCAGCACGGGAAAGCTGTGACAGGGTGATTACGGGAACATTCATTTCCTTTGCAAGAATTTTCAGATTTCGTGTGATTTCCGAAATTTCATTTACACGGCTGTCAATCTTTCTGCCACTCGACATAAGCTGAAGATAGTCGATTACAACGAGGTCAAGGTTGTGAAGTCGGCGAAGTCTTGACTTCATCTCAGGAATTGTAATACCCGGAGTATCGTCAAGATAGAGGTCGGTTTTGCTGAGAATATCACTTGCGGGATAAGTCTTGACCACTCCTCCTCAGTAAGCTGACCTGTTCTCAGCTTTGTACCGCCGATAAGCGCCTCACTTGAAAGCAGACGGCTTGCAAGCTGTTCCTTTGACATTTCAAGCGAGAAAAACGCAACAGTCTTTTTAGACTTACACGCAACATTTCGTGCAATATTGAGTGCGAAACTCGTTTTACCCATACCCGGTCGGGCGGCAAGAATGATAAGGTCTGAACGGTTAAGTCCCGTAATCATTCGGTCAAGGTCGCCTATGCCCGTTGGGATAGGTTTCATACTGTTGTCGGTTTCGCTGTTGAGTGCGTCAAGTCGGTCAAAAGTCTGTAAAATTACCGAGTTGATACGCTCAAGACCGTGCTTTTCATTGCCCTGTCTGATGTCAAAAATCTTCTGTTCTGCCGAATCAATCAGAACCGAGGGATCATCGTTGCCTGCAGTTGCGTCATCAATAATTTCTCGGGACGCCGTAATAAGTCTGCGAACATTGTACTTTTCCGCAATAATCTTCGCATACTCCTCGGCATTGGAAATTGACGGACAATTGTTGACAAGATCCATAAGATAGGTTTTTCCCGTTGTCTCGTCAAAAGCCTTATTCTGTTTTAATTTTTCAAGCAGAGTGACAAAGTCGATGCTAAGACCGAGTCCGATCATCTCCTGCATCTGTGCAAAAATCAGCTTGTGCAAAGAAACATAGAAATAATCGGGGCTTTTCAGAGTATCAACAACCTTGTCAAAGGTGTCGCTTTCAAGAATGATTGCACCTAAAACCGCTTGTTCCGCTTCGGGGCTGTACGGCAGATGAAGTCCGTCATAACTGCCCGCAAAATTTAAATCAGCCATTTTTACTCCTGTTTATTATGCCTCGGATACCTGAACATCAATCTTTGCAGAAACGCCTGTAAAGAGCTTTACCTCTGCGTGATATGTACCGAATTCCTTAATGTCGCAGTCAAGAACAACCTTGCGCTTGTCAACATCAATGTTGTACTGCTTTTTGATTTCTTCGGCAACCTGCTTTGAAGTTACGCTGCCGAAAAGTCTGCCGCCCTGTCCTGCTTTTGCAGTCATCTTAAAGGTTTTGCCCTCAAGAGTCTTTTTGTCATGTTCTGCCTGAGCCTTTTGGGTTGCAATTTTATAATTTTTGGAATTCTCGGCATTCTTATATTCATTCATAGCCTGAGCGTTTGCCTCTTTTGCAAGCTTTCTCGGAAGGAGAAAGTTTCTTGCATAGCCGTCAGATGCCTCAACAAGCTCGCCTTTTTTGCCGAGTGATTTTACATCCTGCATTAAAATTACTTTCATAACCAATCAACCTTTCTTACGAGTTTTCCTCATCATCAAGTGTGTTGTCAATTTCAGACAGCAACTGTTGATAAGCAAGCTCTTTTGTAGTGTTTTTAAGCTGTGTCGCCGCCATGGTCTGATGACCTCCGCCGCCAAGCTTTTCCATTATAATCTGAACATTAACATTACCGTAGCTTCTTGCTGAAATGTTAATTTGACTGTTGTCTTCAAAAAGAACGAAGGATGCGTCAACGCCTTTGAGGTTGAGCATTTCATCAGCCGCCTGAGCCGACGCAAGCCTTATATCGCCGTCACCGCTCGGCGCAATCGAAATTGCACAGCCACGGTAAACATGAGCCTTGCACACAATGTCAACCTTTTCACGGTAGGTTTCGATGTTATCGGAAAACATACCCTTTACGGTAAGCGTGTTTGCGCCCCTTTTTCTTAGATAAGCCGCCGCCTCAAATGTGCGCACGCCTGTTTTAACGGCAAAATTCTTTGTGTCAAGTGTAATGCCTGCAAGCATTGCGTCTGCCTGAACATATGTGAGCGGAGAATCATCAAGGCAGCTGATTATTTCACTGCACATTTCACAGGTTGAAGACGCCGAGGGTTCGTGCAGAACACAAGAGCGTTGTTTATGTAATCAACCGCCTTTCTGTGGTGGTCGATAATGATAACCTTTTTACATTTTTCGTAGAGCTCCGTACTTTCAAGAGAACGCTTTAGGTGCGTATCAACTATAATGAGAAGCGACTTCTGGGTAAGTCCCGAAAGAGCGGCTTCCGGAGAAATGAATATATCGGTGTCGAGTTTTTCATCAGTATATTCAATGAGCTGTTTTGCCATTGAGGTTTCTCGATTAATGACAACCTTTGAATAACGCTTGAAAGTTTTCTCCATTATACATTGAAGTCCGATTGCCGCACCTACACAGTCAAGGTCGGAAAACTTGTGTCCCATAATAAAGACCTTGTCGCAGTCGGCAACAACACGGCTGATTGCGTTTGCAATAACTCTCATACGCACCTTGCTTGCCTTTTCCGCTGCGGCAACCTTTCCGCCGAAGAACTCGTATGTATTGTCTTTTTTAATGACAGCAACCTGATCGCCGCCTCTGCCAGTGCCATTTCAAGGGCTTTCCTTGCGTTGAGCTCGCTCTCTTTGATGTTATTATAACCTCGGCAAAGACCTACCGAGATTGACGCACTGTGGTTGTTTATCGTGATTCCTCGGATAGTTTTAAGAATTGGGAACTTATCGGCTGCCATTTTTTCAACATCGGCATCTCTGAAAATTATCATATAACGGTTGTTGCCGATTTTTTTGTAAAGAGCCGAATACTGCTCCGCCCACTTTTGCAGGCAAACTTCAATATCGAGCATTGCCTCGGAAAACGACTCGTCCGAGTTATCGGAAAAGTCCTCTGCATTATCAAAAACGGCAATCGCAACGCACGGCTTGGAAGCAAGATATTCCCTTGTAATCTGCTTGTAATAGGTGTTTTCGATAAATTCACAGACAGCGCCCTCGCCTGTAGAACGGCAATAAACCGTGTATTCTCTGCCGTCAATGGCAACATCACAGCCCTCACCCTTTTTCAGACAGTCAATTTCTTTTCCCGAAAGGTAGGCTTTGATATTATCGCCCTCTGCGCCCTTTCCGCCGCACATTGCCTTGCGGAATCGTGAATTGCACCATACAATGTCACCCTGTCTGCCTATAACGGCAACAGGGCAACTGAATTTTTCAAGGTACTCTTCGTTAATACCCTTTATACTTCCGACTATATTTTTTACCGTACTTTTTACATAGCTTGTAAATCGCAATGAAGTTATAAGCACAACGGCTAAGGAAAGAACAGACACACCGAGTTCGATATAGAACACAACAGGCGAATAGTCATAGCTGACAACAGCATGGCAAACATTATCACCGAAAAAATTATGAACCACGGTGTAAGCGTCCAATTTCTTTTTCTCATGTCAAACCTCTGTTAATAACAAAATAGCAAAAAATAAATCAGCGAATAAAACTTAAACCTCCTGAAGAATAGGAAGAATCATCGGAGCTCTCCTTGTACGCTGACCGATAAGTTTTGAAACATCATCCTTGATTCTGTTCTTAATAATGCCCCATTCGTGAACATTATTCTCTGCACAATCCTCAAGAATTGCAAGAGCGGTCTGCTTGACCTCTTCAAGAAGTCTTTCGCTCTCACGAACATATACAAATCCTCTTGAAACAATATCGGGGCCGCTGATAACATGACCGTCATAAACATCAAGAGAAGCAACAATAATGATAAGTCCGTCCTGTCCGAGGTGCTTTCTGTCACGAAGAACGATACTTCCGACATCACCAACGCCAAGGCCGTCAACGAACACCTTGCCTGCCTGAACAGGCGAAAGCTCTTTCATATAATCCTCGTTGATTTCAAGAACACTTCCGACATCACCGATATAAATGTTCTTGCGTTCCATACCGAGAAACATTGCAAGGTCGGCATGTTTTCTGAGGTGTTTCTGTTCGCCGTGAACAGGGATAAAATACTTTGGCTTTACAAGCTTCTGCATGATTTTGAGTTCCTCCTGACAGGCATGACCTGAAACATGAACTTCATACATTGACTCATAAATTACCTTACAACCCTTTTTAAGAAGTTCGTCAACAACATTGCCGACTGTTTTCTCATTACCGGGAATCGGATTGGCTGAAATTATGATGAAATCACCCTCACCGACCATTACCTTGCGGTGGTCTGAATATGCCATTCTTGAAAGTGCGCTCATTGGCTCGCCCTGACTGCCTGTTGTAACAAGAACAACCTGCTGCGGCATATACTTGTCGAGCATATCAAGGTCAATAAGAATATTTTCGGGAAGATGCAGATATCCGAGCTTTTGGGCAACATCCATATAGTTGACCATACTTCTGCCCGAAAAAGCAACCTTTCTTCCGTACTTTTCTGCACAGTCAATAATCTGCTGAACACGGTTTACATTTGATGCAAAAGTTGCAATTATAATTCTGTAATTTTCCGCACTCTTGAAAAGATTGTCAAGGCTGTCGGATACAGTTCTTTCCGTAGGGGTGTATCCGGGTCTTTCGGCATTCGTACTCTCCGAAAGAAGTGCAAGAACACCTTCGTCGCCCACTCTTGCAAAGCTTGAAAGGTCAATCATATCACCCGTGATAGGTGTGCAGTCAATCTTGAAGTCGCCCGTATGAACAATAGTACCGCCCGGAGTGTGAATTGCAAAAGCAACAGCATCGGGAATCGAATGGTTTACATGAATGAAGTCAATCTTCATACAACCGAGTTTTATTGACTGACCTGCATTTATTACATTAAGCTGAGATTGATTGTAAAGACTATGCTCCTTGAGCTTGTTGCCTACAAGACCGAGCGTAAGCGGTGTACCGTAAATCGGAACATTCACCTTTGAAAGAAGAAAAGGCAAACCGCCGATGTGATCCTCATGTCCGTGTGTAAGGATAATACCCTTAACTCTGTCGGCATTCTGTTCAATATATGTGAAATCCGGAATTACAAGGTCAACGCCGAGCATATCCCCGTCAGGAAATGCCATACCGCAGTCGATAATAATTATATCGTTTTCACATTCAACAAGGGTGATGTTCTTACCTATTTCGTTAAGACCGCCGAGAAATGCAATCTTAATTGACGGCTTCTGAGCATTCTTTTTGGGATAACCCTTTGACTTTGACGGATATTTCTTTTTGCCGTAATTTGACTTTCCGTTCGATTTCGGCTGAAATCCGTCATCATTTTTCTTATAGTAAGCGTTGTAGGAGTTTTTACCCGAACCGCTCTTTTTTGAAGCATTGTTTTTAGAGTATTGCTTCACATTCTTTTTGCCTTTTGAGTACCTTGACTGTTTAAGCATAAAGTTTTCGTTCCTCTTTTCTGTACTCACAAATCTACCTCCGTTTTCTGAAATATGTACTGAATAAAAGAAAAATAAATATATCAAAGACCTCTGAGCGCCCGTGAGGTCTTAATTTATTTATAAAATAAATTCTCCGTTCTGATAACGGTGAACATCTGTATTTATAATAATATCCGCAAAACATACGAATTTTATTCCCGTAATTATGGCAACACATAGCTACCCTATCATAGTTTTTCATTTTATTTTACCGCATATCCTACCGCAATGTCAAGAAATTTTCATAACAAACACAAAATCCAAGGCTTGCAATCCGCATAACAAAGGCAATTTTATGCTAATAAAATTTGAAATTTCCAGTAAAATAACCCGTAAGCGATTTTTTTTAATTGCAATATTATGTATAAATTTCAAAATTTGCTCAAACACCTACCAAAGTTATCAGAATTATATCAAATAATGGGTTGCAATTGTCGTTTCAGCGTATTATAATCTATAGTGCGGATTTTAATATTTTGAATAATTAGTACACTCTGAATTAAAGGAGAATTATTTTTGAAACAAGTTGAAATTTTTACAGACGGTGCTTGCAGCGGAAATCCCGGACCCGGCGGTTGGGGTGCTGTTTTAAGATATAACGGTCACGAAAAGGAAATTTCAGGCGGTGAGGCAAACACAACCAACAACCGCATGGAGCTTTCGGCTGTTATCAACGCACTTGCTTTGCTCAAAGAACCGTGCAAGGTAACGCTTTACAGCGACTCGCAGTATGTTTGCAACGCACTAAAACTCGGTTGGGCTAAAAAGTGGAAAGCAAACAATTGGATGCGTAATAAAAAAGAAAAGGCTTTGAATCCCGAACTTTGGGACAGGCTTCTTACCCTGTATGATACTCACGAGGTTGAAATTGTGTGGGTAAAAGGACACGCGGGTCATCCCGAAAACGAGCGTTGCGACCGACTTGCCGTTGCAGCCGCAAAACAATTTGCATAACAATAAACTTATATAAAGGTGGATATAAAATGAGATATGTTTATGCCGACAACTCGGCTACTACAGCACTTTCGCCGAAGGTGCTTGAAAAAATGATGCCATACCTCACCGAGGTTTACGGAAACCCGTCAAGCATTTATACAATCGGTGCAAAGGCAAAGGCTGCCGTAGAAACTGCAAGAGAAAACATTGCAAAGAATCTCGGTGCGGCTAACCCGAATGAAATTTACTTCACCTCAGGCGGAAGTGAATCCGACAACTGGGCACTCAAGGGTGTTTGTCACGCTCTCAAGGCAAAGGGCAAAAAGCACATCATTACTTCAAAGTTTGAGCATCACGCTATTCTTCACACATGTGAGGCTCTTGAAAAAGAGGGCTTTGAGGTTACTTATCTTGATGTTTACGAAAACGGTATTGTTCATCCCGAGGATGTTGAAAACGCAATTCGTGAAGATACGGCTATAGTTTCGATTATGTATGCAAACAACGAAATCGGTACAATTCAGCCGATTTCCGAAATCGGTGCAATTTGCAGAAAGCACGGCGTTCTTTTCCATACAGATGCAGTTCAGGCGGCAGGTTATGTGAAGATTGATGTTCAGAAAGAAAACATTGACCTTCTTTCAATGACAGCACACAAACTCCACGGACCGAAGGGCTGCGGTCTTCTCTACATCAGAAAAGGCGTAAGAATTGAAAACCTCATCTGCGGCGGTGCTCAGGAGAGGAACAAGCGTGCCGGTACCGAAAATGTTGCAGGTATTGTCGGTCTTGATGCCGCACTTCAGCTTGCAGTTGACGGTATGGACGAAAGAAACGCAAAGCTTGAAAAGATGCGTGACAGACTTATCGACGGTCTTTTAAAGATTGAGCGTTCAAGAATCAACGGCGACAGAGTTCACAGACTCCCCGGCAATGTCAATATGTGCTTTGAGGGCATTGAGGGTGAAAGCCTTCTTTTAAGACTTGACCTCAAGGGTGTTTCGGCATCATCGGGTTCTGCTTGTACATCGGGCAGTCTTGATCCGAGTCATGTACTTCTTGCAATCGGTCTTCCCCACGAAATTGCTCACGGCAGTATGCGTCTTTCATTCTCTGACGACAATACAGAGGAAGATATTGATTATATTCTTGAAATCGTTCCCGAAATTGTTTCGTACCTCAGAAGTATGTCACCTCTTTGGGAAAAGATTAAAAAGCAGGAAGCTCAGGTTGATTGACAACCCGTTAAAATTCGTATAGAATTGAATAGATATTCGGCAACAATATATTCAGGAGGATTAAAATGGCTTATTCGGAAAAAGTAATGGATCATTCGCTAATCCGAGAAATGTAGGCGAAATTGAAAACGCAGACGGCATCGGCGAGGTCGGTAACTCAAAATGCGGCGATATTATGAAAATGTACATTAAGGTTGATAACGATATCATCACAGATGTAAAATTTAAAACATTCGGTTGCGGTGCGGCTATTGCAACAAGCAGTATGGCAACAGAGCTTATCAAGGGCAAGTCAATCAATGACGCTCTCAAGCTCACAAACAAGGCGGTTATGGAGGCTCTTGACGGACTTCCGCCTGTCAAGGTTCACTGCTCTGTTCTTGCAGAACAGGCAATCAAGGCAGCCGTTTCGGACTACTACAAAAGAAGAGGCGTTGATCCCGAGCCAATCGTGGGCAATGTTCCCGAATGTGACAGCTGTGGCTGTGAAGGCTGATTAACTTAAAATCATACATCTGCCCGACTCCGTAAAAGTCGGGCATTTTTTTGCCGTTCCCGATTATACCGTGGGATTAGTTGCACAAAACGATTGAAATCCGAAAGGAAATCAATCGTTTTTTATTTGTGCGATTATTATTTTTGCAATATATCAGCCGATTGCGGCATTGAAGATTTTTTCGCTGTTTTTCATCAATCTGTCAACCGCCTGCCGACCGCATTTTTTAGCAATACATTCGATTGCATCGGAATAAAGCTCAGGTGTATTATGATTGAGTGAATGTGCGTCCGTACCGATAATGTCGATAAGCCCTGCACTTACAAGCTTTAACATTCTGCGGCGTTTCATCATCGGAGCTTTCTTTGTGTAATTTGAGATATTTGTCTGAATAACAACACCGAGCCGTTTTAAATCTTCAATCACATCAGGATTGTCAACAAGAAAGCTGTAACGCTCAACATGAGGAATTACGGGAATAAGTCCCTGTTCGCTCATAAGCCTGTCGAGCATTTCATACGAATTGTCCGAAAATGTTGCATTATACGGAAACTCAGTGAGAATATAGTTTGAATTTCCGTAGTTTATACCTTTGATATTTTCATTGTTGAAAAGATACTTTGTAACATAAACCTCTGTTCCGAGAACGATATTCATACCGTTCGGAATGTGCGGCTTGAATTTTTCAAACTTTTCCGCCCTCTCGGCAATAAAATCTTCAAGGCTGATTTCATTTGTATAAAAATGAGGTGTAAGACAAATATTCGTTACTCCCTGATTTTTAAGACAGGAGAGCAACTCCAGACTGTCCTCAACCGTTTTTGCACCGTCATCTATACCCGGAAGAATATGAGAGTGCATATCGAAAAGCTGCATACCGTTCACCAATTAAAGTGCTTCACAAACACGGTCGCCCATTTCGTCACAGCCAACCTTTGTGAAACCCTCTTCATAGATATCGGGCGTACGGTAGGTTTCAAGAACCTTTGCAACAGCTGCCTCAATTGCGTCTGCCGCCTCGCTCTGATCAAGTGAATAACGGAGCATCATTGCAACAGAAAGAATTGTAGCAAGCGGATTTGCGATATTCTGACCCGCAATGTCAGGAGCAGAACCGTGGATAGCTCATAAAGACCGAGCTTGCTGCCCGAAAGGCTTGCAGATGCAAGCATACCGATTGAGCCGGCAATCATTGATGCTCGTCAGAAAGAATATCACCGAAGATATTTGATGTGAGAATAACATCAAACTGACGGGGATTTCTTACAAGCTGCATAGCGCAGTTGTCAACATACATATGGTTAAGCTCAACCTCGGGATAATCCTCGGCAACTCTCTTAACTGTTTCTCTCCAAAGTCTTGAAGACTCAAGAACATTTGCCTTATCAACGCTTGTGAGCTTTTTATTTCTCTTCATAGCAAGGTCAAAAGCAACTCTTGCAATTCTCTCAACCTCACCGATTGTGTACATTTCCGTATCCCAAGCCGCAGGCTGACCGTTAACTTCTTTTCTGCCTCTTTCGCCAAAGTAGATACCGCCTGTAAGCTCACGAACAATCATAACATCGAGGTTGCCGCCGATGATTTCATCCTTGATAGGTGATGCACTCTTGAGCGGTCCGAAAATAACCGACGGACGAAGATTTGCGAAAAGTCCGAGTGCGCCTCTGATACCGAGAAGTCCTGCCTCGGGACGGTTGTTACCCGGCTGTGAATCCCACTTAGGGCCGCCTACCGCACCGAGAAGCACGCTGTCCGACGCCTTACACTTTGCAACTGTTTCATCGGGGAGCGGAACGCCTGTTGCGTCAATAGCACAACCGCCGAGAAGTGCCTCGTCATATGTAACGCCAAAACCAAATTTTTCAGCGGCACAATCAAGAACCTTTACAGCCTGATTTACGATTTCAGGACCGATACCGTCGCCCTTTAAAAGAGTAATTTTATAATCTGCCATTTTTATATCTCCTTAATCAATTGTTTATCAATGGATATTATCCCACAATATACGGCAAAAGATTGTAAATTGTGCTACAATTCTGCCAAAGTTTCAAAAAATCAGTCATTCTCTGACGGAAGCGGAATCGTCTGAAAAACTTCGCAGACTTTATCCCTCTGCCAAAGTACAGGAGTAACTCTGAGTGAATAGCCGAAACCGTTGTCCATTGTCCATTCAAACGGTTTTGCCTGCGGAAGTCCGTAGACTGCAAGCAAGGTCATAATAACACCGCCGTGAGTGACAATTACACTTTCGGTTGTGCCTGTTTTCATAAGTCCCTCAACAATACTTTCAAACATTTTGCATACTCTGCGTGTAAAATCGGCATTGCTCTCCCCCTCGGAGGTTTTACGGAAGAATCGCCTGCAAGCCACTTTTCAAAATCGGGATCGTTTTTCAGCTCGTCGCAGTTTTACCCTCCCATTCACCGAAATTACATTCGGAGAGGTTGTCGATAACAAGCGGATTTTGTTCGGGATAAAGAATTTTTGCGGTTTCGGTACAACGCTTTAACGGACTTGTAAACACAACCTGCGTACCCGGATATTTATACTCATAATCGAGTTTTCTCAAATCCATTCTGCCCCTGTCGGAAAGCGGAGCGTCTGTTGTTCCGATATATTTCCCCGCAAGTGTATCATCAATCGAACCGTGTCTTATAAAATGAATTATGTATGATTTCATAGCTTCTCCCATAAACCGACTTTTTTAGCAAATCGGCACTAAATTTGTTTACAAAAAGTAAATTTTGTATTATACTGTCTGTATAGAAAGTATATTGCTGTAAATGCTTTCAATGCACTATATATTATCAGAGCAAATTTTGCTTTGCTTTTTCTGACAATCAAGTTAATTATACTATCTTTAAAAATGAGGTGTCAAGTATTGAACAAAGATTTTCCGAGAATTATAACATTTCTTCGTAAAGAAAGAGGTTTGAGTCAAAAACAGGTTGCAGGCGATATGGGAATTTCGCAGGCACTTTTGTCACATTATGAAAAGGGAATCCGTGAATGCGGTCTTGATTTTCTCGTAAAAACAGCCGAATACTACGGTGTTTCAACCGATTATCTTCTCGGCAGAACCGTACAGAGAAATTTCACAGCCGATCCTTTTGAGGCTGCCGAAAAAGAGGTTGTCATCAATACCGAAAAAGGCAGTATGATCAATAAAATAAACCGCAGTCTTTTGATGAACACCACCTCGGTAATCTACGATTTGCTTGCAAAAATCGGCAACAAGCACCTTACAAACGCAGTCAGCAACTACCTTATGAGCGCCGAATATGTAATTTTCCGCACAATTTATAATTCCGAAAAAAATAACTCGCAAACTATGTTTTCGCTTGATAAGAACCGCTACAGAAATCTCACGGACGCATCAATGATTCTTGACCTTGAAATCATCAACGAACTTATTGAAAATGATAAGCTTACCCTCACCCTCTCTCCCGATGTTATTTCGGTATGTTTTGAAAAAGACGCCCCGTCACTGTTCAACCTAATTCAATATTCCGAAAGAAACATAAAAAATGTCTATGCAGGAAAAAGGTGATTTTTAACTGCTTTTCAGAATAATAAGTTTACTTTCGTGATACATATACGCTTATAATTATACGCTTATAATATAGTATGAAAGTAAAGTAACACAACAAATAACGTCGTTGGCTTGGAGTTTTTCTCAAGCTGAACCGACCGTTTTGTTGTTTGTTTATTTTCTTTTTTAGCATTATCCGTATGTAATGCGGAATTATGCATTAAGACCGAACGAGATTGATATTGCGTTATTTATTTCGTTCATAGAATTTTCATCAACAGTACCCATTTTTTCTTTGAGCCGTTTTTTGTCGATTGTTCGTACCTGTTCAAGCAGAACAACGCTGTCTTTGGCGAGTCCCGAACTGTCGGCGTGCAATGGAATGTGGGTAGCAAATTCGCCTTTGACTGCTGACTTGTGATTGCGGCGGCGATTACAGTCGGACTGAATCGGTTTCCGACATTATTCTGAACAATAAGCACAGGTCTGATTCCGCCCTGCTCTGAGCCTACAACGGGACTCAGGTCGGCATAATAGATATCTCCTCTTCGTATATTCAAGGCTTTCACGCTCCAAATAATTGTTTACTTGTATTTTTGCCTTTCCAAAAGCTTTTATACAGCTATTACATAATATTTTTGAGCGTAAAATTTGTGAATCGGTTCAGCCGTTTGCATCTTTCACATTGGAAAGCACCATTTCGTAATCTTCGCCGTCAACGCTGATTTTGCTTATACAGCCCTTTGAATTTGTGCTGACAACAGCTTTGCCGAACGCTGAATCAAGTCTGTATGTACACACATCTTCGCACTTCCCCTCAAAAACCGCCCTGCCGTCTGCAATTCCGTATAAAATTTCTTTTGTAATATTCGGGAAACTGCTTTCGGGAATGTACGCTTCATCGGCGGAGCAAATCATATTCTCCCTTGAAATTTCAAGATCAGAACCCTTATATGTAACCGACAAACCGCTGACCGTGTTCGGAGAATCAAGCGAAATATTGATGAGCTTTTTGCCGCTTGCCGACAGCTTTCCCGTGATGTTCATTTTCCTGTATTCACAGCTGAAATCGGCAATAAACGAGGATTTCGGAGAAAGATTTTCCTGCGGTTCATCACACCCCGTAATGACAAAAACAGGCATAACAAAAAGGACACATAATGCAATCAAGATTTTCCGTGCCATAAGACACCTCCCGATACATTATATGTCCTGTGAATTTTTTAATACATTGTACAAATAAGTGTGTGGTTTGAAATTTATAATTGAAATACTTACTGTTCTTTAATTAAATTGCAGAAGTCTTTTATTTCTTCCAATCTGTTTTCTAAATCTTCTTTATATTCAACTCCGCACAATCCTAATTTCCCGCAAGGCTCAATTTCCAAATGTCCGTAAAAATGTTCTATACTGCTGATGATTCTTTCGCACTCAGGCATACTCGGACCGGTTCTTAACGCAATTGTGTACCCCTTTTTACCACTTGATAATTTTGCGTGTGGCTCATGCGTATTGCACCAAGGAGTACACCTATCTATAAACACTTTGAACTGACCCGGAATATCAGCCCAATAAGACGGTGAAACCGAAACAATTTTGTCTGCCCAATCATATGTTTCCATCAATTTTGTAACATCATCTTTTTGAAAACATTCAGCAGTTTTGTGGCATTTACGGCAACCTCTGCACATCTTTATTTCAAAATCATCTATACATACGGTCTTTACTGTATTCCCATTTTCAACATACTGTTTAACTGTATTTACAATTTCTGCTGTAGCTCCATTTCTCACAGGGCTGCAATTAATCACTAATATTTTCATATTTCACCTTTTATTTATCACAAGATAAAAGTTTCTTCTTAATACAAAGCCGTAGGGGCGGATATTATCCGCCCGCCATAATAAATTTATATGTTTCATAAAAATGTTTTTATATAACAAATTCCGCTACAGTAAAACATTATCTTTGCTACATTTATATAATCTGACTTAATATAAAAATTGAGTCGTTACTTGCGGGCGGATAATATCCGCCCCTACTAAATTATCTTCATTTTCAAAACTTTTTTCGCAAAAAGATTCCCGTTTCTACTTGTATTTTAAATCAAAAACCGCAACGCTTATAGGCAAGCGGGATACAATTTATCAGGTCTGTCGGCAACATTGAGATTTTGCCGTATTTTTCGGCGGCAATGTCACCTGCAAGGCCGTGGAGATATACTGCCGCTGCGGCTGATGAAAACGCACTTGCGCCCTGTGCAAGAATTGATGCAGTCATTCCTGCAAGCACATCACCGCTGCGCCTGTTGCCATTCCCGAATTGCCTGTCGGGTTCACAAGCACCTTGCCGTTTGGCGAGGCAATTACCGTGCCCGCTCCTTTGAGAACGGTTACAACACCGTACTTTTGTGCAAAATCGAGGGCAACTCTCTCCCTTTCCGCATTTACAAGCGAAGTTGCAAGACCTGTAAGTCTTGACATTTCGCCCGGGTGAGGAGTAATTATAATCGATGCTTTTTTCCTTAAAAGAATTTCAGGCTGTTTTGCAACACAATTGAGTGCATCTGCGTCAAGCACAAGCGGTGTTGTGGAATTTTCTATTAAAGAAAATACAATTTTTAATGTATCGTCGCACACACCGAGTCCGCAACCGACAAGAGTTGCAGATGATTTGCACGATTCGCTGACTAAAAACGGAACATTTACCTTTGAGATTCTGCCGTCTGCATTTTCGCTGAGAGGATAGTAAACGCTCTCAAGAATCGTTTGGGCAACAATCGGGTAAATACTTCTCGGCAAGGCACATTTTGCAAGACCTATGCCCGTTCTTAACGCACCCTTTGCCGACATAACCGCCGCCCCTGCCATTCCGTAGCTTCCGCAAACGCAGAGCAATGAACCCAGAGTTCCTTTGTTTGCATCATCGGGGCGTTCAAAAATTGCACTTTTTACAACATTTACATCTGTTACTGCCATACAATCAACTCATTTTTCTTTTATAGAATAACTGAACCACAATATTCTTGTTGAGGTGCGGTTTCATACCGTTGAGAATATCCTCGTTCGGAGTAAAAACAAGAAGACATCTGCCGTATGCAGGACTGTTAAAAACAGCGAAATAGTTTTCGTCCTTGGAGTCAATATCTCTTGCGGCGATAAAAGTTTTGAGAAATCTCATCTTCTTGATTTCGGTATCGTCTTTTTCAAGTCTTTCAATCTCGTTAATCTGAACCTTGCACATGGTTTTTCTTTTGCGCAATGCAACAACCTTTGCAATTTCAAGCTCATTGCCCGAAACCGAATATTCAAAATCGACCTTCTGAATACTGAACACATACCAAACAACATAAATTCCGCCTACAAACACGAAAAAAGCCACATAGATAAGATATGCAATTGTTGCAAAAGCAAGTAAAAACAATGTTGTCGGCACTAAAATAAGCAAAAGCACCGAAACAATTTTTATAATCAGATTTTTAGGTTTGTTAACCCGTCTTACAACCTGTTCGTTAAAATTATTCAATGTATTTTCTCCTTTATGATTGATATTTCATATGATATCACAGGCTGTTGTATTTTTCAACAAAAGATACAAAAACTCTTGCAAAAAAAAATGTTTTGGTGTTATCATAGTAAAAGATAACATGATGACGAAGAAGTAGCGTTTGCGTGATACCGTCAAAGAGAATGTGTGCCGAGGCTGAAAGCATATAACGGTGTTGCAGGTGTGAAGTTCCCTTCCGAGTGGTGAGGTTGAAATTTTCAGTAGATCTCAACGGCTGACTCCGTTACAGGTTGTGAAAGTGTCTGCTTTCGGGAGTGTTTGCTTTGATGCAAAAATCAGGGTGGTACCACGGATTATTTCGTCCCTGCGTAATTGATTTTACGCAGGGCTTTATTATTTTTACGGAGGTAATTTATGAACGAGAAATTATTAAGTTTAAAAGACGAAATCAAGTCAAGACTCGGCGAAACACAAGATTTGACCGACCTTGATAAAATCAGAGTTTCTTATCTTGGCAAAAAGGGCAGCATCACGGCTCTTTTAAAGGGTATGAAAGACCTTCCCAACGAGGAAAGAAAAACTTTTGGTGCTGAGGTAAACAAGCTCAAGGCACAGGCCGCACAGCTTATTGAAGAAAGACTTGCGGAACTTAAAGAAAAGGAAATTCAGCGTGAAATCGCCTTGATGCCGCAGTTTGACATTACATCGCCTGTTGCACTTGCAAGGGGTTCTTATCACCCAATCACCCTTGTTCAGAGAGAATGCGAAAAGATTTTCTCATCAATGGGATTTAACATTGAGGACTACTCCGAAATCGTAACCGACTACGAATGCTTTGAGGCTCTTAACATTCCGAAGCACCACCCCGCAAGAGATATGCAGGACACTTACTACCTTGACAACGGTCAGCTTTTAAAGTCACACACATCAGCCGCACAGAACGCAATTCTTAAAAAGTACGGCAAGGGACTTATTGAAAACGGCACACCTATAAAAGCCATCTTCCCCGGCAGATGCTTCAGAAACGAGGCAACGGACGCTTGTCACGAAAACACATTTTTCCAGATGGAAGGCGTTATGGTTGACAAGGACATTTCAATTTCAAACCTTATCTACTTTATGAAAACAATGCTTTCCGAGGTATTCAAAAAGGATATCAAAGTTAGACTTCGCCCCGGCTTTTTCCCGTTCGTTGAACCGGGTTTTGAACTCGACATCAGCTGTCTTATCTGTGGCGGCGAGGGTTGTCCGTCATGTAAGCACAGCGGTTGGCTTGAGCTATGCCCCTGCGGTATGATTCATCCAATGTTCTGCGTGAGGGCGGAATTGATCCCGAAAAATACACAGGCTTTGCGTTTGGTCTCGGTCTTACAAGACTTGCAATGATGAAGTACGGAATCAAGGATATCCGTGACCTTAACAGCGGCAGTCTTAAAGCACTTTCACAGTTTACTGATGACGAATAAGAGAGGAGATACAAAATGTTTTTATCTATGAACTGGATTCAGGACTTTGTTGATTTGAGCGGTCTTGATAAAATTGAACTTATCCGCAAATTTTCTCTTTCCACAGCCGAGGTTGAAAACGATATTCTCCGCAAGGGCAGTGAAATCAGCGGTATTGTTGTAGGTGAAATTAAGTCGGTTGAAAATCATCCCGATTCAAAGAAACTTCATCTCCTCAAAATTGATGCAGGCGAAGATGAACTTATTGATGTTGTCTGCGGTGCTCCGAATGTAAGAGTCGGTCTTAAAACCGCTTTTGCAAAGGTTGGCGCTAAAATCGGCGAAATCACGATTACACCAAGACCTCTTGCCGGCTTTACATCAAACGGTATGTGCTGCAGTGAGGCTGAAATCGGTATCAGCGATGACAACTCCGGCATCATGGAAATTACAGATGATGTTAAAAACGGCACAGACCTTAAAGACATTTATGAAATTGACGATATCGTTTTTGAGGTTGATAACAAGTCGCTTACAAACCGTCCCGACCTTTGGGGACACTACGGAATTGCAAGAGAATTTGCCGCACTTGCAGGCAGAGAGCTTAAACCTCTTGACCTTGACGATTTAAAGGCATATGACGGTCTTAAAAAGATTGATATGAAGATTGAGGACACTCTCTGTCAGAGATACAGCTGCTTACAGATTGAGAACATCAACCGCAATGTAAGCCCCGTAAATATGAGAATCCGTCTTTTTTACTGCGGTATGAGAGCAATAAACTATCTTGCCGACCTTACAAACTACCTTATGCTTGAAATGGGACAGCCGATGCACGCTTTCGATTCAAGAAAGGTTGAAAAAATCAGAATCAAGCGTTTTGACAAGCCTTTCACTTTCAAAACACTTGACGGTGTTGAAAGAAACATTGACGAAAACACACTTATGATTTGCAACGGCAACACTCCTGTAGCAATTGCCGGCATCATGGGCGGTCTTGATTCGGAAATTGTTGACGATACAACTACTCTCACACTTGAATCCGCAACATTCAACGCAGTTCCGTAAGAAAGTCAACAGTAAGACTTGCTCACAGAACAGACGCATCAATGAGATATGAAAAATGTCTTGATCCTGAAATGACTGTTACTGCAATTGCAAGATTTGTATATCTTCTCAAAAAGTATGACAGCGACATCAAGGTTGTTTCTTCGCTCACAGACGAGTACGCATTCAGGTATGACACAGTTGTTCTTGACTTTGACAAAAACTTTGTTGACCGCTACACAGGCATCGAAATCAGCAACGACAGAATTGTTGCAACACTCGAAAGCCTCGGCTTTAAGGTGGAGCTCAACAACGATAACTTCAGCGTAACGGTTCCAAGCTGGAGAGCAACAAAGGATGTTACAATCAAGGCTGACATCATTGAAGAAATCACCCGTATTTACGGCTATGACAACTTTGAAATTCACACAACACGCTCTCCGCTCTATCCCGTAAGAGCAAGCGTTGTTAAAACTACGGAAAACAAAATCAAGGATATGCTCGTTAAGAGATACAATCTCCACGAGCTTCACTCATATGTATGGGCATACAACGATGAACTCAAGGCAATTGACATTCCTGTTGAGGATAATGTTAAGCTTGCAAACGCAACTAACCCGAATATTGAAACATTAAGAAATTCAATTGTTCCCACACAGCTTTGTCAGATTAAATCAAACCTTTCATTCTCAAACGATTTCGGTATTTTTGAAATCGGCAGAGTTGTAAACGGTCTTGATGAAAACGGTCTTTGCATTGAAAACAAAAAGCTTGCAATCACACTTTACAGCAAGACAAGAAATGTTAAGGACATTTATTTTGAACTCCGTGACATTCTCGCCGTTGTAACGGATGAAATCAAGCACAAGGCTCTCACATTTGAAAAGGCTGAACCGACTCACAGCTACGAACACCCCGTAAACCTCTATTCGGTATGCCTTGACGGCAGGAACATCGGTACAATCGGCATTGTTCATCCGACAGTAAACAAGAAGATTGACAAAAAAGCCGCAATTGTATTTGCAGAAATTGATGTGAACGCTTATGCAAACACAGAGGCCGCTCCGATTGTTTATAACGAACCGTCAAAGTTCCCGCCGATGGACTACGACATCAGCGTTGAAGTTCCTCAGGGAATGTTCTTCTCACACCTTGCAGAGTGTTGGAAAAACGAAGGCGGAGAGATTCTCAAAAGCACAAAGATTGTTGACACATATGACACAGATACAGTTCACAGCGTAACAATCCGCTTTGAGTTCTCATCAAATGAAAGAACACTTTCATCAGCGAGGTTCAGAAGATTATGGACAAGATAATTTCAAATCTTTCTGAAAACGGAGTAAAGCTCAGAGGCTAAAAATTATGGGGGCGGTTTTTCCGTCCCCTTTTTGTGACATAATCTGACAAGCATAAGATAAAATTAAAAAATATTACTGCTGTTTTATCACACAAAGCAATGTTTTTGACATTGAAATAACATAAATTAGGCATATTTATTAAAAAGTGCTTGAAATTTACTTTGAAATATGGTATAGTAGCAGAATAGGAGGTGTTTCAGTATGTTGGATAAAACAATGATTTTTTCTCTTGGTGAGGAAAAAGATGACCAGATAAAAGCAGGGCTTACAATCGTTTATGATGCCCTCCGCCAAAAAGGATATAACCCTATTAATCAGATTGTGGGATATATTTTAAGCGAGGATCCGACCTATATTACAACATATAATAACGCTCGCAACATCATCAGCAAGATCGACCGTGACGACCTACTTGAAGCACTGGTAAAATCGTATCTTAATGTTTAAGAAAGGATGATGCCTTGTGGCAGATACCAAAAAGACCGAAAAGAAATTTCGACTTACAAGGCAGACCGCTCGTTCGTTGCAATGACGAGATTTACTACGGCAGTATGGAAGAACCGTATGTTATAAGAATGCAAATCAAAAGTAAAAAGGATGTCAACGGAACTGAGATTGCCGATAAGGTAACAGTTCAGTTAATGGCTACAGACCCTTATCTTTCACCGAGAAAACAGCTTGTTAAGTCAAGCGAGAAAAAGGGATTGTTCCTTGCTATGGATATTGCAGACATCTGGCTTGAAAGAGCCCTTGCAAACAAAATGTAATTTAACATTGAATTTACGGAGTAATCGGTTTTGGTTACTCCGTTTTTCTTATACGGCTACGGTGTATTGCCGCCCTCTCGTGAAGATTGTAATTACATTGTCATTATTTTTCAATATCAGTATTCAAGGCAAAAGCAGGGCAACAAAATTATGTTGTCCTGCTGATTTTGTATTTGATTTATAAGTTACGCTCGGGAATATTTACCTTTGCCTATACGAAACTGTCTTCACGAACTGAGAACGGTGGCACACCGTTTATTTACTGTGTAGCCTGCGTCCTCTACAGCTTTTTTTAGAACGGAATCTTCAACATTTTTTGACATTGTAAGAACGGCTGAGCCTTTCTCGTGGCTTACTTCTGCCGATTCAACACCGTCAATTGCCTCAAGAGTTTTCTTTACTGTTGCCTCGCAATGCGGACACATCATACCTTCGATTTTCATTATTTTTTCCATGGTTTTATTCTCCTTTTTATTTTTATGTTTTATTTTTCTGTCATGCTTTGAGCTGTGAACCTTAACAAAATTAAGTCTTAATGCATTTGTTACAACACAAAAGCTTGAAAGGCTCATTGCCGCCGCACCGAACATCGGATTTAACTGCCAGCCGAAAAGATTGATAAATGCACCCATGGCAAGCGGAATACCGATTACATTGTAAATAAATGCCCAGAAAAGATTTTCGTGAATGTTACGGAGTGTTGCTCTGCCGAGTCTGATTGTTGCAGGAACATCTGCAAGGCGGCTCTTTACGAGTACAACATCTGCCGCATCAATTGCAACATCCGTTCCCGCTCCGATTGCAATACCCAAGTCTGCGCTTGTGAGGGCAGGCGCATCGTTAATGCCGTCACCGACCATTGCAACCTTGCCGTATTTTTTCAGTTCTTTTACATTCTTTTCCTTGCCGTCAGGAAGAACTCCTGCAACAACTTCATCAATGTCTGCATTTTTTGCAACGGCTTTTGCGGTTTTTTCGTTATCGCCCGTAAGCATTACAACACGCACACCCATATTTTTGAGTTCATTAACAGCCTGTTTACCGTCCTCTTTTATTATGTCTGCAACAGCAATAATACCGAGAAATTTATTTCCTTTACAGAAATACAGCGGAGTTTTGCCTTCTTCCGCAAGCTGTTCAGCCTTTGCTTTTTCGTCTGATGAAATTTCAGCAAACTGTGAAATATATCTGTAATTGCCTCCGTAAACGCTTTCTGAACCGATTTTGCGGTAAGTCCGTTACCCGTTACGGCATTGAACTCAGTCACGGCATCGCGATAATATGTCGGTCATTTGCATAAACTACAATTGCCTTTGCAAGCGGATGTTCGCTTGATTTTTCAAGAGCAACGGCTGTTTTCAAAAGCTCGGTTTCCGAGATATTTTCGACTGTAACGATATCGGTAACGGCGGGTTCACCCTTGGTAACCGTGCCTGTTTTGTCAAGAACAACCGTGTCAATTCTGCCGGCTGTTTCAAGTGAAACTGCGGTTTTATAGAGGATTCCGTTCTTTGCACCGACACCGTTGCCGACCATAATCGCAACAGGGGTTGCAAGTCCCAATGCACACGGACAACTGATTACAAGAACGGAAATGGCTCTTGCAAGCGAAAATCCTACACTTTGACCGAGCAACAGCCACACGATTGCAGTAATCACGGCAATTGTGATTACCGCGGGAACAAACACACCCGATACCCTGTCGGCAATTTTTGCGATAGGTGCTTTGGTGGCAGACGCATCACTGACCATTTTAATAATCTGCGACAGCGTTGTGTCCTCGCCGATTCTCGTAGCCTCACAGCGGATATATCCCGACTGATTGATTGTTGCGGCTGAAACCGTATCGCCGACAAGCTTGTCAACAGGAACGCTTTCACCCGTCAGCGCTGATTCATTGACGGCACTTTCACCGTCAATAACAACTCCGTCAACAGGAATACTCTCACCCGGACGAACTGCGAATATATCGCCTTTTTTCACCTGCTCTATCGGAACAGTTTTTTCAACACCGTCAACTACAATCGTAGCAGTCTTTGGTGCAAGTTTCATCAAACCTTTGATAGCGTCAGTAGTTTTGCCCTTTGAGTGAGCCTCAAGCATTTTACCGACTGTGATGAGTGCCAAAATCATTGCGGCTGATTCAAAATAGAACTCATGCATATACGACATAACCGCCGCCGAGTCACCTCTCACCTGTGCATCGGTCATCATAAACAACGCAATTGTGCTGTAAACAAAGGCTGTGCCCGAACCAAGTGCAACAAGCGTGTCCATATTGGGAGCAAGGCGGATAATCCCCTTGAATCCGCTGACAAAAAATTTCTGATTAATCACCATCACTATGCCTGACAAAATCAACTGAACAAGTCCCATTGCAATATGGTTGTTATCAAAAAATGACGGCAACGGCCATCCCCACATCATATGTCCCATTGAAAAATACATCAACACTGCAAGGACAATGAGCGATGCGATAAGTCTTTTTCTGATTTTGGGTGTTTCGGTATCTTTGAGAGAATCCTCTGCATCGGGCGATTTTTTCTCTTTGCCTTTCAAAGACGCACCATAGCCGGCATTCTGCACGGCATTTATAATTGCAGACGAATCGGCTGAACCGTCAACATTCATTGAATTTGTAAGCAGACTGACGGAACAGGAATTTACTCCGTCAATCTTTGATACCGCCTTTTCAACACGGGCAACACAGGCGGCACAGCTCATACCCGTTACATTGTATTGAGTCATAGTTTCTCCTACTTCATAAGCTTTTGCAAAACACCGACAAGCTCGTCAATTGTTTCATCATTACCTGCCCTTATGTCATCTGCAACACAGGTGCGGATATGATTAGCAAGCAACTCCTTGTTAAAAGCGTTGAGTGCCGCATTGGCGGCGGCAACCTGTACCAGAATATCGGGACAGTAGGCATCTTTTTCAAGCATACCCTTTATCCCCCGTATCTGACCTTCAATACGATTAAGTCGGTTTACAAGCGACTTGTATTCTTTTTCGGTACGGTGCTTGTGTTTTGCACAATGTTCACACTTATTATTCTCCATAATATCAACCTCATAATTTCAAAATGGGATATATTATTCAAAACCCTTTAAAATACCCCCTATAGGTATCTTACAGTTATGATTTTATACCCCATTGGGGTATTTGTCAATAGGTTAATTACAGAAAAAACTAACAAAAAATATACAAAAGATAATGTTGACAATGTTATTACATTGTGATAACATAATAATAAGGAGATGATTTTATGGCTATGACAAATATAAACATCAGAATTGATGCTGATAAAAAATTAAAAGCACAGGAACTGTTTTCATCTTTAGGACTTGATATGACTACCGCCATCAATCTTTTCATTCAGCAGTCGCTTGAATTTAACGGTATTCCGTTTACTATTCGCAAATATAATGCAGAAACCGAAGCCGCTTTTGCTGAAGTTGAAGAGATGAAAAAACACCCCGAACTTTATAAGAGCTATAGTAGTGCCGATGAATTATTTGAGGATTTGGATAAATGAAATATATAATCAAGCCCACAAATCAATTCAAAAAAGATTTTAAAAAAATTAAAAAGCAAAACAAAGATTTGAACATTCTGAAGAAAGTAATTGATATGCTCGCAAATGACGAAATTCTTCCGGACAAATATCGTGACCATTTGCTGATAGGAAACTACAAAGGCAAACATGAATGTCACTTAGAGCCTGACTGGCTGTTAATTTATGAGTATTTAGATGATGAACTGATATTATTTCTTACAAGAACAGGTTCACACAGCGATTTGTTTTAACAAAAAGCATGGTGTCATTGATGCCATGCTTTTTATTGCATAAAAAACACCGCACAAAATGTACGGTGTTAAAAGCTGTTATTAAATTAGTCAGCTGTGTAAGGAAGCAAAGCAAGGTGACGAGCACGCTTGATAGCAACTGTAAGCTCACGCTGATGTCTTGCGCAAGTACCTGTTACACGGCGAGGAAGAATCTTTCCTCTTTCTGACATATAACGACGAAGACGAGCAATATCCTTGTAATCGATATTCTCAACCTTGTCAACACAGAAGCCGCAAACCTTCTTGCGAGCTTTTCTGCCACGGTTCATTGGTCTGTCTGCCATGATGAAGTTCTCCTTTCAATGAGAATTATTTAAATTAAGTTGAAGTTAAAATGGTAAATCATCGTCCAACGGCATATCCTGAAAATCAGAGTTTGAACCGCTCTGATAAGACGCAGGTGCTGCGGAGCAGGTTCCTGATGATAAGCCTGGTTTCCGCCGTAAGACGGAGCACCGTATGACTGATTGCCGCCATAGGACTGATTGTAGCCGCCTGCATTGTTGTCACGGCGTTCGCCTGTGAACGAAACATTATCTGCTACAACCTCAACAACGTAACGGTTTGAACCGTCCTTAGCCTGGAACTGACGGCTCTGGAGCTGTCCTTCAACAGCAATGAGAGAACCCTTTCCAAAGTAACGGCATACAAATTCCGCTGTACTTCTCCAACATACAATATTAAAGAAGTCGGCTTTACGCTCCTCGCCCTGCTTTACATAGTTGCGATCAACCGCAATGCTGAAGCTTGTAACGCTTACGCCTGTGTTTGTTGTTTTTAATTCAGGGTCAGCTGTAATTCTGCCCATTAAGATTACTCTGTTTAACATACTTTTCCTTTCGTGTTCGGGTTAACCCCTACAAATTGATTATTCGACTTCCTTCTTGATTATCATTGAACGCATTACGCCTTCTGTGATCTTGTAGATACGGTCGAGCTCTGCAGGGAACTCAGCTTCACTTTCAAAATCGAAAAGAACATAATAGCCTTCGCTCTCTTTGTTGATGAGGTAAGCAAGCTTTCTCTTGCCCCATTCGTCAACATTCTTCAAAGTGGCATGCTTCTCAATGAGAGCCTTGAACTTTTCAACGATGGCCTGGATACCTTCTTCGCCCTTCTTCATTGAAATGATCATTACTGTTTCGTAATTAGCTGTTACTGCCATTAATATTGCACCTCCTTCTGGACATTATGGCGGTTTTCACCGCAAGGATTGTTATGTACACAACATAACAGATTTATTATAACATAAAATCACGGTTTGTCAACATTTTTTTACTGTTTTATTAATTTTCACTTCGAGCAGATATAATAAATTTCTTCACTTTTTCAAAATCTTTACCGTTGCCGTTTGAATTTTCAACACCCGAACTTACATCAACTCCGTCAGGCTTAACGGCTTTTACGGCTTTTGCAACGGTTTCGGGATTCAGACCTCCTGCAAGCATAAACAATTTATCATCACGAGGCAGATTTTCAAGCATTGTCCAGTCAAAGGTTTTTCCGCTGCCGGGTTCGTGTGCGTCAAAAACATAGCCTACAATGTTCTGATTCATTCTGTATTCGTCAAACTTTTCAAGGTCGCTCACATTAAAGGCACGAATTACCTTGAGATATGGATTTGAAAGCACATCTTCTTCAACCTCACCGTGAATCTGAATGTAATCAAAACCGCAGTCATATGCAGTTTTCACCTGTTCAAGAGTCGGAGAAACAGTTACAGCAACCGACAAAACATTTTTATCAAGCGTTTCAATCAGGCCCTTGGCGGTTTCGGGAGAAATATTCCGCTTACTCTTTGGAAAAAACATTACAAAGCCCGCAAAATCGGGTTTGCAGGCATTTACTATCTTAATGTCTTCGGCGGATGTAATTCCGCAAATTTTAACTTTCATAAACTCACCTACAAAACAATTGTACCATATCGAATTAACGGTTGCAATAAAAAAGACAAAGGACAGTCTGCGTGGCTGTCCTTTGTCAATATCGGGAAGTAATCCAATTACTTATTAGCTGTTAAATACGCCTGTTGAGAGGTAACGCTCACCTGTGTCGGGGAACAATGCAACGATTGTCTTACCTGCATTTTCTTCACGCTTGGCAAGCTCAATTGCGGCTGCAAGAGCGGCGCCTGATGAGATACCTACGAGGATACCTTCTGTCTTTGCAATATCATTTGCATTTGAGAAAGCGGCTTCGTTAGCAATCGGAAGAATTTCGTCATATACCTTTGTATCGAGAGTATCCGGAACAAAGCCTGCGCCGATACCCTGAATCTTATGAGGACCGCCGTGACCCTCCGAAAGTACGGGAGAAGTCTGCGGCTCAACTGCAACAACCTTTACATCAGCCTTCTTTGACTTGAGGAAGTTACCCACGCCGCTGAGTGTACCGCCTGTGCCGACACCTGCAATGAAGAAATCGACATTGCCGTCCGTATCCTCCCAGATTTCCGGACCAGTTGTATCAAAATGAGCCTTAGGGTTAGCAGGATTCTCAAACTGACCGAGGATAATGCCGCCGTCAATTTCCTTTTCAAGCTCTTTAGCCTTTGCAATTGCACCGCTCATACCCTTTGTACCGTCAGTAAGAACGATTTCAGCACCGTATGCCTTGAGGAGGTTTCTTCTCTCAACGCTCATTGTTTCGGGCATTGTGAGGATTGTCTTGTAACCCTTTGCAGTAGCTACAGATGCAAGACCGATGCCTGTGTTACCTGATGTCGGTTCAATGATTGTTGAACCTTTTTTGAGTTTACCGCTCTTTTCAGCGTCCTCAACCATAGCTCTTGCCACTCTGTCCTTAACACTGCCGGCAGGGTTAAAGAGTTCAAGCTTTGCAACAACCTTTGCCTTGAGGTCATATTTCTTTTCTATATTAACGAGTTCGATAAGCGGTGTTCTGCCGATAAGTTCTGTTACACTTGTATATATTTTGCTCACAAAAATCAAGTCCTTTCAAAATTCAACAAATTAAAATCAGTCATCAAGTGAATCAAATGCTTCCTGAAGTCATAGATAATATCGTCGATATTCTCTGTGCCGATTGAAAGTCTGATAGTGTTTGGCTTAATGCCCTGTTCTGCAAGTCTGCCTCGCTGAGCTGTGAATGAGTTGTTGATGCAGGGTGAATTGCAAGAGATTTAACATCTGCAACATTTGCAAGAAGTGAGAATACTTCGAGGTGGTCGATGAATTTCTTTGCAGTTTCAGCGTCACCCTTGATTTCAAATGTGAAGATTGAGCCTGCACCCTTCGGGAAGTATTTCTTGTAAAGTGCGTTGTACTTGCTGTCAGGAAGTGAAGGATGATTAACATTTTCTACCTTCGGGTTCTTAGAGAGGAAGTCAACAACCTTGAGTGCATTTTCAACATGGCGTTCAACACGAAGTGAAAGTGTTTCAAGGCCTTGGAGGAACATAAATGCGTGGAACGGTGAAAGTGTAGCGCCTGTATCTCTGAGGAAAATGGCACGAACATAAGTTACAAGAGCAGCGCCCGGAGCAGCCTCTGTAAATACTGCACCGTGATATGATGCGTTAGGCTCTGAGAACTGTGGGAACTTGCCTGATGCAGCCCAGTCAAACTTGCCGCTTTCAACGATTACACCGCCGAGAGCCGTACCGTGACCGCCGATAAACTTTGTTGCCGAATGAACAACGATATCTGCGCCGTACTCAAACGGTCTGAGAAGATAAGGTGTAGCGAATGTGCTGTCGATTACAAGGGGAATCTTGTGTGAATGAGCAATGTTTGCTACTTCTTCAATATCAATAATATTTGAATTGGGGTTACCGAGTGATTCAATGAAAACAGCCTTTGTGTTTTCGTCAATTGCATTTTCAAATGCGTTTTCTTCGTCAGGATCAACGAACTTTGTTGTTACACCATACTCTGAGAATGTATGCTCAAGCCAGTTGTATGTGCCGCCGTAGATTGTCTTTGCGGCTACGATGTTGTCGCCTGCTTTTGCAAGAGCCTGAAGTGCATATGAAACTGCTGCTGCGCCTGATGCAACTGCAAGAGCTGCTGTGCCGCCCTCAAGAGCTGCAATTCTCTTTTCAAAAACATCCTCTGTCGGGTTTGTAAGTCTGCCGTAGATGTTACCTGCATCTTTGAGTGCAAAGCGGTCTGCAGCGTGCTGACTGTTGTGGAATACATAAGAAGTAGTTGCGTAAATCGGAACTGCTCTTGCGTCTGTTACAGGGTCTGCTGTTTCCTGACCGATGTGTAGCTGTTTTGTTTCAAATTTAAGATTTCTTTCGCTTAATTTACTCATTTTAATGTCCTCATTTCATTTTTAATTTCAGAAGTTATGTTGCGGATTTGATGTGTCCCGTATCACATTCGTGCATTACTGCAACATCGTTTGAATCTGAGATTTTTCATTTGGATCACCTTTCCCATATTTCCTATTTGATTGGTGGGTTTTAATTGGATTGTCTATATCATACCACAGATTTTTTATTTGTCAATAGGTTTTTTGAAATTTTTTCTTATCTTTCCTATTGGTTTAGTAGGTTTGCTGGGTTTTGATTATTGAAAAGGTCTAAAAAGCCGATATTCAAGCCGTTTTTTAAATTTCAACCGTTAAGCAGTCAATTTGAAATTTTTTCTGATTTTTTAAAACTAATATTCAAAAGCAACATTGCAAACGGCAAAACACCGCATTACCTACTAAATTGCTGTGTAAACAACAAAAGCACCCGTAAAGGATGCTTTCGGATTATATTAAATTACATAGTTATCTGCCGAATTTGCAATAATGTCGGCAAGAGTAATGTTGTCAACAACATCGTCAATAGCCTTCTGGAGTTTTTCCCACACAAAAAGCGTTGAACATTGTTCACGACGATCACAGGTATTTTCATTACCCTCAAGGCAAGCCACGGGTGCAAGACTGCCTCGGTGAGTCTTAAAATCATACCGACAGTATAATATTCGGGTTCATGAGCAAGACGATATCTCCGTTTGAACCTCTTGCGCTGAGCACATAACCTGCCTTTGTAAGTACGGTAATAATCTGTTCAAGGTATTTAAGCGATATTCCCTGACGGGCGGCAACCTCCTTTAGGGCTACATTTTCCCCTTGTTTACACTGAGCAAGGTCAACCATAAGTCGGAGCGCATACCTGCCCTTTGTTGAAATTTTCAAATTAACCACCCTATTCATATATTAATAATATGATTAAAGCATATCATAAACGGCTGTATATGTCAATGAGCCTGTTGCACAACAATAACCTATTTAACTTGTAAGAAAACACAAAAAGCGGGAGCGAAAAACGCCCCCGCAGAGTTTATATATGAAGTTACGACGATACACCGCAAATCATTGTTACAATTCTTACTGCAAACAAAGCAAACGCAACCCACATAATCGGATGAATTTCTTTGATTTTGCCTGTAACAATCTTGAGAATAACCCAAGTAAGGATACCGAACATGATACCTGTTGCTATTGAATATGCAAACGGCATAAAGATGATTGCTACGAAACCGCCGACTGTATCGGCAATATCTGAGTCAAAATCCATCTTTGTAACATTCTTAATCATAAGAAGACCTACAAATACGAGTGCAGGAGCTGTTGCAAATGAAGGAATAGCAAGGAAAATCGGATAAAGCGGAATAGCAAGGATAAAGAGAATTGCAGAAGTAAGAGCTGTAAGACCTGTTCTACCACCCTCTGCAACACCTGTTGTTGACTCAACATAAGATGTTACTGTTGATGTACCGAGGCAAGCACCAAGACATGTACCGAGTGCATCAGACATAAGAGCACGACCTACACGGGGAAGTTCGCCCTTTTCATTGAGGAGATTACCCTCCTGAGCAACACCGATAAGTGTACCTACTGTATCGAAGAGGTCAACAAAGAGGAATGCAAATACGATAACGGCAAAGTTAAGCGCATGCTGTGCCACATAACCGAAATCAAACTTGAAGAAAGTTTCTGTTGCCATATTCTGGACAGGTCCGAATACAGAGTAGTTTGCAAAATCAGGAATGAGCGATGCACCCTGATACCAACCGCAAAGCTGAGCAATGATGCCAAGAACCCATGTTGCAAGGATACCGATAAGGATTGAACCTTTAACTTTGTAGTGCCAGAGTGTAGCAACAATGAGGATACCGACAAGTGCAAGAACCACCGGAGCAGAACCAACATCACCGAGCTTAACGAGAGTTGATGACTGAACAGCCTTGCCGTCATAGTAAGCGTCTGTTGTGATAACGCCTGCGCCCTTAAGACCTACAATCGTGATAAAAAGACCGATACCTGCCGAAATACCGTACTTGAGGTTCTGAGGAACCTTGTTTACAAGTGTTTCACGGAATTTGAAGATTGAGAGGATAATGAAAATAATACCCTCAACAAGGATAGCTGTCAAAGCTACCTGCCATGGATTTGTGATACCCTGCTCTGCAAGCTGCGGAACAACTGTGTATGCAAAATATGCATTAAGTCCCATACCGGAAGCAAGAACTACAGGATAGTTGCATAAAATGCCATGATGAGTGTTGCGAAAGCAGCCGATACAGCTGTTGCTGCAAAGATTGCATTCGGATCCATTCCTGCGGCAGAAAGAATACTCGGGTTTACAGCGAGTATGTAAGCCATTGCAAGGAATGTTGTAATGCCGGCAATAATCTCGGTTTTGACATTAGTGCCGTTTTCTTTCAGTTTGAAAATCTTTTCCAAAAGAAAGCCCCCCTAAAATATTTTGTCGAAACACGACATAGTTAAATTGTAGTTTATTCTTGCCAAAATTTCAAGTGGTATATTATACAAATTCATTGCAAAAATCAAGTTTTTGATTGTTTTGTGAAGTTTTTTGAGGGAAATCAGGTACAGGCAATTATTGAACATTTCACGAATAAAATTATATAACGATAAATTTTAGTTTAAGGGGTGCTGTTATGATTGAGTTACTCGGATTTTTAGGACAATATATATGTTTTTTTATTCTTCATGTTTGCGGAGGCGGTTCGTTTCCGAAACCTTTAACCGAAAAGCAAGAGCGTGAATGTCTTGAAAAAGTGCAAACGGCGATATTGCGGCAAGAAATATGCTTGTTGAACACAATCTGAGGCTTGTTGCACACATAATAAAGAAATATTACGGAACACAAAGCGAACAGGATGACCTTGTATCAATCGGCACAATCGGTCTGATAAAGGCAATCAACACATTTGACATAAACAAAAACATAAAATTAAGTTCTTATGCGAGCAGATGCATTGAAAACGAAATTCTTATGCATTTCAGAAATGCAAAGAAAAGTGCACAGGATATTTCTTTAAACGAAACAATTGATACCGACAAGGACGGCAATCCTCTCACCCTTCTTGATATTATGTCGGTTGACGATAATATAATCGACAATCTTGATTTGAAGCTTAATTCAAAAAAGCTCGGTCAGTTCATAAGAGAGGAACTTAACGAGCGTGAGCAAAAGATTATTGTACTGAGATACGGTCTTGACGCAAGGAAGCCATGACTCAAAAAAGTGTTGCCAAAATGTTAGGCATATCCCGTTCCTATGTCAGCCGCATCGAACCAAAGCGTTAAAACAATTGCGAAAACGATTTGAAACAAGTTCTAATTTGTGAGATAATAAGTTATTTAAATTTATCAGGGTGTTCATCGAATGCCCCTGTATATTTCACAACAAAAAAATTCTTGACATATACCAAACTGCGTGATATAATAACAATGTTGCAGATAAGCGGATGTAGTTTAGTGGTAGAACTTCAGCCTTCCAAGCTGATCGTGTGGGTTCGATTCCCATCATCCGCTCCACATTAAAAGGTACTCAATACTGAGTACCTTTTCTTTTTTGCACATTTTACTGCGTTCAAATTTAAACACAACATCAATCAAATCAGAACATTTTTATAAAGCTTACAATCTAATTGCAATGGGAGAACACGGTTCTTCCCTACAAAATGGCAACTACTTTGTTTCATTTATATATTATTTGACTAAATTAAAATCTTACCAATCAAAACTTTTTCTTCAATTTAGCAAGCTTTTTTTCGGCATCTTTATATCCGCCTTTGACGGCTTTTTCATAGGCTTTTACGGCTTCTTCCCTATTGCCTGTTTTTGCATAATATTCACCCAATGCGAATGATGCTGACGCTATACCGTTATCGGCGGCAATTTTATAGTACTCCATTGCAAGTTTCGGATTGCGGGTAACACCTCTGCCATCCATAAGAATATCTGCAATTTTGGACGCTCCATTCGCACTGCCAAGGTCTGCGGCTTTTTTGTACCACATAGCCGCCTGTTCGGGATTTTTGACACCGTTCACGGAAAATTCAGCCATCCACAATACGGCAGGAAGATAATCGAAATCGGTTGCAAGGGTATTCATTATATTTTTAGCACGGGCAACGGTTTCAACGGTCGGATTTTTCAAAAGCCGTCTTGCCTTCATATATTCAAGCTCGCACATTTCTTTTCTGTTCTGAACGCTTGTACCGTGCAGAATCGTGCTTACATCGCTCTTAAATTCGCCGTCATTCGGTTTTTCAGGGGACTGATGTTTTTTCATTTTATCAAACAAGTTCATGACTCTCCTCCTTACCGTTTTCTGCTTATCATATATTTCACTTTAATATTACGAATACACAATTTTTATCATATCAAAACATTCAGAAAAACATATGATAGCATCAAGGCTGGCGGATGATATCCGCCCCTACAAGTTTGTCATTCTACATTAAGATTATAAATGAAAACTGCAAATTTATAAATCTGTTTGGGCATTATATTCAAAAAGCATATTGATTTTATCCTTAAATTCGATTATAATTTACTTGTAAACATAAAAACCACTTGTTTTTTAAGGAGATAACGATGAATATATTTGACAACATTGCCGCTAATCTTTCATTAAAGTATGAAAATTCGGAATTTTATAAAAACAAACTCATCAAACGATACAAGCCACTCATCACACCGGTGTAAAATCACAGGAGGAGCTTATCATTTCTCTTGAAAAGCACTTTGACCTTGAACTGACCGACAAGGCTGTTATGAGCAAGACTTTTCTTGAACTCTGCGTTATGGGCAATATTGATTGTGATGAGCCTGATATGATTGATTTTGAGATTTACAGGGTTGTGAGAAATTCAAAGAGCGAGGCACTTTATGCCTGCGAAAAATATGACCTCGATGATGACGACATTTTTATAATTTTTGAGGAGCATAACAACTTCTTTATCAGTAACTCGCAGATTGTCGAAATGCTGCTTATCATCAAAGAGGGTATTCCTGCCGAAGATTATGAGAATGAAACTCCCGAATTTCTCAACTACATCCGTGTCTGCCGTTACTTCTGCCAGACAAACTTTTTTAAGCTCAACAAGGCTGTTACATATGACGAGTTCGATATGATTGACATTCCCGAAGACGAAAGCGATTCTGACGATGCCGATTATTTTGACGAGTCTGATGATGAAGCTGACGATTTCACAGACGCAATTGAGTTTTAATTTTTGAATTTTCACTTTTTAACTCTAACAAAATAGCAAAAAATTACGAGGAAGGCATAAAACCTTCCTCGTTTTTGTTATAGTTCTATGAAACACCACGAAGTTTATCATTGCTGTCAAAATAAAATCTGATTTTATGTCCTTTTCCGTAGTAATCAATGTATGTCTTACATACCTGTTCAAACAAATCATGAAACCTTACTTCGGCTTCATTTTCATCATCACTAAAATAACATGGTCTATAATATTCATCTGTACTTATATCTACTGTACCTGAAATACCGTCACCATACACAGCTTTCACGGCAGATTTGCTTGAACCAGTGCTTATATTTCTGTAAGTCCAATAGTCCAAACCATCATCTGTAATTGAATCGGTGTAGTCAGCTATATTGTTTGTATCATCAAAGAAATAAAAAGTTTCGGAATCATGTTCCTGCATTCCTTTGATTGCATCTTCCTCTGTTCCGTCCTCGTAGTATATGATAAAGTCTTTATCAGACATAGGAGCAATTTCTGTTTTAGCAGATTTAATGCTTGCAGTAACACAAACCCTGTCACCATATTGCCATAATGTATATGTTACACCGTTCTTTTTAAGATTAACAGGCAACTTGCCTGATTTAAAGCGATGTTTTCCTGATGACGGAATTTTTGAAAAATCATCAACTGTAACCTTATTAAAGAGTTCAACTATTAAATCTTTTCCTTTTTCTGGAGTTTTGATTTTATTATCAATTGAATACGGTAAAACACCAAGGATACTGATAATTGTAGAACGATAATCAGTGTAATTATTCATAAGTTGGTCAAAGTCAACATAGAGAGTCACCTGCTTCATATTATCGTTAAGGCTGTCGTTGCCGTTTAATGACATAAACACTTTTGATGAGTCACTTCCGTATCGGATTTCAATCTCATCTTTTGATAAATATGAGTCACTCATAAGTGTAAGTCCATAGTCATTTTTTGTTTTCACATCCTGCAAATAAAAATCAAAAAGTTTCATATATTCATTTGGTGAAACTAAAAATTTATTTTTATCAAATATTTTAGCGGCACTTGGCGGTGCAGTGGTAGGCTGTACTGTTGTTGGGGCAACAGTTGTAGCCTGTTCTGTAGTCTGTTGTTCTGTTGCTTTTGTTGTTTCAACTTTGCTTTTATCTGCTTTTGATGAACTTTCGGAACAACCGCAAAAAAGTGATAAAATCATCATACTTACTGCAATTACAAACGATAGTAACTTTTTCATAATTATCCTCCTTAAAATCATAGGTTTAAAAACCCTATATCAGACGGTGTGATATTACTGCCGTCCATAATATCATTTAATTTATCAATCAGCTTTTCAAATGCTACCTGAGAACAAGCAGTGACTGCATTTTTTTCACTCAAATTACTATTTATTACAGTCGATCCCAAGCTTCTCTCAAATGTCAAAAAAACAATCGGCGTGTTTTTGGTAATATTTTTTGTATCAACAAGCATTTCGCCTTTGTCACTCACTGTTACGGATATTGAATCATAATCAATGTTATATAAACCTACCGCCGCATCATTTTTAATATCATCACCATCAAGTTGAATAGAATACATAAACATTGAATCACCAACCGATATATCACTATCGACTTTTGATGTTGACAATCCATAAATACCACATGAAGTCTAATATAACTGCCATTTGTCTGCATTAAAACATAATTATATGGTTTTGTAAAAACCGTATCCTTTCCTGCTTTAAAACTCGAAGTATTCATATCATATCTTTGAGTAATCGTATATGATGTTCCGTCATCACCTAACTGCCATTTTCTTTAATGTAATCAATCAGCAAATGTCTGTAACATAAAATAATTCGATTTTCCGAGTCTTCATAATCAGGATTCTTTTTTAATTGCTTGATAGCATCATCATATTTTCCGCTTTTCTGCAACTGGATACCTATGTTATAATCGCACTTCACGATGTAATCACTGCTTTTTTCATAATTACTAAACTTTTCAAAAGCAGTCCTTGCTTCTTCATATTTTTTACTGTCAAAAAGTTCAACGGCTTCGTTATACTCACATTCCTTATATAATTCTTTGCTGTCATTATAATCAGAAAGCTGTTTAAGCTCTGCCTTTGCTTCACTATAATTCTTTTGTTCCATTAAAGTTTTCGCATTGTTATATTTTAGCATTGGACTTATAAATACAGAAAATGTAATAATAAACACTATAATTAAAGCAACAACTGATGAAGCAACTATAATTATTTTCTTCTTTGATTTTTTTATTTTATCAAAAATCAAATTTTTCTTTTCTGTATTTATCGAATCAATAACCGCAAGTTCCGTGCAAGTTTCTACCGTATCTTTTTCTAAAGCAACACTATCATTATGATTGTCACAATCAGCACTTTCGCTTTCCTGCAATTGTTTGACTTCTGCTTCAACCCGTTCTTCGGATATTGCCGCTTCATCTATCTTTTTATCATTTTCACTCACAATTACCTCTCCTTAAAGTATTTTTAAGCATATTACTTTGTAATATTTTATGATATCACTATTGATATCATCATTACTATCACATTATAACATATTATAATGTCTAATGTCAATATAAAATAGTATTAATAAACAAATTTGTCTTAGGAGCTATGAAAATGGATAAGTTTAAAAACGATGCGCTGGTGATTAAAAAGCGTGGCGAGGACGGTTATAAACTCATAACCGTAAGGCTCCGTGAAGATACATTGTCAAAGCTTGACAAAATTGCCGCAGAAACAAATTATTCAAGAAACGAGCTTATCAATGTAATCCTCAGTCACGGCGTTGAAAACATCATAATAGAATAATCAAACTTTTTATCGGGAAGGAAAAATCCTTCCCTTTTTTCATACTACGGACTGAACCGCAACAACTTTAAAGCAATGTTCCTCATTGTCTGCATAAATCTGCGCCGAGAAGAACTCGTCCATATTGCAGAAAAGTCCATACGATTCAATTCCTACATCTTCATCCCTGTCAAGGCGAGCAAGCACTTCGTTGATTTCATCGGTAAATGCAACGATTTCTCCCACATTTTCGGGAATCCACTGCACACCGTCAATTCCGATTATCATTTCCTCATCCCACTTTTTGCGGCACTTTTTAAATGCTTTTTCATCATCAACATAAATATATCTTTCGATTATATTCTTGATTTCCTCAGCCTCACCGTGATACTTTTCAAAATCAAATGCGATAACAAGAAGCATTTCACTATTCCACAAATTTGAAATTGCGAAGTCCTTTTTCTCAACAATATCGCCAAAATCAAAAACATTGTCCATACAGGTTTTATCGTCAATGTACTGAGATAACCACAAATCAATGCCGTCAAAATAAGCTATTTTTCCGTACTTGAAGTCCTTTTCGCCAGAATTTTCAAGGCAATCAAAAATGCTTGGAACTCTATCAGGAAAACACGCCACCGTGATAAATTCCTCATCGGAACAGTTGCCGATATTCACAAATTTTCCGCTGCAGGTAATGTCAATTGTGAATCCGCCGTGATTACCGAGCTTCTGGATTATCTCGCCCGCACTTTCGTCTTCGGTTTCAAAAAGCGTTTCATCGCCCTCAATATCAATATGCAAATCAAAGTCAGCATTTTCACATCTCTTCGACATCGTTGCATAGGAAAGCAGCGCCAAAAGGTATGCACGGATACCTTGATTGCTTCGGGATTTTGCGGTGCGTTTTCAAACACAAGCTTTTCGTGGATCTTTCTTTTACAATTCATTAACATAATAATTTCTGCCTTTCATTAACTTAGTAACAATTATTGTTATTGCCCTTTTAATTAGGTTTTTCCTTTCCTTTTTTTAATAATATTATACCATAAACCACTGTCCCATTATCTACCCTCTGCTCTAAAAAACGGCTTATTTATGCGGTTTTTGCGAAAATTCTTCATTTATTAAAAACAGAGCATCTTGACAAATGTGTGAATTTTTTGTACAATTAAAAAGTCTGTTTTTATAGGAGAGAATTCGTTTATGGAAAGAGAAAATTTTAAATCCCGACTTGGGTTTATCCTTGTAAGTGCGGGTTGTGCTATCGGAATCGGCAATGTGTGGCGATTTCCGTATGTTGCAGGACAGAACGGCGGCGGACTATTTGTACTTTTGTACCTAATCTTCCTCGTGCTTATGGGTGTTCCTGTTTTGACAATGGAACTTGCAGTCGGAAGAGCGAGCAAAAAAGTGCTGTTCTCGCCTACAAAAAACTTGAAAAGCCAAAGAGCAAGTGGCACATTCACGGCTGGTTCTGTATGCTCGGATGCTACCTTTTGATGATGTACTACACCACGGTTTCGGGTTGGATGACGAGCTACTTCTACAAATTTGCGACGGGTTCATTTGAAAGCGGAATGACCTCGGAGCAAGTTGGCGGAGTATTCAATGAATTGCAGTCAAATCCCCTTGAAATGGTAATTTGGATGGCGATTATCACCGTCCTCGGATTCCTTGTTTGCAGCAGAGGTATTCAAAAGGGCATTGAAAAAGTCAGCAAAGTTATGATGATTGCGTTGCTCATACTCATTCTTGTACTCGCAGGCAACAGCTTATTCCTTTCGGGTGCAGGTGAGGGACTCAGCTTCTACCTTATTCCCGATTTGGACAAGGTGAATGAAATCGGACTTGGCAATGTTATTTCATCCGCTATGAATCAGGCATTCTTCACACTCAGTCTTGGCATTGCGGCAATGGAAATTTTCGGCAGTTATATGTCAAAAGACCACACTCTGCCGAGTGAGTCAATCAAAATTTGCGCACTTGACACTTTTGTTGCAATTATGGCGGGTCTTATCATCTTCCCCGCTTGTTTTTCATACGGTGTTCAGCCCGACCAAGGCCCTGCTCTGATTTTCGTAACACTTCCGAATGTGTTCGTAAATATGGCAGGCGGAAGAATTTGGGGTACTCTGTTCTTCCTGTTTATGACTTTTGCGTGCTTCTCAACAATCATTGCCGTGTTTGAAAACATCATTTCGTTCTGGATTGATATGTTCGGCATCAGCAGAAAGAAGTCTGTTCTTATCAACACAATCATCATTCTTATCGCAAGTTTGCCGTGTGTGTTCGGTTTCAATATTTGGAGCGGTTTCCAATTTTCGGTCAGAATGTTCTCGGTATGGAAGATTTTCTCGTAAGCAATATCCTTCTTCCTGTAGGTTCGCTTGTGTATCTCCTCTTCTGCGTTACAAAATTCGGTTGGGGATTTGACAACTACCTTGATGAGTGTAACACCGGTAAAGGCATTAAATTTTCAAAGGCTTTAAAGCCGTATTTCAAGTATGTACTCCCTGTTCTTGTACTGATTTTGATTGTTCAGGGATTCATAAAATAAGTTAATATATTTCTTTAAAAGCAAAATCCCGACAGTATGTTTTTGATACTGTCGGGATTTTTTATGTCCGCATTTATTAAATTTACTTTTTACGATTGAACTTTTTTACCTTTTCGGAAAGCTCGACAAGCTCTTCTTTTGAAAGTTCGGGAAGGCGCTCAAGATCATCAAGAAACTTTGCACTGCTTTCATCAGCACGAAGTTTTGTACTTTCCACATAGTAGCTTGTGATTACACCGGGGACTACCGCAATGATGAGAATTGAACATACGGAAAGAAAGATTGAAAGCACTCTGCCGACAAGCGTTGTTGCAAGCACATCTCCGAGACCTATTGTTGTGGCAACGCTGAAACAGTACCATATGCTGTCAAACAGCCGTGTTATGTTCGGTTCAAAAATCCATATTGCAACACTCACCGCAAAAAATACGATAACATAACTGCACAAAAGCTTGATTGCACCCGTCCGCTTGAGAACAATTTTCAACAGCCTTGTCTTTTTCAAAACACCACCCCATTTGTATAAATTATAGCAATTAAAATTACCTCCGTCAAGGCGGTGGATATACAGCTTTAAGAATAGAATCAATTGAAAATGAAATTATCCTATAGGACAGTTGAGGATGACATACCGAATAAAAATAAAACCGACCTGTCATAACAACAAGTCGGCTTTACTTCTGAAATATAAAATGAAATGAAAAATTAAAATTAACGATTAATCGGAATATTTTCTGATTTTGAGATAAATTCCCCTGTCATCGGCAATTTTCTGACAAGCCTTGATGTCCTCCTCGGGGATTGTATCTACGATTGAAAACTGCGTATGTTCAAAATATTTCTTTGCATCCTCTGCAAATTTGAGCATTGACTCATACGCATGGTCAAAAACAGGACGGCAAACTTCGTCATACTTTTCCGATGAACAGGTATTGAGGCTGATTGAAACAGAATCAATATACTTTGAAATCAACTCAGCTGTGGGCTTGTTGTTGATTCTGTCAGAAAGACCGTTTGTGTTGAGTCTGAGTTTGATGTCGGGGTGCTTTTCCCTTACATATTTTGCGGTTTCAAGCATATTATCAAGAGCTGAAGTCGGTTCGCCGTAGCCACAGAATACAAGCTCCTTGTAGCCTGTGAAATCAAAATCATCAACAGCCTTTTTAATATCCTCCATACTCGGATCATGCTTGTGCCAGAGTGTATCTGCACTGCCGACCGAATCGGTATTGTTGCGGATACAGAATGTGCATCTGCAAGGGCATTTGTTCGTCAGATTAGCATAGATAGATGTTTTGTACACATAAAGAATATCTGCCATTATGTTTTCTTCTCCTTATTGAAACTCACATTAAAGCGAGAGTTTTTTCTTGAAATTAATTTTATCAAGGCCGATGCTACAACAATGTAGATTAATGCTCCTACACCGGGCTGTAACCAGCAAGTGGGAAGTTCCGCAATTGCGGCACCAAAGTCATACATAAGACCGTTTGCAATAAAGTAACCGCCGATTGTAACGATTGTTGTTGGAATGAGCATAAGAAGTGATGACGGACTGATGATTTTTTCATCTTTGCCACGCTTCTTCATTGCCATTCTGCAAAGCACAAACGGAACTGCGTTGACAGCCTTGATAATAGCTGTTGGGATTGCCCAATGCGGATATCCCGAAATGAGTCGGCAAGAGCGCCGCCGATTGATGATGCGATAATTCCGAAAGGTCCGGGAAGAATACTTGCGGCGAGATAAATCATAGAGTCGCCTGCATGAGAGTATCCAAGCGGTGACGGAATCTTGATAAAAGCAGTTGTAACGGTAATAAGAGCCGCACACATTGCCGTAATTGCAATCAGCTTTACATTATATTTTGAATCGGTTTTTGAAACAGTTTTAGCAGTCATAGTAATTTCCTCACAAAAGCATTTTTAAATGTTTTTCAAATTCAATACCCTCGTTGCGGTGAATACCGAGTTTAACGGTTTCACAAAGAGAGGTCTGTATGAATTTTACCGCCAGATTACGGTATCTTTCAGGCTGTCACCACGGAGCAGTCCCGAAAAGACAACCGAGGCAAACAAGTCGCCTGTACCCGAATAACTTCCGCCCGTTTTTTCACAGCTGACACAAAACACCTCATCATCGGCTGCAATAAGATTGTTAATCTTTGTAACCTCATCGGAAATTTTATGCTCAATGCCTGTAACAATCACGGTTTTCACCTTGTAAAGTTTCAAAAGCTTTTTGGCAAGCTCTGCAACCGTATCGAGAAAATCGGGAGAATCGGCATTTTTAATCAGTTCTGAATAGTCGGTATCGCACAGAATACAACATTCGGTAAGGTTCGGGGTGATTACATCGGCAACAGAAACGAGTTTTTTCATCTTTTTGCCGAGAGTTTCGGTATAAAGACTGTAGGTTCTTCCGCCGTCACCGAGAACCGGATCCACAAGTACAAGCGTGTCGTCGGTTTCAAAGCTGTCTATAAATGAAAGGATTTTGTCCACCTGCTTTTCACTTGAGAGGAAACCCGTATAGATTCCGTCAGGCTGAAAGCCGAGTTTTTTCCATTCACTTGTGTAATAATCAAGCTTATCCGTGCAATCGTTGCAGTAAAAGCTTTCAAATCCCGTCTGACTTGTCAAAACGGCTGTCGGCATAGGACACGCCTGAATGCCCATTACGGACAAAACAGAGATTGCCGCCGTCAGCGAACACTTGCCAAGCCCTGAGAGATCATTGATTAATACAGCTTTTTTTGTCATCATACCACGCCTTAAAATTTCTGAACAGTTCAACATTTATCTTGTGATGTTGTCATTATACAACACCACTGTCATTATTTGTATGTACAATTTTCAGAATTTTTATAGGTACAGTTTGTAAGATGCAAAAAAAGACGCCTCACATTGAAGGTGCCTTTTCATATTTATAAACTGATTTTCTGTTAAAACTCATAATGTGACCACATGGAGATTATTTTTACGATTTTTTCTTCCTCATAAACCATATAGACAAGTCTGTGCTGAGAATTTATTCTGCGTGAATAGCATTGTTTCAGATTTCCGATGAGCCGTTCATAAGGCGGTGGATTTTGAAAAGGATTTTCGCTGATAAGTTCAAGCAAATTCTGCACATTACGCTTTAATGCAGGATACTGCTTGATTTTTTCCTTATCCTTTTGGCTGATTTTGTAATCATCAGCTTATAATTACCACTCAAATTCTTCACACTCCTCAAGCGGAGTTTCAATTCCGTCCTTTAATTTTTCACTCATACCGGGAATTGAATTAAGATACATTGTTTCAACAAGATTATTATACTCTTCTTCACTTATAAGCACAGCATTTCCGCTTTTGGTGCTGATGTTTATAGGTTCATTATACTTTACAGTCTGATCAATCAATTCAAAAATTTGTTTTCTGAAATTAGTTACATTAGTATTAATCACAATCGCACCTCCTATATCATTATATGTACATTATAGCGTACATATGATAGAAAGTCAATATTTTTACAACAAAATTCCGCAATCGGTCGGGTTGGTTTTCTTAATCATATCTCCCTCTTCGTGCATTGTCGTGGCAGTTTTGGTTTGTCGGGGTGCATTTTTGGCTTTATTAACAAAGCAGACATAAAATGATTGTACAGTTTACCGATATAATTAAAGGTCGGAATATTGTATAATCGTTTACATATTCTATTTATTGTGGGTTGATATGTATGTGGAAAGAACTTCGTACACAGCATGAAATTGACAATTTCATGAAAGAAATTATCGGATTTCACGACAGTTGCATAAAAGAAATAAAATATTCAAGCGGTGCTTATGTCGAAACGAATCTGTCAATGTCGCCGGTAAACACAAAGCGTACATTAACAGTTCTTATTCAGCGACAATTTGAGGATATTTCCGCACTTGAACTTGAATTTTCCGAACTTGAATATATAAGCATGTACCTGTAAATCCGGACTACACCTGTGAAATATTGGACGCATCATTTTTCGTAAAAGACGGTCTTATTTATTGGTGCGATAACGGTGATGTAAAGGAAGATGACATACACAATTATAAAGGCACGGTCATCTGCTCAAAGAAAGTTCGTTGGAGAAATGCAAGCGAGCTTATCGGTAAAAGAGATTTTTATAAAAGTGCAAACGAATAACAGACAGCAATTTAAAAGCAACGAAGTTTTTGCTCCGTTGCTTTTTTGTTAACCTATAAAATCATTAAAAGATTTTTGCGCTATATCCGATACTATTCTCTGCATTTCACAACGGGAATTTGCGTTTCTCGCTCTGTCAATGCAGCTTTCACGGTACTTTTTCGGCATACTTGAAAAGGCAAGCATAGCGTCGGGATTTTCACCGAGTGCATTGTAAAGCCAAGCGGCAAATCCCATTTTTCTCCGAGTATTTCTGCAGTTCTGTTCACCGTAATCACCCCTGTTTTAGTTTTTGCATAGGGATTTAAGATACAACAGAGAATAATCGGAAATCATAAACCGAAAATAAAATTACTTCTGCTCTGCAACAACAGCATAGAATACAAGGTCGGAGTCGCTGTCATTAATAAGGCTGTGTGTATGACCTTTCGGGCAATAGTGGCACACGCCTGCCTCAACCCTTTCATACTCGCCGTCCATAAGCACCTTGCCTGTTCCCTCAATGATGTAGAACATTTCGCAGTTGCCCTCGTGAGTGTGCAGTCCGATTGACGCACCGCTTTCAAGGCGACCGTACATAATCATATTTCTGTCATCCGTGAATTTCTTTACGGCATATGTCTTTTCTCCGCCTTTAAAATTCGGCAAAATCTGTTCTTCCATATTCTTGAAATCAATAATCATATCTCTTGTCCTCCTGATTAAATTGAAATTTTAAAGTTCTTTATAATAAGGACAGATGTCCTCATAGTGACCGTCCTTCATCAAAAAGCCTTTTGGAATAACTCCCAAGCCTACAAAGCCAAGGTTTTCATAAAGATTTCTTGCAGGTTTGTTGGTTCTCACAACAGCATTGAACTGCAAAATTTTGAAGCCGTATTTTTTAGCACGCTCAAGGCAATCCGACACAAGCTTTCTGCCGACACCTTTTCCCCTTGACGATGAGTAAACCGCATAGCTTGCATTACAAATATGACCGCATCTGCCGACATTATTTGGATGAAGAATATACATTCCGAGAATCTCGCCGTTTTCATCGGTTGCAACGGGACAACAAGTTGCTCTGCAAAAAACTTTTTCCGCTTTCAAAATCAAGTTCTTCAGTCTGCGGAAAGGCAACTCCGTCCCTTACAACTTCATTCCATACGGAAATCATACCATTAATATCATTTTCCCCGTATTCTCTCACGGTAATACTCATTTTCAGTCACCTCGGGTTAATTTTAGCACTATAAGTTAAAATTTTCAATCCAAACAGCTGAAATATTTACTATTTTTACCTTTTTAAAATTGCAAATTAATCTTGAAATTTGTCGAAAGATACTGTATAATCTATTTATAGAATTGAATAAGAATGATCTTATCAAGAGTGACTGAGGGGACAGGCCCTGTGAAGTCCGGCAACCTGCGTATGCAAGGTGCCAAATCCTGCGGTATTTACCGAAAGATGAGTAAACACAGCACCTTTCGGATGAACGGTGCTTATTTTTTGGAAGGAGTTTTCTAAATGGCTAAACATTTATTTACATCCGAGTCTGTAACGGAAGGTCATCCCGACAAAGTGTGTGACCAGATTTCCGACGCAGTTCTTGACGAAATCCTCTCTCAGGATAAAAACGCCCATGTTGCCTGTGAGGTTACAGCTACAACAGGCATGATTCATGTTATGGGTGAAATTTCAACCGATTGCTATGTTGACATTGCAGATGTTGCAAGAAAGGTTGTAAACAACATTGGCTACAACGATCCGAAGTGCGGTTTTGACGGCAACACCTGTGCGGTTCTCACATCAATTGACGCACAGTCACCCGACATTGCAATGGGCGTAAACGAAAGCCTTGAGCTTAAAGACGGCGAAAGCGATACCGACAATCAGATTGGTGCAGGTGATCAGGCATGATGTTCGGTTATGCGTGTGATGAAACACCCGAACTTATGCCGATGCCAATCTCTCTTGCCCACAAGCTTGCAAAACAGCTTACAAAGGTAAGAAAAGACGGCACTCTTTCATATCTCCGTCCCGACGGCAAGACTCAGGTTACTGTTGAATATGACGATGACAAGATTGTCGGCATTGACACGGTTGTAATTTCAACACAGCATGATGAAGATGTTACACTTGAGCAGATTAGAAAAGACCTCATCGAGTATGTTATCAAACCGATTATCCCTGCTGAGCTTATGAACGAGAACACAAAGATTTTCGTAAACCCGACAGGCAGATTTGTAATCGGCGGTCCGGTCGGCGACTCAGGTCTTACAGGCAGAAAGATTATTGTTGATACCTACGGCGGATTTTCTCGTCACGGCGGCGGTGCATTCAGCGGTAAAGATCCGACAAAGGTTGACCGCAGTGCCGCTTACTACTCAAGATATATTGCAAAGAACATTGTTGCCGCTAAGCTTGCTAAGAAGTGCGAAATTCAGCTTGCATATGCAATCGGTGTTGCAAAGCCTGTTTCAATAATGGTTGACACATTCGGCACATCAAAATATTCAAACGAAGAACTGGCAAACGCTGTTGAAAAGGTATTTGACTGCCGTCCGCAGTCTATCATCAGACAGCTCAAGCTCACGGAAACAAAGTATCTCCCACTTGCCGCTTACGGTCATATGGGCAGAGAAGAACTCGGTGTTGAATGGGAAAAGACAAATAAGGTTGACGAGCTTTTAAAGCTGTCGGCTAATAGAATTAAATTGTTCGATAATTTCGGGAGTAAGGTTTGTGCACAAACGCAAATTCTTGTTCCCGATTTTTTATTTTAAAAAATATTGTTGATAAATTGTACAAACAATTACAATGCTACGCTCGGGCTTGATATGCTTTGTGGGCATTACAAACTATCTGCACAAATTGGGTACGGCGGCTCGCCGTGCGGGCGTCCGATGAACGCCCCTACCGGATTGTGGTATTCATAATTAACACAAAAATCCCGATTAACCGTAAAAAGTTAATCGGGATTGTGATTTTTTATGTAGATGTTGTTTTAATTCTTAATCGGAATTAAACTTCTGCAATAACCTCAACTTCAACAAGGACATCCTTTGGAAGCTGTTTTACTGCAACACAGCTTCTTGCCGGCTTTGAAGTGAAATACTTGCCGTAAACCTCATTGAAAGCACCGAAATCTTCCATATTTTTTAAGAAACAAACTGTCTTAACAGCTTTTTCAAGTGAACTGCCTGATGCCTCAAGAACATTTTTAAGGTTTGTGCAAACCTGTTCTGTCTGAGCCTCAATTGTTGCAGCCTCAACATTGCCTGTTGCAGGGTTAATTGCAATCTGACCGGATGTAAAAACAAGACCGTTTACCTTTACAGCCTGTGAATACGGACCGATAGCATCGGGAGCATTTTTAGTATAAACCTTTTCCATTATAATGACCTCCTGTCAATATATTAAAAATTACTGATTAAACAAGCTTAAAGCCTGCGTCAACAAGTGCGTCGTGAATTTCTTTAATCTGAGCAAAATCTCTTGTTTCAAGAACAACACGGAGGTAACAACCGTTTACATCCGTACCCTCTCCGCCTCTTTCGTGGTGGATAGAAATTACATTTGCACCCTTTTGTGCAATAATATTTGAAACGGCAACAAGCTGACCGGGCTTATCCTGAAGTTCAACGCAAACAGTCTGCTGTCTGCCGGTCATAAGAAGTCCACGCTTGATAACTCTTGAAAGGATTGTAACATCAATGTTACCGCCTGATACAACGCAAACAACCTTCTTGCCCTTAACAGGGAGCTTGTTGAACATTACAGCAGCCAAAGGAGCTGCGCCTGCGCCCTCGGCAATCATCTTCTGTGACTCAATAAGCTTGAGAATTGCAGATGAAATTTCGTCATCGCTTACCGTTACGATATCGTCAACATACTTCTTCACATATTCAAATGTATGCTCACCCGGTTCTTAACCTGAATACCGTCGGCAATTGTAGAAACGCTGTCAAGATGAACAGCTCGCCGTTCTTGATTGACTCAACCATTGAAGGAGCGCCCTCAGCCTGAACACCGTAAACCTTAATGTTAGGATTAAGGCTCTTGATTGCACAGGCAACACCCGAAATAAGTCCGCCGCCGCCGATTGCACATACAACAGCGTCAACATCGGGCATTTCATTCATAATTTCGATACCGATTGTACCCTGACCTGCAATTACATTTTCATCGTCAAACGGATGGATAAATGTATAGTTCTTTTCATCACGAAGTCTTAAAGCCTCGTTATAAGCGTCATCATAAACACCCGGAACCATACAAACCTCGGCTCCGTAGTTCTTAGTAGCCTCAACCTTTGAAATAGGTGCACCGTCAGGCAGACAGATAAGCGACTTGATACCGTACTTTGTAGCAGCAAGTGCAACACCCTGAGCGTGGTTGCCTGCAGAACAGGCAATAACACCTCTTGCCTTTTCTTCTTCGGTAAGCTGAGAAATCTTGTAACCTGAACCTCTTACCTTGAATGAACCTGTAATCTGAAGATTTTCGGGTTTGAGATAAACATCACAATCATCACAAATACCCCTTGCCTGAACGATATTAGTCTGTCTGATAACATCCTTCAAAACATATGATGCGTGATAGATTTTGTCTAATGTAAGCATACCAATTACTTCCTTTTCTATATGTATCCACTGCTTATTTTAATACAACAAAGCTTTAAAATCAAGTTTTTTTAGAATAAACAAAGGGAATTTTTGCAGGATTTTTTAAAGTCTTATTCATAATTCGCAAACAGAATATAAAATATTAATGATGAACAAATAAAAACACCTGCTTACAAGCGTAAACAGGCGTTTCTATGAAATTATGAAATTGGTATTAACTAATTGAATACTTACAGCCTAAGTTAAGCAAGTGATGCGCCAAGCTTTTTGCAAGCCTCAAGGGCGTCGTCATCGGGAGCATCGTTACAGATAACGCTTTCGCAAACAAGGTTTGCACCGTCACCCTTACAGGTGTCCTCCCAGTTTCTCATCCATTCGCCGTCACCCCAGCCGTATGAACCGAAGAGGGCAATGCTTTTGCCGTTTAATGCACTTTCACATTCATTGAAAACAGGCTCAAACTCGCTGTCCTCAAGAACCTCTGCACCCATAGCGGGACAGCCGAATGCAATGCCGTCAAAATCGGCAACCGATGAAGAATCAAAATCGTTTACATTTGCAAGAGTAACTTCTGCGCCTGCGGACTTTGCACCCTCGGCAACGGCTTCCGCCATCTGCTCTGTGTTACCTGTACCGCTCCAGAATACTACTGCTACTTTACTCATATTATATACTCACCTTTCAGTTTTTGTACTTGATTACACTTTAAGTCAGTTACACGCAACCGTCAGTTTCTGAATAGGTGTGCCCTGTAACCACTTAGAGTAATAGATGTCAGAACATTTTTTGAATTTGGCGAACTCTTTGGCTGCTTTTTCTTCATTACCGTAAACCTTCCAGCAACCTGAATATTTACAGCAATTTCCTTTATGAAGAATAAAGCCACGGACATCTTCGGGAGGATAACCGAGGAACAGTCCGATTTCGTGTGGGAACTCTGTTGAGTCTTTAAGTCGGTGGCGAAGCTCCCTTATACAGCGTGCGGCATCGTGTGAATGATACCCCTGCGACTCAAGCAGCTTGCACGCATATTCATCGGACAAATCAACAGCAAGCTTGGACGGGCGAAAAATATAGATTAAAGCCTTTCCGTTGCTGAACTTCAGTGGCAGAACTTTTATTCCCTTTTTGCAGAACATTTTATTCAGCTTTCTCACATCACATTCGCACTCAAGCCGTGATGAGTACGGACAGTTAAAAAGGTTAGCCGTTTTTATTCCTGCAAGCGTTGGGGAACAATGCTTGATAATTAAATCTTCTGACATCTTTTCCTCTAAATAACTGAATGAATGATTTGAATAGAATTGAATAAATACACCACAGTGATTATCCGATAATTGTCTTTTAGTTAGTTTTAGCTAACTTGATTCCATAAGCAAGACTTGTTTGTTGTCTTTATCTTACAGTTAATAATATACCATCGGTCAATATTATTATCGGCTCTCAAAGGGTTTTCTATGCTCCAAACGGACAGGTAATTTTTGCAAAATTTTAGGGACAGCAAACGCTGTCCCTGAAAGGAGAAGAGATATTATGAATAATTACCCGGCAAAGTAATCATCAAATATTCTGCGGATATTTCCGCAGTCTGTCAGAAAAGAATATAGGCGTATCTTTTCGACAATGTTATTATAGCACCTCGCAAAGTCTTTTTACTGCTCTGTATGGACATATAAGGCTCTGTTCAGACGAGCGATTTTCGGTACTCATTCGGTGACTTATTCATCACCTTTCTAAACGCTCCCGCAAACTTACTGCCGTTGTTGTAGCCGACAATTCCTGCAATTTCAAGTACACTTTTGTCGGTGTTTTTCAAAAGCGAAGCAGCTTTTTGCATTTTATAGTTCGTTATGTAGCCGTTAATCGTATCGCCGTAAACACCCTTAAAACAGATCTTGAGAGAAGTCGGAGAGATGCCGAGCATATCGGCAAGCTCTGTAATTGTTATATGCTCGTCAAGGTGAGCAAGCAGATATTTTTTTGCCTCTTTTGCGGCGGTAACCTGTGAGCGAGAAAAATATCGTCTTCCTCACTCTCACCCTTGTATTCAAGACCGCTCAAAAACAAAAGAAGTTCAAGCACCTTAACCTTGTGATAACCCTTTCGGATATTTTCGGGAACGGAATAGAGTTCCGAAAATATGCTCAATGCTGATATTTTCACGCATAATTGAGTACGGCTTTTCGGAACAGAATTTCATTTCAAGCTCTTCGGGGCTGACAAAAACATCGTCAAGAATACACGAAAAACACCTTGGCAC
>ENA-OQAS01000034-OQAS01000034.1-human-gut-metagenome-genome-assembly--contig:-NODE-34-length-66022-cov-3.303270_pt1 | contig 66022 bp, 67 predicted proteins | sample MGYA00242733_ERZ504523 | MGnify/ENA primary metagenome ERZ504523 (study PRJEB26092, sample SAMD00036239) | human gut metagenome | host: Homo sapiens | study: EMG produced TPA metagenomics assembly of...
CTTTAGACTCTGGAAACATAGTGGTAATCGTTTAAATGTTATAATTCAGCACTATAAATTTAATACTTTTATCGCTATGTTTCTAATTATAAGTGAAATATATTTATTCTTATTTCGAACTCACGTTTAATACAAAATCCCATCAAAAACACCGGTCCGATTCTCATAAGTAATAAGTAAAAACAGTATTCAATATGGAGACAAAAATCATATTTTTCCCTCACTTATGCCTGTAACGCCTCTGTTCCTAAAAACACATCAGACATAGCGCATCAGTCATCCCCCAACGGGACAGCCGAGAAACTCTTATATTCCTGGTCTGCCCCATCACAACCACAGGATTCTCAAAGGTTTCATATATGCTCAATACTGAAGAACTGATCCTGTCAATCTGCCAGTAGCAGTAATCCAGAAGAAGATATCTGTTATTGGGAGTGATAAAATCATATCGGAAATAATGTACATGCTCTTCCACTTCCTCGCCATCACACGTCGTCCGTGATTTACAGGAAGCCTTACCATTCAGCCCGAACTCATAATGTTCACAGACTTCCGCATCCCTGCCATCCTCAGTACGTATCTGAAATGTTCTCTCCCATGCATAACCGGTCAGATTGGTAACAATGGTATTGCTATCCTCCCCGTAATGTTCATCAATACAACCTGCAAGAAACAGTACACATATAACTGTCGAGCCCAATAATCCAATTAATGTTTTTTTCATAGTCCGTCACTTTTTTATTTTATTGTCATCTGTAATGGAGTACAATCCTTATATTGGTCCCATCACCTGCACCTTGCTCCTTCCGCTTCCGGTCTTCACCACCTGCACCTGCGCAGGGATACGTTCCATCATCTCCGCCACATGGGAAATCACCCCTATCTTACGCCCTTGCATCTGCAACCGCTCCAAAGCATCCATCGCAATGCGCAGAGTGTCCATATCCAGCGATCCGAAACCTTCGTCAATAAACAACGATTCCACATTCATCCGGTTGGAGGACAAGGAAGACAAGCCCAATGCCAAGGCGAGAGATACCAAGAAAGATTCCCCGCCCGAAAGGAATGGACACTACGCACCTCACCCATCATATCAAGATCCACAATCTGCAAGGCCAGCGTATCAGGGATGCGTTGCAGTTCGTAACGGGGGGCAAGGTCTTGCAAATGCCTGTTGGCATAAAGCAAAAGGACATCAAGCGTATAACCTTGGGCTATTTCCTTAAACTTGGCGCCAGTCTGGGAACCGAACAGTTCGTTCAGTTTCGCCCAATTCTCGTAGATAGAGTTTTTTTCCTCCAACTCTTTCTCGATGCCGGCTATGCGTTCCTTACCTTTTATATGGTTCTGTATCGTCACCTCTATTTGGGCCAAACGTCCGGTTTCCATTTCTTTAGCAGCAGTGCAGGCAGTCAATGTTTCAATCAGCGACTCCTTGTTTTCCGTGGTATCCGGTTTCAGAGGAGCTTGCTGATGCTCCTCCTTTTCTGCCTTCGCTCCGCAAGGATCGCCTGAAGAGTGGTTTCCTTCTCTTTCAGTGTGCCCAACGCTTGTTTCTCAGCCAGTATCCAGCTTTTGTCTTTGGAAAGCAATTGTTCCAACTCGGCATACGTTTCCTTTTGAAGCGTGAGCCACTCGTTTATTTTCAATTCGTCTTGTTGCAAGACAGCAGTCAGACGGACTAATTCCTTTTCCATCTGTGCGGTCTGCCCTTTGTAAGATTCCGCCTGCACAGTTAAAGAATGATGCAAGTTCATGGCTTTTTCCAGTTGTTGTTCCAGTTCCTTTTGCCGTCTTGCATGGGTTGCAACCACTGTTTCGGTGGATTCACCATTCAGCAGGGAAGACCGCAGACGAGCACGTTCGTTCAATTCTGCCTGCTGTCTTTCTTCTTTTTGTTTCTTTTCTTCGTACAAACCAATGGCATTGGCTTCTTCTTTTTTCAAACTATCTCTTTGGGCTGATTTTGAGGTAAGAGCCTCTTTTATTTCGGTCTGCTCTTGCAAACGGGCATTCCATTGCCTGCCGAATTGCTGGACATAATGTTTCAATGTGCCCTGCTCCAACAAATCTTTCCAATTGGGAATAATGGATACGTATGTTTCTACTTTTTTCAGCGTATCATCAACTTGCGCCACATAATTTTCAATCAATGCAGAAAGACGGGCCATCTCCAGTTGGCGGGCATTCAGCGTGTTTTTCAGTTGTTCCGTTTCTTTAGCAACCTGTTCTTTCGCACGGTTCAGTTCCTCTTCCTGCAAGGATTGGACATTGGTCTGTTCCCTCATCGGATGATGGAAACTCCCGCAAACCGGACATGGCTTTCCTTCCTCCAACTGCTCACGAAGCAACAGCACCTCTGCCGGCAACAGTCGGTTCAGACGCTCGGCTTCCTGTTGTACCGATTTCAACCGCTGTTCCTCCGCTTCACTCGCTTTCTTTACTTTATCCAGCAGTTGACGGTTTGATACGCTTTGCGCCCTTGCCATTTCCAGATTGGTAAGCAAGCTGGTAATCAGTTCAACGGCAGGAATCAATTGGGAATAAGCGGTATATCGTTCAAACCAGGTTTGCAAGGCGGTTTGCTTCTCCATCAACAAACTTATATCCTTCTCTGTCTTACAAACGGATTGATGCAGATTATCTTTAGCCTGCAATGCCAAAGCCGCTTCTTTCTGACTTTCCGCTAATTGCTTTCTATTTTCCACCAACTGCACATCCAATGCTCTGGCTTTATCCAATTGCGGTTCTTGCTGCGACAAATAGGTCTTAAATTCCGCCAGCTCCTTCTGAGCGGCTTCCCACTGCACGTTCGCGGAAGTCTGTAAAGCCGCATTCTGCCGGATGGCAACCTCTATTTCGCCTAACCGGGAACGACCGGCATCTATCTGCTTCCGGGCGTTACGCTGTTCCATATACACATCGCGGATATCCTGAGCCTGCTCTATACGGGCCAACAGTTCATAACGTGGACGGGCGGCTTCTATTTCTTTTCTGATGCCGGAAAGTGATTCTTCGCCTGTATGCATCCTGTATTCAAGCGTCCTTCTTCTTCCAGCCATTTCAACTTGCCGGACAACGCCTCCTCTTTCTTCTTCGAAACGGACAAGCGGACTTGTAATTCTTCCTTTTCAGCCGAAGTTGCTGTAATTGCTCATCTGTCAGCAACTCAATGCCTTTGATACGCTCCTGCAATAATTTATATTCGCTTTCCGCCCGCTTGGTGCTTCATAGATGGAAGCAGAGATACGCGAGTAAATTTCCGTTCCGGTCAGTTTTTCCAAGATTTCGGCTTTATCAGGCTGACGAGCCTTCAGGAAGGTAGCAAAATCTCCTTGAGCCAGCAACACAGAGCGTTGAACTGTTCGAAAGAGAGTCCGATCAGTTCACTGATGCGGGATAATAATTCGGTCTTCGTCCCTTGCTGTTCCACTCCGGAGGTAAGGTTGGTCAACGTCATTTCCACTTTTTGCAAGGAACCGCTAACCTTCCCACGCGAACGTCGCACCGTCCAACGTGAACGGAACACCTCTCCTGTCAAAGCGACGAAATCCACTTCCGAATACCCCTCGGCAGTACCCCGGCGAAGGATGGAACGGCTATCGTTCTGTGCAATTCCTCTGTCGGCAACATCCATGACAGAGACGTTATTCTCTTTCGCCTTGTTCATACGTGGCGTACAGTCAAACAAAGCCAGACACAAAGCATCCAGCAAGGTTGATTTTCCGGCTCCGGTACTGCCTGTAATGGCGAATATACCTGCCGAGCACAAAGGTTCGACGGTAAAGTCTATCATAAATTCACCTTCCAATGAAGCCAGATTCTTTCCTCTTATCGCTACTATTTTCATACTCCTGCCTCCTTGATTACACTTTCCAGCAATTGTTTCATGGTATCGGGCATCTCCGTCCCTCCATATTTCCGTTTAAAGACATCCAGTGCCATATCCAGCGGACGGATGGTTTGCAACTCCTCGTAGGAAGTGGCGACAATGCCGCTTGCCTTTTTTGTGGAAGCATAGCGGCGATGCGTGCCAGGCGGACTGCTTTTCCTTTCAACGCTTCCTCTATCTTATACTTATAAGAAGGTTCCGGCTCGGTCATCAAAATCTTTATTTCCAGATAGGGCGACCGCAACGTGACATCCCCATCGGGCAAATCGCCGATGGCTTGCAGCACTTCTTCCAGCGGACGGGCCTGACGAGGAATACTCATCACGCCGGCTAGCGGTTCAAATGCCAATCTCTCTATGCCGGTACCCTCAGCACTTATCGTTATCATGACCACTCCCGAAGCATTGTTCCTCTCAGCAAAAGACATGGGCATAGGAGTTCCGGAATAACGCACATTCTCCCGATGGGACACACGCTGGGAGCGATGCAGATGCCCCAATGCAGTATAGGCGATAGCCTCATCAAAAGCATCGGGGGATACACATTCCAAGCCTCCGATAACGGTACGTTCCGAACGTCGTCCTCCGAGATTTCCGAGCCGGTGGCTTGCAGATGTCCCATGGCGATAACGGGAAGTCCTTTCTCCTTCACTTCATTGAAAGCTGCTCATAAAGCAGTTGGACTCCCTTTGAGTAATTTTCAGCCGAAGGATAATCCCCCTGACGCAGATAGGGAACGGCAAGGCAATAGGCGGTTACTTCCCCTTCTGTGTAAAGGGGGACAATGAGGTGTTGCAAGTCTATATCACCTTCCGCATTGCGGCGCACGACACCGCGAACGGTGACATTCATATTCTCCAACAGGGGATTGGGAGCCTCCAGACGGGCTGCCGAGTCATGATTTCCGGCAATGATGATAATTTGCAAAGAAGGGTTTTCGGACGTAACTTCTCTTAGAAAACGATAATACATTCGTTGTGATTCCGCCGAAGGGTTCGGGCTGTCGAATACATCACCTGCTATCAACAATACATCTATTTTATGCTGTCTTATCTGCTGTTTCAGCCATTCCAAAAAATGGAGATGCTCTTCCCGCCGGTCGTATTCATAAAAAGTCTGGCCCAGATGCCAGTCTGCTGTATGGAGAATTTTCATTAGCTGTTCGGTTTGTTTCCTGCAAAAATAGGAAAACTAAATGAAAAAAGGTATTTCTTTTAGGTACAACCTCTAAATGAAAACTATTTTTCATGCAGAAAACAAGCAGACATGCCACCTTTTCGCTATCTTTGCCATACGAGATAAATAATAAGAAGAAAGGAGAACGTCATGAGTACAATCACATTGGAATCAATACAAAACGAACTGATTCGGGAAATCTTGGACATCAAGAATGTAAAGGTGTTGGAGTCTGTAAGGAAGACTCTTGTTCATGCTAAAAAGGAAATGGAATCTGTTTCTACCATGGTGGCAGAGGATGAAGAACCCTACATGACCAAAAGTGAAATAATGGACGGGCTGTCCGAGGCTTGCAAAGACATCAAACTGATGCGTGAAGGAAAGCTGAAAGGCCGTCCCATAGAAGAATTGCTCAATGAACTATAAAATCAAAGTATATCGCCACTTCGAAAAAGAAGTTAAGAAACTTTCCAAGCGATATAAATCATTGAAGCAAGACTTGACAATTTTAGCCGCAGAACTCATGCAGAACCCTGACATGGGTACTGATTTAGGCAATGGCCTACACAAAGTACGCATGAGTATAGCATCAAAAGGAAAAGGGAAAAGAGGTGGAGCAAGAGTGATCACTCTCATCGCCACTCTATCCAAAGAAGAAAAAGAGATTGGCTTACATTTCATTTATGATAAATCAGAGCGTGAGAATATCACTGATAAAGAGTTACAAGCGGTCTTGAAAGACAACGGAATTATCTGAAAAGACGAACCGGTCATGCCAACTGAGGCATGGCCGGTTTGTATATCTATCATCATTCAGTCACCAGCCGCACCTCATAAATATGCGGAGTCACTTTCTCATTTCCTTTACCGATCTTTATCTCCAGTTGCTCATTGGATTGCATAGATGCAGGTACATCAAATATCCCAACCGATACATCCGAAGCCGGTTTACCAGCCAATCGTCCTACTTCCTGCCCGTTTATCCATACTTTTGCATCCTTACGAATCTCGGAACGGAACCGGATACGCACTTATTGACCTGCTTTCCGTTCGTCTTCATACGATAACTGAACCAACCGGCCGCCTCACGCCAGTGAATCCCTTCATCATCCCCCGTACGGGAATTCTCCATCCGGATGAAATGTCGCTTTCCGGTTGTTGTTCCCCACAAATCACTTTATCGGCGGTCATACCATCCAATGCGGCACGCTCCTTTTCCTCTTTTGCCAACTGTTCCTGCCTTGCCTGCAACTCCTGTACGGACAGCACAGGCCAATAGACCATATACCGGCACTCATATAAACGGAAAAACGGTTCCACAGTCATACCCTCATAGCGTTCGGGATAAACTCCGGACAATGTAAATGTCAACGGCTTACCTTCCACTTTTTTCAGATGAGAAAGAAGATTGTTCTTATCCCCCACAATGACAGGCATCGTTTGTAAAGGCAGGCGCGGTCCGGCAGCAATGTGTCCGCCACGACTGTCATCGGCAAACATACCATCTGATTTTGCTTGCCCAACCGGGCGGCCAGCACAATCGGTCCATATAAGATGGAATAGTTGGCAGAACCATCCGGCAGTGCAATGGCACGCAAATGCATCGGCAGTTCCAGCCTTACTTTGTCACCTTTTGACCAAGTACGGTTCAGGCTAACATATCCCTCTTTGACCGTTACGTTCTGCCGTTTACCATTAACAGACAAGCGTAATGCTTCCGGCTTCGTCCATTCGGGAATACGGAAAAGAAGGGTAAATTCTTTCTTTCCCTTTTCCGGAGAAATAACAAGAGTACTCCCCTCCTCATCGGGAAAAGCCGTCTGTTGCTCAATTTGGGTATCTCCCCAGCGCAAGGTAGACGGAATGAAAAGATTGACATACAGATTATTATCCTTGTGTCCATAAATCATTTCACCATAACGGGCATGATTTTCCATCCCCGATCCCACACAACACCAGAAACTGGCCTGAGGCTGCGAATAGACCCTGTAATGACCGGCACGCATCGGGGTAAAATAAACAAATCCGCCTTGCACAGGATCTTGCGTGGAAAGGATATGGTTATAAAGCGCCCGTTCGTAATAATCCATAAAATGAACGTCCGCACTCGTTTCATACAGCATTTTTGTAAGGCGGAGCATATTGTAGGTGTTACAAGTCTCAGGCCCCTGCTCGCTGGTGAGCATACTGCTGAAATCATCAGCCGGATGAAAATGCTCACGCACACTGTTACCTCCGATGGTGATGCTTCGATGGTTTACCACTGTTTCCCAGAAATAGCGGGCGGCCTCGCTCCAGTCCCGGTTGCCTTCCAAATCGGCAATACGTTTGAAACCTATCACTTTCGGTATTTGGGTATTGGCGTGCATACCAGTCAGTTTATCCTCCTGTCTCAACAAAGGCTGCAACACGGTGTGATGAGAAAATTGGTGAGCCAGTTTCAAGTAGCGTTTGTCGCCGGTGATAGCGGCCACATCGGCAAATGTTTCGTTCAGCCCTCCATGTTCGCTGCGCAGCATATCCTGTATCTGTTCATCGCTCAACTTGGATACCAGACGAATCATCCAGTCCGTGAGTTTCACCAACATTTCCTTTGCCTCCCGGCTATCGGTCTGAAGAGTTGCATCACGAAGGCCGGCATATATTTTATGAATATTGTAAAGAGGAACCCAGCGGTCGTTCAATCCGAAACCGGACGCGCGAATGTTTCCTTCCTCTATTTCTTTCCACATTTTGCGCCCGTTTGGAACTCCACACAGATAACCGTCACCGGCGGCATCCTGCAGCGTTTCAGTTCACTTATCATATATCCAGACGCGCCTTGATCTCCTTATTTCCCGTAGCGGCATACATATAGGAAAGGGCCGATAAATAATGTCCGCCAATATGACCGTCCAGCCCTGTATTTTCCCAATTGGTATAATTTTCGGCTTTAGGGGAAAGACCAGCTTCCTTCAAATAAGGAGCTAACAGACGGTCGGGGTCTATTCCCAGCAGATAACGGATATCCATATCCTCTGCGTGTTTGAAAGGGCTGGCGGTGAGCCGCACATCCCTGACTGGAAAACTTTCTACTTTTGCGGGTAGCTGAGCATGCAAAGCTACAGAAGCTATAGCAAAAACGGAAGTGGATAAAATGGTTTTAAGTAAATTCATAGTATTATCACTCTTATGTATTTTTATGATTCAAAGATACAACTATTCGGCTGTTCCGGCAAAACAAGTTTCAGCCAGAACAACCGAATCAATAAAAAGAATGCTATATGTCAATAACCGAAACCGGTTGCTTTTACATACACCTTATAATCTTTAATCATGCCGGGAGCTCCCTGTTCCGCACGTGGCAGAATACGGAAACCGGTCACGTTATATTCTTTGCCGAGATCTATCACCACCTGATGAGGATAAGCCGTATTATCTACCGTCTGCCAGAAAGTACTTTCTTGCAGGTCATAAATCTTGTCGGCTGTGCGGTTACCGCTACGGGTTTCCTCGCTGTCGGCATAAACAATCTTCCAGTTTTCACGAGAGATTTTCTCTCCTTTCTCATCCAACACATCAAACTCCGCAATGGCGGCAATGTTGGTATTATCAAAAGAAGACAGCCCTTCCAGACAGAAGTAACGTCCTTTCGTAACAGGAACTTTCACTTCTTGCCAACCGTTACCTGGTTTGAAAGTACCGGCAGATACCGGTGTTTCCTTCTCCAGTTTGATGGTCTGCCCCTGTTTACGATGCGTTTCAGGAACAGCCACACGAAGCATATCCAGGATAGGTTTGTTCAATCCGACGATGGTTGCCTCTTTCGGGCCTTTCAAGTCAAGAACGATGATTTCATTCACTCCTTTTTTCAGCCAGCAGCCCGGCATGAACAGGGTTTGTTGAGGACCGATTTCCCAGAAACGTCCCATGGCATGACCGTTCACCCATACCATACCTTTTCCCCAAGACTCCATGTTCAGGAACGTATCAGCCACCTTATCCAAGGTAAAAGCAGCGCGATAGTAGGCCGGAACACTTTCATCATTTTTCTCTATGCCACAGGCGGCAGACGAGTTCATATCCTGAAAGTTCCGGGAAGATACAAATTCATAATCTACGGGAAGATTATAAACAGTCCAGCCTTTCAACGTTTCGGCATTCTTACCGTTCACCAGTTCCACTTTCTCGGTAATTCCCTTGCGGTCGTGAATGGACTTGTCAAAGTTCACACGCCCCATGGCTTCCACCAATAAATCAAGCTGTGTACCGGCTTTTAATGCAGGCAGTGTAAGTTCCTGTTCTCCACCACGGCGATCCAGACGCCCCAACAGTTTCCCGTCGGCAAAAACCTGTGTCCAGTCATGCTGTTCGGTGATTTTCAGAACGGTTCCCGCTTTCACATCTTCCGGCAAATGGGTACGGTACAGGATACTTCCCCAGCCTTGGTCAAATTTCTCCATCGGCTGGATTTCCTCTGTATGCTTCGGTTCGGGCAGATTGTCAACCAACGGAGCTATTTGAGTGAATTTAATGGTAGGGATTTCCATAACCGGTAAAGCTTCAGGAACTTCAGGCAATGTCTGTCCTTCGTCCAAGTAGTCCTTCAACATATCACGTAAAGCAAAATACTTGTCGGTGGTCCAGCCTGCTTCGCTGATAGGAGCGTCATAGTCATAGCTGCTGCACATAGCCGAGTAAGCCGGATTATTGGCACCGCCCCACCAGCCAAAGGTCGTTCCTCCGTGGGTCATGTACAAACTGAAAGAAATACCTTTGTCCATCATCTCTTTCAGGCCATCCACCATGATTTGTCCGTCACGGGTTTCGTGCTTGCGCCCCCAGTGATCAAACCATCCGCTCCAGAACTCGCTGCACATCAACGGAGCGTCGGGACGTACTTCTTTCAATTTGGCAAACTGCTTGTCGATATCAGCTCCCGTACCAAATTTATAGTCCAAAGCAAATCATCCAAACCATTATTCAGGAAATTAGAACTCCAGTCACATTGGAACAAAGGCACTTCAGTAAAGCCTGCGGCGCGTACCGTATCACGGATGGCAGACACATAGGGCTTGTCCGTGCCATACGAACCATATTCGTTTTCCACCTGCACCATGATGATGTTACCACCACGGGTAATCTGCAAATCCTGCAACTGCTTGCCCACTTCATGCATAAAGGCTCCCACGTGCTGCATATAGAAGGATCGAGAGTACGAAGCTGCACGCTGTCGTTCTTCAGCAGCCACCAAGGCAGCCCACCCATTTCCCATTCCGCACATACATACGGACCGGGACGCACAATGACGTACATACCATGCTTCTGAGCCAATTTACAGAAAGCTGCAATATCTTTATTACCTGTAAAATCATACTTACCGGGAGTTTCCTCATGCAAATTCCAAAAGACATACAAACAAAGCGTATTCATGCCCAATGCTTTACACATTTCAATACGATGTTCCCAGTATTCACGGGGAATACGCGGATAATGCACCTCTGCCGCTTTGACCACGAACGGTTTCCCATTCAGCAGAAAGGTATTCTTACCCGCTTCGAATGTCCCGGGCTTATTGCCGGCACATCCTGCCAGCAGCAGGACCGCCAGCAACAAAGTCAGTAATTTCTTCATCTTCATTTATCTATTATTATTTTTCATTCTTATTTATCCGGATTACCGTAAATGAATAAGCCGGCAATTCATACCCGAATTTCTCGCTTACCTCTATTGTACCGGATACAGGACGAACCTGTTGGTCTGTCGGTTTTCCTGCCAAAACCGTCTTTACGGCAGTGGTGTTCATTCCTTCCAAAGAGGGGAGCTCCACTTGCGCATTCACCGCTACCGGCAGCAGATTCACCAGTTTCACGATCATATTTCCTGTCTTTCCGTCGCGAACTACCGACACGCCTATCCGTTTCTTCACCGCATCTTGTGCATTATCCAAAGTCACGGAAGAAGCGATGTATTCACTGCCCGCATTTTGTCCGTACATCTGCTGCGCATAGTAACCTACGGTGGGTTTTACCTCCGTATTATTGAAATAAATCAAATCCGGATTCCACTGGGTATGTCCCTCCTTAGCCAGTAACGGAGCGTAAGAAGTCATGGTCACCACATCGGCATTACGCTCCACGGAAGTCAGGTACAAGGCCTCGGCCAAAGCTGTTTCTATATTGTTGGGACGTCCGGCAATGAGCCGCATACTCTCCCAAATACACTTTCGCCTTGTTACGGTCATAACGGTCATAGAAATCCTGATTGTTGATAAACCATCCCGGGGTGTTATAATAATGTTCGTCCACCATCGGAATACCCATCTTAGTGGCGAATTTCCAGCCTTCCTCATAATCACTGCCCTCATAGAACGGACCTACCGTTCCGATAACGGTCACTTCGGGATATTTCTCCTTCACCGCATTGAAAATCATGGTGAAACGTTCTTCAAAGATATCGGTAATCAAATCCTCGTTACCAATACCGATGTACTTCAGATTGAAAGGTTTGGGATGTCCGGCTTGCGCACGCTTCTTTCCCCACACGGTCTTCTTCGCATCTCCATTCGCATATTCTATCAAATCCAGTACATCCTGCACGTACTGCGGCATTTCCTCCATCGGGATTCCGCCTTGCTGACCGCCGCAACCCAGTTCGCCTACCGAGTGATGACTGCAAGTACCCGAATTCTGACAAGGCACTCCGGCTGCCACTACAGGAACAGGTTCGGCCCCCATATCCTCGCAGAACAAAAAATATTCATGATATCCCAGACCGCGGGTCTGATGATACCCCCACAAATTGCGCAGAGGCTTGCGTTCCTCCAACGCTCCTATAGAGCCTTTCCAATCATAAATATTGTCCACACCATCTCCGTGAGCCACACATCCGCCGGGGAAACGGACAAAACGGGGATGAAGGTCCGCCAAAGTCTGTGCCAAATCGGCGCGCAGCCCGTTCTTCCTGCCTTTAAATGTATTCTGTGGGAAAAGAGAAACCATATCCAAGGCATACTTCCCAGCCATCTGCGGACAAACGGACAACACGGCATCCGCAGCATCCGCCGTTGCCGTCAGTACAGCCTTTTGTTTTTTCCACTCTGTAGATGAAACCCGAATAGCAGCCTGCGCAATCTCCTTGCCATCTTTGGTAGTCAGCCTCACAAGCACTTTTCCACCTTTCGTATCATCCAGCACTTTGGAAAACACAGAGAAGTCATACTTCTCACCTTTTTCACGGCAATACCGTCAAAACCGTTATTCACCAAGGCAGCACCCGGGCGGTGTACCTCCAACACTGCATAATGAGCATTGTTAGCATGGATGGGACTGTCCTCACTGACAGACAGTTCCGCATCAGTACCCTGTATACTCCACGCATACGTGCTGTTCCAGTTCTTATCTCTTGCACCGTCTTTGGCAGAATATTCAAAATCACGGTTCTGAACCAGCTCCGCATAAAGTCCACCATCGGCTCCATAATTGATATCCTCAAAGAAAATACCTATCAGATGCTCACTAATAGGCTTCACCCGTCCGGCATCCACCCGGATGGTGGCAGTGACCGGTTTCAGTCCGGCAAAGCGGACGGCATCCTGTTCGGTACGCTCATTATTCTGTATATCGCGGAATTTCTTATGCTCAGCAAAACGAATCAACTGTTCTATATCCGCATAAGGTACTTTCTGCATATAACCGTTCAAGGTATCTTTATCAAGGACAATCTGCCGGGCAGTGACCAGTCGGGGCATGGCAGGCTTCTCCGCATTGACATATTGTTGAGGAGCCCACTTCAACAAGTCGGAAGAATGGGAAGTACCCCATACTTTTCCGCTGGGGGTAAGCTGCCACCGGCAATACCAACGTCCATCTTCCGCTTTTTCCAGAAGAGGTTTAATCATTCTCTTTTCCGCCCCCCAACGCCCGAAATCACATTTCAGATAGCAAAGCCGTCGGATACACTCAGCCACTTGTCGCCATCGGGACTCCATGCGAATTTCAGTCCGCTGCGTCCCTCGTCTTCCGGATGGGCGTAAGAGAAGATGTAGACCGAATCGGGCTCATTATATACTTTTCCACGGCAGCACAGACGGATTGGCCTGCTGCCAATGAGGCGATTGCCAGAGATAATAAGGTCTTTTTCATGGTATATGCTTTATTGTCATGTTTCTTTTATAACGTGGGAACAACCTTCCTGATGGTTCCATCCGGATTAAATTCCATACGGTCTATACATACTTCACGATGCACGCCAGGACCCTTCTCACGATCTATAAAGTTCTTATTAATACGATGATATACAATGTACCACTCATCGTACCCGGAATTTGTAGGACTGCATTGTGCGCAGGTCCATAGATTTCCTTTGCAGGATCCTGAATCAGTACCACCGGTTTCTTAGCAACCTTTATAGGACCTAGCGGAGATTTCGACGTACCGTATGCCACATGATAGTTGGGCGAACCGGTATCATCCACCGACCACATAAAGTAGTAAAGACCATTACGATAGAACACATATGCCGCTTCACGGAAAGCGTAATCTTTCAGACTTCCTCCTTTCGGTGTCAATACGGTCAAGGTATTCTTTTTGATGGAAACCATATCCTCATTCAGTTCGGCGCCCGCCATATAACCATTGCCCCAGTACAGATAGGATTTTCCCGAAACCGGATCGGTAAACACATCCACATCAATCTGCTGTCCGTGGCCCACGGGAGATTCAGTAATAATGGGATGTCCCAAGTCTTTGAACGGACCAATGGGTGAATCGGCTACCGCCACCCCAATCTGCTTGCCGCCTCCGGCTACAGGATTACCACTGAAATAGAAGAAATATTTATAATACTTTCCATCCACCATTTTCTCTTCAATGCACGGAGCCCATGCGTTTCCATCCGCCCATGCCACCTGATCGGATTTCAAATCAAGCATCACCCCTTCATCTTTCCAGTCCTTCAGATTATCCGAAGAGAAGACACTGAAATACCATCCGCCCCATCCGGGCTGTCCGTCGGTGGTGGAATAGATATAATATTTTTTAGTCTGATGAGAATACAATATCTCGGGGTCAGCATGGAAACCTTGCAGCACGGGATTGTTGGGAATCGTCATATTGCCCATTTCCTTTGAAGGCCATTTGTCGGTGATGCGCTTCAACTCGGCACGGGTAATGGGATGATAGTTCCGTGACGCGGATGAAAATTCATCTTCACCTCACTGTCTATCACTTTAAGTTTTTCAAATCGGTCGTTTCGGTAAACTGGTATTTACCTTTCATATAGACATCATACATCAAGATGTATTTATTCTGACCTATCAGTTTGAAGTTCCCGCACCTTCCACCGCTTCCGGGGTCTGCTGCTTGTAGTCGGGTTCTTCCTCCCATTGTCCCGAAGTCAGTGAACGGGTAGTTGCTACCCGGATGCCGTTTCCATGTCCTTCGGTTTTATAAAACAGGTGGTAGATTCCATCTTTATATACGATATCACCGTCTATGCAAGATTTCTTGTTTTCAGGGATGAAAAGCGGTTTCGGTTCACCTTCCAGGTCGGTAAATTCTTTATTGGCATAAGCATAATAAATCACATCTGCCCCATCACCATATTTCATTGACCAATAAACCAAGTATTTTCCGGCTTCCGCATCGAAGATAGTCTGAGGAGCCCATACCCGTTTCAGTTTTTCCTGGCCGGCATAACATTTCTGCATATTGATGACAGAATGGTTCCAGTTCACCAAGTCTGTAGATTTCAACAACACCATGGCACGATTGGAATCCCATCCATTGTCAGAAACCATATCGGTAACCACCATATAGAATGTCTTTCCGTCTTCGCAACGCAGGATATGCGGATCGCGCACACCACCGGTAGAACTGATGATTTTGGAATCAATGACAGGTTTGTTGTCATTCAGTGCCCAATAGGTATATCCGTCCGTACTTACCGCATAGCATACGGCTTCCTCGCTGATGTGGTTACCTGTAAAATAGGTAAAGAGATAAGCTATGTAATCTTTTTCGGCTACATTGTTTTGTTTGGAAATAATCTGCTGCGCCCCTGCCATCCAAGGTAGCAAACAGGCAAATAAGGTGATAAAAAATTTGTTTTTCATATAATTAGTCCTGAATTTGTTTGATGCAAAGATATAGTATAGGAACCTATTTTCAGGTATATAAATCTTTCAAAAGAGGGACTTTATTCGGTCAAATGGAGGAAAAATGGAAGTTTATGAAAGACTGGCATAGAAAAAAACAAAAAGTTCTTCCCTATTAAACTACAGTTTCAGTAAAAGAAAAAAGCAAAAGAATCAGCTACACAATAAATTCTGATTATTCATTATAAATGATAACTATTAGCGAAATATATTCAGTTTTCATCACACCTTTTGAGAAAGATACAAAAATAATCCTTAGAAAGGACATATTTAACATTTCTATCCATATGAATTTCATTGTTTGATTTCTCAAGCAATATGTACCATTCTACTTCCTCGCTAGATACAAAATAACAAGAATAACCCACAAAAAACTACAGCAGGTTAGTCATAACCTGTAATTTATTAAGAATAACAAAAAAAAATAAAAGAAAAGATAGCGTTATATTCTTATAAAATAATACATTTGCAGCAACTGAAATAGAAAGGGAATAAGATCCCTAAACCAAACTATTTACTAATTTAACCTTATTAATCTATGCAATTCTACCAGAAAAGAAGGGAAAATTGTGTAAAGACACACGTAATTTTGAAAAAAGCCTCTTTTTATGCGTGTCTTACACTATTTGCCGGAATGGCTTTCCCAATGCCTTTGTGGGCTTCGCAGTCAACTGCCATCGTGCAACAGCATGTCAAACAAATTACAGGTATCGTAAATGATACAAGCGGAGCTCCTGTAATCGGTGCCAATGTAGTAGAAGTGGGAAGCACCAACGGTACTATTACAGATGTGGATGGCAAATTCACATTAAATGTATCCGTAGGGGCTAAACTGAAAGTTTCGTATATCGGTTACAACGACCAACAAATTACCGTAGGCAACAGCAACAGTTACACCATTATCTTGAAAGAAGATACAGAATCTTTAGATGAAGTGGTAGTAGTAGGATACGGTACTCAAAAAAAAGTAAACCTGACAGGTTCTGTGGCAACCATCTCATCCGATAAGCTAGTCAACCGCACCAGTGCCAATGTCACCAACATGCTGGCAGGACAAATGCCGGGTGTCACCATTATCCAAAATACCGGTCAGCCGGGAGCTGATGCCGGAGTACTGCGTGTGCGTGGTCTAGGAACTATGGGAGATGCCAGTGCCATGGTTGTGGTGGATGGGGTAGAATCTACCATGAGCAGCGTGGACCCCAACGATATTGAAAACATCTCTATATTAAAAGATGCAGCCGCCTCAGCCATTTATGGTGTACGTGCTGCCAATGGCGTTATCCTTATCACAACCAAAAAGGGAACCAAAGGACGTACCATTGTATCATACGATGGATATGTAGGCTGGCAAAGTGCCTCACGTATGCCCAAATTTTTGGATTCTTACAATTATGCAGTGCTGATGAATGAAGCTTACACCAATGACGGTTTGAAAGGTCCGTATGACGAAACAGCCCTACAAAAGTTCAAAGACGGAAGTGATCCTGACTTTTATCCCAATTCCGACTGGCTGGGTACGCTATTAAGTGAAAACGGCCTGTTCAACAACCATCACTTGAGTATCAAAGGCGGTGGAGACAAAGTAACTTACTCGCTGGCATTCAACTATCATGATAAAGACGGATTGATAGTCAATACCAACTACAACAAGTTCAATGTACGTGCCAACATTGACGCTCAGATAAACAGTCGTCTGAAACTGACTACAAATATGGCGGTATACCGCAGTAATATGACTGCTCCGGCGGCAGGTATCAGCAACCTGATGCACTATGCTTTCCGTGAGACTCCGGTTACTCCCATCCAATTGAGCAACGGCAACTATGCTTTATTCAAAAACGAGCACAACTCCGTAGCCTATGCACGTGAAGGAGGAACCTACAAAGAGATAAACAGCAATTTCCAAGGTAACGTAGGAATGGAACTGGACATCATAGACGGACTGAAACTGAGAGGAGTCGCCGCCTCGACTTTCAACCTGACCGACAATCCCACCCACGTCAATACTATGACATTCTATCAGGCAGGTTCAGACACACCGGTAAAGAAAACCACTAACTCCATCACAGAATATGACATCAAAAGTATGGAACTGAACTTGCAAGCTTATCTGGACTATAATAAAACCTTCGGCAAACACACAATAGGAGCCTTATTAGGTTACTCACAAATTTATAAACAGACACGCTATCTGCAAGCTTACCGTAAGAACCTGCCCAACTCCAACTCACTGGACCAGATCAACGCCGGTGAAGTGACAGGACAGACAACATACGGTACAGAAATAGAATACGCCCTCCGCTCAGCTTTCGGACGCGTGAATTATTCATACGATGACCGCTATCTGCTAGAAGCCAACCTGCGTTATGACGGCACTTCACGCTTCCCCAAGAACAACCGCTTCGGCGCATTCCCCTCTTTCTCCATCGGATGGAGAATCTCGGAAGAAGAGTTCTTCAAAGCCGATTGGGTGGATAATTTGAAACTACGTGCATCATGGGGATTGCTAGGTAATCAGGAAACCGTAAACTCGGACAACAGTTCTAACTATTATCCGTATCAGAACACCTATCTGTTCGGTTATGACTATAGTTTCGGCAACACTTTGACTCCGGGTATTTCCATTTCCAACCCGATGGCTAACCAAGATATTACGTGGGAGAAAACCGATCAATGGAACGTAGGTGTGGACGCCGCTTTTTTGGGCAATAAACTGACATTGGGCGCAGACTGGTTCCGCAAGGAAACACGGGACATATTACTGCAACTTCCAGTTCCCAACATGATGGGAGTCAGCGCTCCGATGCAAAATGCCGGCGTAGTGCGTAATACCGGTATCGAACTGCAACTGGGACATAACAACCGTATCAATGATTGGAGCTATTCTATCGGAGCCAATTTCAGCTATGTAACTACCAAAATCATGGATTTGAAAGGCGGTGACACACCGGGGCAATCCGTAGGCGACCCACTGTGGGCATATTACGGCTACGTATGCGACGGCATCTTCCAAAACGAAGAAGAGATCAAGAATCATCCTACACAGAGCATGGGTACTCCGGTTCCGGGTGACTTAAAATACCGTGACCTGAACGGAGACAAAGTAGTAGACAGCAAAGACCGGCAAGTATTGGTTCCTACTTCCCGAAAATCAACTTCGGTCTGAATCTTTCAGTTCAATATAAAGACTTCGACCTAAGTGCACTGCTGCAAGGTGCAGCTGATGTAAAGAGTGCTCCTGTAGCTGAAATCAGATATGCCTTCTACAATGGCGGTAAAGTAACGGAACAGCATCTGGACCGTTGGACTCCGGAAAACCCGAATGCCACTTATCCCCGATTATCCATGAGTGACTCCAAAAACCGCGTGACTTCCAGTTTCTGGATGCAGGATGCCTCTTATGCCAAGCTGAGAAACCTGCAAGTAGGTTACAGCCTGCCCAAACAGCTGATATCCAAATACGGAATCAGCCGTCTGAGAGTGTATTGCAGTATCGACAATCTCTTTATGATTTCCGGCTTCGACGGTGTAGACCCCGAAGCCATCAGCGGCAACTATTATCCATTGACCCGAAATTATTCCTTCGGTCTGAATGTAACATTCTAAACACTGACAACTATGAGACTAAAATATAACTTTATAGGATTAATATTGGCATGCGGCCTTGGTCTGAGCTCTTGCAATGACAGTTTTCTGGACAGAAATCCTAAAGACCAATTATCCGATGCATCTTTCTGGAAAAACGCAGAAGATGCCCAGAAATTTGCAACCGGAATTTATCTGTATCTGATAGAACCGGAAAACCATACTATCATGACAGACTGCTACACAGATAATGCCATTCCTGTACATGTCACAGCCGAACAGGGACAGTTATCTGCTGGTACGGCAACTTCCAGCAACCCACATTCCTACAATTATGGAAAAATGCCTATCAATGCATCCGCAGATGCCTGGTATTTTACGAACATATAGCGATGTGCCGATGGATGAAAAAGAAAAAGCGCAACTGACAGCCGAAGTACAGTTTCTCGAAGCTTTCTCATACGCTAACATATTAAAATATATGGGTGGCGCCTCCCTGCTGGATCATCCGTTGGAACTGAACGAGAAACTTCCTTCACGCAGTTCTGAAGAGGAGACTTATAATCATATAGTAGGATTATTGGATAAAGCAGCAGCCAGCTTGCCCGATATCCGCAGCAACAGTGACCACGGAAAACCGAGTGCCGGAGCCTGCTACGCACTGAAAGCCAGAGTTGCTTTCTACGCACACAAATATGATGTGGCGGAAGCGCCGCACGCAAAGTAATGGGCATGAATGTGTATGGACTGTATGATAACTATGGTGACTTGTTCCAACCTGTAGCAGAGTTATGTAACGAAATCATCTTTGATCGCGAATATCTAGAAAACCCGAAAAACTCCAATGAAGGCAGTTATATAGGACAGTTCTTCGCTCCCGTCATGATGGGAGGATGGGAAGCTTTATCACCTACTCAAGACTTGATAGACTCCTATCCATGCAAAGATGGCAAATCAATCAAAGAGTCTCCTTTCTATAATCCGGAAGACCCGTTTGCCGACCGTGACCCCCGTCTAGGCTTCTCTGTACTGTGGAACGGGTCACAAATAGCAGGAAAGACTTTCAACCTGAACAATATGGGAGATGGCAGCCATACCCGTACAGGATATAGCATGAAAAAGTATATCAATCCGGACAATGACGGTATCAATAATTATGACTGGACCAACTTTATCTATATCCGCTATGCAGAAGTGCTGCTGACCTTCGCCGAGGCTCGTAACGAAAATCTGTCTGCTCCGGATACGGAAGTATATGATGCGGTCAATCAAATCCGTCAGCGTCCCAGCGTAAATCTTCCTCCTCTGCCTTCCGGCTTATCCAAAGATCAAATGCGCGAAGCTATCCGTTTGGAACGTCGTTTGGAATTTGCTTTCGAGGGAATGCACCTGTTTGATACCCGTAGCTATAAAACAACTGAAAAGGATGTTACTAAACCAGTATACGGGGTAAATGCAAAAGGAGAAAGCATTTTTATTGAAACCCGCAAGTTCAACGCCAACCGTGACTATCTGTGGGCTATCCCCTTGGAAGAGGTAGACCTGGCTCAGGGTGCACTGAAACAGAATCCGGGTTGGGATTAACCCGGTCATTTATTTGGAGGGACAGACTCATAAAGCTGTCCTCCAACTCTTTCTACACATCTCTTTTCATTGAAGGCAAAAGTAATTACCTTTCCTCTCGAAAAAAGATAAAGCACTTTCAAGGAATATATGGTTTTCCCACCACCAATTTATCTCTGGAAAAATCGACTTCAAACAAGTGAGGAATACGAATATAACGCCCGTTTACATCTTTATGACTATGTACAGACATCAACCATTTACCGTCCAAGGTCTGAAACAACATCCCATGACCGAAATTGGGAGGAGTAATCGGGTCTTTCTCCTGTATCCATGGTCCATCCAAGGTTCCGCTTTCAGAATAAGCCACTCCCTGAGTGTACACATTATAAATCCAACTAGTCCAAATCATACCGAGTCTACCTGTTCCTGTACGGAACAGATACGGACCGTCAGTGACTTTATTCGGTTTGTCCTTGCCATCCGCATCTTTTTCACGGCTCCACGGCGATTCGCTGGCACGGAACAGCAATTTCCCTTCGCCTATGGTTCCATTTAAGTCAGGCTTCAGTTCTATTTTCTCTATCGTACCGTCCAAGGCTTGCAACCATTCATAACAATATACCATATAAGGCTTTCCGTCCTTATCCACCCAGAAAGTCCCATCCAAGGTTGGTTTATCAGCAGGCAGGTAAGTGGAATCCTTCATCGGAACGTAAGGTCCGTCCGGGTTATCGCTCACCAAAACATGACTGGCACGGCGCTCTATTACATTCCCTTGTACCGTATCAATCTTCACCGCCTGATTGGTGAAAGTGGCAAAATAATAATACTTGCCTTATACGGATGTAACTCGGCAGCCCAAATCATTGGTTTCGGTCCCATCCACGAACCGGAATCAGTCTTTGCCACATGAAACGGTCCTTCCCAAAGTTTCAAATCCTTGCTTTTCCAAAGCATACCGCCGGTTCCGGTCATATAATACATAGCCGTCTTCCTGTCTGCCAAAATGCAAGGGTCACTCAGTACAATAGAATCCAAAGGCACTTCCTTCCGTCTTTCCTGCTGACGTTCTTGGCAAGCAGACACCAGCCACGAAAGAGAAAAACCTAACAACAAAAACAATCCAATCTTTTTCATGCATATTCTATTTTAAGTTTCACAAATTCGACATTACAAATATACGAACCTAGAAAGGTAATGAAAACAGAAAGGCACATTTCCTCACGAAATATGCCTTCAATTCTAACTTAACCTAACCTAAAATTCTATTATCACATCACAGTATGTTAACCTTCTTCCTAAAAACCTATCTTTAATACCTATTATCTCTTTTTACCGATAGCAAAGATAAAAAATCTGATTGACAACCATAGGGGTAAAATCGAGCAAGATGGATGCAATAATCAGTCAAGAACAGACTATTGCACTATTTTCCATCCTTCAGACTATTTTCAACAGGGATTACTGAAAGAAATCCAGTGTCCAGTTGTCCATCCACTCCACGTATGGAATTCCTTCCTTGAATTGAACAGGTAACCAAATGTAACGGGCATCACTGGGATGCTCCGGACGCCAGATATCCGCCATAAATATAAAGGCGTCTTTCTTCCCCTCCACTTTCAGAATATAAGTGCTCTGTCCGCCAAACGTAAGTTCCGACTTAGGTCCCACACAAGGTTGGGATGCTGAGACCACGGTCCGAAGATGGAAGAAGACGAGAACATACGAGCCTCATTGGGAGCCCAACCGGTACAACCGGAAGTGATCATCCAGTAGGTTCCGTCTTTTTTGAAGATAGCAGGTGCCTCATTGTGTCCTGCCGGAGCCACACGCACATAATTCCCTGTGTGTGAAAGATAGTCATCGCTCAATTCCGCTATTTGGAGTGTGAGGTTTTCTTCGGAAGAGTAAATATGGTAGGCTTTACCATCCTCATCTACATAAAGAGTCATATCGCGAGACATCTGTCCGCCATCCAAATCACGCTTACTATCAACCTTTGTTCACAGCATCCGTCCATTCGGGAGTCCACCATTTTTCATAATTCTTGGCATTCAGAGTATCCAGCACTGCAACAGCCTGTCCGTCCATATCAACAGGCAGCTTACCAGCATTGACACGTCCCGAACGGATGAAACGGTAAGGACCGGCAGGAGTATCACTGACTGCTACCCCGGCACGGGCGGCTGCATAACCTTTTCCTTTCAATTCCAGATGGAACCACATCACAAACTTCCCTGTTTTCGCATTATATATCACTTTAGGACGTTCCAATATACATCCACGCGCTATGTCGCTGCTGTCGTTATCAACAACAGAAAGCGCTACGCCTTCGTTCTTCCAGTCAGTAAGATTCCGAGAAGAATAGCACATTACTCCCACCATGGCACTGCTGGTAGTATCACATTTATTCTCACCGAACCAATAGTATGTTCCATCATGGTACATTACTCCGCCCCCATGGGCATTGATATGCTCTCCGTTGTTATCAGGCCATATCTCACCTGAACGAATGGGTTGCAACGGTTCATTGCTGCATCCGCAAAAGGTATATATTCCAAGACATAATCCTATTATTATTTTTTTATACCCATATCTATGTATTTTATTTTTTTCTGATAAACACGTACATAATCAATCTCATAACGTATCGGATAGGTATTTATCTCTACCTCGCCACCATTAATTCCACCCACCGCTAAGTTCAACAATATATATTGGGGTTGCATAAATGGATTCTTATAACTACCAATACTACCATTATAGGTATCTTTCAGTAAGATTTCATTTAGCAACTCATCGTCCAAATAAAGACGAATAGCCTCTTCGTCCCAATCCATCCGCCATATATGAAATTCGGAAGCCCAATCCGAATTTTTCTCCAAAAAATGGATAAATGGAATAGCCTTACTATTCCATTTTGCATTCCATTGACGATCTGTTCCCCATGCAGCATTGGCTAAAATATGAGGAATTCCATGCTTACGATAAAACTCCATGATATCTATTTCTCCACAGGAAGGCCATTCCATACTGCTTCCCAAAGTCCAAATTGCCGGCCATGCTCCTTTTCCTACAGGATACGTGCGCGCACTTCAAACGTCCATACAAAAATTCTTTCTTTCCAAATGTTGTTATAGAAGAAGAGGTGCACTCAATATATTCACGAGAAGTGCGCCAATCATAACTACCTGCTTTATATAACGGATTTTTCCGTTTTTCCGAACGTGCTTCTATCACAAGCAACCCACCCTGACACCAAGCGTTGTCAGATTGATACCATTGTAACTCCTCATTACGAGCATAACCCTGTTCATAATTCCATATTGATTCATCCAAACAACCGTCTTTATTGAATTCATCACTCCAAACCAATTGATAGTCTTGTGCATTACAATGCCCCCCTATAAGAAGTACAACACACAATTTCAGTAATTGAAATAATTTTATCATACATCTACTATCTTAAACAATATCTTTATAATCATCACAAGTAAATATTCCAATGGTGATAGCGGCTGTTATACAGCCAGCTATCCATTGTCCTTATTTTTCAAATTCCTCTTCTGTTTTTATTTATTAATCCAAAGGCGCAGTTTCCGGATCATCTATTGCAACTTCTGCATCATACATCATAAATTCACCAATATTCCAATAGGAGGAACTTCCAGTAGCAGATGTTACACTAAAACGAAAATAAGTAAAAGTCTTACCTGGCATAAAGAAAGTAGAAATATATTCACTTCCGGCTGAACTAGGGAGTCCGTCCAATGTACCTACAGTTTCCCAATCAATACCATTATTACTAATTTGTAAATCTACCACACTAGGACGTCCACTTGTGGTCCAAGAATTATCCGTTCTGTTTATGTAACCCACGAGAAAATTTTCATGAGGTTCTTTCAAATTAACCTGAATCCACTGTGGATAAGGAATAGCTTCATGCCAATTCGTATGAAAAAAAGTATTTTTATCCCCATCCACTGCATTTTTTATAGGTCCTTCCGACGGTTCTTGAGCGTTTGTACTTAACTGTTCTGCCACTAATTTGATTTGACTTCGTGACACTAAAGTATAAGACGCAGGTGCAACTCCTGAAAGTGCTCTTACAACTTTAATCTCGCCACCTTCATCATTTGCGTTAAATGTTTGGAAATTAAACTCATATTCACCAAAACGAGCACGAGTTTCATCTATCAACAATTCCGTAGTTCCTTTTGAAACAATCTTATAGACAGTTTCTTTTGTCAAAGGATCATAATACCATATTTTAAGATAGGAAAAGTCACCAGCCGGAACTTCCCATCTAAGTTGAATTTGACCGGGAAGAGACTCTGAAGTTACCGTCTCTATAGCAACCGGAACACCTGTATATCCTATTACATCAATAGCATCTAATTTATCATCGCAGCCTGCAGTAAACATAAAAACTGACAAAGCTGCTATCGTATATTTTATATTGAATTTCATAGTTCCATTCTTTATTATTCAACAATATTTACTATTACCAACCTGGATTCTGAATTAGATTTGGATTTTTTCTTATTTCTGAATCAGGGATAGGAAACAAATACATCTTATCATCCCAATAACGATTACTAATTACACGTTTATAAGTATATGTATCATTATTTTTGGTAATTTGCATTTGTACAATACTTCTTTGAGTATCTCCAGCCTTCCACGCCGAACATCCCAAAAACGATGTTGTTCAAAAGCAAGCTCCACCATACGTTCACGACGATATTTCTCTACAAACTGGTTATTAGTCAATCCTTCAGGTACTTCAGGCATTTGCACATCTGAACGGTTACGAACCACATTAACAGCTTCACGGGCAGACATTGTGAATTCCGTACTAACAGCATCAGCTGATCCCAAATAATTAAATACCGCTTCAGCATAATTTAAATAGAATTCTCCCAAACGATATGTAATCCAATTATGGCGTTTTCCTCCACTACTGGTAGAAGCACTAATATCAATAGTCTTATCCAAGTACTTTTTCAAATAATACCCGGTGGGAGTTGCTCCAGCAATAGGTAGTGCATTGCGTCCTCCTATATAAATTTCCAATGGATTTGGATTAGTATCTGGCCATTTCTCACCATTTACAGCGATAGTCATTTCCATACGAGGATCACGATTATCATACGGTTTATTTGGATCATATCCACTTTCTGGCTCATCCCATGCTTTTCCTGTTACTTTCATTTCGTAAGCATCAACCAAAGTTTGAGTAGGACAATTACCTGACCCACCATTTTCCATTCCTACTGGGAAATTAGTATATTCAGGCGAACTAGTATCTCCGATACGACGTACAAAAATCATTTCTGACGCTTTCCAATTATCTGTTCCCCATAACTCTGAATATTTACCCATTTTTATGCCATTCTCTGCACAAAAATCAATAACTTTCTTACTAGCTAAAGCTGCTTGTTTCCACAAATTTACATCATTAGCTATATTAAATAAAGGGCTTGCTTGATAAAGTAATGTTCGAGCCTTCAAAGCCAATACTGCCTGTTTAGTAATACGACCAGTTTCAGGGCTTTCTCCATTAGCGGCATCATTTTCTAATTTAGAATAATCCACAGGAAGTTCATCTGCTATCTCATCACATTCCTTAATTATAAAATCAAAAACCTCAGCAGCCGGTGTACGCTTCACCTGATTGGCCTCTTCTTCAGTCAGCACCTTCGTAACCAAAGGTATATCGCCATAAGCACGTACCAAATTAAAATAGAAATAAGCACGCAAAAAACGAACTTCATACTTATAACGGTTAAAGCGATTCATCTCAGCTATCATAAATTTTTATCTTTCTTTCAATTCAGAAAAATCGGCATTTTGTGATTCCTCCAAAAAGAAATTAGCATCCCTAATTCCACTATAATAATTCCATAGACTATGAGAATTAGTCGAGCTCCATGCACCGTTTATCCAATCATGTATTGAAGACCAACTCCACGCAATTGCGCCTCATCACAAGCAGAGCAATAAGAAACCTCACTAGGCAAATCATAATCCAAGTAACTATATATATTCGTAACTACAGCTCCGGTACGTCCAAAATCTGTAAATACATAATCTTTATCATACACAGTATATTCATGATAGTCCAAATCCGCACAAGAAGCCATAACCGACATATAGGCTAACCCTAACAATATTTTTTCAATTTCATAGTCATACTTTTTTAGTTATAAAAATTAAAAGCCAACAGACAAACCAATATTAATAGAACGTGTGGTCGGAATACCATTTCCTATTGATTCCGGATCTATTTCTTTAATATGGTCCCAACAGAACAAATCAACCCCTCTTACATATAGCTTAGCACTGTTCAAATGCCATTTATTGACAACTGAATGAGGTAATTTATAATATACTTCACAATTACGTAATTTTAAGAATGATCCATCAACCAACCATACGGAACTTGACTGTGTATTATTCTGAACAGTTTCAGTAGTCAAACGAGGATATCGTGCATTAGGAGTTTCTGGTGTCCAACGATTTTCATAATAGTAATTTGAAATAGCATTGCCATTAGACAATGGACGATACAAACCATTCAATGTAGTCCATGAAGTATAATTTCCAACCCCTTGAAAATCAAAATTAACCCCTATTCCTTTCCATTCTGCGCCTATATTGAATGAATAATAAATTTCAGGGACACTAGAATTATAACCTAAAGGAATCTGATCAAATTCATTAATTACATTATCGTTATTCTGGTCTTTATACTTAATGTCACCTGGTTTCACGACACCGAACTGTTGGGACGGACTATCATCAATATCACTTTGATCTACAAAAAATCCCACTGCTTGATAACCAAAAATCTGTCCCACGGCTTTTCCAGTAGCACGAAGATACTCATAAGCTTTCGGTTCTTCCAACTGCTCTACAATTTTATTCTTAGTTAAAGTAAATGTTCCCCCAAAATTGAAACGAACCTTACCTAAGCTTTTTATATAATTTGCTCCAAATTCCAAACCTTTACTATCAACCACACCAGCATTAGCATAAGAAGCTGTTGCACCCAATATTGACGAATTCTTACCACCTGTATATACCCAAATATCTTGACGCTTTTCATAAAAAGCGTCAGCTGTCAACGTTAGACCACCAAATAAAGTAGCATCCAGACCGACATTATATTTTATACGCTTTTTCTGTTGTACCATTATTGAGGGCAATTGAACCTTCCTGCCAACTTCCACCATTACTAAAATTATCTTGGATAGGATATCCACCACCACTCCCGTTCATGGTTTCATACCAATATCCGTTATAAGGATATTATCCGTATTAATAACGCCGAATGAAGCACGTAACTTCAAGAAATTCAGCCATGAATAATTATTCAATAGACTTTCATTAGATGCAACCCAAGCAAGTCCTACTGTAGGAGAAATATGCCATTGATTTCCTGTTTCCAATAAATTAGACGCTGAGTTTACTAATGCAAAATCGAAGAAATAACGATTTTTATACCCATAATGCGTATACCATGACCAATTGCAATGATAAAGATTAGAGTTTATATTGGCATTATTGTCATATTTATAAGTATACATCAATGTTGTATATACTTTATGTTCTCCAAACTGACGCTTCCAGTCCACATTTGCCATAAAATTGAAAGAACGATACTGCCAATCAAGTTTACTTCCTCCTTTCATCTCACTGTCCGAGCCACCTGTATATTCGGAAAAAGCACTCGGTTCACCATTTTTCCATTCTGTCACAACAGTACTTCCATACGCATAATCTTTGCAATGATCCTCCCAATAAGAAGCAACATTATCATATCCCATACGAAAAGAGGCTCCTAAACCTTTCGTGATAGAAGACAAATCCTGTCTTAAGCTCATATCTGCCCACAACCCCAATGTATGTCCCTTGGAATAACCGCGACCCTGAGCCAATGCAACTGGATTATTATATCCATCCCATGTTGCATTACCACCCCACAAACCATTTTCTGTACGAATAGGAAATGCCGCAGATGGAGTCATATATAATTTTCCAATCAAATTATCAGAACCATATCCCGGACGACTAAATTCATTTAACATCCCCATAATATTTACCTGCATTTTAGTCTTAGGAGTCAAATCAATATCCAAATTACTACGAAAATTTGCTTTAGAATACTTCTCTTGAGTTGAATAACCATCATTCTCATTGGCATCTTTATAAAAGCCACGACCGTTTTGCAAATTCAACATTGTATAATAACGCAATTTAGAAGCGCCTCCACGAAAAGTTAAAGTTGCAATATCTGATGATCCTCTTTCACGGAACACCTCATCCCACCAATGACATTGGGATAATAATAAGGATATTTGCCACTTTTGAAAGCATTCAATTCATTCTGACTATATTTAGCAGCTTTTCCATCATTAGCCAATGCCTCATTCATGGCTCTAGCATAAGTATACGAATCCGACATTTCGGGTAAACGATTTTGATAAGTAAAACCATGATCATAAGCAAAACTTATTTCACGCTTCTTATATAATCCACGCTTCGTTACGATATTCACTACTCCATTCGCTCCTTTATAACCATAAAGAGCCACTGCAGCTGCATCACGCAAAACCGTTACGGACTCCACCTCTTCCGGTGTAAGATAACGTAAAACTTGATAAGCGTTATCACGCTCCAAACCATCAACTACCAGCAATATACCATTATTACCATTTAAACTTTTTTGCCCACGAATGAACATAGAAGGTATTTGCTCCCACATGGTTCCCGTTTTTTGCATAGTAGTCAATCCGAGCACATTGCCGTACAATGAATTACCTACGGTATATGAAGATCTAGTTGCAATATCATCACTATAAACAGTAGAAGCTGCTCCCGTCGACTCAGTATAGGTCTGTTCCAATCCAAAACCGTAATTCACTTTATTCGAAAAGAAATCCATTATAACAGTCATCTTTTTATCCATTTCCGCCTTTACTACTTTTTTGCATCATACGGCGTCTGAATCCAAAGCTGAGCATCCTTTGATACTGAAATTGTAAAATTTCCCATAACGTCTGTCGATACCATAGTAAGTGGTTGCCCCAATACAGACACGGCAGCTCCCGATACCGGTTTCCCACCTTATCAACCACCTTACCAGTCACATTAACTTCTTCCTGTGCCATGGCATTCATACTTGTAAAAGCAAGTATTGTCAAAGCTAATATTTTATTTTTCATTGTTTCTAGTTTTTATTAGATAAAAATCAAGTATTACCAACCTGGATTTTGAGTCAATCCATATCCTTTGTTTACTTCATTTACAGGAAATGCAGACAAATACCATTTTGAATTGAAATTTGTCCACCATGCACGAGCTGAATTAGATATTTTGAACTGAGTATATTTAAATTTTGTCGGAAAAGGTCCCCGTTTATCTTCCGGTTTATCAGACCATGAACCACTTCCACCATCAGCACGTTCAATAAGCAAACCATGTAAAGGACGCTCAAAAAGATCAGCACGCTTATTACGTATCATATCAAAGAAACGAACATCTTCCAACCCAAGTTCACAAGCACGTTCTCGTAATATTTCTTCCATCAAAGCATTCGAATCAGATAGTAAATTCTTGTCTTGATTCGACTCTATCAACCCTTTTAATCCGACACGCGCACGTACCTTATCCACCATCTCTATAGCTAGTTTCGGTTGATTATTTTTCAGAAGTGCTTCCGCATAAATCAAATACATTTCCGACATACGTAAATAAGGCCATTCCAAATAATTATTGGCTAGACTTCCTTTACCTTCTTTATAGAATTTATATAAACCGAAGCCTGTTGCATACTGTCCTGTTTCAGTACTTGTACTATTAGCGTTTTCACGTCCTCCTACCCATAATTCCACAGAACGGTCACTCCATTTAGCACCATTTACCAAAATTGTTTCATACAAACGTGGATCACGAGTAGGTTTATTATAATCATTATTCTCAAAAAACATATTATTATTCTGTACTGCCTTATCAAAGTCAAAGGATTCGCCTGTTGCCATAGGGAACATTTCCATATACTCCAATGTAGCGTATAACCGCCATTGGGCACCCAATCGCCCCAATAATACCACCAATCCCAATTATACTTACCAATGATACGGGTAGAAATCAACAATTCCGAATTTTCACGTAAGAAATAAGCTTTATTAAAAGCCGCTCTATAGGCATCATTCGTATCACCAACAGCCTGAACTAGTTCATAATGCCCATTAACTTGCAGGGCTTGGAAAAATTCTTCACAAGCAGTCAGACATGCTTTCCATAATTCAGGTTTATATCCTCCGTACCACACTTGATGATTGATAACCGCTTCTTGTGGTTCTGCCGTACAATATGGTTCATTGTCATTAAATAAAGGACTTGCAGCAAAAAGCAAAATTTTACATTTCAAGCCCATAGCTGCCGCTTTAGTCATACGTCCTTGCCAGTTAGCCTCTCCATCCTCAGTCAAATCCCAAGGAAGTACAGTGGCCGCTTCATCTAAAAGACCTATCATAAAGTTCACTGTTTCTTCTACGGTAGCTCGAGGAACATCATATTCATTTTCAGCCGCAAAAGACGCTTTTACTATAGGCAATCCACCAAAATGACGAAACATATCAAAATAGCGAGAAGCTATTATTACCTTGCTTCCGCTTTCAATCGTTCTTTTTCATTCCCGTCCATATCGGGTACACGATCTACATTTTCAATAAAGATCCATGAACTACGTATTGCCTGCCAAGTTTCTTCTTTAGTAAAACCAAAACGTGTTTCAGCTGTACCATCTTCTGTACTAGCAGTATAAGTACCAGAATAATAATGTCTATTCAAACCATCCCATGAATTATGAGAATGAAAACAATCAGATAAACATTCAAACATACCAGTATTCATCTTACCATCCACATCATTCCAGTTTGTGGCCAAACCATAATACAACTTTGAATAAGTATTCCACAAAAAACGACGAGCATACTCCGCTTTACCGAAAATTGTATCTTGAGTTACAGCCACACTTGGTGCTTTTTCCAAGAAAGCATCACCGAATTTTATATCATCGACACATGAAGTGGCAAGCGTTGCTCCCACAAATGCTATAATAAACCATTTTTCAAAATGTTTCATAAGATTTCAAGATATTAGAATCCAACTTTTAAACCTAAATTAATCACGCGAGTCAATGGATAATTTGGACGATCACTTTGACGTGACTCAGGATCCCCCCACATAAAATCCGTCAATGTGAATAAGTTATACGCACTTACATATAAACGGCACTGATTCATTTTTATTTTCTTCATGAAAGGCATATTAAAATTATACCCCAATTCAACACTTTTCAAACGTAAATAACTTGCATCACACAAATACAAGTCGGAAGCTCTATAATTGTTCGCTTGAGCTAACTTCGATATACGAGGGAATTTAGCCGTATAAGTATCGGCCGACGAACGCCATGTATTTTCATATTGATAAAGAAGCAATCCTTTATTTTGTGTATCTCCCAGCGGTTGACGGAATTCGGAAAGCATACGGTCTACATTCCACGCTCCTGTAAACTGCGCTGTAAATCCCATCCCTTCCAACTAAATCCAAGATTCAAACCAGCTGTATATTCAGGAGTATCCACATACCCCAAATCACGGCTAGCATCATCTCCATCAATAACACCGTCACTGTTTAAGTCAGCAAATACCGCATCACCTGGCTGTAAAGATAAACCATGATCTGCTATAGGTCTACCAAATTCTTCCTGATATCTAGCCTCTGCAGTTTCATCATAATATCCCCAAAATTTATAAATCAAACGAGAACCAATTGTACGGCCAGTTTCATACAACCAATCTTCATTCTTTTCAATCTCATTCTTATAAACAATTTTGTTGCGCGCAAAAGAGAGATTGAAGTTTGCCCAATAACGGAAATCATCACCGATTTTATCATTCCATTTTAGCTGAAACTCATATCCTTTATTTTCAGTTTTACCAACATTCATAATAGGTAAAACCATACCCAAAATTCCCGGCATATAATCTGGAGAAGAAAGAATATCTCGACGGTTTTCTTTAAAATAATCTAAAGAAATATTTAGTTTTTCATTCAGAATAGAAAAATCAATACCATAATTCTGCTTAACAGATTTTTCCCAAGTTACATCAGCATTCGATTTACTAGCCTCATAAGCACCCGGCTTCTTATTTCCAGCATTCGTACCGAAAAAATAGCCATCGTCATTCAAAATATAAGCGTCTGGAAGATACAAAAATCTATTATTTCCGTTATTATCATTACCTACCATACCTACAGAGGCACGTACTTTAAAGTAATTGATCACTTTCTTTAACGGCTTAAAAAAAGACTCTTCACTGACAATCCAACCAATAGAGCCAGCTGGGAACAAGCCATAACGTTTACCTGGAGCAAAATTCTCAGAACCATTATAACCAACATTAAACTCTGCCATATATCGAGTTTTATAATCATAGGTAGCACGCCCCACAAAGCCAACATAAGCCGAAGGAATATCATCATAAGTACCTCCTGGATAATATCGTTTTGATTGATTATAAAGCACCAAACCTGTCACATTATGATCTCCAAATTTGCGACTGTAATTCAAAGCAGCTTCCATATACCAATCACGTGATTTACCTTCACCATTGAATTACGACTATAAGACAACTGAGAATCAGAGCCACTCTTACGATAACCAATAGATCCATCATCATGAAGAACTGGTGTATATACAGCCATAGAAGAACTGGCTATTTTTTGTGTCCAATAACTAGTATTATAAGAACCCTTCAATTTAAAAGAAAGTCCTTTGGTTATAAAATCTAACTTTTGATCCAATACAAGATCCACATTCAACACATTTGTTGTTGTAGAACGGAAGCCTTTCCCATAATAAGAATTCAATCCGTCAGATCCAGTAAATGGTAGATAATCAGCATTTGAAACCACACGTTTTCCATCTACAATGCCTGCACCAGCAAAAGGCACAGCCCAATATAATTTACGGAACAGCTGATTCTGGTCTTCTCCAGACTCAGGAGTACGTTTAGTTTCAATACGCCCACCAATATTAACAGAAATTAATGTAGTCTTAGTCGCATCAAAATCCAAATTAGCACGATAATTGTAACGTTTGTAGTTAAAGTTAAAATTATCAGACGCTGCAAGTTGTTTGAACATACCATCTTGTGTAAACATACCTGCTGATACAAAGTAACGCATTCTATCAGTACCTCCCGATATATTTACATTATGTTGTGACTGAAACGCTGCCTTATTCATACAGTAATCAATCCAATTAATATCCGGATATAAAATAGGATCTGTATGATCTCTGAATTTTATCAATTGCTCTTCTGTAAATGTAGGTACTCCACCATCATTTACCTGTAAATCATTATAATAAGACGCATACTGATAAGAATTGGCAAATTCCAATTGTTTCGTTCTTAAGTTAACACCTGCCGAAGTTGAAAAAGAAATTTTAGCCTTACCTTCAGCACCACGTTTAGTAGTAATCAATATAACACCATTAGCACCACGAACACCAAATACGGCTGTAGCCGAAGCATCTTTCAATACCGTAATACTTCTACCTCATTGGGGTCAATCTGCGAAAATTCGCGTTCTACCCCATCCACTTGAATCAAAGGTTTGGCATTATTCCAAGTAGCAATACCACGCACATACAAATCCGCCTCATCAGCACCGGGTTCACCAGAATATTGCACCGAAGAAATACCTGTAATCTGACCAGACAATACATTCGACATAGACGCAGCAGGAGTTTTTAGCAAATCCTCACCTTTCATTGAAGAAATGGCTCCTGTTATAGAAACTTTCTTTTGTGCACCATACGCTACGACTTGTACCTCACCTAACATTTGTGAATCATCTTCGAGCACAACTCTTAAATTCTTACCAGATTGAGGTGTCAAGACTTGATCTTTGTAACCGATAAAGGAAATTTTTATTTTTCCATTTTTAGGTACTGAAATAGAAAAAGTACCTTCAAAGTCAGTAATTGTTCCCATTGTAGTACCTTCTACAACAACATTCGCACCAATCACAGGCTCACCCGAAGCATCAACAACAATACCTTTTATAGTTTGCTGTTGATGTATTAATTGAACAGCCATAACCTTATCGGCAGCTGACACAACCAAGGGGTGAGAAGCTATGAAACCAGTGCAAAACAATAAGACAGTAGTAAATGCCTTACGATTTCTCATAAATGAGTTAGATTTCATTGTTTTTTCCTTTTTTAAAATTAGATAATAAGGTTTATAAACTCTTTATATTTTGTGGCAATCTTTTTACCCCAAAAAAAACTAATCAACTTATTGTTTCATCTAAAGTTTTTACTAGATTTACAAATGTTTTAGATAAGATATCCTTTAAACGATGCAAAATAAAAGATGTTATGAAAAAACAAAGATTAAAAATTAAGCAAGAATGGTAGAAAAATCATTCATAACGAGTTTTTAGTCCATAATTGTCAAATATTCTATGGTTCATAAATTTAATATAATCAATTGTATTAGAATTACATATGTTATATATATGTTATTAGATGTTTTAATTCCAGCTACTGCCCAGCCATATATGATTAAAAGATTGGGAGTAGAAGACGGAATATCTAGTAATTATGTAGTTGGAATCACCCAGGATCAACAAGGTTGTATGTGGATCGCAACCGAAGACGGATTAAATAAATTTGATGGTAATCATTTCACCGTATATACAAAACACACCTCTGGCCTGACCAGTAATGAACTAAATACCGTATTGGCCGATCCCAATGAAAATATTATCTGGATTGCAACTCAACGCAACGGATTATGTGCATTTAACTGTGATCAAGAAACATTTACCTCCTATATAGCTGAAAAGTCACAATTACAAACAAATGACATTACTGACTTGTCTTATGCCTCAGATGGAGGAATATGGATAACCCACTATCATGTCGGCATAGAACATTATAACCCCCGAACCAAAAAATTCACAGCCTATAGAAATGATGAAATACAAGGGTTACCGATTCCCAACTGGACTTCTTGTGAAGACAGAACAGGGCATTTATATATTGGACATGCCTTCAATGGATTAAGCATCTTATCATTAAAAGACAAGACTGTTAAAAATTATATACCTGATCCCAAGGATCCCAACAGTCTGCCCGGACAAGAAGTTCGAGCCATTTGCATAGACAAGAATGACAATGTATGGATCGGAACAAACGCAGGACTTGCCCTCTTTAATCCTACCACTGAAAAATTTACAGTATTCAAACATAATCCCAATGATGACAATTCACTATTATCCAATTCTATATACGATATCAAACAGATGAAAGACGGGAAGATATGGATATGTACCAACATGGGAGGAGTAAGTATATTAGATTTACAACATAACGCCTTTATTTCTGCAGAGGAAATAGATTTTCAAAATATAAAGGCCACCAATGACAATTATGGGCTATCTTCACCTAATGCACGATGTGCCTATCAAGATTGTTATGGTAATATATGGATAGGAAACTATCGGGGAGGTATCGATTTCATTAGTCATACCCAACCCATGTTCAATATTCTACCTTATACAATAGAAACAGCAAAAGGACTAAGCTACAAACAAGTGTGGGGAATGTGGGCTACAGACAATCAAGTATGGCTAGGAAGTGAAGATGAATTGGGATTATTTATAAATGGAAAGAAAATAAAGACATATGATCTTTACTCGCATGAACTTGTGTACAACACGCATATCAATACCATTTATGAAGACAGACAGAAACGTCTATGGCTTGGAACTTACAAAAACGGAATACTGCTCTATAAACCAGATAAACAAGAAATTGTTCACATATCCTCTAGTCTATTCAACAATCTAGATGTCAGATGCTTTTATGAAGATCAGAACGGAAAAATGTGGATTGGGACTGAAACCGGAATCTATTCCTGTACAAATGAAGTACTCGTAAAGGAAGAAGAAATACAAAAACAATTACCAGACATCATGGTACATTCTCTTTTGCGTGACAAAGAGGGGAAATTATGGGTAGGTACTTTCGGCAAAGGCATCTCTATCTTTGATGTAAACAATAAGCTACTATGGAATTTCGTTATTGAAAACGGCTTCTGCTCCAATGCTGTGAATCACATGATAAAAGATTCAGAAGAGCAAATATGGGTTGCGACCCGCGAAGGACTAGCCGTATTCAAAAATACCAGCCAACCAAACAGATACAAAATCTTTAAAGAAAAGGAAGGTTTAGAAAACAGTCATATACGTGCTATTTGCGAAGATTTGGAAAAAAGAATTTGGATAAGTAGTAATGACGGCATCTCCTGTTTAGATCCAAAACAAAACCTATTTTATAATTATAATCATCACGACGGAGTTCCGATGGGTGATTTCATGAACGGCTCCACTTGTATGACTCACAATGGAATTATCTATTTCGGCTCTCAAAATGGAGCATGTTTCTTTAACCCCAAAGAACTATCTTCTATCCGCCAAGTTTCCCCTGTTAAAATCACCCAATTCTGCAAATACAATAAAAAAACAGAAAGTAAAGATGCTGAAATTTCAATTCCATTCAAAAAGGGAGTAGTCCATTTACCTTATAATCAGAATAGTTTTCGCATTACATTTAATGTATTAGACTACACACAAAGTCCACAGGTAGAATTCACTTATATGCTAGAAGGTCTTGAAAACAGATGGTATGACACACAAGGAGAAAATCAAGTAATTTTTCGTAATATACCTCCAGGTAAATATAACTTCAAAGTGAGAACACGCATCCGTAATCAAGAATGGGACAAAGAAATCGCCTCATTGAATATCTTTATTGCTCCTCCCCTTTGGCTTACCTGGTATGCCAATTGGTTATGTCATATTGTTTATCTTCGCATTATATGCATTGCTCCGTTTTTATAAACGCAAACTGGACTTAGAGAGTTCACTGGAAGTGGAGCGCAAGCAAAGTCTGAACAAACAAGAACTGAATGAAGAACGCCTGCGCTTCTACACCAACATCACCCATGAACTGCGTACTCCGCTCACGCTGATTCTAGGTCCATTGGAAGACCTGTTGAGTGATGCCACCCTGTCTCCCAAACACGCCAACAAAATCAGCATCATTCATGATAGCGCCACCCGTCTGCTGAATCTGATAAACCGCATACTGGAATTCCGCAAGACCGAGACCCAGAACCGTAAATTATCTGTGGCCAAGGGAGATCTGGGACAATTGGTACAGGAAGTGGGATTACGTTACAAAGAGCTGAATCCCAATAACAAAGTAAATTATCATATTCATATCGAAACAGAAGATACGGAAATCTTCTATGACGCGGACATGATCACCATCATACTGGACAACCTGATGAGCAATGCTGCCAAATATACTTCCGAGGGAGATATCACCTTATCACTCCGTTCAGTAGAAGAGAACCAGATAAAATACACGGAAATCAGTGTCAGTGATACCGGTCATGGCATTGACGCCGAAGCGTTACCACACATTTTCGATCGCTATTATCAGGCAAAAAGCAAATATCAGGCATCGGGTTCGGGAATCGGGCTCGCTCTGGTCAAAGGTTTGAGTGAGTTACACGAAGGAATCCTGAAAGTAGAAAGCACAGTAGATACGGGAACCACATTCACGCTGCGCCTGCTCACCGAGAATACGTATCCCAACGCTATCCATGCCCAACATGATATGGAAAAGAAGCCGATGGATGCAGAGGAAACCACCATTACCGATACACCAACCGAAAATCATCCCATTGTACTGGTGGTAGAGGACAATGCCGACATACGGGAATACATCCGGAGCTCTTTTACAGATATCTATGAAGTAATCACTGCCAAGGATGGCAAAGAAGGCTGGGAACTGGCACAGGCACGAATTCCCAACATCATTGTCAGTGATATCATGATGCCGGTCATGGACGGTATCGAACTTTGCAAGCGAATAAAAGAGGATATGCGCACCAGCCATATCCCTGTAATCTTACTGACGGCTAAAGATTCTTTACAAGACAAGGAAGAAGGATATGCATCCGGAGCAGATTCCTATCTTACCAAACCGTTCAGTGCCAAGTTACTGCACAGTCGCATCAACAATCTGTTGGAAACCCGTAAGAAAATAGCCTCTTTGCTGGCACTGGCCGATATACAGCCCAAACAGGAAAGTGCCGTGAGTTCGTTAAACAAACTGGATAATGAATTCTTGCAGAAAATCACGCAAATAATCGAAGAGAATCTAGAAATGGAAAAGATGGATATCGCTTTCATTGCCGACAAGATGTGCATGAGTCACTCTACCCTTTACCGCAAGATAAAAGGACTGACAGATATGTCCGCCAACGAATTTATCCGTAAGGTAAAAATGCGCAAGGGAGTGGAACTGCTGATGTCCGGACAATATACTATTTCAGAAATAGCCTATATGATAGGATTCAGCAGTGTGGCCTATTTCCGCCAATGTTTCAAGGACGAATACGGAATGTCGCCTTCGGATTATGTGAAACAAAAACAGTAGACTCCCTGGCGGATTCTGATCATTGCTTGGTATCATCCTGAGCAGTTCTTCTTTAGAGTTTTATATTTCTGCTACCACCCTTCCTGCTGAAATGCCGATGAAAAGTGGTAGCAGTGGAGCAACAATATAAAGCTCGTTTGTTGTAGAACTCTTGGATCAAGTTATAACTGTCACAATCGAATTCAAGTCCAGCCTGAACATTCTGTTCTATTTTTCTTCCAAAGAAAGCAGTATCCCGATCACTTCCGCATAATTCTTTCTACCGGAAGGAATGTTGTTACCCTTTAAAAACAGGTTATAAATTTTATTCTGCACTTCACCCAACAGGGTACTATAACGCTCATGCCAATACATACGTTTATATTCATAATCCTTCACCACTTCGGGACGGATCGTCTTAATCCATTCACGAAATTCCTCTTCCGTCAACACAGAAGATGCATTGACCAGCACATAGGGCAACAGACCGAAATAGGCACTATAACGCACCGCCGGCCGCTTTGAAGAGCGACAAACCCTGTAAGCCCAATAATTCGCTTCCGCCTCATTACTTACCCCCAACAGGTGAGACAGTTCATGGGCATACGTAAATGGCAATTGTACAGGAAGCAATTCTTCATTCAATTGCGACTCCGCAAAAAAAGGTCCCATATATCCCAATACTCCCACACCCGAATAAAGCGGATTGAACCACACTTGCTTGGGATGCTGATAATCCTGGGGAAGAGCCAAACCATACATAGACGGAACCTGCCGGTAAATCTCCTTTATCTCCTGCCGCATCCTTTCAAGGTCCGTTTTCACCTCAGCCGTATAGGACTGATTCAGACTATCTGTATAGGAAACAAGGAAACGATGGAATGCCTGTTCATCGTAACCGGCAGGCTCCACCTCCATCCGCCGATAAATATCGTAACGGAAATAATTCAAGCCCCATCCCAGATAAAACCAGATATAGACCCATGCCAGCAACTCCACTTCCCTGCCCACAATAAATCTCCAGCTTTTCTTCTTCCGGCGTTTAAGAAAAGGATAAATAATCATCCATAAAATGATTACGACCACCAGCGCCTCCTCCAAGGAAAAAGGGAAAACAGAAGCTATAGCGGACAACGCCGCCGACAGCCACGGATAGATATGACGGGCATACCTTCGGCCATGACGGGAAAAAAACGGCAAAGTACAATGCACAGAAGAAGCAATGCAAGTACTATATATCTCAGAATAGGGAGAAGTTTTGTTTTCATGGATGCAAAGCTACTATCTTTTTGCCATTTTCAGATACAGATGACACAAAGCTTTTATTTTTAAACACGAACAACGCAGATGATACGGATAAGTATAAAAACAACTTCGTATCATCTGCGGCGTTCGGATTTAAAAGCAATCAGAATAAATCCCAAGTGCGTATATCATCACTCCAGTGATGGTCTTTCGGGAAAGGCTGTCCGCCCCATGCCTTGGCTTGTGTGCAAGGTTGTGCGGCATCTGTCCAGAACGGATGTGCGGCAGGAAGCCCCAGCGGAAGGAACGCCAATGATGTCATATAAAGACTGCCGTTATTGGTGTACCAATCCGCCACATTGGGCTGACGGCCTGCAAAACCGATGGTCAGGAAGCCCGCCTCATTGAAGTTCTCGGTGTTGTCATACATCCGGTGCATCACAGAAGTCAGTGCGGCACGCGCCTGTCCGTTGCTCACCCCTTCGGGCAACTGCTGATACCAAGCCATCAGCGCCAAGGGTTGCATAGTGGCCAAACGGTAAGGAATGGAACGGCCGAATACCGGGAAAGTACCCTCAGGAGAAATCAAGCGTTCCAGTACAAGGCTGAATTTCCTGGCACGTTTCAAGGCGCGGTCATAATATTTTTTATAATGAATACGAGTGTATTTCCCTGCATCCTTCATGCCCTGCAACGTTTCCAGATACATGGGATGGAAGACATAACTGCTATAATAGTCGAAAGCGAAAGAAGGGCCGTCCGCATACCAGCCATCTCCCGTGTACCATTCCTCCACCTTGCGGATAGCCGATTGATACGATATTCGTCACATTCCGCTCCTGCCTTTGCCAGGAAACTCTCGATGGTAGAAGAAAACAGCAGCCAGTTGGTGTAAGGCGGGTCCACACGGCGCAACTGGGTAAATTCTTCAAAATAACGTTTCTTGGTTGTATCATCCAAAGGCATCCAAAGCTGGTCGTAAGCACGCAGAAAACTTTCGGCCACGTATGCCGCATCCACCAAGGCCTGTCCGTGTCCTCTCCACAACAGATAGTCGGGATTGGCAGGGTCCACCGCATTGGCATAGCTTTTCAATGCCCATTCACGGAGTTGCTTACGCATCTGTCCTTCTTCCGTATCATCATCGGGAAGTGTCAACCAGGGAGCGACACCTGCCATAAGGCGTCCGAAGGTTTCCATATAAGTCACCCCTTTGTTACGTCCATCCCAATTAGGGCTCACCTCTACCAGCATATTCTTTTTCAGATTACCTTCCGCCATATTGCTCAGTACGGGAGCTGCCATCTTATAAAGCAGATTGCACCAGTAGGCGCGATCCTGATTTTCAGGAGCTTCCAGATAACGGACATATTCACAAGCAGCCAACAGAAAAGCACCTACCCCGAAATTAGCTTCAGAATCAGCATCGACTACTTGTCCCGGAATGGCCTTCTCACCAATCGGCTGTACGTAACCAATCTTACCATTCTTCTGCAAAGCAGTCTTTGCCAAATAGTTCCATGCTTTATCTATCACCGGTTTATACACTGCCTCATCCAGATAGCCATTATTGATTCCCCAAAGGAAACCGTAAGTAAAGAAAGCCGTTCCGCTGGTTTCCGGTCCGGGAGCATGAGTGGGATCCATCATGCTACGGGTCCAATAGCCTTCCGGTTGCTGGATGGCTGCGACTGCTTCGGCCAGTTTCACATACTTGTTTACGAAAAAAGAACGATGCTCGTAATCAGCGGGAAGATCTTTCAGCACCTTCGCCAGTCCGGCAAGCACCCATCCGTCACCACGTGCCCAAAAGTCCTTCTTTCCGCTGGAAGTCTTGTGTTTAGGATAAACATATTTGGCATCCCGATAATACAGGCCGGTTTCCCGGTCGAGCATGATACTGTCCGAATATACAATATATTCATACAATTTATCCAAATAGAGATGATTACCCGTCACCTTATACAGTTTGGTCATGACAGGCATTACCATATACAGACCGTCGCTCCACCACCAGTAATCATGATTGGGTGTACTCATCTCATACTCCATCACTTCGCGGGCACGGGCTATCTTATAGTTGTCCGGAAGAATAGTATAAAGGTCGATATATGTCTGAAAACAAACCTGATAATCTCCGAACAATACATATTCATCACTCTCACCGTAAGAGTATTTCCATTTAGACTTATCCTTTTCCTTGGCTCCCTTCCATTCATTGTGTATAGCCCAGGCTTCAGAATATGCACGGTAGTTTCATTACCGGTCAGAAGTATGCTCCATGTTTCCGGTGTGGTAAGCGGCATTGTCCCAAAACGAACGGACTTCGGGCTTGTTATGCGTTTGCCAATAAGTGTTTACCTTGTCTATAATCCCCCGTACTTCCTTGGCTTCGGAAGAAGGTTTGGCGGCAACCTGCATGGAAAGCAGCAAGGTACCTGCACAAACAAGGGTTTGTTTCAATAATTTGTTCATCATATTAATAATTTATCAATTTGCCAATTTACTAATGTGTTAATGTGCTTGCGCTATATGCCGCATGGTCATTGGCAAATCAGCACATTATTTACAATTCCAACACATAAACCATTTGCGGTTCTGTTTCCACCTGCTTCTCGCCATCTCCCTGTCGGGTATCCTGTACATAAATATGAAGTTGTTTCTTCATTTTCCATAACTCCGTGTCATGACTGGGTTCCCACGCATTTACGGCAAAATCCGTCAGGTCTTTCACGTGCCATTCACCAAACTGTATGTCTTTGGTATAGTACATGGAAACTTTGCTTCCACGCTCCTGGTCACGGAACAGATAGTACACTTCTCCATTGTCCACCACCATCCGGGGACGGGACATGGGAATCATCTTGGTTCCTCCCCCTTTGAGTGAGAAAGGGTCTTGCGTTCGGAAACCTGTCGGTTGTGCCAGTTCACGCCATCATGCCAAACGATGCGGTATTGGGGAACATCACTATCGGGATTGCGCCAGTAGGTAGCGATGTACGGATGACCTCCGGCATCTGTACTCATACTGGTCTGGTTTATCAGTTCGGCATTCTGAGGAATACGGCAGGCATATTCGGCATTGCCCAGGCGGATAGGAAGCTCATACTTCTGTCCGTTGGTCTTATACCAGGTTCTACCTCCGTCAAAAGAACGGGCGTAGCATAAGTCATGGTTGGTTTCCACATGCCAGGTTTCACGCCACACCCAGGAAAGATGGATGGTTCCTGATTGGTCCACATACAACTGCCAATAGGCATTCCGCTCGTTTTCTCCATCTACAAGGACATCCTGCACACGCTCCCACTTACGGGATTTCACATCATATCGGTTCATTACCATATTTCCTCTTCCGGAAGCGCCCGAGCGATATACAAAAAGCAAACCGCCATCAGCCAACAAATGAAATTCAGGATAGGTCACATCTTCTTCTTCGTTGCCTATCATCGGCTCTTTATCTCCCAAAACAAGTGTATCGGGGGCAATGCTGCGGCAATAGTTCAGTTTATGTCCGTGGTGGTCAAAAGAAAGATGAAGATAGCCGTCGCCGTCCACCATCATACTGATAATGTTATGTGCATCTTTTACATGTCCTTTGTATTGGGTACGGTGCAAAATCCATTCCCCAGTGCCCAGACGGCGTTTGCCTAACATCAGCCATCCTTCAGCGTCATAATAAGAAATGTATTGTGTGTTTCCATGCGTCACAATGGAGTTATTACGGAATACAGTAGTATTTACCGAAGTACTGCTAAAGCCTTTCCCCACTTCAACCAGACGTTGGGCACGAACAGAAAAAGCCACACAGCATAATGCGATTAGTAGAAATAAGTTCCTCATAGCAATTCTATTGATAACATTGCAAAAGTAACTGATTTCTGTAATAACACGGGATAATAATTCGGCAGGAGGAGTCAGAAAACGGTCAAAACCGATTATTATATCTATTTTAAAGAAAAATTCAGAGAAATAATAAAGAAGAAAGATTCTATGATTACATTTACCATAGAGGCAGACTATGTGAAGGATCATTCCCCAAAGGATCTTTGCCATTCATGTTTCCATGCAGCATATATAGAAATCCCACCCGGATGAAATGGGCATTTCACCCTGGTGAGAGCGTAGTTCCACCTTTGTGAATGGCAGTTCCACCCAGGTGGGACAATATACCTATACAGGTGCAAACAGCACATTTAATAGTTACTTTGGACTTTTGACACATTCATCCTCCTACTGTGAATGAAACTGCCAACCGGTTAACTATAATATTTCCTGAAGCTGGCTCAACTTCATACTGTTGGAACCTTTAATCAGAATATAATATCCTTTCGGCTTATATCTTTCCAACGACTCTTTCAATGCAACCACATCTTTAAAATGTTCAAAGGACGGAATCACTTTGCCAAACTCCTCTCCTGCCAAAAGTATCCGGTCAAATTTACATTCATCCAGATAATCCGCAATCTTCTGATGTTCCTCATGACTGGTTTCTCCCAGTTCTTTCATATCACCCAGAATAACCATTTTATGAGCGACATTCATCAACCGGAAATTCTCCAAAGCCGCCATCATACTGGTAGGATTCGCATTGTATGCATCAACTATCAGTTATTATCCGTGGTTTCCGTCAATTGCGAACGGTTATTATGAGGAACATACGCCTCCAGTGCCTCACAAATCTGCCGGGACGGTACACTGAAGAACCGGCCCACCGTAATGGCGGCCAATGCATTCTTCATGTTATAACTGCCGATAAGGTGGGTATTCACCTCGAACTTCTGTCCCTCGTGTTCCCACTCAAACGAAAGAAACGGAGCACAAGCGCCCAGCTTGCCGCTGATATAAAGTCCCTCTCCTCCTTCCATACCATAACAAATACGGGTAAGGCCCTGAGAGATAGCTGTGAGATACTCATTGTCCTTGTCTATGAAAATAATATGCTTGCCATTGTAACGCAGATGCTCATACAACTCACCTTTAGTCTTGATGACCCTTCAAAAGACCCGAAGCCTTCCAAATGCGCCTTGCCCACATTAGTGATCATACCGTAATCCGGTTCTACAATACGGGTCAGTGCCTTGATTTCACCCAGATGGTTCGCTCCCATCTCGATGACAGCCAGTTCATGCTCGGGAGTCAGCCTCAGCAAAGTCAGAGGAACACCGATATGGTTATTCAAGTTACCCTGTGTATAAAGCACTTCATATCTTTTTTGCAGCACTGAGGCTATCAATTCCTTGGTAGTAGTCTTCCCATTGGTTCCCGTGATGCCGATGATTCGGGTACCCATTTTATGCCGGTGATAATTAGCCAGTTCCTGCAATGCTTTCAAGCAATCGTCTACTAACAAGATACGCGGATGCCCATCGGCGGCATATTCTTTTTCATCTACTACGGCATACTGGCAACCTTTTTCCAGCGCCTGAAGCGCATATGCATTTCCATTGAATGTTTCCCCTTTCAGAGCTATGAACATAGAACCCTCGGGGCAGTTACGGCTGTCGGTAGTTACCTTGCCGCATTCCGTAAAACACTTATATAAAGCTGAAATATCCATCTTTCGCTTTGCTTTTAAATTAAGTTGCAACAAAGATAACTGAAAAATAGTTCATGAAATAACAAAAACTCAAGAATTGTGCGTACTTTTGTACGACCTAAATGACAAGCCGTAAACAATGGAAACCAAAACCGTCAAATATATTAATGTTAATGGGAAACTGATGGATCTCTCCCATCCGCAAGTAATGGGAATCCTGAATGTTACACCCGATTCTTTCTATGCCGGCAGCCGGCAGCAAACGGAAAAAGATATTATCAACCGTACCTCCCAAATAATAGAAGAAGGAGCTTCCATCATTGATATAGGTGCCTATTCCTCACGTCCCAATGCCGAGCACATCAGCCCCGAGGAAGAGATGCGCCGTCTGCGTACCGGACTGGAAATCATCAATCGCTATCATCCCGGTTGTGTGGTGTCCGTGGACACTTTCCGTGCGGATGTAGCCCAGATGTGTGTAGAGGAGTACGGAGTGGCAATCATCAATGACATTGCCGCCGGAGAAATGGACCCGCAGATGTTCGACATGATTGCCAGGCTGGGAGTACCTTATATTATTATGCATATGCAAGGCACGCCGCAAAATATGCAAATGAATCCGCATTATGACAATCTGTTGAAAGAAGTCTTTCTCTATTTCTCGGAAAAAGTACAGAAATTACGCGACTTAGGAGTAAAAGATATTATTCTGGATCCTGGTTTCGGTTTCGGAAAAACAGTGGAACATAATTACCAGTTGATGAATCATTTGGAAGAATTCAGCCTGTTCGAACTACCGTTACTGGTCGGCATATCACGTAAATCAATGATTTACAAGCTACTAGGCGGAACCCCTGATGATGCTTGAACGGAACAACAGTGCTGGATACCATTTCCCTACTAAAAGGAGCGGATATTCTCAGAGTGCACGATGTAAAGCTGCTGTAGAAACCGTGAAGATAGTACAGAAGATGAAAGACTCTGCTGCCTTTTAATTCTTAATTTTCAATTTTTAATTCTAGAAAGATGTTTATTGATTTTAGTATAAAAGACCTCATCGATATCCTGCTGGTAGCCTATCTGCTTTATCAGACTTACCGTCTGATGAAAGATTCGGGTTCTATCAATATCTTCATCGGTATCCTGGTATTTATAGGTATCTGGCTGATTGTATCTCAGGTTTTGGAAATGAAACTGCTAGGGTCTATCTTCGATAAATTAGTCAGTGTAGGTGTCCTAGCCCTGATTATTCTTTTTCAGGATGATATACGCCGGTTCCTTGTCACACTGGCTCGCATAAACAGTTGGGACGTTTTTTCCGCTTCCTGACGGGAAACAAGCAGGAAAAGACGGAAAAAGCGGATATTATGCCGATTGTACTTGCCTGTATGAGCATGAGCAAAGAAGGTGGGGGCACTGATTGTCATCGAAAAAAGTGTACCTCTGAATGACATCATCCGTACAGGAGAAATTATCAACGCCAATGTGAACCAACGACTGATAGAAAATATTTTCTTCAAAAACAGTCCATTACATGACGGAGCCATGATTATCCGCCATAAACGGATAGAAGCAGCCGGTTGTATTCTCCCGGTATCTCACGACTTGAATATCCCTAAAGAATTGGGATTAAGGCATCGGGCTGCCATGGGCGTATCGCAGGAAACAGATGCATTGGCCATTATCGTTTCAGAAGAAACAGGTGGCATATCCGTGGCTTATAAAGGACAATTCCATCTCAGACTGACTGCCGAAGAGCTGGAACGTATTCTGACAAAAGAAGACTAATAACCTATCCGGATTTTTACTCCACTGATTATCAATCTTAAACATAGAAATTCAACCTAGGCAACCAGTAATAAAGATCAATTCAGCATCAAACTCATATAAGGATGCTCCGCTTCCAGTAACAACCGGGTAAAACCATCCAACGTATAAGTGTGATATTTTTTTTCCGGTACTCTCTCACGAAAGCAGAAACCATCCCGTACCGTATAATAGCCGTTATTCTCCTGAATCGCTTCATCTCCCTCAAGATGTATATAAAGTTCGGATGCCGGATACTTACGGGCGAAAACCTTCAACAACTCCTCTGCACGGATAACTCTTGCCATCCCCAAAAACAAAGTATCGGCAGACGACGGAATGAAATAATCCATACGCTGTACCTTATATATATGGGCCGCTTCATACAATAAAGTATCCTGCACCGCATCCGTATCTGCCAGCAATTCCTTTATATATAATGTATCATCCCCCATTACCGTAAATGCCATCCCCACTATTTTATCCGCTTCCCAGGCAACCAGCAATTTACCATTACCCAATCTTAAATCGGCCATAATAACCAGAAAATCTTCTTTAGGATGCTGAATGCAACTCCTGCGTCCATGCATACGGGAATCAAAATAATGATAATGTTCCACACCGGGAAATTCGCATACCTCTATCCGGCAACCGGGCGCAGGGCGTAATCTGTCTACCCTTACCTGCTCAACCGCATACCCAAAAACTGGAGCATATCCCGACCTGGCATAATAACCGAACAACCATTCCTCTGCAGGAATCAACGAAGCCAGCAAAACTCCATCTTCATACATACACCGATGTGTTTCCTTCAGTAGGCGTTTCATGGCTCCATGCTTCCTGTAATCCGGATGCGTACAAGCACCCGATATATACGAAGTAGAAATCACCTCATCACAAAAAGTCATAGGATAAGGTATCATCTGCAATGCGGAAATAATCTTTCCGTCTTCACGAATCACCCTGTTCACTTCATCCTTATATCTCATCTTGAAATATAAGTCGGTAAACTCATCGCTATCATTGAAGCAGAGTTTCCATAATGTTTTCACTTCATCCTTTGTAGTCATTGAGCTCTGCTATACATTTCTCGAGTAAAATAACGGGCTGATAAGAAAGTTTTGCTTTGCGCAAACCTTCCAGACCAAGGTCTTCCTCGCGGTTTACATATATATATTGTTCGTCGATATGATTTGCATATTCATAGTTAATCATGGCATACGACCCTTCTATTCCCGTATCCGCCTTTTCAACACAAGTATCCCATGTTTCATGATTGATGGGAGCACCGTATGTAAAAGCGGCAATCTTCCCGTTGACATGAAGCACGCCGCCCGTCAAACCCAACGCCTCCATATGGTTCAAGGCATATGTCATGGACTTACGTTCTGCCCCCAATGCCAATTGTTCCTCGCAGTTATTGGCACGACACCATTCCTCTTCCAGCTTCAAACATTCGGGAACCAGATCTGGAGTCAACGGTTTGTATTCATAATCAGGATACTGCTTCTTGAACTTGTTGATATGATTACGTTTGGCTTGAAACTTCTTTCCTTTCAAGGTTGCCAGGTCAGTACGCAAGTAGATATAATCAAAGTAATCCCGGTCTTCTGTAAAAGTGAACGTCCGGGCATCGCCGCCTCTATGTCCGCTTTCATCCCCACGCATACCCCCAGCATACGCAATTTTGCCCCCATCTCTTCAGCATCCTTTATTAATGCTTCAAGAACTGGTTTCACATCTCCAGTTCCGACGGGCATCATGTAGGCCAATTCTTCTCCCGCATAGAAACGCAGCAACAGGTAATTATCCATCACGGCATATTTAGTCTGGTACAGGAAAATCCAACTACACAGATTGGCAAACGACAAGTCGCAATTACGACGCAAACTGCCTAAGGTAAAGGACTGTATCAAGTCTTTATCCGCTAAGTTATATCTTTAAATTCTATCATAAAATATGGGTTGCTTGTTTTCTCACCACAAATCACAGAATCTTCATTTCATTCAAAGTGACAATAGTTATCAGACTGCTGTAAGAATGCTCTGTTACTACTAAATGCGGATAGACTTTTTATAAGCAATGCTCACCCCAATGACCATACCTATTGAAAATCAAATCAATCCTCTATAATCTGTGATGATTTTCTATATATAACAAAGATAACAGCTTTTTTGTTAAATCACACCTAATAATCTAAGAATTGTCGGTGTGAAAATCGCTGTCATAATTCCGTTCAAAGTCAATCCCAGACTAGCGTATGCTCCATATTTCCCACTGATTTCCATTGCTGTAGAAGTACCTACCGCATGAGTAGCCGTACCCATAGAAAGACCTTGCGCAATAGGACTCCCCACATGACCTACCGAAGCACCTTGAAACCGAACACCGCCCCGAACAGACCGACTACCACCACAACAGCGGCCGTCAAAGACGGAATTCCTCCCGTGGCTTTCGAAACCTCCATAGCGATAGGAGTAGTCACAGATTTAGGAGCCAATGAACAAATAATCTCCGGAGTGGCTCCCAGCAATTGGCAATGACCACCACGGCCACCAATCCCACCAAACAACCTGCCAACTGTGAAATGACAATAGGAAGCAACTGTTTCTTTATCATCTCCAACTGCAAATAAAGTGGCACGCCCAACGCTACCACCGCTGGTTTCAACCAAAATTCAATCAGGTGACCTCCTTCATTATATGTTTCATAACTGATACCGGTAAATTTCAAAAACAGAATCAACACGGCAATGGTAAGCAGGATCGGGTTTAACACCACCCATCCAGTCTTTTTCTGCAAGACACGTGACAAAAAAACACCCCGAAGGTGAATGCCAGCAAAAAGAACTTATTTTCTAAATATTCCATTTGATTTTCTAACTAATTGGTGAACCCATCCTGTTACGACCAGTACCAAAACCGTACTGACCACTGTCGCAATTACTATCGGCCAAAACTGTGCTTCAATGACATCAAAATAAAGCATCAGTGCCACACCGGGCGGAACGAAGAAAAAGCCCAGATTAGCAACCAAGAAATCGGACAGCCCCTGCACCCATTGCAGTTTTATCCAACCCAATTTGAGAAAAAGGGTGAGTAACAGCATTCCTATAATACTGGACGGCAGCTTGATACCCGTCAAAAAAACAATCAATTCACCCAAAGCCAAACAGCCAAATAAAATGGCGCACTGACGAATCATACCTTATAAATTTATTAAATACTTATTGAAAACTGCGCAAAGTTAAGGAAACATCCCGTTTGGTGTTCAATAACATACACTTTTAGCATACTTTAAACCAAAAATAATATTGATTTTGCAATGTAGATATTGCAAATTAGCTAATTTTGCATCGTGAAAAACAACACTCGTCTTTAGAACGTACATAATTAATATATTATCATGGATTTAATTTCTCAAATCGTTGAGCGCGCGAAAGCAAACAAACAGCGCATTGTTCTTCCGGAAGGAACAGAAGAACGTACTTTAAAAGCTGCCAACCAAATATTGACAGACGGTGTTGCCGACCTTATTTTATTGGGAAACCCCGATGAAATCATGAGCCTGGCTAAACAATGGGGGTTAGGGAACATCGGTAAAGCCACTATTATCGATCCCACAGACCACCCGAAAAAAGAAGAGTATGCACAATTGCTGTGCGAACTCCGCAAGAAAAAAGGTATGACCATCGAAGAGGCCCGCAAACTGGTTGTCGATCCGCTGTATCTAGGATGTCTCATTATCAAGGCTGGTGATGCCGACGGACAGTTGGCCGGCGCACGCAACACAACAGGTAACGTACTTCGTCCCGCTTTACAGATTATCAAGACTACTCCGGGTATCACTTGCGTATCCGGTGCCATGCTGTTGCTTACTCATGCTCCCGAATACGGAAATAACGGTGTAATCGTAATGGGTGACGTTGCTGTAACCCCGGTACCGGATGCCAACCAACTGGCTCAAATTGCAGTTTGTACCGCTCAGACCGCCAAAGCTGTTGCCGGAATTGATCCTCGCGTAGCTATGTTAAGTTTTTCAACCAAGGGTTCTGCCAAACATGAAGTGGTAGATAAAGTGGTGGAAGCTTTGGCAATCGCTAAGGAAATGGCTCCCGATTTGAAGATTGACGGTGAACTGCAAGCTGATGCAGCTTTGGTTCCGCACATCGGTGCAAGCAAAGCCCCGGGATCAGAAATTGCAGGTAAGGCAAACGTATTGGTTGTTCCTTGTCTGGAAGTAGGTAATATTTCTTATAAATTAGTAGAACGTCTGGGACACGCTACCGCTATCGGCCCGATCCTGCAAGGTATCGCTCGTCCGGTGAATGACCTGTCACGCGGTTGCTCTATCGACGATGTTTATAAGATGATTGCCATTACTGCCAATCAAGCAATTGCCGCTAAAGAAAACAAATAATCATTCTCCAAAAAACAACAACATCATGAAAATATTAGTGCTCAATTGCGGTAGTTCTTCTATTAAATATAAATTATTTGATATGACTACCAAAGAAGTCCTGGCACAGGGCGGTATAGAAAAAATCGGCTTGGTAGGCTCTTTCCTGAAACTGACTTTGCCCAACGGTGAAAAGAAAATATTAGAAAAAGACATCCCAGAACATACCGCAGGTATCGAGTTCATTCTGAATACATTGGTGAGCCCGGAATATGGCGCAATCAAGTCATTGGATGAAATCAACGCAGTAGGTCACCGTATGGTACATGGCGGAGAACGTTTCAGCGAATCCGTATTGCTGAATAAAGAAGTACTGGATGCTTTTATCGCTTGCAACGATTTAGCCCCGCTTCATAACCCGGCTAACCTGAAAGGTGTGAATGCTGTTTCTGCCATTCTGCCCAACGTTCCCCAAGTAGGTGTATTTGATACGGCATTCCATCAAACAATGCCCGACTATGCATATATGTATGCCATTCCATACGAACTGTATGAAAAATACGGTGTGCGCCGTTATGGCTTCCATGGAACTTCTCATCGCTATGTTTCACAACGTGTATGCGAATTCCTTGGCGTTGATCCGAAAGGAAAGAAAATTATCACTTGCCACATCGGTAACGGTGGTTCCATTTCAGCTATCAAAGATGGTAAATGTATAGACACCAGTATGGGGCTGACCCCATTGGAAGGTCTTGTAATGGGAACTCGTAGTGGTGACATCGATGCAGGCGCCGTTACTTTCATCATGGAAAAAGAAGGATTAAATGCAACCGGCGTATCCAACTTACTAAACAAGAAAAGTGGTGTATTAGGCGTTTCAGGTGTATCCAGCGATATGCGCGAACTGGAAGCCGCTGTTGCTGCCGGAAATCCGAAAGCTATTTTGGCTGAAAAGATGTATTTCTACCGCATCAAGAAATATATTGGTGCATATGCTGCCGCTCTAGGTGGTGTAGACATCATCCTGTTCACTGGCGGTGTAGGTGAAAATCAAGCCAATTGCCGTTCTGAAGTTTGTGAAGGTTTGGAATTCATGGGTGTGAAGATTGACCTTGAAAAGAACAAGGTTCGTGGAGAAGAAGCTATTATTTCTGCCGATGACTCCAAAGTGACAGTAGCTGTTATCCCAACTGATGAAGAGCTGATGATTGCCAGCGATACTCTGGCTATTCTGAATAAGTAATTTTATTGTTTGGTTAAATATATAAATTATAGAAGGCTGCTACGCGTGATGCATAGTAGCCTTTTTTAGGAATATTGACTTCTCCCTCAACATACTGCTCAAGGAACATATTTTCACCATCAAATACAGCATACGAAAAATCTTGTATCCAGTCACCAAGAATCAACATACGTGAAGTACGGCTCAGCATCAAGTCTAGCATAATGTGGCGATGACCATAAATAAAATAATTGATATCCGGATGGTCTTTAAGGTAATTTTTAGTAAACAAGACCAACGGTTCCTTATCCTCTCCCATATACTCGGGTTCCTTACCGCCTTCACGCTTCAGACGGCTATGCTTGGCCCATTCCAAGCCAAGTTCTATGCTCCAACGGGGATGTATGGTAGAAAACAGTGTTCGCAAAGTGGTACTATGAAACATGGAACGCAACAATTTGAACTTGGCATCTTTATCTCCCAATCCGTCCCCATGCGCCAAGAAAAACTCCTTCCCATAAATCTCACAGGTCAACGGCTGACGATGAATAGTTACCCCGCACTCTTTTTCCAAATAATCACCACACCAGATGTCATGATTACCGATAAAGAAATGCACCTCCACTCCCAAATCGGTCAACTCGGAAATCTTCCCCAAGAAACGAGTATAGCCTTTCGGCACTACCAGTTTGAACTCGTACCAAAAGTCGAATATATCTCCTAACAGGTACACTGCTGCAGCATTATGTTTTATACTATCCAGAAAATTCACCAAACGGCGCTCCTGTGTCCGCCCGTGTGCTATGGCACGAGAACCTAAATGTGCATCGGAAAGGAAATATACGTTCTTCATAATCTTACTAAATTAAATACCTCATAAATTAAAAATCCGAGAATAGAGAATTAAAAAAACAACACCTTGTCCAATAACTTAGACATATTGGCAATTCTTATTTTCCAATTTTAATTCTCAACTTTCAATTTATTAGAGGAAACCCAATTCCAATTTAGCTTCTTCACTCATCATATCTTTATCCCATTCGTTCAAAAACCAAGTTCACGACCGATGAAGTAACTCCTTCCACAGAGTCGACTTTCTGACGGACATCCTCCATAATAAAATCAGCAGCAGGACAATTGGGGGCAGTCAATGTCATATCTAACACTACTTCTCCATCATCTTGCAAATCAATCTTATATATCAACCTAAATCGTATATATTCACCGGAATCTCGGGATCATATACGGTTTTCAACATGGCTATAATCTTCTCTTCTGTTTTTAAACGGGTATCTGCATCCATATCTCTCGTTGTTTTAATTGCAAATTTAATGATTTTCTATATTTTTCCTTCATCAGCATAGCTATAAAATTTGCCATCCGTTAAAATAACATGATCTATCAGTCTTATGTTCATTACTTTTGCCGCCTTGTCAAGATGTTCCGTCAACCGATCATCCTCTGTACTAGGTCGCATACTGCCGGAAGGATGGTTGTGACAAAGTGCCATGGCAACGGCCCGTTTCAACAATGCTTCCCTCAATACACAACGGACATCTACCGCTGTAGAGACCAGGCCTCCGGAACTTATCTTTATACGGTCAATTACTTTGGAAGCCTGATTCAACAACAATACCCAGCATTCCTCTGTAGGCAAATCACACATCAACGGATAAAAATATTGATAAACATCACGGGAGCTGAGAATGACCTTACGTTCTTTTCCTTCTTCCTCCTTTCGGCGCTTTCCCAATTCGGAAGCCGCCAAAATGGTGATAGCTTTGGCAGGACCTATTCCTTTATAGTGACACAGTTCATCTACGGTAGTTTTGCCCAATTCATTCAAACTATTATGATAATCACTCAACACTTTACGCATTAACTCCACAGCAGAATCCTCCGTATTTCCCGAACCTATCAGAATAGCAAGCAACTCAGCATCCGAAAGTGTCCCCACTCCATGCAACATCATCTTTTCACGAGGACGATCTTCTTCCGCCCATTGGTTTATGGTTAGTTTTTCTGCCATCTTTCTTTATTTTTCCCCGCCATAAAGACGCATAAAAAGTCCATCACTTTTAATACCTCTTCATGGTAAAATTCTATTTATAAAAATTCTTCTCAAATGCGGCAAATTCGTTTTTCCCCAACACACAGCGTTTCCACCAGGCCCGCAGGAAACCAGTTCCATAGCCAATCAACTGAATAAAAGAAGCAAGGATGGATAATAATCCTATTTTGAAACTTTTATTTCGCAATGTGGAGTCTACACAAATGATAAGAGCAAAAAGCAGCAGCAAAGACAAACTCCAGCTACAAACCAACGAACATAACAACAGGAATACAATTCCTATAGTAAAAAGTGCCGGTAACAAATGTACAACTTTCAATGATTCAGGATACTTTTTATACAGATTGATACGGGCAATACCCGAATTATGCACTTGCTTGAAAAACTTCTTCAAATCGGTACGACGCTTGTGCCACACCCATGCTTCAGGGAACAACCGACAAGCATATCCCCCTTGAAAGATACGGATACTGAAATCAATATCTTCTCCAAAACGCATCTTAGAAAATCCTCCCAACGCTTTATATACCTCAGCCCGTACCCCCATATTAAAACTACGGGGATAGAATTTATCCATTTTTTTCTTCCCTCCACGGATACCTCCGGTAGTAAAAAACGAAGTCATGGCATAATTTATTGCTTTCTGTATATTGGTAAACGAATCATGAGCACGGTCAGGACCACCAAAAGCATCTGCCTTCTGCCGTTGAAGCTCTGACTCGACAGCCGCCAAATACCCTTCAGGCAAAATGCAATCAGAATCCAATATGATAAGATATTCTCCATGCCCCCGTTCCGCTCCATAATTGCGGGTCTGCCCGGGGCCGGAATTGGATTTGAAATAATAACATATATCCAACCGGTCAGCGTAATTATCTACCACTTCCTTGCACGGAACAGATGAACCATCCTCCACTATCAGGACTTCAAAATTCTTATTTGTCTGCCTTGTAAGACTGTTCAATAACTCATCCACCTCTTCAGGACGATTATAAACCGGTATAATAAAAGAATATCTCATTGCTTTATTTTGATTTTATCCATCACAGAGAAGTACAAAGAAACATAAAAAAAGGCGGAGCTTGCAACAAGTTCCGCCTTTTTATATGCATATATAAATAGATTATGCTTTCACACGGCCTACATATGAGCCGTCACGAGTATCAATTTCAATTGTTTCACCTTCATTAATGAATAAAGGAACACGCACGGTAGCACCCGATTCCACTGTAGCAGGTTTCAACGTATTGGTAGCGTATCCCCTTTCAGACCCGGTTCGGTATAAGTAATTTTCATCTGCACTTTTACCGGAACATCAGCAAACAATACTGTTTCTGTAGAAGCATCAGAAACCACATCCACCACCATTCCTTCCAACAGGAAGTCTACTCCGTTAATCAAGTCATGAGCAATAGGAATTTGGTCGAATGTTTCCTGATTCATAAAAATATAGTCTGCACCTTCCATATACAAATATTGGTGTGGACGACGTTCCACACGTACATCTTCCAATTTTTCACCGATGTTGAAACGACGTTCCAAAACGTAACCATTAACCACATCTTTCAATTTAGTACGCATGAATGTGTTACCTTTTCCCGGTTTTACATGCAGGAAGTCAATACAGAAATACAATTTGCCGTCCATACGGATAGCTGTTCCGATTTAATGTCTTGAGCATTAATCATACTTTTCTTCGCTTATATTTGATTATTATTTCAGATTATATTCACTTATAGCTGTGATTTCGAGTGCAAAAGTAATGTAAATCAAGAAAAAACGCAAAAAGAAATCACTAAAAATGAGTTATCTCTTTGTTTATTTCAAAAAAGTCACTAATTTTGCAGCCCGTTACTCATGGTGAATAATAACATAAAATAAGTATATACAATGAAAAGAACGTTCCAACCCTCTAACAGAAAGAGAAAAAACAAACATGGATTCCGTGAAAGAATGGCAACTGCTAACGGTCGTCGCGTATTAGCCAGCCGTCGTGCAAAAGGTCGTAAGAAATTAACTGTATCTGATGAATACAACGGAAAATAATTCATCTGACCGGAAAAATAAAAGGAGTGAAGTCGTAGAGACTTTGCTCCTTTTATTTTTCCAACTAAGCCGAACAGCCATGAAAAAGTAACTTAACTTAAATGATCAAATAAGTCAACTGAAACGACCAGGTAAGTTGACTTGCTTGTTCCATACAGTCGGCTTACTGAAAACAGTCTATTTATTTCTCCTTTCTCTCGCCCACTCCATCACATTAGCCGGAGCGCGTTCCGCCAGATATTCCTTCTTCATAAAATCCATATAGGGTGCTACGTGGTCAAAGAATTGATAATATCCCTTACACAAGTAATTCAATCCCGGTTCACCGTCTTTACTTAACATAAAACGATTCTTCGGACATTCCCCATGACAGGCAAACTCATAAGAACAGTTCAGGCACTGCTGTGGCAGACTATTGTGCTTCATCACACCAAAAGTTTCCTGTTCTTTACCATACATCATCTCCACCAAAGTCTTCTGATAAATATTTCCCAATTTATACTCAGGAAAGACAAAATGATCGCAAGCATACACATCACCGTTGAATTCCATCACAGCTGCATGTCCACAATATTTAGCTAATGAACAAATTCCTGGCTGCTGTCCCACCCAATTGGCCAACGTAGAATCAAACAACTGAATATAGTAATTACCCACATCATTCAGCACCCATTCGTCGAAAATGGTACAAAGGAAATTCCCCCACTGCTCAGGAGTAATGGAGAAAGAAGCCAGTTCACCGTCTTTTTGCTTTAATGAAGAAAGCCGAAGACCGTCCGCACGGCTAGACAGTCGCTCGACAATGGGAGTAAACTGTATATAATGACAATCAAGTTCGTCACGAAAGAAACGATAGAAGTCCAACGGATAATCTGCATTATAGTCATTGACCACTGCCATGGCATTCCATTCCACTCCATGCTTTTTCAACAGGTTAATCCCTTTCATTACCTTATAGAAAGAAGGTTGTCCCATCTTGTTCTTCCGGTATTCATCGTGAAATTCCTGAGGACCGTCTATAGAAATGCCTACCAAAAAATTATTCTCACGGAAGAATTCACACCATTCATCTGTCAGCAATGTGCCATTTGTCTGAATGCAATTATCAATGGTTCTACCACCTGCATATTTTTTCTGAAGTTCCAAGGCTTTCTTATAAAAAACTAAAGGACGCATCAAAGTTTCTCCCCCATGCCAGGTAAACAAAACTTGCGGCATGGTTTGCGACTGAATATATTCTTTAATAAATTTCTCCAGTAATTCATGCTCATCACATGACGCGGCTGTTCCTCATATAACTTGGATTTTTCCAAATAGTAACAATAATCACAGGCCAGATTACAAACCGCACCTACAGGTTTGGTCATTATATATAGCGGCTTTGCAAAAGGAGTTATGGTTGCTTCTTTCATTTGTTTTTCATTTAATTCCTAGTATAAAGAATACAAAGATAAAGCTATTTTTCAATATTCGTTCTTACAGTAACAGGTTTATGCTACCCTCTACCCCCAAAAGGACATTCTTCTTGCCACCCAATCTGTTTCAAATATAAGAGTTCCACCTTGCTTCAAACTCTTGAAACAAAATGAAACTCTGACCCTCTATTTAAAATATCACTTGAAAACGTGTCTGAAACGCACTTAATGACTGATTTTCAAATCCCACTCTATCCGTTATCTTAGTATAAGAGTACCGGAATCTCCATATCATATACTTATTGATATAATAATTGACAGTAAAAGAGACATCGTTCAAACGCCCGCCATAAATATGGGACCGGGTATCCGACATATCAGTATAGTTATATCCGAATACGCATTCCAACGAACCAGAGTCCGGAGTGGCAATACCACAATCCGTATGTGAATATCTATAATTACCACCTATCAGCAAACCTCTCAGTATTCCATACATACCACTCGCTTTATAATTCTTAAAATCCTTTTCCCGGTTCACTTGAAGATAATAATATTGTGCTTCCAATGCCACAGGACCATATCCTGCTATCATCTCCGGTGTAAATTTTATCAAGTTCTTTGCATCCGGAATCAAGGCATTCACAGCTCTGACTTTTGCAATACGCGTCGGGAAATTAGCCCCCAAGTCAAAGCTAGTATGGTTAAGTGTAGGTTCGCTATTGTATCTAGGTGTTTCGTAAGCACCGGAAATACCCAACTGAAACAATCTCCCTGTATCATGTAAAGGACGATAGACCAGGCGGCTCATAGCACCATAACCCATTTTACCCAATTCATTGGATTTCTTCTTAAGAGCCTCGCTCTCCACATGAACACTAGCTGTACCGAAAAATCATTTTGTCATACACAAACATAGCCCCATCAGCCGGCTGTTGAAAAAAGCCTCATTACTTGCCGGCTCCTCCATGGTTACTTTCATAGACGAACTAGTAGAACTTTGAAGCCCGAACTGATGTACAAAATTCCCTACACGTAATAACGCATGTGAGGAAAATTGTCTTTCTACAAATATGTCTTTTAAACTGACCTTTCCATACGCATAGCCTATATCCACTTTCGCTTTATATTTTCCATAGGTTGCTTTTACACCTATCCGGGCATCAGGAATCGCTACACCATCTACAAAGTTTTTATTATCTGAATGAAACAAGCCTCCATCCATCAAGATTCGTCCTGTAGGACGTATTTTCAAAACTGATTGTTCCTGTGCATTTACCTGTACGGAGAGCAATATCAGGAGAAAAACTCCTAATGATATAAGATTTTTCATAATATACAGTTTTAATGGTAACCATCCAAGTATCCTGTCAGTCTGTCTCTGATTTTTATCATACTGAGGGCAGTGAAGAATCTGTAAGACCACACAATGAAAGCAATCAGTCAGACTCCTCCTCCCATCAGCATCCGATCAATAGTCATGCTTTTAGGCTCAGCAAATACTCTTGTCCGGTTCATCTAAGAAAAACATTACATTAAATAGTTACGGTTTATGGTTAAGTTATAGGGAATTATTTTTTGGAAACAGACTGAATGAGTCCTGCTTTTTGCAGCTTGGAGAACTCATCTTTCGCCTTATTAAGCTGTTTCACAAAAGCATCGTTGGCATGGAGACGGGCAACAACAGCACTCGCCACAATTCGGGCAGCATCTACATCACTTTGGAAATGATACCCACAAATAACACGACTCTGTCCCATTTCAAATCCTCTTTCAGAATCTCATTCTGCCTGTCAGGATTGATTTCTGCCAAAACAAGGGCAGTAGCCCATCCTATGGCTGTATGTCCCGAAGGATAGGAACCGTTCGTTGAAAGTTCTTCCTGCTGTTCGGGATTACAAGTCATTTCATTGAAAAAACTAAAAGGACGTACACGCATATAATACTCTTTAGCATGACGGGTAGCCAAATCTCCGGCATCCTCTCTCATATTAATAATGAGCCTATACAGTTCCGGCGTTTTATCCCTCGTTATTTCAATACCAAAAGCCTCCGAAAAGGCAAAGGGAACGCCATCACCATTTACACGGGCATCACTGACAGCTTGTTCACCCCTAGGAGTATCCCTTTGCAATTTCCCCCAGTCGTAACGGGCTTTGTCATACAAGAACAAAATACTTCCTGCTTCAGGAGGAGGAGGCAGTAACTCCAGACTATTGGCAACCTCCGATTCTTCCAAATAATAAAGTTCGGGATTGGTTCTTCTATCCTTTATTTTTTTCTCTTGTGCAAAGATGTTTAATGAAATGGCACAAAACACTAGAAGTAAGGCAAACTTTGTTTTCATGATAAAAGTTTAGTTTAAACGGTTAATTAATAAAATTCAATTGGTTTTCGAAAACATTTTAATCATCTACGGAACGTACGACAAACAATCAGAGTGTCCGCATCTGACGGAAACAAAAGTAGTGTTTGAAATTATCCCGAAAATACCTTTTTAATCCCGTTTCCTCCTTTTATATGACCAAAACATCCTAGAGAGAAAAGGAGAAAAAAAGGAGAGCCGGAAGTGTTTCAGCACTTCCGGCAAAAAAGCCATTCCTCATAACAAAACAGATACACGAAGCCGGCTCTACGAAATACAATAAATTGAGATAACTCTAAAGATGAACTTATTTTCTTCTTGAATTGATACGGTCATAAAGCAGATTGATGACTTTACAATCAAACTCCCCATCAGGATAAAGTTGTTCTATTTCTTTCCTTACATTATACTTATGTCTTGTTACCGTTGCCTGATCCACATCCAGCACTCTTGAAATAATAGCAGCATCAATATCTTCTATCATCAGAAGTATCGTTATAAAATACCTTTCTTTTCCCCTTCGTTTCATAAAGGATAATTTACCCAATTCAGGATATTTGTCAGCAAAATCCAAACACACCTGTTTCAGTTCTTGACGCATATCATCCTCTCCCTCTGTTTTCTGTATCCCAAGGCATCAAACAGGGTCTTGACTTTTTGTCAACCTTATGAACGTCCATTTCCAGTTCCTCCCAATTCATCCCGACATCATCCGGATTTATCCCTTTTTTATCCATCAGCGCTTTCCGAGTTCCTTTTTTCCGTCTTTTCAAAAGGAAAAGAGCAAGAAAAGCCGATAGCAGCACCGCTATTGACAGGATGATATACAGCGCATAGGACATCTCTTCTTTTTCTATCGAGATAGGAAGCAAGCCTGATTTACCATCAAAAAGGAATAATCCTGACTTACATCCCAAAACCGCTTTCCGTCCATTGACGGCAATACAAGACTTGCTAAAAGCCAAATCGCAGAATAATGGTTCTGGGACACCGGCATCATCCAATCCCTTAAAACTCATACCATAATAATAGAGTATGAAAAAGCCCTCATTAGGATTCTTTTCAAGAGCTCCCGATATTGATTTCACATGTTTCACTGGCAACAAGGTCGCATTTTCTTCATTAACGATTCCCAACGAGGTATTCAAATATTTATTTCTACCATTCATTATCACACCATAAACACTCTCATACCCTGATAAATCACGTATCTGCCAGAAAGATTCCTGCGGCCTGTTTAAAGGTCTTCCATACAATCCTTTGTTCAAGGTCGTTACATAAATACTATCCTCATTCTCACAAATTCCGGTAATATAAGCGTCGATAGTATCTTTCACCCCTTTATCTGACACAACCGGAATAGGAGTTACAATATGGTCCTGCTGTTCATCTATAATACCTAAATATTCCCTAGTACCCACATAAAGACAATGTTCCGCGGTGGAATAATAAAGAGAAGTGATATTATTCTGCCCTTTCGTGTTACTGAACTGCAAAAGACACTCCGCTCTATTGCCTTTAATCTTATAAAGTTTCTTACGCGTAGCAAGAAAGAAAGTATTAGGACTGGTTTCCAAAAATTTTATAATATCATTACCCACAATATCCAAGCCTTCAATCTTTCCTAAAGACTTTGATTTGAATTCCGGATGATTATAGACAAACTTATACAGATGTAAACGAAGATCATCGGTAATAAAGAAAATGGAGTCTCCCGTCCTTTTATCACTAACCGCCAATACATTATTGTCTAAATCTGCCGAGTTCTGTCGCAAGGCAAAAGAAAGCATAGCCTCTCTGCATGCCAGATGCAGAAAATCTTTCCCCATAAAGCCTATCTGCCTGGCGATAGTACTGATACCATTCGGCAAATCATATTCTAAAGTGCAACCGTCTTTGACATAAAGTATAGAATTAGCACTGATAAACCATTCATCCTTGTCGGGTCCTTGAGCATACAAGTAGCACCGTCCTTTGCGTACAAGCGTCTTTTTTCCATCGGGAGATATCTTAAAAACCGAATTTTCCAACAAAGCATATACTGTATCATTATAAACACTGACATTGGTAACCAGAGAATCTATAACAGGTCGTTTAAAGTCCTTTTCAAGATTACGGACAACAAACAACCCCTGTTCACTAGCCACATATAGTTTTTTTTCCTTTATCACAACCTTATTCACCCCACAGTTTTTACTACATTTCCCTAGTTGAATGGGAGTGAGTTCATGAGATGTGGAACCATCTTTCAAATTCAATCTAAACAGTCCATTACTAGTCCCCACATACAAACACTGTTTGTCATCATCCAGAGCCATACTATATACCGAATAATTCATCCTCTTATTTTTTATGTAGTAAGTCTGGGTCTGCCGAGAGGATTTAGCCAATAGTTTCAAACCGGCATCTCTTGTTCCCACAAACAGAGAATCTTCACTATATTCCAATATATCATATATACGCCGGTTGCTATTAATGGAATAGGTCTGGCAATTATTGTTCACTTTTTCTATGATACAACCGTCTTCCTGACCAATATAAAGTTTATCCGCATCTGCTGTCGAACGGCTGATACATGATATAGGAGCGTCAAATGTATTGATATTGCAAGTGAGCTTTATAGGTTTCGGAACAAGCGCATCCTTGCAGCCTGTCAAACAGAACAAGGCTAATATAAAAAGAAGTACAAGCTTTTTTCATATTTTACTCATTTAAGTGATATCGATTAAACAAAGGCTTTCTACAATTAATCAAAAAGTTGAATATCTGTTATGCTTATGCAAATATAATACGTTTTCTCAAAATCCGGAAAGCTCTTAACAGATTATTAGCTAATTCCTTAATATGCCCTCCATATACAAAAGAAGTTACGTCAAAAACCCAGATGATTCTCTCACCCGACTTTTGACATAACTTCTCCTAAAATAAAAAAATATATTAACCTGATTTATTTCAACAATACTCCTATCTCACCGACAGCAGTTACTGCTTTGTTATTTATTTCGGTAACAGGCTCCAGTTTAAAATAACGGGCTGGATAAGTCTTTCCGAAACGTACAAAATAAGGAACAGGATTATGCATGATATTACTGAATTCACCTGTAGCGTCACACTTCATCCAATCCTTACCATCCCGGCTGACATAAAAGTTGTATTTATAGATAGTGCCAGTCAGATCCTCCTCCTGTGCAGGAGCATAACTGAAACCGGCTATTTCCACTTCTTTACCCATATCAACCACCAAGGGAGTTAAAGTTTCGGTTTTCCAAACAGTTTCCTGTTTTCCATCGATGGCTGCGGCTGCATCCATGCCCACTGTTTTCCAACCATCCACCGGGACATCACTCAAGGTTACTTTCATCGTTTTATCAACCAATGGTTCAGCATAATACAAGCCTATGTTACTGATATTGACGGTTCCACGAGCACCCGTAATTGTCACTCTAACCTTTTCGGCATGACTATCCGAGAAAGGCAACAACCGTTTATATCCCACCGTAGTTCCCTCACCCACATGATGCCATGCGCCATTGGCGAACACTTCTACTGTAAAACCTTCCACACGCTGGCCTTTTGTAATATCCTCCTGAATTAAGAAAGTATTAACAAGTGTATTCTTCCTCACCTTATATTCTTTCGTATCTCCTACTTTGGCTGTCCATATCCTATTTCCCTTCTCAACTTTATTATCGGCAAAGGTCTTTTTTATATATTCCGTCAACTCCTTGATACGTTTCACATCATTCTCGTGCATCAAACCACGTTTATCGGGTGGAATATTCAGCAACAAAACAGAGTTACAACCCACAGAACGATAATAAATATTCACCAAGTTGGCAAGTGAACGAACTTGATTATCCTGTTCGGCATGATAGAACCATCCCGGACGGATAGAAACATCAACTTCAGAAGGATACCAGAACAAATCCGATGCTTTAGATACCAATTCACGGCTTCCCAAATCCTTGGACATAGCATTTATGCCCAATCTCTTATAGACTTCATCAGAACCCGGATAAGAATTAGGCATCAAAGCCGTTGCACTCCATTCCGTGGTACGTCCCAATCCACCTTCATTACCTACCCAACGCACATCATCGCCCATGATAGCGGTAACTGCCTTAGGTTGAAGACGACGGATAGTCTTCAAAATAGCGTCCCAATCATATTCCTGCTTCTTTCCGTTAGGTCCTTCGCCGTTAGCTCCATCAAACCATACCTCATGCACTTCTCCGTAATTGGTAAGCAGTTCAGTCAGCTGTTCGATGAAAAACTTATTATAAGCTTCTCCTTGTCCGTAACATTCCGCATTACGATCCCAAGGAGAAAGATAGACTCCGAATTTCAATCCATACTTGTCACAAGCTTTGCGGAGTTCCTGTACCACATCCCCTTTTCCGTTTTTCCATGGAGAAGAAGCAACAGAATGCTTGGTTGTCCGGGTAGGCCACAAACAGAAACCATCATGATGCTTGGCAGTAATGATAGCCATTTTGAAGCCACCTTCCTTCAGAGCTCTTACCCATTGTTCACAATCCAATTCGGTAGGATTGAAAATGGCCGGATCTTCTTTACCATCTCCCCATTCACGGCCTGTAAAGGTATTAATACCAAAATGAAGGAAACAAGTGAATTCCATTTGTTGCCATGCCAACTGTTGCGGTGTAGGCACCAAACGGGAAGCCATATCTATCTTCTGTTCCGTAGTCGCTCCTGCCGGAAAAGCTACGTGTTTCTCATAATACTCCTGTGCCTGAGTTCCCAGAAAAGCACAAAGTAAGGCTGCGGTTAGAATCGTTTTTCTCATTTTTCTTTATTACTAGGTTATTTTAATGGACGAATCATAAACTCAAACGTATGCTTCTCCACCGGAACACGATATGGCGGCAATACCCCCGGACCACAAGTCGCAGTACCTACCCCGACTATTCCGCATCTAAGTTGAACATTTAATAATCCCTTGTTCTCTCAAGTTTATT